>Ga0209670_100090_pt1 | contig 63999 bp, 53 predicted proteins | sample PerSpoBPS_BMetaG_FD_184741 | JGI IMG/M metagenome (GOLD analysis project Ga0209670, IMG submission 184741) | Thermal spring microbial communities from Yellowstone National Park, Wyoming, USA - Perpetual Spouter B (PS_B) MetaG (SPAdes) (version 3) | ecosystem: Environmental > Aquatic > Thermal...
TTGTGGTTTGCTATCCTGAGGCAGGGAAATTTTATTATGACTCATCGGAAAGGAGGATATATGTTTCAGATGGAGGAGCATATGCTATATCAGAGGTTGTGAAATTGTTCGGATACGCTCTGATGCACAAGCTTTATGGATACGATAAAGGCTTTTCTGTACCTATATCTTTCCAAGCAGTTGACGGACCGTGTTGGAACAGCTACATTAGTATTTTTGGTAAGGCGAATACTGCAGAGGCTAAGAGTTGGGCGTTCAAAAGCGGATTTGGAAGAGCTCTTTCCTTATTTTCCTTTGATTCAAGCAAATACTGCTTACTTGGAGAACCGGATAGGAACAAAGATACTTGCAGAAGCTATTATGACCTTGAGGAATCAACATCTATATCAGAACCTTTCTCACCATATCAGGAAGGAGTTAAAAAATGGGTAAGACACACTTGCGATACTTCTTTGGCGTCGTTTTTGAGGAATGCATATTCATGGGAGTTACCCGGTTATGTTGCTTCTGCGATATGGGATTTATATGATGATGTAAGTGAGACAGACTGGAACAAGCGTGAAGGCTGTGAATGGAGAGGAATTAATAAAGGTTACGTTGACCAAAATGGAAGACCCTGTAACATCTGTATCAATCATGAGGTGGAAGGGAGGTACCCTTGTGATGAACTAAAAATATCATGGAGTGAATCTCTTACAACACTTTATGTTTATAAGCCAAAGGATTATGTTGATTTTGCATATAAATTGTGGCAGCATGAGGATGTCAGTGAAGATGTCAGAAAGAGGATAGACAGAGTATCAAAATTCAACGGGATAGAATTTTTACCTCAGATGCCAAGGCAGGTTGAAATTGAACCAAAGAAAAGAGTTACACCTGATTCACTTGAAAAGAGAATTTTTGTAAGTTGGTATGACTGCTCAGGGGTTGAAACAGGGTTCCTAATAAGGTCAGACATACCAATTTCTCTTCCTTCATTCTCTCTTGCGAATAATCAGGAAACATTCAGAACCTTAGATGTTTCTTGTATTTTGAATTCATATGAGGATGTGATATATTCTTGGAGGTTTGGTAGACCGCATTGCTATCAAGTTGCAGCAGTAAATAATTTTAATGGTTCAAGATTATCACCAAAAGAAGCTCCTGGTCTTTGTCCACCTAATAAATCTCCAATTGCTAACCTCAAAGTATCACGCATTAGTTCAAACGTGATTATTCTTGATGCTTCGGGAAGTTATGATGATGATGGAGTTATATGGATATATAAGTGGGATTGCGGATATTATGTACCTGATGAAGTTTTAAATCAGATAAGAGATCAGGTGAGAAACTTATTTGGACGAGAAATTGAAATTGGAAGAGAAGGGAATTACCTTATAACACCTTATGGAATAAATCGTATGGTTTGTATATATCCTACGGGCGGAAATTATGGGGTCAGTGTAATAGTTATTGATGATGAAGGAGATGCCGGTTATGCCTCGGAGGTAGTTTCAATTTCTGCTCCTTCCCAGCCAATTCCAGAACAACCACCTTCCCCTCAGCCTCCACCTCCTGAGGAAGGTATTGGATGTTATTCAGTTCCCCCTATCTATTCTGCTATTCTTTTGGTGTATGTTGTGATTTATTTTGGATTTATAGTAAAGTTGATAAATAAAAAAAGAAAGGTAGAATGAGAAGTTAAAAAATAAGAAATAAAGCGAACATTTTCACTTTCTCAAAAACTTTTTTACATTCACTCCAAAAAATTCTGGTGCAAAGTATGTTATGATAATGTCTGCTCCTGCTCTTTTTATTGAAATCAAAGCTTCGTTTATTATTTTTCTTTCATCAAAGATTTCGCTTTTTATTCCGAGCTTTATCATGGTATATTCTCCTGAAACATTAAAAGCTGCTATTGGTAATAAAAACTTCTCTTTTAGGCTTTTTATTATATCAAGGTAAAATAGCGCAGGTTTCACCATAAGTATATCTGCACCCTCTTCAAAGTCAAGTTGAGCCTCTAAAATTGCTTCTCTTGATTGCGAAGGATTCATCTGGTACGAGCTTCTATCTCCGAAAGCAGGAGCTGAATGCGCTGCTTCTCTGAATGGTCCATACAAAGCAGATGCATACTTTACAGAGTACGACATAATCAAAGTGTTTTTGAATCCGTTTTCATCAAGTTTTTCTCTTATGAATTTTACTCTTCCGTCCATCATATCTGAGGGAGCCACTAAGTCTGCCCCTGCTTCTGCGCAAGATAAAGCTATTTTACCCAAGAGTTCCAAGGATTCATCGTTCAAAATCTCTCCGTTTTTGACCACACCGCAGTGACCGTCTTTTCTCCATGTGCAAAGGCACACATCTGCTGCAATCACAAGTTCTGGAAATTCTCTCTTTACTCTCTTTATAAATTTTTGGACTACATTATCGCTTTTCCAGCCGTATGAGCCGATCTCGTCTTTCTGGTTTTCTTGTGCTACACCAAAAACAATAATTGAGCTCAAACCTCTCTTTACAAGTTCCTCTAAAAACAAATAAAGTTTCTTATCTTCAATATTCCATCTTACTTGATCTGGGAAATTTTTTATCTCTTCCGTTTGACCTTCCCACACAAAAATTGGGAACATTATATCCTCTGGTAAAACCTTGTTTTCTGATAAAATTTTTCTTATCCCTTCACTCTTCCTTAACCTTCTCAACCTTCTTTGCGGAAATAAGCTCATCGTTTGGCTTTCTTCTGTGTTTTTTACTATCTTTTTTTATTTCTTATTTGCTTTTTTATTTTTATTGCTCATTTTTTTTTATTTTTTCGTATGGCAAAAAAATTTGTTAGAAAGAAAGAGAACATTAACTTCCATCGGTTCAAGGTTGGGAGTTTCTGCTGAAAGAGCTTTCAGAGAAGTTTTGAAAAAAATTTTAGGAAAATATTTTAATGCAGATGTAAGGGAAATCTATATAGAAGATAAAGAGGAGGTAGTGAAAGGGAGACCTCATACGCAAGAGAAGAAGCTTGGGAGGAAGCGAGAGTTTTGAGCGATGTTGAAATATTAACCAGTCCCAGAGACTTTAAACCATAACTGTTTTTATTTTATCTCAAAGCTTCAACTTCCGAGTTCCTTAAGAAATCTCTGAAACAGTTCTTTATTCTTTACTTTTTTGAACATTTCTTCTCTGACCTTCTTTTTTAGCTCTTCAACTTCCTCCTTTTTAGGTTTCACAAATTTTATTCCCATCGTTCTCAATTTATTTTCTGCTTCTGCTTGTATTTTTTCTATTTCCAGATTCAGTTCTTTTACTTTCTTGTTTGCTGATTCTAAAATTGTGTTTCTTATATCAGGTGGAAGGGAGTTGAAAAAATCTTTCTTTAAAACTACCAGGCCGGGTTCGTATCTATAGTTTTCATCAAGACAGTACTTTACAAGTTTGCACCACTGTAAAGTAAGACAGGAGAGAGGGGAGGTTTGAAAAACCTCTACCATTCCATTTTCTATTGAAGATAGCAATCCGACAACTTCCGCATAAACGGGTTTTACTCCAAGTATTTCAAGGAAGTTTTTTATTGTTGGCTCTCCATACCATGCCCATGTTCTCATTTTAGCAAGGTCGTAGAAACTACTTATTTCCTTTGTTGAAAAGAATTTTACAAAACCGTGATGAGACATTCCTAAAAGAATGTATCCGTTTTTCTCAAATATTTCTGCTATTTCTTTTTCCATTCTGTTATATATTTTTCTTACTTCATCGTAGTTTTTGAACATAAAGGGTATATCTAAAAAATCAAGTTCTGGGGCTATTTCTTTCATACCTTTTATTATCAGGGCTGCTCCTTGAATTTTTCCTGATTGCATTTTTCTCACCATCTCTATCTCATCTCCTGCTACTCCACCGGAGTATATGACTATTTTGATTTTGCCGTTGGTTTTTGTTTCAACTTCATTTTTGAACTCCGAAAGTTTATCAAACCAAGATGAACCTGCCGGTGCAAGTGTTCCAAGCTTTAAAGTATATTCTTGTGCTTGTAGATTATCAAAAATAATTATTGTTCCAATTACTGATATTATCAGGAAAAAAACGGAAGCCTTTATCTTTTCCCTGAAAAAGTGAAGTTTTCTCATATTTTCTATATTATTTAATTAATTTATTTATTTTATTTATTTTATCTTTCTTTTTTATTTATTATTGTGTTCATTCCATTCTAACTTCTCTGCTTATATTTTTAGTTCGGATTTTCAAATGGTTTCAAATATTTTTCTATTCTTTTTTTCTTTTCCCTTATTCTATTTTTTCATTTTCTTGCTTTTTTATATCCTTTTTTCTTATGATATATATTCCTTTTAAGTATTATGAGAATTTATAATCAGCTTATAAGTCGGAGAAAACTTAAGGACCTTTTTGACTCTATTTCTACCTATTATGAATCCACAAATAAGGTCTTATCTTTGGGATTAGATAAAAAATGGAGAGATAAACTTGCAGATTTTGCTGAAGGAGTAGTGCTTGATTTAGCTTGCGGTACAGGAGAGATGACAAGCAGATTTTCTTGTAAAAACTCTGTTTCAAAAGTTTTCGGAGCTGATATGAGCAAAAAAATGATGAAATGGGGGATTGAAAACAAAAAGTTTTGCAGGGAGGTAAATTTTGTTGCAAGTTATGCTGAAAGTCTCCCGTTCAAAGATGATACATTTGATACAGTTTGTGTAGCTTTCGGTTTAAGGAATTTTGAAAATCTTTCTTCTGCAATATCAGAGATAAAAAGGGTTCTCAAAAACAGAGGTAAATTTATAAGTATAGATACTTTGAAACCTAATTCAGCAATCTTACCATTTTACAAATTCTACCTCCTTTACATTATACCATCTATAACGAGCATACTATTAGGTAGAAAAAATGAGTACATTTACATGGCAAAAAGCATCCTAAATTATATGACACAAGAAGAACTTACAGATTTTCTCAAAAGCTTTAACTTTGAAAATATAAAACATATAAATCTAACATTCGGAATAGTTACAATAACAATATGTGAAAATAGAAAAGTTTAAGGTAATAAGGGTTTTGACCAAAATAAGAATGATAAAGGTTCAGAGGAAAGGAAAATTATTTTGTCTTATTTTGTCCTAAAAACTATATCCCAAAGTGGGGAACTTACTCCAAATTTCTTGTTTGGATTCTGAAAATGGTGTTGCAGATGATGTTTCCACAAATACCTCAATATTCTGTTTTTTGGTGCTTTAAAGTAATGCACAGAAAAATGTGTTGTATCATAAATAAGATATCCCAAAGCTGTTCCTGCATAGATAGGATAAGTTTTGTCCCCGAAAATAAAACTCATTATAGAGAAAACTACTATGGCTATCAGTATTGATACAGCGGGTGGCATAACTAACCTTGTTGTGTCCCACGGATACATATGATGCACACCATGAATTATAAAATGTATCTTTTTACCTATTTCACTCTTTGGTGTAAAATGAAAAACAAATCTATGTAATGTATATTCCATAATGGTCCAGATAAAAATTCCAAAGAAAAATAGCAAAATTATTTTGGAAAACTCGAAAAGCTTGAATGATTTCCAAAGCATATAGCTTATCACAGGAACATATATAATGTGAGGAGTTATAGGGTGAACATGACTTAGTCTCTCAAGAATTTCATTTTCAAACATTCTTGGGATGCCTCTACGTGGTCTCAACCAATCAGGAATCTCTACTACACTTTGTAATTCATTTTGCATGTTTATCAATTGTAATTTTTTAACATCTATACTAAAATTATAATTTTTCAACATCTATATCAAAAATATCACCTCTTCTTTCCTTTTGTCTTTTGAGAAAGATCCTAACTTTATCCCCAAGATATATATCTGTTCTCTGAGTTGGAAGTATAAAAACGGAATCAGATTTTCCCACCTTTATAGCAAGTATAGAAAATGGGATAGAAAGAGGAAAATCTTCTGATGGGAGATAATGGACTGTGGTTTGAGAAATAACTTTACCTGAATTCCCCACATCTATAAGATCAGAAGAGGATATAGGACCAGAACACCATGGGCAATACTGAGTCGGAGGAAAGATTATTTTTTTACACTTCCTACATTTTGCCGCTTTTATTTTCTCTTTTTTCAGCTCAGCATAAAATCTTTCCTCAATTTGAGTGATATCCTTCTGATAATTCACTATAATCTTTTTACCTTTTTGTGTCCTTAATTTTGCAACCCTCTTCACTTTTTATTAGCTCCTCCCCATTTATTTTATTTCAAATCTAATCAAAGTTTTATCTTAATTTTTCAAGTACAACCAAAGATGCATGCGATAAAGTTCTCAAAGATATAGCAAGGCTTAAAGCTCTTTTCACACCTTTTCTGTTTTTGAGAGAAAAGAAAGAGTGAGCAAATCTTGAAAACGCAGATACAGGAGGAGAATTCTCAAAGAAAACTCCTCCAGACGGATTAAAATCAATTTTACTTTCTTTGGTTCTCCCATTTTTATTTCCCCTGTCTGCCAAATATCCTCCTTTCAACCCCAGAGATTCTGCTATCACCTCCCCAATGAGAGGATTAAAATCATACACCTCAAAAATAGATATATTATCTTCCAAAGAGGATATTTTTAGTTTTTCGCATAAAGCTTTTGCAAGGGAAGCGACAACCTTTATCTCATCATCTTTTTGATCAATATCAACGAGTTCTGTTCTTTCATCTGCAAAAATTATTTTTATTTGTTTAGATTTCGCAACCTCACTTGAAGAAATTATGGCAACACCAGCTCCATCATTAAATTTAGGTAAAGTCTCCAAATAATCTATTTTTTTTGGAAGTTCAGCTTTCACAAAAGGATTTTTCTTTGCTTTCTCGTAAGCGATCAAAAAGATTTCATGTAAATCTTTCTGCTTCAATTTTCCCTCCTCAATATGCTTTTTCATAAATTCTTGAAGAAACTGTAAAATGTCCATAAAAATTAAGTTTGCAATTTCATCAATGTCTTCAATGTTCACCTTGTTTGCTGCGAGAACGCATACTCTATTTGCAAGACCAGATTTTATAAGCTCATACGCTTTAACTACAGCGCATAGACCTCCTGCCTCCTCACAATTTACCTCAAAAAATGTTCTGTGATTTCCAACAACAGAAGGAACCACATAGCGCATAAATTCTGGAATACCGAAAATCCCACCCATAGAATTTGCCACAACAAAAGCATCTATATCTTCAAGTGATAGTTTCACCCCTTCAAGTGTTGAAAAAAGTAATTCGTGCAAATCATCTAATATGCTTCTCCTTTTTTTTCTCTCAAATTTAGATAATCCAACGGATTCAACAAAAATCTCCCGAGGTGTATCAACAACTTTTATTCTTCCTACATACCTTTTTCTAATAGCCATGTTTTATCCCTCTTTCTGCCGACCCGGAAGATGTAATCATTTTTTATTTTACCTTTCTATAAATTATAGTAATTCCTTTACAAAATATGCAGGATTTTTTAAGCGGAGCATAATCTTTATGTTTTGAGTTTTTGATTGAAAAGTTTTATTGTACAAGCTCAACCAAAAGTGATATTCCCATACCTCCTCCTATACATATTGTTGCCAACCCTCTTTTTGCATTCAATCTCTTCATATTCCAGACCAGAGTAGTAAGAATTCGTGCACCCGATGCACCTATTGGATGACCGAGAGCTATCGCCCCACCGTTTATATTAACACATGACCAATCAAATCCTAATTCTTTTCCATCTGCCAGTACCTGAGAAGCGAAAGCTTCATTTATTTCTATAAGATCTATATCAGAAATTTTCATTCCGAGCTTTTCAAGAAGCTTTTTAGTTGAGAAGATAGGAGCAAAAAATATTTCTTTCGGAGGAACAGCAGCAACTGCCCAATCAACAATCTTCGCAATAGGTTTTATTCCCCTCCTATCAACCTCTTTATCTGACATCAACAAAACAGCAGATGCCCCATCATTCAAAGAAGAAGCATTTCCTGCAGTTACAGTTCCATCTTTTTTGAATGCAGGTTTTAGCTTTGCTAACTTCTCCAAAGATGTGTCTTGACGCGGAGTTTCATCTCTGTCAAGAATTTGACCATCTCCTAACTCAATCGGAACTATTTCGTTCCTGAAAAATCCCTCAACAGATGCCCTTACAGCCTTCATGTGGCTTTCATATGCAAATTTATCTTGCTCTTCCCTTGATATCCCCGCTTTCTCAGCCGTGTACTCTGCAAGTTCTCCCATGTGTCTATTTTCAAAAGCGCACCACAGACCATCATAAATCATATGGTCTTGAACTGAAATATTCCCAAACTTCCAACCTCTCCTTGTCTCAGCTGGAATAAGAAACGGGGCATTTGACATAGATTCCATACCACCTGCAATAATCACATTTGCTCTTGAAAGCAAAATCTCCTCAGCACCGTGAATAACAGCTCTGAGAGCTGAACCGCAAACTTTATTTATAGTTTCAGCCGGAACAGAAGGAGAAACACCACCCAATATTGCAGCCTGCCTTGCAGGACCTTGACCAACACCGGCTTGCAAAACATTTCCCATAATAACTTCATCTATTTCATCTCCCTTCAAATTATTTCTTTTCAAAAGAGCAGAAATAACTTTTGCACCAAGTTCCGATGCTTTGAATTTAGCAAGTGCTCCTTGGAAACGCCCCATAGGAGTTCTTACTGCATCAACTATATATACTACTTTGTTGCTACCATTTCCCATATCTTCAAACCTCCTTTTTTATTTTTTCTACTATCAAATTTTACAATCTGATCCAAAAGTATGAAATTATCCGAAATATTACCTCACTAACCGATATTTTCTGCAATATTTTCCATTCAAATCTTTCAATCACAAACACTTACAATTCCAAAATTTCGCACAAAAATAAAAAAGAAAAAAAAATTGAAAAATAACACAAAAATAAATTGTTTATTAAACCATATTTCCTAATATACATGGGTAGGTTGGGGCTAACTATACTCTCTCTTTCTTTTCTTTTTCATAAAAATATCAACAAAAAACAAAGAAAGGAGGTGAAAAAACATGGTAAAGAAAATACTTTCTTTAATTACATTAGTTAGCTTCATCGGAGTATCAAGCGGTATTGTTTTTGCCCAGGAACCTGGGGAACAGCCAGCTCAGCCACAACAGCAACAGCAGGCTGAGCCAAAGAAAGAAGAGAAAAAAGAAGAAAAAGCAAAGAAGGAACATAAGAAAAAAGAACACAAAAAAGAAGAAAAGAAAGAAGAAGCACCAAAACAATAATAATTAAAAATTAACTTTTTACACTTGCCCCAACCTACCCACTTTTTTTATTTTTCGTGTGTCTTATTTTTATTCTTGTAGTTTTCTTTATTTTTTCTCTTTATTTTTCAGTTCTCGAATTTCTGACTCAAGTTTTTTGATTTTTTCATAGATTTCAGGGAGTTTAAGATATAAAGCGTGAATTTTTAGAAATTTCGCTCTATCCATAGCAGGTTCTCCCATTATTACTTTTCCGCCTTCCACATCAGAAATAATCGCAGCTCTTGCAGCAACTATGGAAAAATCCCCTACACTTACATGATCTACAACTCCTACCTGACCTCCAAAGACGCAATATTCTCCTATTTTAGAGCTACCTGCTACACCACACAAAGCAGCTATTCTTGTCCCCTTTCCTATTTTGACATTATGAGCTATTTGGACAAGATTATCTATTTTGACATCATCTCCTATTTCTGTCTGCCCCATAGTAGCTCTATCTACACAGGAGTTAGCTCCAATTTCAACTCTACTTCCTATCTTCACTTTACCAACTTGTGGTATTTTCAGTATATCTCCAAAATAAGAAATGTATCCAAACCCATCAGCTCCTATTACTGCTCCTGCATGAATTATTGAATTATCGCCTATTTCCGTAAATGGATATATAACAGCATTTGGAAAAACAACGACTCCTTTCCCTATTTTAGATTTATCTCCCACGAAAACACCGGGGAACAAAATAGAGTTTTCACCTACTTCAGCGTCATCACCTATGTAGCAGAAAGGAAAAATAAGGCAATCTTTCCCTATTTTTGCAGATTTAGAAATAAAAGACAGATTTTCTGCACCTTCCGGAAAAGAAGATTTGTACTCCCACAGAGACAAAAGTTTTATCATAGAAATGTAAGGATTTTCAACCTCTATGAAGTTCTTTGTCTTTATTTTTCCGGATTCTATTTTATCTTTTTTTTTCAGGAAGAAACCTTTCTCTACCACAAGACAAGTTGCAGATGTTTTTTCAAGAAATTTTTCATATTTTGGATTTACCAAAAAGGAAATATCTCCTTCTTTTGCTTCCTCTATATTTTTTGGTGAAAAAACCCTTTCATCGGGATCGCCTATAAGCTCGCCGGATAGGAAATCAGCTATATATTTTAAACTGAAAGATTTTTCCATTATTTGCTCATACCAATTTTAGTGATTACACTTACCAAAATTTTATTTCTTTTCCCTCTTTTCTTTTTCTTTTCTCCAAGATTTATTGTACTCATCTATTATTCTGAAAGTTATATCATCAGCGTCTTTAACATAAATTATTTGATTTTTTTCCAGCACAATATCGTATCCCTCTCTTTGAGCAATCCTTTCTACTATTTTTCTTATATCTTCTATTACGCCCTGGGTGAGTTTAGCATCAAGACTTTGGATTTCAAGTTCAGCTTGTCTCAATTTTTGCATGAACTCGTTCTGCTTAGCTTCAATCTCTGCTTTCTTTTTATCTGCCTCCTGCTGACTCATAAACTTTACTTTACTCATAAAATCATCTTGCATTTTCAGAATTTCATCTTGCATCTTTTTTAGTTCTGCCTGTCTTCTTTCATACTCTCCTTGTAGTTTCCTTTTTGCCTCCTGAGCGGCTTCAGCTTCCTGAATAACCTTAGCTATATCAACATAAGCTATTTTCAGACCTTGCCTCTGTTGCTGAGCAAACGAAAGAGAACCGATAGAATAAAAATAAAAAAAAGATAACAAACCCACAACAATACCCAAAATAAACAAAATATTTATTTTCTTCAAGCACATAATAAATTTAATTTTCCGAATTCAAATTCAAATACATAATTTTTAAACAATTCTTCATACCTTTTCCTTTATTTTTGGAATTTTTTTGACTAATCAATAAAATATATTAAAGAGATATAAGGAAAATAATATTATGCCGAAGATAACAAAAAGAGAGGTTTCTTTTTGGTCAAATTTTGGTGTCTCTTTCGCTTTACTTATTGGAATATTGGTTGTGGTGAATATAATCTCAAATAAATACTATATTTTAAAAGACATGACAGAAGAAAAACTTCTTTCCCTTTCTGACCAAACAAAAAAAATACTAAAGGAACTTGATCAGAAAGCCAAAGTTGAAAATAAAAAACTTGAAATAATTGCATTCATGCGAGAAGGAGACGAAGAAACAAGAGAATTTGAAAGACTTATGAGGCAATACGAATATAACTCAAAAAGCATAAAATGGGAAATCATAGATCCGGAAAAAAAACCTCAACTTGCAACAAAATATGAAATAAAAACACTCGGAACTGTTGTTATATCATATGGAGAAAAGACAATAAAATTAGATATAAACATGCAAGACAAAGATAAATCCCCTGAAAGCCAAATCTCAAACGCTATACTGAAAATAGTAAGGGTTATAGAACCAAGAGTTTGTTTCACAGAAGGACACGGTGAAAAAGACCCAAACGACACCGAAATTTTAGGAATATCAAAATTAGGAGAATTTCTCAGAAATGAAGGTTTTCAAGTTGGAAAAATAAGAACATGGGATCCAACTCCAATAGAATCTGTTTGCGATGTGCTAATAATTGCCGGACCACAGATTGGATTCACTCCCGATGAAATAACAAAAATTTCAGATTATCTTATGACAGGCGGAAGAGCAATATTTCTCTCTGACCCAGACTCAAAAGACAATATAGCTGAAATAGTAAAAGCATGGGGAATAGAGTTAGATAAATCTCTTATAATAGACCTTGCTTCCAGAGCCGTTGGCGCTTCTCCTGCTCATCCCATAATAGTAAATTATGATAATGAGCACCCAATAACAAAAGATTTCAGATTCGGTGTTCTTATGAGAACAGCAAGAAGAGTATTCATATCAAAGAATGTTTCAGGAGTAGATGCAACCGAAATAGCTAAAACATCAGAAAACTCGTGGGCTGATTTTGATTGGCAATCAGGGCAAGTAAAATTCGACCCTCAAGATATAAAAGGTCCCGTTCCAGTTGCAGTCGCAGCATCTGGAATTCCGGGAACAAAAGGTGGTGAAGCAGTATATGGAACGATGCAAAACCCGGTAACTACACAAGCAAGATTAGTCGTATTCGGAGACTCTGATTTTATCTCAAATGGTATGATAGAAATTCTTGGAAATAAAGACCTTATTTTGAATGCAGTAAATTGGGTGGCAGAAAGAGGAGAACTCATATCAATAAGACCAAAAGAAAGAAAAGCAAGAACTCTGGTTCTTACTCCAAAGAACATATCAACGCTAAGAAACATATTCCTTATTGCTTTACCAACAATTTCCTTTGCATTGGCAATTGTAATGTATATCAGAAAAAGAAAATTATAATTATAAAAATAATTCCAGAAATTACATTTAAAGAAATTACATGTAAAAAAAAGAAAAAGAAAAAAGTATAAACCATGAGAGTTTTCAGACAAACGATCATTCTTTTGGTTGCTTTTTTGGTCATTTTAGGAGTATATTTTCTTGTTATAAAACCATCAGAGGAGAAGAAAAAACAAAAAGAAGAACAAGAGAAGAAAATCGTAAATGTAGATAGTTCAAAAATAAGTGAAATATGGATTACAAAGCAAAATGGAGAAAAAATTGGGTTCAAAAGAGTAAATTCAAAGTGGGATATAATATATCCCATATGGGCAGAGGCAGATAAATTTTCCGTAAATCCAATAGCTTCAAGATACTCATCAATTGAAATAGAAAGAGTTATTGAGAAAAATGTAGTAGATGAAGAAAAACTAAAAGAATTCGGTTTCATACCACCAAGATTCAAAGTTGAGCTCAAAGTAAAAGACGAAAAAGAAGAAGAAAAAAGCATAGTTATACTTATAGGAGAAAAATCAAAAGTTGGATACAGCATTTACGCAAAAAGAGAAGATGACCCAGAAAACAGAATAGTCCTCATAAGCGCATCTCTGGAAGCAGTAATAGATAAAAATTTACAAGATTTCAGAGAAAAGAAACCTATGGACTTTGTCGTCCCAGATGTCAAAAAACTTGTGATAGTAAAAAACGGAAAACAAGAAGAAGCTGCAAACAAAAAAGAGTATATATTTGAGAAAAGAGAAGGAGGAGATTGGTATATAAGATTTCCAGAAAATACAACATATGTCAAAGCAAGGGAAAGCCAAGTAAGAGACCTACTTTATGCAATAAATGGAATAAAAATAACAGAATTCGTTTCAGATTCCACTCACCCTCAAAACCTTTATGGTCTTGAAAACCCGGATCTCTCAATTGAAGCTACAATGTCAGATGGAGAAAAATATAATCTTCTACTCAAAATTCAACCTGGTAAAATATATGCAAAAAAACCTGATAGACCCAACATATTCTCTGTTGAAATTCAAAAAGATTTCTATAACACTCTCTTTGCATCCCTTTACAGAGAAAGAAAAATCTTAGGATTTTATGTGTGGAGAGTAAAAAATGTCTCAATAGAAAGAGAACAAAAAATAACAATAATTCAAAGAGATCCAGTAAACACAGACAAATTCTACCTTGTGTCCGGAAACGAAAAGAAAGAATTAGATTCATCACAAGTGAAAGATTTATTATCACAGCTTTCAAATGTGGAAGTTGTTGATTTTGTAGAAGACAACACAGATATAACAAAATTTGTAAAAACTCCAAAAATAAGAGTTAGAGTAGATGTAGATGGGAGATTAACTCCATACTTGCTCGTTTTAGGAGATAAAACAGAAAAAGGAATCATAGGAGCAGAAGAAAGTGAAAAATCAGTCTATATCTTCCCACCAGGAATAACAGAAATAATTTCAAAGATTGAAAACCTCAAACCAAAAATAGAAGAAAATCAAGAAAAGAAATAAACAACAAAAAAGAAATAAGTAAAGTTAAAAATAAACATAAATCAAAGAAAAACAAAAAATCTGCTGAAACTGAAAAAAAAATCAAGAAAGCAAAAATTAACTGATGTTTCAAGGAGAACAAAATCAAAGAAAATATTTTATTGAGGTTTTAGAGAGCAAAGAGTATGTTCTAAAAGATCCTCCACCGGGAAAAAACAGATTATACTTTGAAAATAGCCCTTATCTAAAACAGCACGAAGATAATCCTGTTGACTGGTGGCCATGGTGTAAGGAAGCATTTGAGAAAGCAAAAAAAGAAAACAAATTGATTTTGGTATCAATAGGGTATTCAACATGCCACTGGTGTCATGTGATGGAAAGAGAATCTTTTTCAAACCCAGAAATAGCCAGACTTATAAACGAAAATTTTGTTGCGATAAAGATAGATAGAGAAGAAAGACCTGATCTTGATAGAATTTTTATGATGATATGCGAAATAACAATCAGAAATTGCGGATGGCCCCTTAATGTTATACTCACTCCCGATGGTCTCCCGATTTTTGTGGCAACATATCTACCCCCGACAACACAAAGAGGAATTTTAGGACTCACAGACCTCATTCCAAAAATAAAAGAAATATGGGAGAAAGAAAAAGATAAAATATATCAAAATGGACTCAAAATACTGGATTTTATAACCAAAATCAACGAAGAGGTCCCAGAAACAAAAGATAAATCAAAATTAAGTACAAAGTCAATAGTTGAATTAGAGCAAAAAGCTTTTTTTGATCTTGAAAACTCCTTTGATGAAGAATATGGAGGATTTGGATCAGGAGCAAAATTTCCAAATGTTCCCAACCTTCTCTTTCTATTGAGATACTGGAAAAGAACAAAAAATAAAAAAGCACTCCTTATGGTAGAAAAAACACTTGATAGTATGCATCAAGGAGGAATTTATGACCAAATAGGAGGAGGTTTTCACAGATACACAGTAGATAGAGCATTTCTTATTCCACATTTTGAAAAGATGCTTTATGATCAAGCTCAACTTATTGATGTATATTCAGAAGCATACCAAATAACAAAAAAACCAGAGTATAAAAGAGTTGTAGATGAAACATTTGAATATCTTCTTGAGGAACTTTACGATGAAAAAACTTCCGGATTTTTTTCAGCACAAGATGCAGAATCAGAAGGAGAAGAAGGAAAATACTATCTTTGGACAGCTGAAGAAATAAAAAATGTAATCGGAGATGATCTAAAATCAGAGATATTTATGAGACATTTTGGAGTTTCTTTTTCAGGAAACACACCACATTTTGGAAATAAAAATATCCTTCACATATCAGCAAACAAAGACAAAATAGCTCAATTTTATAGAAAAAATAAATCAGAAATAGAAGAAATAATAGAATGGGGCAGAAAAAAACTCAAAGAAGAAAGAAAAAAAAGAGTTCCACCTTTCAAAGACACAAAAATACTTACCGATTGGAATTCTCTCCTCATTTACTCTCTTGCAAAAGCAGGATTTATACTCAAAAACGAAAAGATGATAAAAACAGCAGAAAACACAGCAGAATTTATCTTATCAAAAATGTTTGACGGAGAAAATCTATATCACTGCTTCAAAGACGGAAAAGTTTATACTAAGGGTATGTTAGATGATTGGGCTTTTTTACTACAAGGTCTTTTAGAACTTTATCTTTCAACACAAAAAACAAAATTCTTGGAGATATCAGTTGAAATCGCTGAAAAATTAATTGAAAAGTTTTATGATGAGTCAAAAAGCTGCTTCTTTATGCAAGAAAAAGAAAACTCAGATTACGTCTTATCAAAAATCAGAGATTTATATGATCTGTCAACACCATCTGGAAACTCTGTGGCTATAATTTGTCTTTTGAAGCTCTACAAGATAACGGGAAAAGAAAAATTCAAAAATTTAGCTGAAAGTGTCTTGATGAGCATTATTGATTATATTGAAAATTCTTCTTTTGGATTTGGTAACACACTCTGTGCATTAGATTTTCTCGCAGGTCCGACATACGAGATAGTAATAGTTCCTCCAAAGCATGAAATAAATAATAGTAAAACACCAAAAAGTGTAGAACCATTTTTTGATAAATTGAGAGAAACATACATTCCAAACAAAATCGTAATACTATACAGCGAAAGAATAAAAGATTTGACTTTTATAAAACACATTGATATTTCGCCACAAGATGATGTAAGAGTATATGTATGTTCAGAGTGGATATGTAAAGCACCATCTTATACCCCAGAAGATATGCTGATGAAAATAAAGGAATAATAATAATGATGAAATCAAAATAAATCAGAAAAACTTTCAGAAATTATGATTTTGGTCTGATAATTTATTTTGGTAATCGTTAAACTTCTGCCCACTTTGCGGAAACAAATCTATCGGTAAAATCAGAAGGTATGAGTAGAAAATTTTAAGTAATCACCCAAATTTTTTCATATCCGATTTGCTTCTTTCAAATTTCTTTCACTTTTTTCTTAATTTGCCTTAAATTTTTTTCATATGAAAAATTTTTTTGTAGTGTTTTTATTTCTTTTCTTCATTCTTTTCTTCTTTCTTCATTTTAATTTGTATTCTGATGAGATAAAAGTTGGGTTTATTCTTGCGACAGAGAAAGAAGAAAGATACAAAAAAGATAAGATGTTTTTTTTAGATGAAGCAGAAAAACTTGGTATGAAAGTTTTTTATGAACACGCAGGTAACTCAATCCAAAAACAAAAAGAGCTCATCAGGATGTTGGAGGGAAAAGGTATAAAGGTTCTTGTCATACAACCTGTTGATTCGTCTGGTATAAGTTCTGAAATCCAGAAAATATCACAAAAAGGAATAAAGGTAGTTGCATACGACAGAATAATATACGATGCAGATATTGATTTTTTCGTCACACACGATAGCAAAATGGTAGGAATAATTCAAGCCCAAGAAGCAGTTAAATTTACGGGAGGCAAAGGAAATTATGTGATTTTGTCCGGAGGCAAAGATCATTCAGTTGCAAAACAAATAACAGCTGGAAATCTGTTAATTTTAGATAAATATCCTGGAATGAAAAGATTAGGAATTTTTTATCACGAAAATTGGGATGAAAAAGAATCGTATAATACTATGAAGGAACTACTCAAAAAGACAAAAGATATAAATGTTGTATTAGCAAATAACTCATCTTTGATAAGAGGAGCAATAAAAGCTTTGGAGGAAGAAGGTTTAGATTTAAAAAATATCTTTACCGCAGGAGCAGATGCTGACCTTGAAAATTGCAGGTTAATTGTGAAAAGAAAACAAACCATAGATATATTAAAACCAATAGAACCACTTGCAAGATCCGCTGCCCGTGTTGCTTATGCACTTTCCCAAGGAAAAACTCCACAGTATAATGAGAAAATGAACAACGGAAAAGTTGATGTTAAAGTTATCTTGATACCAGTACACCTTGTTTCAATCCAAACAATAGATGATGTGATAATAAAATCAGGTTTTCATCCACGAGAAGCTATATATGGAAAATGATACGCAAAAAATAAAAAAGATATAGAAAATAAACTGGACAAAACAGAGCAAAATTTTTTGGAATATTCTAAAAACTCTTATTTTGGATATTATTTTTCAGAATATGGCTCTAAAGGGCGGGATAAAATTTTTAAGGAAAAGAATAAGAGCAGTAAGGAACATAAGGAAGCTCACAAAAGCTATGAAAACCGTTGCATCTGTGAGGTTAAGAAAAGCTCAACCTATACTTTTGAATTCAAAAGAATTTATTGAAAACTTAGAGAAAATCTTCTCGGTTTCTTATGAACCAAAAGAAGAATTTTTGATTGATATGAAATTCAACGAAAGTAAGAATTCTGATAAGATCAAAAGGCTATACATAATTTTAGGTTCAGACAGAGGACTTTGCGGAGCTTTCAATAGTAATATTTTAAGACTTGCTCAATATTATATAAAACAAGATGATATCATATGGGCTTTCGGAACTCGTGTAGCAAGATTTCTCTCTAAAAAATACAAAAATGTAAAAGAATTCAGAGATTTTTGGAGAGACTTATCATATGAGAAAATTGAAAAAGTATATGATGAACTTTCATCAGAAATAAAAAAGAGAATGGAAGAAGACGGATGGAATTTAGAGGTTTATTGTATCTTTACTTTATTCAAGAGTGCGGGAACTCAAATCCCAACTTGTGAGAAAATATATCCCATTTATATATATGAAACCTGGGGACCAAAAAGAATTTTTGAACCTTCTCGGGAAAAACTTTTAGATTTCTTTTCAGAAGCTTTCCTGAAAGCAAAACTTTTCTATATATTTCAATCCTCAATCACATCAGAACATGCTATGAGAATGAGAGCGATGGATATGGCTACACAAAACTCAGACAGGTTGATAAAAGTTTTGACCTTACAAATGAACAAAGCAAGACAGGAAGCAATAACAAAAGAGCTTATAGATATTGTGAATGGAAAGAACGCCCTTGAAGCTCAAGCTATATGAAATAAAAGATAGAATATCGCAGAAAAAAGTAGAGCTTGTAAATCTGCCATCAAGAATAGACTTTCACAAAGATTTATCAGCCGAACTTGGATTCAATTTCTTTTTAAAAAGAGATGATATTTTAGGTTTATATGGAGGAAATAAACCGAGAAAACTTGAATTCATATTCAAACAAATAAAAGATTCTCAAAAAAAAGATGTTTTTATATTCGGTCCAACAGGCTCTCACCATATTCTTGCCAACTTAATATATGCAAAAGATTTTTTCCAAGATATCAAATTCACAACTTTTGTCTTTCCTACATATCTTTGGAAATGGGGAGATGTGTATGTGAGAGAAAATACTGAATTGGCAAAAAAATTATCTTTTAGATTTGTTTTTGTACCAACTTTCCTTCATGCCTTCATTATCTCAAAAGTATTGGCTACAATCAGGAAGGGATTTTTTGTGCCAGCAGGCTCTACATCGGAAATCTCATCTTTGGGATTTGTTTTAGCTGCAATAGAGATAAAAGAAGATGTTCTTTCTGGAAAGATTCCGGAACCAGATTTTATATTTTTGCCAGTTGGAACTATGGGAACGCTTGTCGGACTTTCCTGTGGTTTAGCTATTTGTGGAATGAAAACAAAAATTTTGGGATGTGCAGTTGTTGAAAGGATTCTGTGTAATGAATTTTTAGCGAAAAAGCTTATAAGCAAAGTAATAAAAGTTCTCAAAGAAATTTTAAATCTCAGCGATCTTACAAAAATAAAGGAATCGGCTTTCTCTAATTTTTCTATAATTCACAGTTTTCTCGGAAGAGGTTACGGATACCCTTCTGATGAAGGGATAGAAGCTATGAGATTTTTTTCAAAATATATGAAAGTGGAGAAAACTTATACGGCAAAAACTCTTGCGGCAATCCTTGCAAAAAAAGATGAATTCAAAAACAAAAATATCCTCTTTTACTGCACTCTAAACTCTTTACCTATGAATTTCAGTAAATTTGGAAAATGAAATTCACATTTTTAGATTAAAGTGAAAGGAGGGAAAAAAGATGGCATATATAATTGCAGAGCCTTGTATTGGGGTAAAGGATACCGCTTGCACGGAGGTTTGTCCAGTTGATTGCATTCACCCCAAAAAAGATGAACCTGATTTTGAAAAAGAGGAGCAACTTTATATAGACCCTAACGAATGCATAGATTGTGGAGCTTGCGAGCCAGTTTGTCCCGTTAATGCTATATTCCCAGAATCGTCTTTACCTGAAAAGTGGAAGCATTTTATAGAAAAGAACGCAGAATACTATAAAAGAAAAAAAGAGGCAGTAGGTTAGTTTTCTTTTCATACTCTTATTTTGTTCTCCTTATTATTTCTTTTCTTCTCACCATCATGATAGCGTCTTCATCTCCATAATATTTTTTTCTTCTTCCCACTTCAAAGAAACCAAATTTTTTGTAAAGTGAAATTGCAGATTGGTTTGAGGGTCTAACTTCAAGAAAAAAATCACAATCCTTGTTTTTTTCTATCACAAATTTTAGAAGATGCGAACCTATTCCTTTTCCTCTCCATTCCGGTTCAACCGCTATGTTTTCTATATGTACTTCATCAAGTATTTTGCTGAAAGCGATGTATCCTCTGATCTCACCATCAATTTCAGCTACAAACATTCCCCCAACTCTTATTGAATACAGAAGAAGGTTCTTGCTCCAAGGTTTTTTGAAAGATCTTGTTTCTATCTCAAGTATTTTCTCTAAATCTCTCTCATCAGCGGGTCTTATATTAATCTCATCGGCCTCTATCCTCATCTTTACCGGTTCCATTACTTAAAAAAAATAATTCACTTCCGAAAGAATAAGAGTAGAGGTGAAAAAATATGAAAGAAAACAAAAAATACAAGAATAAGAAAGAAGAAGATGAATTTTTAGCGGGCGACTGGTTTTTATCAGATGATGAAGAGACTCGTGTTTTATTTTCAGATGAGAAAGAAGAAAATTTATCAGGAGATAAAGATGACTTGTTCTTTGATAATGAAGAGCTATCTTTGAGGGTAAAAAAGATTGTCAAGATAATAGATCTTCTTGAATTTATTGATTCGTGCCTTATAGTAAGTGAAAAACTTGTAAGAGATGATGATGACGCTCGCGAGATTTTGAAGGATTTGAGGGAAAAAATCCTCAATGCCGAAACTATATTTACAGATTATCTTATAACTGGTAAAATACCAAAGCCAAACTAAATTATCACTAATAATATTTAAGCAAAAAGCTTTTATTTCTGAATTAAGTATTTTCATAATTTTTCGACATAAATCAAATTTGATTGCGACATAGATCAAATACGGTTTTTATAAAGGAGGTAATAAAAATGAGTGAAAAGGGAAGAAAAGTCAATATATACTATGACAAGGATGCGGACATATCTTACATAAAAGATAAAAAGGTTGCAATTATAGGTTTCGGAAGTCAAGGACATGCTCATGCCCTAAACCTCAAAGACTCCGGAGTTGAAGTTGCTGTCGGGTTGCGAAAAGGAGGAGTTTCATGGGAAGTAGCAAGAAAAGTTGGACTTGAAGTTATGGAGATAGAAGATGCCGCAAAATGGGCTGACATTATAATGGTTCTTATACCAGATGAAGAACAGCCAAAAGTTTATGAGGAGAAAATAAAGAAAGGTCTTACAAAAGGAAAATATCTTGCCTTCGCTCACGGATTTAACATACACTTCAAACAAATAGTACCACCAGAAGATGTTAATGTTTTTATGGTTGCTCCCAAGGGACCTGGGAAGCTTGTCAGAGATGAATTTTTAAAGGGCAGAGGAGTTCCCGCTTTACTTGCAGTCTATCAAGATCCATCTGGTGATACAAAACAAGTTGCTCTCGCCTATGCAAAAGCAATAGGAGCCTCACGAGCTGGTGTTATAGAAACAACCTTCAAAGACGAAACAGAAACAGATCTTTTCGGAGAACAAGTTGTGCTGTGCGGAGGGCTAACTTCTTTGATGCGTGCCGCATTTGAAACCCTTGTGGAAGCCGGCTACCCACCCGAACTCGCTTACTTTGAATGCATACATGAGATGAAACTCATAGTCGATTTGATTTACGAAGGCGGATTTAAAATGATGAGAAAATATATATCAAATACAGCAAAGTACGGAGATTTAACTCGCGGTCCCCGTATTATAGATGAAAATGTGAGAAAAAAGATGAAAGAAATACTTGAAGAGATAACATCGGGAAAATTTGCAAAAGAGTGGATATTAGAGAATATGTCGGGACGCCCTGTTTTTAATTCATTGCTTAAAGAATGGGAGAATATAGAGGCTGAGAAAGTTGGAGAGAAATTAAGAGCTATGATGCCCTGGCTCAGAAAAGAGTAGCGTAGGTCAAGTATTTTCCTTTTGTTCAAGTACTTTTTTTGCAACATCAGAAATTTTTTCACCGGGTTTTATATCCTTCCATATTTTTTTCATAAACTCATCTCCCATTTTCAGTATTTCATAAGCTATTTTTTTGAGCTTTTCCGTATCTTTTGCTTCAAGAGCATTTTCCCATTCAGCTATAAGCTCTTCTACTTTTTTTGCTTTCTCTAATATTTCTGGGGATATTTCCATAATTTTTATTTTATCTCCGCAATTTGAGGTGATGAAGAAATCTCTAAAATTATATAACCCTTGCCCTTTTCGTAATTTGTTATTTTTTCTCCATATATTGAGAATATCTCCGAGTTTTCTGGAATGTATGCTTTGACCTTTATTTTTTCTTTTTGTTCTGTGCCATCCGGTCCGACGACCCAAAATATAGCTCGCAATTTTTTATCTCCCCCCTCAAATGCAGGAGAAAATACTATTTTTCTCTCACCTTCTTCTTTATTCCTTTCCGTTTCATCAACAATTTCTATCTTTACATCCCCTATATATTTTCCTTTTATTTTTGGTATAGTAAATTTTATTGCTTCATACGATTTTTTCGGAGTAAAATTTTTCCTCAGAACTCCAAAATATTTTTCGGCATCGTGATACACTTGAAAGTCATCTGGTAAATCTTTTAAGGTGTATATGCAAAATGTTTTTACTCCGAGAATAGCAGAAATAACAAATGCTCTTATTATAAAGCTTGCCTGCGATTCCTCTGATATGTATTGAGCTGAACCATATCTTTCTCCCGTCTTTTCAGAATAATTTGCTGGCCAACCTATCTCGGTTATGTGAATAGGTTTTTCCTCTGATATAAAAGATTTTATAAGCTTCCTCAAAGATGATATGTAGTATATAAGAGAACCTGCTGAATTTTTTGAGTCCTCCGGTGGTAAGGAAGGGGGATAAGGCATAGGCTTTGATCCTATATAAGGATGAAATGCAACTGAATCTGCTAAATTTAGAACACTTCTTTCCCTCAATTTACCTAAAAACTCACGCCAGTTATACAGAACCGAGCTTGGTAAATTTGTTATTTCATGCATAAGAAGTCCTCCCAATATTACTTCCTTTTTCTCACCATATTTTTTTATGCTTGCCCTTGCTGTAAAGAAAATATCTGCATATGCTTCGGGAAAGTTCGGTTGCAAAAAGATAATCCAGTTAGGTTCGTTCCAAATCTCAAACATATTTATCTCTGGAAAACTTTCCGCAAGGAAACCTGCAAATTTCCCATATTTTTGTGGATCGGGAACTAATTTTGCACATGAAGATTTGCATTCACCTTCTTGTTTTCCAGATTCCAAACAGGCTTGGTAGCAAATTTTTGATTCATCTGATGCCCACCAGTTCCCATACACTACAAGTGATATTACCTCAATATTTCTTTTTTTTGCTTCATTTACAAATTCTTTGTATCTTTGTAATTTCACCTCATCTATTTTATTCTCTTCCGGTTCTATCTCTTCCCAGAGAAAATCTCGGCGAATCACATCAAATCCAGCTGATTTCAAGATATCAATAGTCCTTATCATTTCATCTTTGTTATCTATATTTATTCCTCCTGAAATGCATAATTTTGGTGTTTGAGAAGGAACTTCACTCAATTTTTCTCCTAAAATTTCATTTATTATCGGATTACGGATTTGTATATTTTTACCTTCTGATTCCTTGCTACACCCATACAGTGCAAATAAAGTTAAAAAGGCGAAAAAGAGAAATTTTTTATTCATATCAATATTTTTAAAATTTGTGTGTAAATTTTAGAAAATTTTATTTTTGATCTATTTCGGAAATTCGGATGAATATGGAAAATCAAGTTTCAAAAACAAAAAGAGCAAAACTTATTATAGATGAGAGCTTACTTGATTGCATAGCTCAACATGGAAAAAGACAGTACCCCCATGAGGCTTGTGGAATAATTTTGGGAAAAGTAGAAGAAAATGAAAATGAAATAGTTTTTATAAGCAATGAAGTTAAAGAAGCAAAAAATTTAAGCGACAATCCTATCAGGTTCATTCTTGATCCCCTTGATTTCGTGCGCATTCAAGATGAGGCAGACAAAAAAAATTTGGAGATAATTGGAATATATCACACTCACCCCGATCATCCTCCTATTGCATCACAGTACGATCTTGAAGCCGCAGTAGACGGACTATTTTACCTTATAATGTCAATCATTAATGGACAAAAAGGAGATTTTATGGGATGGTTTCTTGATTTTGAAGGTGGTAGAAAAAAGTTCGTTCAATCTCAGGTTATTGTGAAAAAGTAAACTAAGTAGAAAGAATCTCAGCCAAAGCTCTTTCTAAGTTTTCTGCTACTTCTTCTGCGAGTGAGAGTTTGAACTTTTTCTCTTTTGATACAATTTCTCCCGCAAGTCCGTGAATAAAAACACCAGCAACAGCTGACTCCATCAAAGAATATCCTTGTGCTAAAAGCCCCCCTATTATTCCTGCAAGAACATCTCCTGTTCCCCCAGTAGCAAGTTCTGCTCCCCCGGTTGTGTTAATGAAAAAATTTTCCCCATCCGTTATTATAGTTCTGAATCCTTTGAGAACCGATACAAGTTTTGTTCTTTGACTTATTTCTTTTGCACTTTGAATTCTATCTTTCTGAATTTCAGAGGTTGTTTTTTTGAGAAGTCTCGCTGCTTCCCCGGGGTGAGGAGTTATAACTCCACGTACTTCATCAAGAATTCCTAAATCTAAGTGAGAAAGTATATTTATCGCATCTGCATCAAGTACGATGGGAATTTTTTTCTCCTTTGCTCTGTTTATAGTATGTATTAGAACTTTTCTGCTACCTTCTTCATCCCAGATTCCAGGTCCTATAAGAATTGCTGTTTTGCCTTCAATATGTTCGTCTATAACTTCGCAAGCTTTTTCTGAAAAGGTTTTATTTTGAGATGGAGCTGGAATCACCATAAACTCCCTTGCTCCTGATGCGACTGGATTATAAACTACATCGGGAGTTATGATTGTGACAAGTCCTGTGCCGATGTGGAGAGCTCCTTTTCCTGAAAGAACAGCTGCACCGGCTCTGCCGAGTCCTCCTACTATACACAAAAGGTGACCGTAAGTTCCCTTATGTGAAAGATCTTCTCTTTCTTTCAAAATTCCTCTTACTATTTCTTTTGATATGAGTGTAAATTCAGAGTTTTCCCAAAGCTCTACCGGTATTCCTATGTCTTCTATGATTATTTTTCCTGTGTATTTTGATGCTTCTCCGACAAATAATCCTACTTTTGCTGGAGCGAATGTTATTGTTATATCTGCTTTTACTGCTTTCGGGCGAGGTATCCCCTGATTTGAATCAAGTCCAGATGGTATATCAACTGCTACAATAAATCTTTTTTTATCTTTATCTTTCTTTTCTTCATCAGCTTCTTTCCAAAGATTTATTGTTTCTATTACATCTAAAAAAAATTTGTCTTCTATATCTTTTGAAAGTCCCGTCCCAAAAATTGCGTCTATTAATATACCTTCTTCTGGCAAAAAATTTTTCAATTCTCCGCCATTTTTCAGCTGAACTATCGGGATTTCCATTTTTTTTGCTATCTGGAAATTTACAAGTGCATCACCTTTTAATTTTCCTTCGTCTTCTAATATTATGATTTTTATGTTTATTTCTTTTCTTTGATTTTTTATATGTTTTGCTGCACAGAATCCATCTCCCCCGTTGTTTCCTTTCCCTGCAACAATCACAATATTTTTCAATCCTATTTCCGACACAATTTTCAGTACATTTTCTGCTATCATTCTTCCCGCATTTTCCATAAGGAGCAAAGTTGGTATGCCGTATTCTCTTTCTGCTATCTGGTCAAGTTCACGAGCTTTTTCCCGTGAAACAAGCTTTACATCTTTCAAAATAAGATTTTTGTTTCTCAGATACAATTTGCTTTTCAGATATAATTCTCCACCCATCTTTTGTTTATGATCAAACAATCATTTTTATTTTACATTATTTTTTGTTCTATTATTTTGTAAGTTTTTAACTTTGTAAGTCTTTAGCTTTGTCCTTTTTATTTTATTATTTTATTTTCCTCTTTATTATTTTATTTTCTTCTCTAACTCTCTTTTTAGGGTTTCATAAAGCAGTAAAAGTTCTTCATCTTGGAGTTCAGATGATTTCACTACTTGTTTTTTCAAAATTTTTGAAACATATTCTCTTTTTTCTTCTGGTGTTTTCATTCCGAGTTTATTCAAAAATTCTCCTATTTGAGAAAAGATTTCTCGCCTTTGAATTGAGGTTAATCTCTTTTTCTCAATTCTTATCTCTTCCTCAGGTTCTTCAATTTTCGTTCTCTTTGCTTCATATAATTCTTGTTTCTCTTCCGGTGTAGAGATCACATCTGAGTATATTTTCATTTCCTTTTCGAGGCTTCTTTCTTTTTTATGCCACTCTTCTGCCATTTCCTCCGGAATAGATAAGCCAGCTTTTCCTTTTTCCTTTTTAGTTATGTATGGTAAAATCTCATCTGCTGACATCTTTATTACTCCCAAAAGAAATGATACGGCTCTGCTCAAAGCCCTTGTTTGTGCAATATATGATATGAAGTTTTCAGTTTTACCCTCAAACTCGTCCGATGAGCATATGCCCTCTCCTTCCGAGAAAATTCCATCTTGCGTTGAGACCTTTATTATATATCTCCATATTACTTTTTTCGCTCCATTCTCTCCCGTTTCTATCCTTTCTGCTAATTTTATCTCATTTGAGAGTCCAAGAGCAGATTTTATCTTACCCCATCCAGAACTTCTTATTATCTCTTCACCTTCTATAATCTCAATATCTTCAGCAGATAAAAGCCCCCTTTTTATTTCTTGGAATTTTATAATCAAGTCTTTGAACCTGCCATCCATAATTTTTCCACCTTTATTTTTAATTTAAGATTTAATTTAAGATTTTAGGAAAAATTTTTTAGTTTATAAAGATAACTTTTGAAAATTTTGCTTTTTATTATTCTTTTTCAAAATTAAAAATTGGAAGGAGGGAAAATAAATGGTCAAGAGCAATGATCAGACCGGCAAACAAAAAGTCCTTGCGTGTGATGGCATAGACAAAGCCGGAATAGATTTACTGAGAGAGCATTTTGAAGTCGAAGAAAGAGGGAAAATAGAAGAAGATGAATTAATAGAACTTTTATCTTCTGGCGAATATTCTGGTTTGATTGTAAGGTCTGCTACGAAAGTTTCAAGAAGGGTTTTAGAAAATGCAAAGAACCTCAAAGTCATAGGTAGAGCTGGAATAGGCGTAGATAATATAGATGTAAAAACAGCAACTGAAAAAGGAATAATAGTCATGAATACTTTGGGAGCGGCTATAACAACAGCTGAACATACAATCGCTTTGATTTTTGCTGTTGCAAGAAAAATTCCGCAAGCTCACAAATCTTTAAAAGAAGGTAAATGGGAAAAGAATAAATTTATAGGGCGAGAACTTTCAGGAAAAACAATAGGAATAATAGGTCTTGGAAATATAGGAAAGAAAGTGGCTGAAATTTCAAAAGCTATTGGAATGAATGTCATCTTTTACGACCCTTATGTTGATGATCAGAGATTCAAAAAAGTTGATTTTGATGAGCTCCTGAGAGAATCTGATATAATAACGGTTCACGTTCCACTTACTGAAAAAACACGAGGTATGATAGGCGAGAAGGAATTCGAGAAAATGAAAGATGGAGTTATAATTATAAACTGTGCAAGAGGTGGAATAATAAGTGAGCAAGCTCTGGCAAAATATATAAAAGCGGGAAAAGTTTGGGGAGCAGGAATAGATGTCTTTGAAAAAGAACCCCCAGATCCAGATAATCCTCTTTTACATTTAGATAATGTTGTTTTAACTCCCCATCTTGGAGCCTCAACAGTAGAGGGACAGCGAAATGTTTCCTTGGAGATAGCACAGAAGGTTATAAAGTTTTTAAAATATGGAATAATTCAGGACGCAGTCAATTTCTTCCCAATACCAGAAGATAAAGTTCAGTTTTTTGAACTTGGCACAAAGCTCGCTTCTTTTTTAGCCCAAGCATATCCATTTACTATCAAAGAAATAAAAGTTTTAACCACTATTGATGAAGCATATATTGTGAGAGCTGGGGTAGCTTGGGGATTTGCAAAAAATATGTTCGGAGAAGAATTAGCAACTCCACTCAACTCAGAAAGTATTATAAAGTCAAGAGGAATTTTACTTGGTGAAACTGTAGTAAAAGATTCAGGAACCCAATTTCAGGTAAAAGTTGAAGTTTCTACATCGCAGGGTGTTTTCTCAATTGGAGGAATTATTTTTCAAGGAGAGCCAAGAATTATAGAACTTAACTCGATGCGAGTTGAGGCACCCGCAGCGGGAAACATAATATTTTTCGAAAATGAAGATAAACCCGGAGTCGTCGGTAAAATAGGAACTTACCTTGGAGAAAAGGGAATAAATATTGCTTCAATTCATCTCGGAAGAGAAAAACCAGGAGGGAAAGCCATTGCTCTGGTTAATATAGATTCTATTCCTCCAGATGATGTTATTGAGGATATAAGAAAGATTCCTAATGTTTTGAGAGCAACTTTCGTTAAAATATAAAAATAGTGAGTTCTTTTGGAAGAAAAATCTCCATTTTATTTTTTATATTTTGTACAGCTTGGTTTATATTCTCGCTTTCTTTATCTTTGAAAAAATATTCAAATGATGCAATAGAGTCAACAGATTCATATTTTTATTTGAAAATAGCTGAAAAATCTGCAAAAGGTGAAAGATATACTCATCCTGTTTATTCTCCTGGATATTCCTGGTTCGTATCTTTGTTTTATAAACTTGGTATTGAAACAGAACTTGCAGGTAGAATAACTTCTGCAATTTTTGGATTAGGAGTTTTAATTATAACTTTTCTGTTCTCAAAAGAGATTTTTCTTACAAGCTTTCCTTATTATGAGTCCCAAATATTAGCCCTGTTATCTTCTGTTTTACTTTCTTTTATCCCAAAGTTTGTATGGGCTTCCTCTTCTACTTTACCATATACAACATCAACTTTATTTTTTACACTAACCTGCTTTCTGTCTTTCCTTGCAAGAAAGAAAATATCTGATAGAAAAATTTTTCTTTTACTTTCATTTCTTGCGGGATTATCAGCGGGAATAGGATATATAGTCAGACCAGAGATTATAATCTCTGTTTTAATTTCCGCAATTTTTATAAGGAACTTTCAAGGAATAGCAATTTCAATCTTTGGATTTTTTATTTCTTCAGCCCCATATCATATATTGAGTTTCAACGAAGGAAATCTTCCATCAATTATATCAAAACTTTTTCTTTACAAGGGTGGTGAATTAATTCCCGAAAGACTTTCTGAACCTAAAAAACTTTTACAAATAGAAAGTTTGGGCAAGATTCTTTCTTTGAAGGAGTATATAAGAACTTTTCTTTCAAACATTCATCTTTTTCACAAATATGCATTTCCAAGTCTCCTCACATCATCTTACATCATTTTATTTGGATTTGGATTACTCCACCTGATAAAAAATTGGGAGAGATTAAAAGGTTCCGGGGTAATACTGCTTATTATTTTGGTTATATGGTTTGTGCCCAACTTTGCAATAGCGATCGTGGCTGATTACTTCTTTATACCAATTTTACCTCAAATAGCAATTATTTCATCGCTTTTTATTTTTGAGCTTGAAAAATCAAAAAGAGCTCGGCTAATCTTCTTAGGAACTATAATCCTCCTTAATATATTCTACTCTTTGAGACCTTTTTACACAGATGAAGGAAGAAAAATATATAAGATTGCTGGAAAATGGATAAGAGAAAACTACGGAGAAATCAAAATTATTTTTGAACCATTCCCAATAGCAACATTCTATGCTGAGAAAGAATGGACTACAAATCCTTATGGAGCCGACGCGTATGTGATAAGCTCCCTAGATTATACTTCATCTCGTGGGAAACCAGAACTAATTTCTTTACCGCAAGATAAGATAAGGGAATTAGGATTTGCTGAACCCATAACAGAAATAAGATATAAAAACCATGTATTACGAATATTTAAACCTTTAAAGTAAATCTGAAACTGAAAAGAAGAAACTTATTTCAAATTTAGCTGCTTCTGGTGAATCCGATCCATGTATTGAGTTCTTTTCTATATCTATTCCATAAATTTTTCTTATAGTTCCCTCTTCCGCTTTTTTGGGATCTGTTGCTCCCATTATCTTCCTTACCTTTTCTATTGCGTTTTCTCCCTCAAATACTGCGACAACTATTTTACCAGATGAAATATAGTTTGTTAACGATTCAAAGAAATGTTTTCCCTTATGCACATAGTAAAACTTTTCAGCCTGCTCTTTTGAAATCTTCAAACTTTTTATCGCGACGAGCCTTAGTCCACTCTCTTCTATTTTAGATAGAATTCTTGCGGTAAGGTTCCTCTCAAATGCATCCGGCTTTATTATCACACATGTCATCTCCGTATTTTTATTCTCCATATTTTTGGAGATTAATAAAGAAATCCAAATTTTTCAATTTTTCCAATTTGTTATTTTCCCATTTTTTTTGAAAAGCTTGACTAAATTTTCTAATATGAAAGTAAATCCGGTAAAAATAAAAATAAAAAGAAGAACTATTACATCTCTAATTTTAGCTCTGGTTTTCATAATAATACCTTTTATAAAATGCCAGAAAATAAATGATGCTTTATTTGGTGAAAAAGAGCCAAGCGTAAATGATATAATTTCAAATGGGAAAAAGAAATTAGGCGAAGGTAATTTCCAAGAAGCTGCTAAAATATTTGCAGAAGGAGTGAAGATATATCCCAATAATCCGGAGATTAGATTCGGTCTGGCATTAGCCCAGTCCGCAATACTCCTCAAAAATGTTGAAAATGTTACCATTGAGCTGGGAAATATAATAATTCAATTGGCATCTGGAACTTCTCCCCGACATATAAGACCACATCAAAGCGAAAAGCAAATTCAAGCAGAAACAACAATAAACACACTCCTTGATGATATATTCCAGGGAAACATAATTGACATTTCAGAAAAAATAATTGAAAACTTAGAAATTCCGCGCAAAGAAAAAAATTGGAGCTTTAAGGTAGATAAATTCTCATGGAGAATTGAATTTCAAGGAAAAGAATGGTGGAGATTAGACCTTGATGGCATAGAATTTGATAATGCCGACGCAAATTTATTGTATGGAGTCCTAAAAGTAGTCCAAGGTCTTATAAAATTCATTTTATCAATAGACCTTGATGTGAAACTAGAGAATGTAGTAAGAACGTTTCAATTCATTCAAGAACTCGGACTTGAGCTCCAAATTTCCTCAGGTAGAGTCTCTGCTGGTGGAATTTCTGTAAGGGATGTCATAATAAGAGTTATCCCATTTTTGCTGAACGAAAAAGAAAATCTTTTAGGTATAGAACCCAAAAAAGGCAGAGTGTACTGGAAAGAAGTTCCTGAGCTTTTCTTGAGCTCAGCGGAAGCATTTGCTATGATGCTTGATTCAATCAAGCAGGAAACAGATCCACAGGCTGATGATTTCATAGCACAAGCTGGAGAAAATATCTTTGCAATTCCAACTTCATCTTCTTCAATCTTTGTAGATGATAAATTATCAAACGAATTCGGAAAACTCCCAAGATCAAAACTTGAAATACCTGCAAGTTTAAAAGATGATTTTTCTCAAATCGCAAAAAGTTTTCAGGGCACAGAAAGAGTGAGCTGGCAATCTTTAATTAACGCAATATTAACTTTCATCGTAGGAATCGTTAGAACTGGTATTTTTGATGAATTAATAAGAGCTCTGACAACATCTTTAACTGGCGTCGGTATACAACAAAATGTTGTAAATAATTTAATACAATTTGTAAACCCTCAAATACTTTCCTCTCTTATAACCGGTATAATTCCAAATGAATTACAATTTGATTTTCATGCTTTCTTCTCATCAGCAGAAGGTGGAATAAGAGCAATATTACCCGCATGGACTGCTGACCACAGATTCATATTTGAGTGGGAATGCTTTTCCGATTCCCCGGGCATAATCCCACTCGCAGAAAGTAATCCCATTTATCAGCTATTTTGTAAGATGCCAAAAACTTCATATTGCTTTGAAAAAAAATATATAGGTACATGCGACATAAAACTCCAAGAATGCAACGAAACTTTCATCAATCTCCAAGAAACAACTTGCTCGCTATATTGTCCAATAGAAGTACAGAGCTGTCAAGGTGATGGTAGATTGCAAATGAAAATTTGCGAACTTGTAGACGAAAAAACAGAAAAATGTCTCAAATACTGTACAGAAACAAAGATTTTAAAACGAATATCAGGTGAATCTCAACAATTTTGTGTATCAACAATAAGATTTGAAGATTCAGAACATTTCTCCCAAGATGAATCAAAAAAATATATTCCTGCTAAAGGAGTGAAGCTACCTGAGCCAATAAAAAAAGACGGAATGACAACCGTTTTCCCATATATCGGTTTTCAATCCCCAGATTTTTTAGGGCTTTTATATATAAACTCAGGATACCTTTCAACATTCTCAAGAGATGTTCCGATAGTAGGTTTTAAGAAACCAGATCAATTTGAAATAAATCTTTTCATCCAAATAATGGGTACAAATTTAGAAAGATTGCTTGCACAATTCGGAATAATATAGAATAATAATATAACGAATAACAATATAACTTAACTAAAATAATATAATGAACTAAAAAAAATATGTTTGAGATAATGGATCATACAGGCGAAGCTGGATTCACAGTAAAGGCAAAAACGAAAGAAGAAATAATCAGAGATTCAATAGATGCTCTCTACTATATATATTTTGGAGAAGATAAATTTGAAGAAAAAAAGAAAAGAGAGGAATCAGAAGGAATAGAGGAAATAGAAAATAATATTATAGAAGGTAATATTATAGAAAAAATAGGAGATAAAAAAAATAAAGGTGTAGGTAAAAAAATAAGGCTCAAAATAAAATCAGATGGAATAGACTTTGTTGATGCCTTGATAACACTTCTTAACGAAATAATTTTCTTATTTGACACAAAAAAAATTGCACCATTTAAATTGGAAAAGGTTAAAATAATTGAAGATAAAGAAAAAGCAGAAATTGAAGTAGAAATGTTATTTGAAAGTTTGAAGGAAAACAATCTTAATCCAAAAATTTATATCAAAGCAGTAACATATGGGGGCGCAGAACTGAAAAAAGAGGGCGAATATTTTCTTTTACCGATAATTGTCGATATATGATTCCAAGCTTTTTAAAGTTCTTTTTAAGTTTCTGATTTCTTAAGCTTTATTTTTTATCATTTTTTTTATTTTCTTGAAAATTCTTCTTGAACGGTTTGTTTTTGCAAAATTAATATGATGTTCAAAATTTTACTCTTGATACTCTTTTCTTTTCCTTTGATTTCCATTTTTTCCCAAGACGCTTTTGCATGGGGACCTGGAGCCCATCTTAGCATAACTTCAGCGATAGATCTTATAAAAATGGGAAGCACAATAGCAAAAATATGTGAAAAATTTTATCCCCAGTTTTTATGGGGGAGTATAATGGCAGATATAATCATAGGGAAAAATTTTTCAAACTGGAAACAACACCCTCATAACTGGGAGTTTATATTTTCTATATTTTTCAAAGCTTCAGATGATTATAAGAAAGCTTTCATGATAGGTTATATGACACATCTTGCTCAAGACATAGTAGCTCATAATTTCATGATTCCAGAATTTATAGTGGCAAGTGTATTTTTAAATAATCTACCAAAAAACCTCTCAATTTTACACTTTAAGGTTGAAAGAAAAGCAGACAATCTTGTCAATCAAAAAATCTGGGAACAAATAAGATATTTGCAATCTATTCCGGAAAATAAAATCTGTATTGAATTTCTTGAAGAGAATTTACAAGGAACAATCTTTGGTTCATCAAAAACCTCAAGCAAAATTTATATGAAAATTCTTTCTGCAAATATAATAAAGGAGCTTATAAAATCAAAGCTCAAACAAATCAGCAACGGGAAAAATCATGAAAGTAAAAACATATATTCAAAAGTTATGGAAGAATATTTCTTTATGGCCAAAAAGACATCAGAAGATTTTATAAAAAATTTTGAAAGATCAAAAATGACGCTTGTAGATCCAACCGGAACAGAAGTTATATATTTTGCAAACTCTCTGAAAAACTCAGTTCTAAAAATAAGAAAAAAGAAAGGAGAATTTGATGAGGGAAAATTTTTGAAGCTTCTGGGTGAGGTTCAACCTCCAATTTTTGGGAAAAGAACTCCCGGACTCTTTACTCTGAAAACAGCATCATAGGTTAGCACATCTTGAAGCGTTTTTGGTTTAGTGGTTTCATCTAAAAGCCACTCAAACCCAAAACTTTTAGAGATTTTCAAAGCAGTTTCTGGACAGAAAGGATATATCATAAAAGTTATTATTTTGATAAGATATGAGAGAGCATAAATGATTTTTTCAGCTTCCTCCGTCTGCCCTGCCTTCAATTTTGCCCAAGGAGCCTGTGAATCTATAAACTTATTTGAAAAAGAAACAAGTGAGGAAAAATAAGATAAAGCAGAAAATAAATCTATATTTTCAATTGCATTCTTCCATCGTGAGAGCAATTCCGCAGGAGAAAAATCTCCAAAACTTGGTAAATCTAATTTTCTCACACCAGATGGAAAATTTGTTTCTGCAAATTTTGCAACACGCAAAATAAGATTCCCAAAATCTTTTGCCAAATCATTCTCATATCTTGACCTTATAGCTTCTTCTGAAAAGTCTCCATCTTGTCCAAAGGGAGTTTCTCTGAACAAAAAGAACCTCAAAGCATCAGCTCCAAAGACCGCTGATATTTCAAAAGGATCAACAACATTTCTCAAAGACTTTGACATCTTCTGTCCTTGAACCTTCCACCAGCCGTGAGCAAAAATTAATCTCGGGAGCTCAAGATCAGCTGACATAAGAAACATAGGCCAGTATATAGCATGAAACTTTAATATATCTTTTCCTATAAGATGAATATCTGCTGGCCAGAATTCCATTTTTTCACCATCAGGATACCCAAGTGCAGAGACATAGTTTATAAGAGCGTCAACCCAAACATAGATAGTAAAATTCTCATCATCTGGGACAGGAATTCCCCATTGAACTCTGTTGCGAGGGCGAGATATAGATATATCTCCTAGTTCATCAAGGGCATGCAAAACCTCTTTCTGTCTGAAATCTGGTTTGATAAAGTTTGTACTTGACATGAATTCTTTGAGCTTATCTTTATATTTTTGAACAGAAAAAAAGTAGCTTTCCTCTTCTAAAACTTCTACGGGTCTCCCACAAGATGGGCACTTACCTTCTTCTACTTGTGAAGAAGGAAAAAACGATTCACATGGAATGCAGTACCAACCGACGTATTTCCCTTTATATATATCTCCTTTTTCCTTCATCTTTTTCCAAAAATAGATAACTGCTTCCTCGTGTTCTGGATCTGTTGTTCTTATAAATTTGTCATAAGAGATATTCAATACTTTCCAAAGTTCTTTGAATCTTTTATGAGTTTCATCGGCTAACTCTTTTGGTGAAATTCCTTTTTCTTCAGCTGCTTTTTCAATCTTTTTTCCGTGTTCATCAGTTCCTGTAAGAAAAAAAACTTTGTAACCAAAAAGCCTTTTGAACCTTGCGATAATATCTGCCGCAATCGTAGTATATGCATGCCCAATATGAGGTACATCATTTACATAATATATTGGTGTAGTTATATAAAACTTTGCCATATCTTTTTATTTTTTATTATACAGATTTTTTGTTCAAAAGCACAAGAAAAAATACTATTAATCAAATGGGGAAGGTTTATATAATAGGAGCAGGACCGGGAGATCCAGACCTTGCAACTATAAAATGTGTAGAAATACTAAAAAAAGCAGATGTTGTAATATATGACCATCTTATACCACAAGAACTACTTATGTATGCAGAAAAGGCGGAGAAAATATATGTTGGAAAAGAGGCTGGAAAACACACTCTCTCACAAGAAAAAATAAACGAACTTTTAGTTGAAAAAGCAAAAGAAGGGAAAAATGTTGTAAGGCTAAAAGGAGGAGATCCTTTTATATTCGGAAGAGGAGGAGAAGAATGCGAATATCTTTGGAAAAACAATATAGATTTTGAAGTGGTTCCCGGCGTTTCATCTTTTTATTCCGTCCCCGCATATGCTGGAATTCCAATAACACACAGAGATTTTGTTTCATCTTTTGCAGTTGCAACAGGGAGTGAGGCAGAAGGGAGAGAAAGATTAGATTTTTCAGCTTTATCAAAGTGTGGAACTCTGATATTCCTTATGACAGTAAAACCACTTGAAAAAATAGTAAAAAAGCTACTTGAAAATTTACCCCCCTCTACCCCATGTGCCGTTATAGAAAATGGAACTACTCCCTTACAAAGAACAGTAATATCTACCTTAGATAAAATAGTTGAGAAAGCAAAAGATGAGAAGATAAATCCTCCGGCGATATTTTTGGTAGGGGAAGTTGTAAAGCTTAGGGAGAAAATAAACTGGTTTGAAAAAAAAGTTTTGTTCCAGAAAAAAATAGTGATAACACGTCCTTTAAAGCAATCTTATTCCGCATCAAAACTAATAAGAGAGTTCGGAGGTTTGCCTATACTATTTCCCTCCGTAAAAATAGTCTTCGGAGAAAAGCACAAAGAAAACATAAAAAAATTTTTAGAAGAAATTGAATCTAAAAATAAAGAAGAAAGGAACGATACAATCTTGGTTTTTACGAGCCAGAATGGTGTGCAAAATTTTTTCTCTTTTCTTTTCAGTATAGGTAAAGATTCAAGAACTATCTGGGGAATGAAAGTAGCCGCAGTAGGTGAAAAAACAGCTTCGTCCCTGGTTGAATCTGGTATCATTCCAGACATACTACCTCAGAATTTCACAACAGAAAATTTATACGAAGAGTTAAAAATTAGACCTGAAAAAAATGTGGTATTTTTAAGAGCAGAAAAAGTAAAAAATATAGAGGATAAACTTATTCAGAGTGGAAAAAATGTAAAAACAGTTGAAATATACTCAATAGAGAAAGAAGAAAAAACCAAAGAAGAAATAGAAGAATTAAAAATTTTAAATCCTGATGTTCTCACTTTTACATCTTCTTTATCTTTCATATATTTTACTGAATTTTTTGAAAAGGACTGGATAAAAGATAGAGTGATAGCTTGCATAGGAGAAGTAACCGCAAAGACAGTGGAAAGGTATGTCAAAAAACCAGAGATCGTGTCAAAAAAACAAACAATAGAATCTCTTGTAGAAGAAATTGTAAAGTTTTATTCAAAGTAAAAAAGGAGAAAAAAAGAAGGAGAAAAGAAGAAAAAAATAAACAAAGCTTCAGGACAATATCTGGTATTTCAATAAACAAATAGCGGTTTTTCGTCAGTTATTATTTGATCAAAATTTTTGAGGTCTTCTATAAAGAACTTAGGTTTAGCTATACAAGCTTTATAAACTTGTGGAGTAAGGAAACGAGTTTCAATTTGAGATAAAACTTTTTCTATTTCCTCATCGGGAACATCTTCCGGTTTTCTTTTCAAGCAACCGAAAGTAAAAGCCCAACTTAACATAAAAGATTTGAGATACGTCCAAGCAAAAGAAACTTTTGGGAAGACCGTTTCCAAAGTCTTATACATAGCAAGCAGAAATTTTGAGCCCCCCGGGAAAATCGTATTTGATTGTATTGCAACAATTCCTCTTTCTGTAAGTCTTTGCTTGACACACGCCATGAACTCTCTTGTGAAAAGAAGGTAGGAAGGTCCATATTCAAGAGGATCAACTGTATCTATTATTATTATATCAAATCTCTCATTTGTGTTTTCTATAAATTTGCGTCCGTCTTCATAAAATATTTCAACTCGCGGGTCAAAAAAAGAACCTTTATTTATGTGATTGAGATATTCTTTTGATATTTCTACAACCTCTCTATCTATGTCTACAAGGACGCACCTTTTCACGCTTTTGTGTTTTAAAGCCTCTCGGAGGGCACATCCATCTCCTCCTCCAATTATAAGAATACTTTCGGGATCACCAACCGCAATTGCCGGTATATGGACCAAAGTTTCATGATATATAAACTCATCAAGCTCTGCAATTTGTACTTTTCCATCTAATATTAGAGTAAGTCCGACCTCTTCAAGGACAACAAGGTCTATTTGCTGAAATTCAGTTTTTTTAGATAATATAACATCTTTTATTGAATAGAAGAACCCTGAGGATTTATCGGTCCAATCAAAGTAGAATTTGCATTTCATCGGTCCTAATTTGTTCATCTCCTTTCAACTTTCTTTTCATCAATTTCCTCACTTTAGATATGTTTCCTCTATCTGCTCGGAACAAGACCAATTCTTTTGTTTTGAACTTTTGAGCTATTTCTCTGACAGCAGGTTCAGGGTCTTCCTCACCGCAAGTATAAAAATCTAAAGCTGCATATTTGAATTCTGGCCACGTATGTATTGTTATGTGAGATTCAGATATTATAACGACAACGGATACTCCCTGTGGTTCAAATTTTCTTGAAACATAATCTACGACTGTAACTTTTGTTTTTTCGGCGGATTCAAGTAAGGTAGAGGTTATGAATTCAACATCGTCAAGCAAAGCTGGATCGCACCCATAAAGTTCCGCTATTATGTGGGTCCCCAGAAACTTCCTTTCCACTTTTCCCCTCACCTCCTCCATCTTTTTTTATTAAACCAAAACTCATAAATAAAAATTTTAAAAATAAAAATAATTTTCTGTTTTATGAATTTATTTTTATGAATTTATTCTACAACCAAAAAATTTTTTTTTATGATAAAAAAATCAGAAAGAAAAATAAAAAAAACAAAAAATTTTGATTTCAAAAAATAGAAAAATTCTCTGAAATTAGGAATTTTTTTTCCGTCAAATCAATTTTCCCTCTTCAATTTTTCTCTGATTTGATTTGATTTCTCTCTTATAATTCCCAAGTAAATTCCTAAAATGATTCCGAAAGCATCTGCAACTATATCAAAGAAATCAGCCTGTCTCCCAGGAATAAAAGACTGAATAAATTCATCAGTAATTGATACAGAAAGAGCTAAAAGAAAAGAAGCGAGCAAAGAAATTTGCCCGAAAGCTCTGATGTACATAAAAGCCAAAAATCCTCCAGGAATGTAGTAGATAAAATGAATAATCTTATCTAAATTTCCTAAACCAGCAGGAATACGAGATGGTAAAGAAGCGTTGTAAATCACACTGAAAAACCAAAGGAAAAATAAAAAAATATAAAAATAAGCTCTCCTCATACGCAAGTGAAAAATGTAATCCCGAAATTAAAAATTTTCAAAAAATAATAAATTAAAAGTAAATTTATCTTTGATGGAAGTAAGTGAAGTAAATATAGGGAAAATACTTAAAGATTACTTACCAGCAATAGTTGTAACAGCAGCAATATTTGCTCCACTTATACTGAAAAATCCTTCAATTGGAATATATCTGATATGTTTTCTTATTCCAATCTCCCCATCAATAAGTGTAGGAGAAACAGGTGTAAGAGATATAACTTTAAGGTTTGAAGATATTTTTTTCGTTCTCACATTTGTTTCGTGGGGAATAAGAGGTTTTTACATTCCAAAGATAGGATATGGAGCAAAAATATCGGCAATAATTTTGTTTTTTGCATTCATATACACCATTTCAACTTTTTTATATTTATCACCTTGGAGATGGAAAGCTCAACTTCTTTTTCTTGCAAAGTTTATACAATACTGGCTTTACTTTATAATGAGCTATTCTCTGCTAAAAAGTGAAAAAGAAATCAAAAATGTTATAATAGCTTATTTCCTTGGTGTATCATTAGCTCTAATATACTGGCTAAAAGAAATAATAATAGAGGGTAAAATAGGAAATGTAATAATGTTCCCTTTCCACAAAAAATTTGGAGGTAGAGAGAATGTAGGAATATTCAACCTTGGAATAATGGCAATAGCATTACCATTTATGCTCAAATCAAAAGGATTAAAAAAATTTTTATTCCCAATCATCTTTGCAGCAGCCTGTCTGGTTTATTTCAGAACCCTTTCAAGAGCATCATATATAGCCGGAGTTACATGGCTAATTTTCCTGCTAATCTTCATGAGAAGGAAAGATATTTTCATTATCTCGCTCATACTTGTAGCAGTATTTCCGTTTATAGTTCCAGATTATGTCATAGAGAGAATGAGATACACATTTGTAGGTGAGGGAGGGGGGGAGATATTAGGAGATATATATGTTGAATCATCTGTTTTTGTAAGATTGAAAAGATGGGAATGGTTTATAACCGGTCAGCTCCCACAAAGCCCGATTTTTGGATTTGGAATATTAGGAGTTGGCTTGATGGATAACCAATTTTTCAGAGTTTGGGGTGAAACAGGAACTTTGGGACTTATAGTTTTTATTTATCTTCTATACACAATTTGGAAGTTTTTGAAAATGAATACGAAATTAAATTACGAGGATAAAAATATTGAAGCTTTATCAGTAGGAATAATTGGATGGTTTGTTGGGATACTAGTTCATATGTTGGGTGCCAATACATTCATTATTTTACAAACAGCTGAGATGTTCTGGCTTTTACTTGGAACCCTTGCAGCAGCAGAAAAATTAAGAAAGTATAAGGAAAATGAAAATTTCCCAGAAAAATTAGAAAAGCCGGTGGTATTATCTTGAAAAATCAATAGTTCTCAGATCAGGGAAAATACTATCCAATACGAACATCACACCCCATATAAAGGCAGCAATCAATATTTGTGGATCTACTATGAGTAAAGAAGGGTCTTTTCCTTTTTGTTCCTCAGATATTATATAGTATCTTATTATACCGAACATAACTGGGATTATTGAGATAAGAAGGAAAAAACTTCTTCTTTCAAAAATTATGTATAAGGTGTAAAAAATTATTGTTAAAGTTGCGGAAATAACCCCTATATGTTCATAGATTTTTGAATGTTCTTTTTCCTCCGCTTCACGCTTCATAGAAGAAATGAAAAGAGAGATGAAGAATGTGGAGGTTGTAAGCCAACTTGAAGGAGTTATTTTAGCTGCTAAACCACCAGCAAAAACCCTCAAAACAAAACCAAAAGCAACAGAAAAAATACCAAGAGGTTCTATTCCCTTAAAAAAGAGCGAATATAAAATGTTCAAAAGGAAATAAGCAACTATGATAGAAAGCGTATGAGAGACATAACCTATTATCAGAGAAATGATAAATAGTAACAGAGCAAAAGTTAAAGCTTCGTTTTTAGATATTTTCTGGGAAGCTACCGGTCTTTTACTTTTTATAGGGTGAGCCCTATCTTTTTCAAGATCAATTATATCGTTTATAGAGTAAACGGAAGATGAAACCAATACAAAAGATAAGAATGCCCAAAAAACTTTTATGAGCTTTTGTATTTCAAAAGAAAAAGAAAAGAAAACGGGAGCAAAAACAAAAATATTTTTTTGCCACTGAAAAGGTCTCGCAAGCAAAACAAAATTCCAAATCTTGCCCCAAATTTTATCTTTCATTTCTTACCAAAACTTCAGAAACTTACAAAATTAGATCATTAATACTGAATTTTACATTTTTTTGGGAAAATGTATAAAATGAGCGATTACCAAAAGTTTTTAGGATTATTTTTTCGCCTTGGCTCTTATCTTAATATTTATCTTTTGATTTTCCGATAAATAGAAACTTTTATTACTATTTGATCACCCCGTTTATGATTTTGAGAAAAATAGGAATATTTGGAGGAACATTTGATCCTCCTCATATTGGACATCTTATTATGGCAAGAAGAGCAGTTGAACAATTGGGACTTGACAGAGTCTTCTTTGTTCCCGCAAATATTCCACCTCATAAAAAAATTCCAGTTGCTTCTGCTGAACATAGATTAAATATGCTTCGTATCGCACTTTTGCCTCATCCTGATTTTACTATATCAACATGCGAAATAGAAAGAGGTGGAATATCATATACAATAGATACAATAAAATTCTTCCGTGAAAATATTTCTGCGGATGAATATTTCCTTCTTGTTGGAGAAGACTCAGCTTTAAAAATTCATACATGGAAGAATAGTTCTGAAATTTTGAATTTAGTTAAAGTTGCGTGGTTTCCAAGATATATTCCAAATAAAGATGAATTTCATAATTTTCCTGATTTGAAAAATTTTGTAAAAATAGAGGCGGAGATAATAGATGTTTCATCGTCAAGAATAAGGCAACTTATAAAAGAAGGAAAATCAGTAAAATATCTCGTTCCAGACGGAGTTCTGATGTATATAGAAAGGAATGGACTTTATATGAGTGAATAAAATGAAATTACTCTTTTCCTATCTCAAATCTTGCAAATCTCCTGACCGATATGTTTTCACCGAATTTTGCTATCATTGATTTTATGAGGTCTTCTATTTTGCTTTTACCATCTTTTATCCATATTTGTTCATAGAGGCAGTTTTCTTCGAAAAATTTCTCAAGCTTCCCCTTTGCTATTTTCTCTGCAATATGATCTGGTTTTCCTTCGGCTTTACTTTGCTCAAAATATATTTCAAACTCTCTCTTCACTATTTCTTCTGGGACATCCTCCCTTTTTATCCATCGCGGAGACATAGCCGCTATTTGCATAGCTATTTCATGAACAAATTTTTTGAATTCTTCATTTCTTGCAACAAAATCCGTTTCACAGTTGACTTCAACGAGAACCCCTATTCTTCCACCTATGTGTATGTATGCATCAACTATTCCTTCTTTTGCCTGGCGAGCCAGTTTTTTTTCTGCCTTTGCTAACCCCCTTTTTCTAAGTATTTCGATTGCTTTCTCAATATCTCCATTGGCTTCGGCGAGAGCTTTCCTACAATCAGCAAATCCTGCCCCCGTTATCTCTTTTAACTCCTTTACCTTTTCCATCAGATCTTCCCTCTGTTGCATATTTACTCTACCTCCTTTCCCGTTTTTTATTTATCACTTCTTCTATTTTTTACCCTTTTTCACTTTTTTGCTTTAATATACTAATCAGAGAAGAAGGATACCATGAAAGAGAAGTAATTAATCTGTGAAGCAAAGATATAAGTGAGCCTATAACCATTCCTCTTAATTCGGGTGTATCTGGGAGGTTCTTTAATTTTATTGTCTCTTCTCTATCAATAAATCTACCATCAATTAGTGCTCCTTTTATTTTCTTTTCTATAAGTTTTGAAAGGATTTTTACAGTTTTTATTGGGTCATCTTTTATTCCAACAACTGCTGTCGGATCTTCAAATCTCACCCCAAGTATCTTTTCTATGAACGCATTTTTTGATATTTTCACTTCATTCCCTATTTCCTTCATTTTATCTCTTATTTCGGTTATTGCTGGTACATCAAGGTCTGTAAAATTGAAAAAAATGAAAAAATTATATTTTGCCTTCATTTGTTTTAGCTCCTCAAATTTTTTCCTTTTCCATTCTTTGCTCTTTTTCGGTATCATAAGTTTTATATCTTTATCCTTTCATAAGAAATTTTGCATTTTTCATATTTTTTCGTTTCCATAACGTGATTTTCTTTCCCGCTGAAAAATAAGCAATGTAAAACCCAATAGAAAAACACATATCAGCTAAAAACTTAAATATGGGGAGAGCAATTGGCAAAATTAAAGAATACTCTTTTGGTATAATATCTTCATTTTTTAGTTTATTTTTTACCAAAAAAAGAGTTTTTTCCACCTTGGCCACATAAGAAAAGGAGAATAAAGGAAAAATCAAAGGTATAGAAGATGATATAAAGATTTTTGGGAGAATAAGTTCTCTACTTAATAAATCTTTTATTTTCGTTTTGCCGTTGGAATATTTTATTTTTAGTGTTGCTAATGCTTTACCTCTTCTTATAAACCATCTTGTTATTTCTTTTAAATTTTTTCTTGGTTCTGCTATAACATAAGCTTCTTTTTTATAAAGAAACTTTGAATTTGGGAATTTACTTTTTATTCTTATCGCTAAATCAGAGTCTTCTGCTCCAAATATGAGTTTTTCGTCAAATCCACCAGCGAGCTCTACGAGGTCTTTTCTTATTGCTAAATTTGGAGTTGAGAACGAGTCTATCGGTCGCGTACCCAACGCATAATATTTTAGACCTCCACCTGGAAAACCCAGAATGCTCTGGCACAAAGCTAATATATTCTCTTTTGTCTTACCCTTTTCTAATTTAGGTAATACTCCGCCAAGAACTGCATCTGCTTCACCTGAAATTATAGGAGATATTAGTTTTTTTAACCAACCTTCCGGTATATCCATACCATCATCCACAAATACCAAAATTTTGTGTTTTGATTCTCTTACTCCTATGTTTCTCTGATAAGAAAATCCACACTTTTCTACTTTTATATGTCTTATTTGGTTTTTATTTTCAAGTTCTTCCTTTATTTTTTTTATTTCATTTTCAAGTTCATCTGCTTCTGTTTTTGCATCTGTTTCTGATATGTAATTCCTATCACTATTTTCTTTTTGACATTCAACGATTATATATTCCCATTCACTATTGAAGTTTTTACATTCTCTTATAACTCCTTGTGCTGTTTTCAATAGCTTTTCTCTTGAGTTAGATATAGTTATTATGCTTACCATATTTTCTTACCATTTTTCTTTCAGAACCTTCTAATTGTTTTTACATCAAGACCGAGATTTCCCACATTTCCAAGAAGGGAGTATCCGTATTTTTTGTTATCCCAACTCAAAGTCGTAAAGATATTATCTGATATTTCGCGGGAGAGAGAAAATTTATTCACTCCTTCAAAGATGTTTTGTGAGAAAGTGAAGTTAAGTCCGTATGCTTTACCCATGATTCCGAATTCAGTTGGTTTAAAAAATGGTCTTGCGTTAGTGCTTGCTATTCCTATGTTTTCTTCAAGTTTTTTTGAAATTAAATATAGTCCTCTATATACTGCTACTTCAAGAACTCCTTTGTAATCTTCAACAGATTTACATTTTCTCAGTAGAACCAGGATACACATTATATCATTTTGAGGGAGACTTGGCTTTGATGTTAGGTGAAAGTTCAGAGAATCTAAATTTCCTATCATTCTTATGTTTATCTGATATTTTTCGTTTTCAAAAGTTATAACTTCTGCCTGTCCTTGTATGTTCAGGAAAACTTTTTCTCCTTCTATTATCCCCATTCCTCTTATCTGTTTGAACTCAACCTCTGCGATTGGAACCGACCCATCTTTTATCTCTAATATGCCGCTTACCTTTGGTGAGTCCAAATTGCCGTAAACATGAATTCTACCAGATAAATTCGTGGATATTATATCATATTTTAGAGAAACGTTTTTCATATTCAAAACTAAATTTATTGTTCCCTGTTTTTTTTCTTCATTTGATTCTCTTTCCTGTTCTTCTTCTTTTCTATCAAATTTTTCACTTGATTCACCTCCGTATTTTAGATAACTTCTGATTTTTGCAAGCGTTTTTTCTGTCAGATCAACATTTTCTATTGTTAAGTTCCCGCTGACATACGGAGATAATATGTTCCCTGCTACTTTTATATCTCCTTTTAGTGGAATACCAGCAAATCCTTTCAAATTAATCTTCAAATCTATATCTTTGTTTTTCAAGTTATATTTTCCTTCTGTTTCAAGTTCTTCTTCAAGATATTTTGCGTTCGCTTTAAAATCTAAAATATTTCCTTTTATTTGTGATGAAGCTTTCAGGTCAGTCAAAATAAAATTACCTATCAAGAATTTTGGAGATGATAAAGAAATATCTCCTTTTTTTTCCTTTATTTTGTAATTTGCAAAAAATGAACCTTCATTTCCATAAAGGAGTGGGACTATTTCCGACAGAGTTTTTATCTCACCTTTTGCTTGAATTTGATCTCCCAAAAACTTTATTTCTGTTTCACCCTTTTTTATTTCTCCAAAAATTTCTTCTTTTTTGGGATTATAAGCTATGTCAAAAAGAAAATTTTCACAAGTTTGTCCAGATATAAAAACTTTATTTTCTTTGTATTCAATTTTTCCGATGACACAAGATGAACTTACAGCATAATCTTCTATTTGAAAATCTTCTGATTTCATATCTATTGAACTTTCAATATTTTTGTGGTCGCTTATTACTTTGCCTTTGAATTCAGCTTTACCTCTCATCTTAAAAGGTGTTATATCTATGTCTTCAAGGTTGTATAATCCTTCTAATGAAACATCTATAGTTTTCTGATTTATGGTTGCGTCAAAGAAAAATTTTGATGCTTTGCTTAATTCACTGTTTTCAAAGTCTGAATAATACTCTGGGCAAATTATTACTCCATCAAAACCTACTCCTTCTATCTTTACATTATAGTTTCCTTCAAAATCTACTTCTGTTTTGATATTTGCATTTGCGCATTTTATTTTTTCTGATATTATTTCAAAGTTTTTTGCATATGCGATTCCATTTAATTTTATTGTGTTTTTATATAAATTGAATTTTAGGTTATCTGACTTAACATAACCGTCAAACGGAACATCAACATTTATTGTTTTCAGTAGGTCTGAGAGTTTAGATTTTGCGACTTCAATTTTCGCTGACGCTTCAAGATTTTTTGGATTAAAATCCCCTTTTATTATAAACTTGCTTTCTTCATTATATGCGACCGCACTTATTTTCAGTATCCCGTTTTCTATATCTATGTTTCCGAGTGTCCTTTGAATTTTGAATATGTTTTCTATCTCGCTATGTTTTACGTCAAAATCAAGTTTCCCTTTTATATAGGGAAATCCAATTTTACCTGATAACTTTATTTTTCCATCTGACTTTTTCAGAATTTTTGATTCTGAAAGGTCAATAGATGAGAAAAAGTTTATATTCCCTTTTTTATCTTTGGGGGAGTATTCGGAAGAGAATTCAAGTTTTTCTATTGCGTCTGCTTTCAGCTCACCGCTGCCATATATTTTATCTTCACGGATATGAGCTTCTCCTGAAATAAATACCTCACCGATATTTTCCTGATAAATTTTTAAATTTTCAGATTGTACATTAAAAGATATATCAAAAGAAATTTTTTTGTCTTTGAGCTTTCCTTCTAATTTTGCCAGAATATTCCCATCTAATTCAATATCCTGGCTTGATATACCGAATGAAATATCAGATTTTGATTTGAATTCAAGTTCTGCTTCTTTGCACAGGAAAAATGAGAAATCAGTTGAGCCGGCAAGAGTTTCTGATTTAAAAATTATCTCACCTCCACCTCCAAAGCTTTCTATATATGAAAAGAATTTAAGATTGGCATCGATAATTTCATTTTCTCTTTTTTTTTCTTTTTCTATCAGTCCTAAATTTGAAATAGATATTTTACCCTTCGCTTCTCCATTTATTGTTGCTTGTTCCACATTAGCCGAAATTTTTTGTATATTCGCCTTAAAATTCTTCTCAATTACCTCTAAGTTTTTTGCAGTGATGTTAAATCCTATGAAACTTTGGGAAAATAAAAATATATCCCATATTTTTGATTGAGAAATTTTTTCCTTTATTTCACACAGAATTTTCAAGTCAGGTATTTCGCTTTTTTCTGATGATTTTATAATCAGCTTTGAGTTATTTAACTCTATTTTGTTCCCATTTATTTTTATTTCTTCTGATATAAAGTCATTTCCCAATTTTAATTTTTTCAATACGATTTTTTTGGGAAGAGAAATTGAGATTTGGTTTATATGTAAATTTCCAAATTTAGCTTGTTTTATCTCCAAATCAGCTATATAGGTTAGAGGGAACAAACTTATTTTTATATCTTGGATTTCAATTCCAGTTTTATTTTTTATAGTGTTCAAAAAAGATTTTTTCACCTTTTGATTTTTTGATATTATAAGACCTATAAGTGAAATTAGAGCTAAACCAACTGCAATAGCAGTTAATATCCATAAGAATACTATTGATATAGGGAATTTTTCTTTCTTATCCATTTTATAATAAGAATTTTAGTTTTCCGGATAAAGTTTTATTTGTAAGCCAAAATTTCCTAAAATAAAAGAGCATCATCCGAATGATGCCATAAGACATTCTGCCTTTATGGCACCAAAGTAAAAATAATGTTCTTTTCTGAAATTCTGAAAAAAGCATCAAATATATTCGCTTAACATCTTATCTAAATTCAGTTATTAAAGTTATATGTAAAGGAGTTGAAAAAATATGGAAATAGCGGTTACAATAATGGGAATTGGAATTACACTGTTTGCAGCTATTTTGACTTATCTTGCTTGGAGGAACGGAAAAATCATAAGGGAAAATACGGCAATAATCGTTAGTAAAATAGATGAGCTTGGACAGAAAATAGATAATCTTGGGCGAAAAATAGATGAAGGTTTCAGGTTAATTGCCCTCCTGATTTTAGCTGAAACACCAGAAGAAAAGAGAAAATTAGCAAAGAAAATTCTCGGGGAAAAAGAGTAAATTCCTTATGGAAAGGATGCGAAAAATATGGAAATAGTAATTAAAATATTGGAAATTATAACTATAATACTTTCGCTTATTACGTTTTATTTTGTTTGGAAAATAGGAAGATAATATGGAAAAGATAAAGGTAGAAAGGCAGAACGGAATTCTCGTAGTTACCCTCTCTGTTCCGGAGAAAAGAAATGTTTTAGATGAAAAAATGATAGCCGAAATAACCGAGGTTTTCACAGAGGAAAGCAAAGACAAAAGCTTGAAAGTAGCTTTGATTCAAGGAGAAGGGGAGATATTTTGCGCAGGTGGAGATTTGAGATGGATGAAAGAAAAAGGAGAACTCAAATACGATGAGAACCTCGCAGATGCAAGAAAGCTCGCTCAAATGTATGAATCAATATGGAAATTTCCCGTCCCGGTTATTGTGAAAGTTCAAGGGGGGGCTTTTGGGGGAGGAGTTGGATTTTTAGCTGTATCAGATATATCTATTTGCGAAAAAAATGCAAAGTTCAGAACACCAGAAGTCAAAATAGGTCTAATTCCAGCAGTAATCTCCGTTTTCCTTCTGAGAAAAATAGGGATGTCAAACTTGAAATTTCTTGCTCTCTCAGGAAAAGAAATTGACGCTTTTGAAGCTCAAAAAATTGGACTTATAAACATAGTCTGCGAAAAAGATGAGTTAGATAAAAAAGTAAATGAAATTATAGAAGAGATAAAAAGTAATTCAGGTTATGCAGTAAGGAAAACAAAAGAACTTATTATGAGAATTTTTGATTCAAGTTTAAGCTACTCACTTGACCTCGCATCCCACTTTCTTGCAGAAGCAAGAGCAGGAAAAGACGCAAAGGAAGGAATTTCAGCGTTCTTTGAAAAACGAAAACCTAAATTTGACTGATAAAAACACACAAGAAAAAATAAAAGAAAACTTTAAAGTAAAGTATGTTTCACAAATACCCAAAGGAAAAAGCTGAAATAAAAAGAATTTTCCTTTTTTACAACAAGAAAGCTTTCTACAACAGGAATTCAAACTCATCAAGATTCATCCAACTTATGAGAAAATTTGAAGATGTGAAAATAATTCCAGAAAAAATTTTTGTTTTGCCAGATAACAAAATAGACCTTGAACCAGATGACGGAGATGTTCTCTTGATTTTCGGTGGAGATGGAACAATTCACAGAGTTCTCACAGAAATATTCAAAAAGTTGAAAGAAACAAAGAACTTTCCAAAAATACTTGTTGGACATCTGCGCGGCGGAACTATGAACACAATTGCAACCTGTCTTCAAATCCCAAAAATAGAAAACATTCTTTTGAAAATAAAAGAAAGCAAAAAAATTGATGTTATTCCCAGAAACCCAATTGAAATAAAAACAGAAAAAGATGTCTTCTATGGATTTTTGTTCGGAGCCATAACCCCCTTCAACTTTCTTGAAAAATACTACGCAGGAAAAATATTGGGACCAATAAGAGGTGCCGAAACTTTACTGATTGCATTATCGGAAATGCTCAAAAAAGAGAAAAAAAGGGAAATTCTAAAAAAGCAAAAATGTAAAATAAAAGTTGCGTTTTATGAAGAAATCCCTCATCTTGAAACCGAAGGCGAATTTCTCCTGATAGGAGCTTCTACAATTCATTCCTTTGGTTTGAATTTTTCTAACTTCCCGAAAGCTCCAAAATGCAGCGATTCATTTAACTTTATAGCTTACTCCGACTTCCTTTTTAAACTTGCCATTTATCTACCTTTAATTTACTTTGGTAAACTACCAAAAGATTCTCTTAATGAAATTGCAAGAGGTGCTGAGATAGAAAGTCAAGAAAAAATAGGTTTCACAATAGATGGAGATTTATATTCTGCAAGAAAAATAATTTTGAAACCAGCTCCAAAAGTGTTTTTTATCACATAGCTTGAAAATTTTCAATCAACACAAAAAATAAAAAAATTTGAACGCTTGTTCAAAAATTCTTGAAAAAGAAAACTAAAAGATTAAAAAAAGAAAAAATAAATTTGATTACCATAGTGAATTATTTATTACAACACCAAAAAATAAAAACGAAAAAAAATAAAAAAAGGAGGTAAGTAAGAATGGATTTTGAGCTTTCTCCAGAGGTTCAGATGGCAAAAGACACCGCAGAAAAAATACACAAAAAATTAGAAGGGAAAAAGAAAGAGATATTCGAAAAAATAAGAAGAAACGAGTTCGTTCAGGAAATATGGGATGAACTTTCACAAGCTGGTTTCACTGGTGCAATAGTACCACCAGAGTATGGCGGAACGGGGTTAGGAATGCTTGCAAGCGCAGTAGCAATAGAAACACTTGCAAAATATGGGATAGGAAATGCAATTTTTGTCCTAACACTATGTGCGGAATCTTGCATCGTAAGAAACGGTAGCGAAAATCTCAAAAAGAAATTTCTACCTTTTATGGCAGAGGGTAAAATAAAATGTGCACTTGGCGTCACAGAACCAGAGGCAGGAACCAATACATTCAGAATAAAAACTCTGGCAGAAAAGAAAGGAGATAGATATATAATAAATGGAGAAAAAACTTACATCACAGGAGCCGATGTCGCCGACTATATCCTGCTTGTCACAAGAACAATCCCTTATTCAGAACTTTCAAAAAAAGGACTACCTAAAATGTTTGGATTGTCTTTGTTTCTTGTTGATCTGAAATCAAAGGGAATAAAGCTCCACAAACTTAACACAAGAGGAATAGAAGGTATGAATCAGTTCACAGTTGTATTTGAAGATGTAGAGGTTCCGGAGGAGAACTTGGTTGGGGAAGAAAATCAAGGAGTATTTGTTATGTTCAACGGACTTAATCCCGAGAGAATTTTAGCGGGTGCTGGAGCATTGGGGCTGACAGAATTTTGTTTGCAAAGAGCAGTAGAATATGCAAAACAAAGATGTGTATTCGGGGAGAGACCTATCGGGAGCTATCAAGCAATTCAACATCCGCTTGCTGATGTGAAAATAAGACAAGAAGCTGTAAGACTTGTTGTTTACAAAGCAGCATGGGCTTATGATAAAAATTTACCTCCGCAAGAAGTTATGTTTTTGGCAAACTCTTCAAAATATCTTGCGGCGGAACTTTTGCTTATGGCAGTAGATAGAGCTATACAAACTTATGGAGGAGCTGGATTTGTGGAAGATAATTTCCTTATACTTTTATGGGATTCTGCAAGGCTTCTCAAAACAGCTCCACTTTCAAACGAAATGATTCTCAACCTTACAGCAGAACACATTCTTGGATTACCAAGATCATATTGACCTCAAATAGAAAATAAGTATGAAACCAAGGTTAATATAGAGGTCTTGTAAAAGATTTTAAAGAAAGTCTTAAAGAGATGATATTTTGTTAGTTTACTGGAATGAGAAGGACCTGACCTGGATAGATTCTGTTTCCACTCAATCTATTCAATTCCCTTATCTTTTGTATTTCAACCCCGTACATTTTTGATATTAAAAATAAGCTTTCACCTTTTTTTACTCTGTGTCTTATAATAGTGTTTTTAGTAGGCTGATAAAATTTTGATATATTCACTTGTTTTTGCTTTCCTTGACTCACAATAACAGTATTGCTCCACCCTGAATTCCTTGAACTATAATACTTTGAATTTTTTGCTGGTTGAGAAGCGTAGCTGAAATTATGAGTTGGAATTTTCAGAACTTTTCCCTTATAAACTTTGTTCCCTCTAATTCCATTTAACCTCTTAATCTCTTGGACTGGAACTTGAAATCGTAAAGCAATTGAGCTTAAAGACTCCACTTTTTTCCTCACCTTATAGAGTATGAAAGGTTTAATATAAACATAAACTGGTAGAATAAAAGTTTCTCCCTTTTCCATAGATTCTTTTAAATCGTCAAGAAAGGGATCTTCTGAACTCAAATTTTGTTGCAAAGATACATAGCTTATGATTTGCTCTTTACCGCTAATATCTTTTATAGGAGTTATGTAAAGCCATCCACCTAAAACTTTTTTCTGGTAATCATCTTTTGGCACCGGTGAGAAAGAATGTCTTACCGCTGGATAAAAGCGAGTGGCAAAGGCTTCAAAAAACTTCAATCTTTCTTCAACAAGTTTACCTTTACCTTTTGGTACCTTCAACTCAAATTCATAGGGAGGAGTAACTGGGAGGCGAAGAGAAGGATTAAGCTCCCACAAATCTATAACATCACATTCACATATTTTAGAGAGAGAAAAAATATCTATTTGCTTTGATATTTTTACCGTATCAAACTCAAACTTATTTTCATCTTTGAAATCATCTTTTGAGAATCCAAACTTTTCCAGATTTTTTGTTATAAGCGCAAGAGCTATTATTTTTGGGACATATCCTTGAGTTTCCCGAGGTATAAGACCTCTTTTTACAAAATACCAATAATCTTTTTTACCTCCTGCCCTTTCAATTGCTTTTTCTATCCTCTTTTCTCCTGCGTTATAGCCAGCCCAAGCTAGATACCAATCTCCGAACATATCATATAGGTCTTTGAGATAATTCAAAGCAGAGTGAGTTGATTTTATCAGGTCTTTTCTTTCATCAACCCACAAATCAATTTTGAGCTTATATCTTCTTGCAGTTTCTTCTATAAATTGCCATGGTCCGACTGCACTCATAGGAGAGACCGCACGAGTTGAAAATCCAGATTCTGCCATTGCAACAAAAATAAGGTCATCTGGCAAGCCATAAGACTTAATTATATCTCTTATCACCTTTTCGTACTTAAAATATCTCCTAAGCCATTTTTCAAGATGTTGTCTGAATTTAGTTTCAGTAAAAAGATAAATATAGTAATCAACATATTCATTAAGCTCAACAGGTATATTAAAGTATCCAAAACCTCTTACAAAATATTTTTCTACTTTCGTTATAGATTTTGGAAATGGTTGTGTTAAAGCTCTCTGGAACGATCTATCTATCTCATCAATTTCCCATTCTTCCGGTTCCTCTTCAAGTAAAATTACAGGTTCATCTTGGTCAGAGGGAGTAAACGGAATTTCCTCATAGGACCACATCTCCTGGTCCATTTTTTTTGTTAGGTCAATAATTGGTTTTCCATAATTTTCGGATTTATTAGATTTATCTGAAATTTGCTCTTGTACCTCTGAAATACTGATTTTTTTCTTCGGCGAGATTAAAGGGAATGATGAGCAATGGACAAGGGAAAATAAAAAAAATGTGCAAGGAATAAATTTCAGAAATTTTTTTAAAAAATTCATCTTCTTTTATTCCAAAATAAAATTCGTCTAAACAAATTTTAAAAACAAAATCCGTCTAAATAAATTTTACAATTTCTGAAAACAATTATTTATTATAATAAATTATCTATTCGCCTTTACATTATCAAAGTTAATATAAAGCAATTTTCCGTCTGATTCAAAGATAAAATATCCTTGAAAGAAGTTTTGGAAAATGCCATCAAGAGTAGAAACTCTGAGGACTTCCGGGGAACTCGCAAGGTATATATCCTTCCTTTTTGCAAACAGGGTTTTTTCTTCTCTTTTTTCCTCAACCACCGGTGGTATAGTCTCTGATCTCATAGAGAGAACAAATTTAGCATCTTGAATTCTATCATCTTCTATCTCAACAGGTGCAAGAGGATCTAACATCTTCAGATGCTTGAATATAAGATTTGTCCATTCATTTCTTACTCCAAGCTGTTTTATTTTATCAATAGCCCCTGAGAAAATTTTTATTGCATTGTCCTCGAGAGGGAAAGCTTGCTTTTCTAACTCCTCCCTATAAACAGCTTCTGCTAATGCTCTCTCTTCTGGATCTCTTATAGATTTTATTTCTGGTGGGAGAGGAGAATTGATCAGCATATCAGCAAAATCCTGAAAAGCAAATCCCATGTAAAAGATAGCTGCGAATGACCATTCAGGATCCCCGAGTTTTGCTATATCTCCCATCTCTGATTGAACCTTTTTGAGCATCTCCGATTTCTTTTTCAGCTTATCTGCCAACTGTTTCTTTCTTTCATCACCTGTTATTCTTATTTTTCTATACTCTTCAAAAGTTTTTTTAGCGAAATGAAATTTAGCTTCCGCATATATACTCAATGATTTCCTTCTATCTTCTTCCGAGAGTTTTGGCCATGTATTTATAATTTCAGAGAAAATTTTCTCCATTTCGGCTGGATTTGATTTCTCAAAAGATTTTGCAATCTTATATTTTGCATACAAAACATCATATGAGTTTGCTCTTTTTTGCTTCTCCATCTCCTTTATGAAATTTGAAAGAAGTTCCCTCATTTTTTGTATGTTGCCGGATTTTTCATAAAGGTCGGCAGCCCTCCTTATATAAATGAGAGGATCTTTTTCTGATTTTCCAAATTCGTCATAGTATTTTAATGTCCATTCCGCAGCCTCCTCAAATTTGCCAAGCCCAGCATAAATTGAAACTACTGATAAAATGGTTTTCCTGAGAATATCTTTTTCTATTTCTGATAAATTCTTTTTGTTTTTAATATCTTTTTCGAGCTTTATAAAAACCTCAAGCGCTTGATCAAACAAGAAAAGACTTGAAAGAGCGGACGCTCTAACATACAAAATATCATATCTTAATTCAGATTGATGAAATTTTTCCAAAAACTCACCAGAATATTTTAGAACCTCGTCAAACTTTTTAAGATCATAGTATATCATGATAACTCTGTATAGTGCTTCATCTACAAGATCAGAATTAGGAAAAAGAATGGGGACTTGGAGATAGCGAGAAATTGCTTCGCTGAAGTTCTTATTTTTTTCATAATCTAATGCTATGGAGAAAAGAGCCTTTGCTCCGGTGCTGTTTATGTAGTTTATATCATCCTGTGAAAATATATCTGTACGCTGTCTTGCGGAAATAGAAAACTCAAGGACCTTTTTAAAATCGGCTTTCTCCACATATATTTTCAAGATCTCAAGCATAGAATCTGCAACGACTTCTGAACCGGGATACCTTTCTATTATTTTTGAGAACATAGATAGAGCTTCGTCTTTTTTCCCTTCTGCCGATATGACTTTCGCAGCTTTATATAAAGCAACAGGAACTCTTCTGTCAAGAGGGAAAAGCCTTTCGTACAGAAACGCCGCGCTTTTTAATTTTTCTCCCGCATCTTTTTCACCAGCTTTGAGCAACTCATCAGCAGAAATAACCATACCCCATGCAGCATCTTGGAGGAACTTATTCTGTTTTACATTAACATTTTCAACATTCAATTTGTAATATTTGAATGCTTCGGAAAATTTCCCCTGCTGAAAATATATTTCGCCAAGAAGAAATTGAGCTTCGACTGAAAACTCAGAATCCGGGAAGAGTTTGAGGAAAAGTAAATATGCAGATTCCGCCTGATCAAGGATACCTTTTGAGTGATAATATTTTGCTCCTTCCAATAGCCCGCTTTCAAGCTTTTGTGCATATTTTTTAGCCTCTTCGGGATTTTTGCGCGCCCATTCCGAACCGGGTCCCCATTTCTCTACCATCTTGATCTGCCAGGATACAGCAGAAGATATATCACCTGACTTTTTCAGAGCCTCAAAAAGACCAAAGGCTGCATTTATTGACCTTGGAGAAAGATAAAATCTGTCTATAAGGTTCTTGAAAGATAAAATAGCTTCCGGATACTTTCCTTGTTCAAGGAAAACTTTTCCCTGAGCTTCAAGGATAAAAGCTTCTGGTTCATCATGAAATTGGGATACAATTGGATAGATTTTGAGCAGTACAGAAAGTACTACTTCTTTTCTTGATTTTTCAATAGCATCAAATCCACCAAGCTCTGCAATTGAGAAAATAATGTAATCCATAGATTCTTTTACAAGGTTGACTTTTTCATCTGATGCTTCCCTCCCATATGATGCTTCTATTGTTTCAATAAAATAATCTATGGCTGAAGAATAATCTCCTCGTCGGAAGTACGTCCATGCGAGCTTATACAGAGCTTTCGGATAAAATGGGCTTTCTGGGAAATCAAGCACTAAAATGTAATACTCCTCTGCTTTTTCCAGTTCACCTACTTTGAAATAGTATTCTCCAGAACGCATGGCAGCTTCTGGAGCGAAAGGGGAGGCTCTAATTTTAGACAAATGGGAAAAATATTTTTCCACAGCTTCGTCTGCCATATCCATTTCTTCAAGAATGTATCCAGCAAGATACATCACAATATCACGCCTTGGAAAATCTGGGTATTTTTTCAAGAAATCTTCATATACTTTAACGACAGGATAGTAATTCTTCTGAGGTAAAGGATTTCCCAAAATGATTGCTCTCTCATATTCCCGAATATACTCATATGATAGTTTTTCATAAAGTATTTCAGCATATCTTAAAATAGCGTACGGAGCAAGCGGGGAGTTTGAAAATAGTTTGATATATCTTTCAAGTGAGCTGAGGAGCTCTTCCCTCCTGAGGTCTTCAACTTCCAAAAATGGTGCCATGGAGGAAGAGAAATAATCTAATATTTTTGTCATTTCAATACCAGCGCGGACATCCAAAAGTTCTTTCATAATGGACCTTATTTTTTCAAACCTATCAGCATAAACTGAAATTGATTTAGCATAAATAATTTCTTTCTCAATTACATATTCTGAAAAGTCCGGCGAGTACCTGTCTCTCAATTCCCTGAGCTTATCCACAAGCTCATCCTTTTTTGCATTTCCAATTTGTTTTTCCGATCTCTGCTGAGAGAAAACCCCACAAGGAATAAAAAAAGATGATGAAAGGAAAATGAAGAAAACTATCTTCCAACCAAATCTACACATAACAATCTACCCCCCTACTTTCTTCCCTTTTTCTTTTTTTGTGTTTCTTCTTTTGACTTTTTCTCTAATTCGCTAATAATTTGGTATAAATCCTGAGGAGGAGTAAAAGTGATTGTGCTCCCACGTGAAAAAATATTAGAAGAAGTATCCACTTTTTTTATGATTTCACTTAATATAGAATCATAAGTTCTGACCTCCTCCTCAAAAACAGAATCAGATTTTACTGACTTTGATTGAATTTCTATTTTATTTAATTCATCTTGAACTTTTGAGAAATTAGTTCTGATATTGTCCTCTTCCCTAAGTCTTATAGAGTGCATTCTATTTAATGCTTCGGATTCGCTCTCTTTGATGATCCAAGCAACCTCAATAAAACCGTACTGAGCGAGGGCGTATATTTCAAAGAATTCACGCCTGAGTTTAGAGAGGACAATATATCTCACAAGAGATTTCTTGAAATCATCAAGATAACGGCTGAAATTATCAAGGACAAAATACATACCCCTCAATTTTCTTTCTTGAACAAGAAGAAATTTATTTAGAGATTGTATAAGATCTTGCCACAAGTTTGCAAAATCAAAAAAAACATCTTGAGAAGTTCCAAAATATTGAATGAGTTCTTTGAGTTTAGTATTTTCTCCTCTATCATGTTCAGATGATATTTCATTTACAAGCGATACAAAATAGCTTGCTGATTTTTTCTGATAATCTACTAATTTCCTAATTTCATCAATAGTATAATTCATCGTTCCTCTGTAGACTTCGAGTTTCTTCTCCCAATTTTTGAACTCTTCGCCTTTACGATACAATTCCAGAGATTTTACAGCTGATAGTGCGGTGAGCTCTCTTGCCTTAAAATCAAGTTTTCTTAATTCTTTGGAAAGAGAATAAAGAGTGGTCCAAACATTTTTTTCTCCATATTCCATACTATTTTCAATAAAAGAGGAAATCAAATTTATTATTCTCTCCTGAACAAACCATACCCTTTCAAAATACTTTTTAAGTGATTTATCAGCAACGATAACGGACATACTACCTACCTTTTGCATATCTTGAATTATAGATTTTATCTCACTTTTCACCTGCTCTATGTATGTTTTCTTTTTTAGATAATCTTTATATTCAGGGAAGGCTTGTATATATAATACTATATCTGGGTCGTGTGCGCTAAAATAATCTATATAATCTTTCTCCCAAAATTTTAGCGGCATTCTCTCCACTTCTACTATTTTTGATAATATCATTTCAGCGGAATCAGAGACAAATGTGAAAGTAAGTAGAGCACCAACTAAATCCTCATTCATCGTCAAAAAAGCTGAAAGAACTTCTATTCTCTTTGTAAGATGTGATTTAGGGGCTGACCTTCTATAATATTCAACGCATTCGCGCGCCTCCCCATATTTTTCAAGCCCATACAAAACCCAACAAACTTCATATTTTGCATCATAAAAAACAGGAGAACCCTCTGTAATCTTGGAATAATAATGATAAGCCTTCTGAAAATATCCGGAGTCGGAATATATTCTCGCCAATGCAAGAAGAGAATAGTCCCGAAGTGTTATATCAGGAGATAATGAAGCGCTCTCGAATCTCCTCACCGCATCATCCCTATCGCCCTTCATAACCGAGACTATACCGCAAAGATAAGAAGCTCTATAAAAAAATTCAGATTCTTTCCTTACAGAATCTAAAATATTACACGCTTCTTTTGGATTTTTCTCAGCCAAAAGGACATATTTTCCCCAGTAATATAAAATCTCAGAATCTATTTTATCTTTTGGGATTTTTTTAAGATAAGCTTTGAAATCCGGGGATAGATTTTCAGCCTTACTGACTATGACCTTTTTTAAAATCTCAAAATTTCCGGGATCCAGAGTTAGGGCTTTCTCATATGTTTTTTCTGCTGCGAATGTATCTCCCAATTTGAAAAGTATATTTCCGAGTTTTACCATTACATCAGCCTTTTGTCTGGTATTTTCTGCGTACTCATAGGCTATTGAAAAACTCACATATGCATTTATAAGATCACCTTTATTCAAAAATTCTGTCGCTTCTGCAATCTTTAACTCAAAAGTTTTGGAGGAATAAGAATAAAATGGAAAAACGAAAAATAAAAAAAGGGGAAAAATAAAAAATATAGTAGAAAAAAGAAATATTTTTTCTTTTCTAACCATAAAACTCAAACCTCACTTTTTCTTCTATATAAATTTAAAATTTTTTTATATAATAAAATTTAATCTCAAAAGAGAGAAAAAGTTGTTTTTTATTGGTTATCGGAAAATTTATTCTATATCAAAATTTACATATCAAAAACAGCTCCGGGATTCATAACATTTTTTGGGTCAAGAGATATTTTCAAAGTTTTGAGAAAAATCAAAGAATCTTTCAGCTCTTTTTGAGCCCAAATCTTGTGGTCCCTCCCTACCCCGTGATGATGAGAGATTGTTCCTCCATAGTTTGATATAGCATCAGAGGCGGCTTTTTTTATTTTCCACCAAAGCTCCTCCTCTTTTCCTTTTTGAGCTTTTGCAAAAAAAGAATAGTACAAAGATGCCCCAGTTGTGTAAACATGAGTTACACGACAAGTCACACCACCCAAAGTTTCGGAAAAAATAGCTTGCTCTATAGCTTCTTTTACTCTTCTATAAAGGTTCATAAGGTTAGACCAACTTGTGGCTGTTTCAAGAGTATCAACAACTATACAGAAATCCAAAAGTACATCGCGAAGATAAGGCTGTTCAAAATACTCCTTTTTCCAATCTTCAAATCTCATTTTTCCTTCATCTTTTCCGCCGGATTTTATACACATTTGCGATGCCTTTTCAAACTCAGCTCGTACAATATCTTCCGTTTCATCATCTGATTCAAACCCCAAAAGTAAAAGGGCTCCGCCATTATATGTTCTACCTGAAAGGATAGAAGATATCATGTACTCTCTTTCGTCAAGTATTCTCAAAAGTGGAGGGAATATTTCAGATTGAACTATTTTTCTTGCTGCATCGCACGCAGTTTCAAAATCAGGGAAAACAAAAGCTGTTGAAAATTTTTTCGTAGGTATTTTATGGCACTTCACTACAACTTCTGTTATTATACCTAAAATACCCTCAGAACCAGCAAATGTACGAGGTATATCTGGTCCGCAAGCAGTTGATGGTACATCAAAATTTTTTACAACCCCCCGAGGAGTTATAACTTCAATGCTTTGTATCATATCTTCTATTTTTCCGTATCTTGACGAAAAATGCCCAGCAGATCTTGCAGCTATCCATCCACCCAAAGTAGAAAAATGAAAAGATTGAGGATAATGTCTCAGGGCAAGACCATAATTTCTGAGTTGTTCTTCAAGGTGAGGTCCTCTCACCCCTGCCTGAACCCGAGCCGTCAAAGATCTAACATCTACATCAATGACTTTGTTAAGATAAGTCAAATCACAAACCAAAACGGGAGATGATATTTCTTCAACATCAACTCCCCCGACGACACTTGTTCCACCACCACGAGGAACACATGCAACATTTTCACTTTCACAGAAAGAGAGAATTTCAAAAACATCGTTTTTATCTTTTACATATACAACTGCATCTGGAAATTTTTTTATAGTACCCTTTCTTAATCTCACAAGGTTCTTATAGCTTTTACCAGATGAATTTAAAACCCTATCGTACTTTTCAACACTAACAGAAGATGCTTTCAATTTTTTCTGAAGCAATTGATAATCTATTTTTGCTTCTGGCAAATTTATTTGTTCAAGATTTATAGATGGAGAGAAATCTTCCTCTGAAATTCCCAAAAAAGATTGCAATATATCAATAATTTTTTTTACCCTATCTTGCGGGAACTCCTCTCCCTCATATCCCCATCCGTTCCACTTTAATTTCCTCATGTATCAAATAATTTTATTTTTATCTTTTTCATTTTGTTTGTTACTGGTTTTTATTTACAAAATTGTCTCTGCTGACCCACTTTATTGCTGACTTCAACTTGCCCCCTGCTGATACATCTTTCACTATCTTCCGCCTTTACCTTTCTTTGAAAGCGAAGACGAGGTACAAGGACAAAAGGCTCGGAACCTCCCAACAGCACCCTATAAAATGAAAGACACAATAAAGAACCCAAGTTCAATTGCAAACTTATTATCTTCATAAGGTAAGCTACCAAAGATATTGAAATAACAGTTTTGCGTAGGAATGTAAATTCCAAATGTATAATGGAAACATAATCAATTCGTAATCTACCAGCTATAACCTAAATATAAACCTAATGCTGGGGTAGAAATTATCCTTTTTTCCTCCGTCGCATAAAATATCTTTGCTCCCAAAAAAGGATCAATTGTAAATCCACTATCTTCAATAGATTTATGACCAGCTATTAATACTAAACTGGGATCAGTTGGAATAAAAGATCTATCAGGACGGTAAGATATAGGTAATCCAATTGCAAACCCTTGATAAAGATAGAAACCTTCAAAATCTTTCTTCCCTAAATACTCCCTGATACCTAATTCTCCCTCATGGGGAAGAACAAAAAGTACATTATTTAGTTCAAAGTTAAATGAAAACTTCTTTGAAATCCTTAACTCAAAATTTATCCCGGGAGAAGGAAGAGGTAAAACCCCATGTTCTGCCTCCAGAAAAACAATAGAAAAAAGGTTAGTAGATATAGTGCACTTATATCTCATTTCTAAGTCTCCATCCCGAACTTCTGAAATTAACCCAAATATTAAAATTAGAAGCATAAATTTATCGCTTTCAATTCACTCAAAAACTATACTCTAACGTACCGTATCTCCTATACAAAACTCACCAAGTACGACCTAAATATAATCCCAAAACTGGTAATACTACAAAAGCAGTATATACTGCTCTTAAACCTAAAATTGGGTCTATGGTAAAACCTTTTGCAGAAACATTCTTATAGCCAACCGCCAAAATTAGGTTTGGTATATATATACCAAATACGAAATTTGTCCATCCAAAAGCTAATCCCTGATAAAGGTAAAATCCTCTAAATTCTTTTTCCTTCTTTAAATATTCCCTAATCCCCACCTCTATTTCAGTAGGAATAAAAAATATTGCATTAATTTCAAAGTTAAATGACCAATTACCTCCTCCTTTCGCCTCAAAATTTATTCCAGGATTTGGTAAAATTATTCCCCCCGCATGACCCGCAACTCCAATAAAAACAGCCAAAGGATTAATACTCAGTGAGTATTTATGACCAAACCTTTTTTCTGAAGTCTCAGATATCAGTAAAAGAATTAAAAATCCTAATAGCATATTCCTCCAAGTCCTTTACAGAACAGATCTAAATGATATTTCGTTGAATCTGTTGCTTTGCTTTTTACTTCCCAGTGAGCATCTTTTTGAATATTTCCGTCACACGGACTAAAATCATCCCTACTAAAACTACCATCATCTTTATTTAACATACAGTGCGCATTACATGGGGGCCATAAACAAGCAACATCTTCTAAGGCAGACCATCCATTAGCCCCAAACCAACCTGTCCTGAGACCTACATTTCCTGCTTGAGTTCTCATAGGTATGTCAAGATTGGTCCAATTATAATTCCTATAATACTCTGCACATTCCTCATCAAGGCATACACCAAGAACTTTTTTAACACATTTTTTCGTCTTACAACCAGGAACATATATAGCTGTGGAATGAGACCAAAAGTCCTGTATAGGATGAAGTAACCTTCCGAGTTTTTCGTAATCCATTTGCCCCAAATCCCTAATATCAGGGGAGATAGCTACCTTAAAAGAACAAACGCACTTACATTCCTCGGGTCTAGAAGGGAAAAAATATTGACATCGGTCATAACCTTTATTCTTCAACCTTTGTTTAGCAACTGAACAACCTGCACCACCTCCTTCACCTCCTCCTCTTCCCCTACCTCCACCGCCTCCACTGCCTCCTCCACCACTACACTGGCAAGTTACTAAACCATTGCTGACCGGGTTCATTACCATAAACCCTTTTTCATCGCATCCATCAAAATTGCTGTTATCACAATGGTAAGAGGAGTCATTTAAAAAGAGGCAATCCGCTATATTTGTTCCTTGCGCTACCCTATCTGCATCAGGTCTAACATCTGTACCAGTTCTACATTGAAAAGTCAAAGTGCCAATCCTAAAATACACTCCTCTCCAATCATCTAACCTAAAGCCATATTGGTATAATTTTGAATATTTTCCTGGATATGCTCCATAAAGTTCACTAATTGCACTCTCTGTAATTTCTTCATGGTTAGGATCAACGCCAACATGCAAAAGCGGCACAAAATAGGGGCTCCATTTCACTCCTACTTCAAACATTTCCACCGGATCAACTGCATCATACGGCGAGTTACTCCCATACACATACAAATTCAAGTCAGAAACAGGGTCAGGTTGCAAATACCTTCCTACTCTCCAATCATAATACCTCCTCACATTATAATATAAACCCGTCTCCATATCCTTATACATACCATACAATCTGAATGGAATATAGTTGCTTACAACACCTCTTTCATATAATGGCTCTCCAAATGGACCAAACTCTCCTCTCCATACCTCCCTCCCTCCCTCATCATATATAACCCTCGGCACACCTCTCCAATCCGATATTATATATCCCTCCTTATCTAATAACGGCACAAAATATCTTATGCCATCTTTTACTGATGGTCTCACCCAGTCCCCATTTGCCGATCTCTCCCATACCCCCTCCACAAACCCCACTAACTCCAATCCCTTACCTGCCAAAAAGCTTACCAACTCTTCTTTTGACATGTTCGTAAAAATAGATCCTAAACTCTTTTTCACATTATCCCTTACCAATCCTAAATTTATCTTCGTTGTATCCT
>Ga0209670_100092_pt1 | contig 63705 bp, 73 predicted proteins | sample PerSpoBPS_BMetaG_FD_184741 | JGI IMG/M metagenome (GOLD analysis project Ga0209670, IMG submission 184741) | Thermal spring microbial communities from Yellowstone National Park, Wyoming, USA - Perpetual Spouter B (PS_B) MetaG (SPAdes) (version 3) | ecosystem: Environmental > Aquatic > Thermal...
GTCCGACTGGTGGAGCTGGGGGGCAGGTGGTTCGTCCTCAACCTGGCTCCCCATCACGAGACCGCGGCGCGCCTCCTGGGGGCCGGGCGATATTACCTGCTGGAGTGAAGGGGGTGCGGAATGTGGGTAGAAAGGCTCTTTCAGGTCCTTTTTGACCTGAGCTTCCGACGCTTTATCACCCTCAGGCTCACGGGGATTCTCTACGCCATCGTCCTAGGCTGGAGCCTGGCCGGCTTCGGCGAGTCCTTGGGCCAGGGCCTTCTACGCCTGGTGGTCCTGGCGCCTTTGGGCTTTCTCCTTTACACCATCTGGTTGCGGATCCTTCTGGAGGCCAGCGTCTCCCTGATCCGGGTGGCCCAGAACACCTCGGATATCCTGGAGGAACTCCGCAAGAAGCCCTAGACCCAAGAAAGCTCCAGCCTGGCCTCCAGGTGCCCCACAGGAAGCCCCCGGTGGTTCCGCACCTCAGGCCGGTCCCAAGGGGTGGGGCCGGGCTCGAGGCCAAGAAGCCGCAAAAGGGCCACCACCGCCACTTCCCGGGCCTGGGCGGAGCCGTCCTCCACCTTGAGGGCCACGCCCAAAGGTCCCCTGGGGCTTTCCAAAAGGGCCAGGCCGTAGTAGCCGTCCGCCCCCCGCTTGGCCAAAAGGGGAAGCCTCTCCATTAGGAAGGTGTCTATGCTCCCCGGCCCCGCCACCAGCTCGGGGTGGCGGCGCATGGCCTCCCCCACCCGGCGCAGGGACTCCTGGTAGGGCTTTGGGGCCCGGTCGGGTTGGGCCAGGAGGTAGAAGGCCCGAGCGGCCCGGGCCAGGGGGAGGGCAAAGGTGGGCACGCTGCAGCCGTCGGTGGCCCAAAGGGGCTCGGCGCCGGAAAGCTCGGCCAGGGTCTTGCGGTTGAGGCGCTGGACCGGGTGCTCGGGGCGCTCGTAGCCCTCCACGGGGGCCCCCAGGGCCAAGGCAGCCGCCATCATGCCGGCGTGCTTGCCGGAGCAGTTGTGGTGGAGGGGGGTGGGGCTCTTCCCCGCCTTTTGCAAGGCCTCCCGGGCCTCCCGGGAGAAGGGCGGGTGGACCCCGCAGGCCAGGTACCTAGGGCCCAGGCCCAGCTTTTCCAGGAAGCGGGCCGCCACCTCCACGTGGCGGGGCGTGCCGTCGTGGCTGGCGGTGGCTAAGGCGATCTCCTCCTCCCCAAGCCCGAAGCGCTCCACCGCCCCCGAGAGGAAAAGGGCTAGGGCCTGAAAGGGCTTGGCCGAGGAGCGCATGTAGCTCACCAGGGTGGGGTCCCCGCCGTAGGCCAGAAGCCCCTCCTCCCCGTAAAGGGCCAGGGAGACCCGGTGCCGGTTTTCCACCAGGTCGCCGCGGTAGACCAGGACCTCCGTCTTCACGCCCCAAGTCTACGCCGGGCCTCCTGCCAAAGGGGCTCCCAGTCCAGGCCCAGGTAGGGGGAAGGAAGGCCAGAAAGCTTGGCCTCCGCCTTCCTCAGGTTGCGGACTCCCCCCTTTCCCCGGTGCAGGGCCGCCGCCAGCAGGATGAGGCCCTGGAGGAAGCGCCGCTCCTCGCCCTCGGCCTTCCGCCAGGCCTCCTCGAGGACCTCGTGGGCCTCAAAGTAGCGCCCCTCTTGAAAGTGACGCACAAAGGCCTCCAGGGCTTCCACGCCTATAGGCTAAGGCCATGCGGGCTTTCTGGCTCCTTCTCCCCTTCCTCCTATGGGCTCAGGCCCTGAGGCTCGCCACCACCAGCGTCTACGACTCGGGGCTTCTGGACCGGCTCCTGGCCCCCTTCCCCCATCCGGTCCAGGTGCTGGCCGTGGGCACGGGACAGGCCCTGAGGCTGGCGGAAAGGAAGGACGTGGACGCCGTTGTGGTCCACGCCCCCGACCTGGAAGGGGAGGCCCTGGCCAGGGGCCGGATCGCCCAGGGCCTCTGCCTGGCGGAGAACCACTTCCTCCTGGCGGGCCCCGAGGAGGACCCGGCCAGGGTGGGGGAGGTCCTCGAGGCCTTCCGGCGCATCGCCCAGGCCCAGGCCCTCTTCGTCTCCCGGGGGGACCGCTCCGGGACCCACCTGAAGGAGCTGGAGCTATGGCGACGGGCGGGCATCGCGCCCAAAGGACCCTGGTACCTGGAGTCCGGGGCAGGCATGGCCCAGACCCTGGTCCTGGCGGCGGAGAAGGGGGCCTACACCCTCACCGACCCGGCCACCTTCCTCACCACGGGAAAGAAGCGAGGCCTAAAGGCCCTCTACCGGCGGGAAGACCCCCTTCTCCGCAACCAACACAGCTACTACGTGGTGCCGGGTAGCCCCAAGGAGGAGGAAGCCAAGGCCCTGCGCCGCTTCCTGGCCTCGGAGGAGGCCGCCCGCCTCATTGAGGGCCTGCAGGTGGAGGGAACCCCCCTTTCGCCTCCCGTTTCTTCCAGGCGCCCCAAGACCCTAGGAGCCAGGCCTTTCTGGAAGGCAGGCTCTTCTAGGGCCCTTGCCGCGGCGCGCTTAGCCGCCCCCGCGGCTTGCGGCCAGGGCGATCCGGCCCCACCAGGCCTCGGCCGCCTCCCCCTCCACCTCCACCCGAAGCCGGGGGATGCGGAGGCTTCCCACCTCCAAAGGGGGCGCCTCGGCGAAGCGCACCCGGGCCCCGGGGAGGCGGAAGACCCCTTCGGCCTCCTTTTCGCCGCCCCAGGAGCGGAGGTAGGCCTCAAAAAGCCAAGGAGGCAGGGCCCCGAACTCCCCGCCCAGGCTTCCGCCGCCGGCCACCGGGGGAAAGAGGTCCAGGGTGGCCCCCTCTTCCAGGGGGGTGGCAAGACCTTCCAGGTAGCGCACGTCCCGGCCCTCCAGAAAGACGGAAACGCGCTCCAAAAGCTCCTCCCCTTCAAAAAGCTCCGCCCCCAGGGCGGGGTAGCGGGCCACCAGGTCCTTCAGGGCCTCCCCCACGGTGCGGCCCCGCACCTCCACCTGGGAAGCGCCCGTGAGGTCGCGGAAGGTGGCGTAGAGGTTCACCTTGGGCATGGGAAAAGTATAGGGGGCCCGGGGCCCCAAAGCCCCAGGCCCCCAAAAACCTCCTAGTCCGCCGCCTGGGGGAGGATGCCCAGCTCCCTAAGCTTGGCCGGAGGCACCACGCCCCGCTCCCAGCCCCGGGCGCGGTAGTACTCCTCCAGCATGAGGTCCAGCTCGGTGAGCTGGCCCTTGGAGCCGCCGCAGTCCGAGGGCTCCTGGAGGAAGCGCTGGGGCAGGTAGTCCGAGCCCTCGGCCCAGCCCGCCAGGTTGTTGTAGTGGCGCTCCAGGTTGTAGATGCGCTCCCCGATCCTGAGGATCTCCTCGGGGGTCACGGGCCGCCCCCAGTAGGCGGCGAGCTGCTTGGCGTACTCCTCGGGCCCCTCGGCGAACTGGCTGAACTTGCAGAGGTCCAGGGAGTCGGTGAAGGCCGAGAGGTCCTGCAAGAGCTTGGTGAGCTCACCCTTACCCTGCCAGGCCAGGGGGTCCGTCTTGTAGGGCACCCCCAGGATCTCCGAGGCGGGGGTGTAGGCCCGGAGGTGGCAGGCCCCCCGGTTGGAGGTGGCGTAGGCGATGCCCATGCCCTTGAGGCCCCGGGGGTCGTAGGCGGGGATGGACTGGCCCTTGACCTCCAGGGAGATCTCGGGGTGGCCGATGGCCTTGGCGAAGCGGGCGGGGCCTTCGGCCAGCATGTCCCCCACGCCCCGGCGGAAGGCGATGGCCTCGAGGACCCGCACCTCCCCCTCCTTGTCGCCGAAGCGGAGGCCGTCCGCCCCCTGGTAGTACCCCTTCTCCGTGGCCTCCATGAGGACGGCGATGGCGTTGCCCGCCTCAATGGTGTCCATGCCGTAGGCGTTGCAGAGGTAGATGGCGTAGCCGGTCCAGTCGGTGTCGGTGTGGCCGGCGTGGGCGCCTAGGGCCCAGGCGGACTCGTACTCGTAGGACTCAAAGCGGATGGTCTTGCCGTCCACGTGGACCTCCACCATCTTCTTGCAGGCCACGGGGCAGGCGTGGCAGGTGTTGTCCTTGATGAGGCGGTGCTCGCGGATGTACTCGCCGGAGATCTTCTCCGCCCCCTCAATGCAGGTGTGCTGGGCGTTGAAGGTGGGCAGGGCCCCCATGACGTTGGTGATGTTCATGAGGACGTTGGTGCCGTAGAGGGAGAGCCCACCCTTCTTGGGGGCGGTCACGTTCTTGGGGTCGTTGATGGTGGCCGAGGCCAGGCGGTCCGCCTCCCGCCAAAGCTCGGGGTCCTTGGGCTGGGGCATGCTGTCCTGCTTGCCCACCACCACGATGGCCTTCAGCTTCTTGCTGCCCGCCACCGCCCCGGTGCCCCCGCGGCCCGCCGCCCGCCCGTCGTTGTTGATCCAGTTGGCGAAGCGGACCAGGTTCTCCCCGGCGGGGCCGATGGCCATGACGTCGGCCTCCTCGCCGTGCCGCTCTCGGAGGATGCGGTGGACCTCGTGGGTGGTCTTGCCCCAGAGGTCGGAGGCGTCGTGGATGGAGACCTCCCCGTCCTTGACCAGGAGGTAGACGGGTTTTTCCGAGGCCCCCTTGATGAGGAGGCCGTCAAACCCCGCCCACTTCAGCTTGGCGGCCGTCCAACCCCCCATGTGGCTGTCGGTGACCGTGCCGGTCAGGGGGCTTTTGGTGACCACGGCCAGCCGCCCCGACATCTTGGCCCGGGTGCCGGAGAGGGGGCCGTTCATGATGCAGAGGAGGTTCTCGGGGCCCAGGGGGTCCACCTTGGGGCCGTTTTCATACACGTACTTGACCCCGAGGCCCCGACCCCCCACGTACATCTCCAAGTCCTTGGGGTCGGGGGCGAAGTACTCCACGTGGCCGGTGGACAGGTCTATGCGGGCCAGCTTGTGGGCATATCCTCCAAGCATCCTGCACCTCCTATAAAGGGCCTCGCCGCGAAGGAAGGGTGTTTTCCCTAGGCGTTCTCGGCGATTATACCACTTCTTCCCCCCGGAATGTAAAGTGGGGCATCATGCTGGCCCTGGTGGGGGAAACCCTGGTGGACCTGGTCCTGGAGGAGGAAGACCCCTTGCGCTTCACGGGGGCCCTGGGGGGCTCGGTGCTGAACACGGCGAGCGCCCTGGCCCGGCTTGGCCTTCCCGTGCGCTTCTTCTCCGAGGTGGGGACGGACTGGCTTTCCCTCTGGTGCGAAGGGGAGATGGAAAGGCGGAGGCTAAGCCCCAGGCTCTTCCGCCACCCTGCCCCCATGCCCCTGGCCCTGGTGCGCCTAGACCGGGAGGGCAACGCCCACTACAGCTTCCACCGGCCCTTCCAAGCCCCCTACCGGCCGGAGGCGGAGGCGGCGCGGGGGGCTTGGGCCTTTCACTTCGGCTCCCTCTTGGCCCTCGAGGCCCGGGCGCAAGAGGGCGTGGAGGCCCTCCTGGAGGCGGCCCAAGGGGCTCTCCTCTCCTACGACCCCAACCTGCGCAACCCGCCCACCCCCCGGGAGCGGGCCCTGATCCTCGGGTATCTGGAACGGGTGGACCTCCTCAAGCTCTCCTGGGATGACGCCCGCCTCCTCTTTGATGACCCCCTGGAGGCGGTGCGCGGCCTCCCCCCCACCCTCAAGGTCCTGACCCTGGGCCCCGAGGGGGCGGTGGCCTTCCTGGGGGAGGTGGAGGTGCGCGTTCCCGGGGAGAGGGTGGACGTGGTGGACACCGTGGGGGCCGGGGACGCCTTCACCGCCGGGCTTCTCGCCTTCCTCTTTAGGAGGGGCCTCGTCAGGGAGAGCCTCCCTTCCATGGGCAAAGAAACCCTGGAAGAGGTCCTGAAGGGGGCCGTGGCCCTCTCGGCCCTGGCCTGCACCGTGCGGGGGGCGGGCCTGCCCGAGGAGGGCCTAAAGGCCTGGCGGGCCCGCTTCCTAGGGGATTAGGAGGACTTTGCCCACGGTCTTCCGCCCCTCCAAGGCCTCGTGGGCCTCCTTGGCCTTTTCCAGGGGGAACTCGGCCCCAACCCGCACCTTAAGCCACCCCTCCCGGATGGCCCGAAAGACCTCCCCCGCCCGCCAGAGGAGCTCCCGGCGGCTAGCCGTGTAGTGGTGGAGGGTGGGCCGGGTGAGGTAGAGGCTTCCCTTGCGGTTCAGGACCTGGGGGTCCAGGGGGGGAACGGGCCCCGAGGCCTGGCCGAAGAGGACCAGGAACCCCCGGGGCCGCAAAGCCTCCAGGCTCCCCTCAAAGGTGTCCTTCCCCACCCCGTCGTAGACGGCGTCCACCCCGCCCCCGGAGAGGGCCTTCACCGCCTGGGCGAAGCCCTCGTAGGGGAGGGCGTAGTCGGCGCCGGCCTCGAGGGCCAGGGCCCGCTTCGCCTCCGTGCTGGCGGTGGCGTAGACCGTGGCCCCCTTGCGCTTGGCCCACTGGATGAAGAGGAGGCCCACGCCCCCCGCTCCGGCGTGGATGAGGACCTGGTCCCCGGGGCGGACGGGGTAGGTGCTCTCCAGGAGGTAGTGGACGGTCATCCCCTGGAGGAGGGCCGCCGCCGCCAGCTTCAGGTCCAGGCCCTCGGGGACGGGGACCAGCCTCTCGGCGGGCACCACCTGGTACTGGGCGTAGGAGCCCTGGACGGTGGCGAAGGCCACCCGGTCCCCGGGCCGCACCCCCACCACGCCCTCCCCCACCTTCTCCACCACCCCGGCGGCCTCCTCTCCCAGGGTGAAGGGAAGGGGCATGGGGTAGAGGCCCTTCCGCTTGTAGGTGTCAATGTAGTTGACCCCGCTGGCGAAAATCCGGACCAGGACCTCCCCAGGGCCCGGCTCGGGGATGGGGACCTCCTCAAGCCGCAAGACCTCCGGCCCGCCCACCTGGTGCACCCTTATGGCCTTCATGGGGAAAGTTTAACGGAAGGGGCCGGGCGCTGACTCCTTGACACGCACAGTACTCTGTGATACAAACCTATTTGTAGGAGGTGAAGCATGCGAACCCTGGTCCTGAGTCTCGGCCTCCTGCTGGGCACAGCCCTGGCAGGCTCCTTGGGCTACGGCTTCGTGGGCTTCCAGGGGGCCCTCCAGGTAGGCGGCGGAAGGTTTGGCACCTTCCAGGGGATCGCCATAGGCGGGGAAGGCTGGGGTGGGCCTTCAGGTAGCGGCGGGGCCTTTCTGGTAGGTCCCCTGCTCCCCTGGGGGGAGGGGGTTTACCTCCTGCCCGTCCTGGGGTTTGGTGGGGAAAGCCGGGCGGGAGGCGGCTTTCTCCTGGACCTGGGGGTCCGGGCCTTCCTCCTCTCCGGGCGGGAGGGGGGCTGGCTCCTGGGCCTTGGCGGGGGGTACGCCCTTCCCCTGGGGTTTTCCGGAGGTGGCGGGTACTTGAGGGTGCTTTTCGGAGGAGGTGGGTTGTGAAAAGGGAAGAGGCTAAGGCGCTTTGGCGGAACCTGGAGGAGACCGAGCGGGAAACCAGGCTCAGGTTGGCCCTTCTAGGAGGCTGGATCCTGGTGCTCTGGGGCGGGATCTGGGCGATGGGTAGCCTCATCGCGGTGTGGAGCCCGGGGACGGCCGAGCGCTTCTGGACCGTGGCGAGCCCTCTGGGGGGTCTCCTTTCCTTCTACCTGGGATTCCGGCAGGGGGCAATTGTGCGGACTCCCCTGGGCCTGCAGACCTTCTACTTCTGGAGCTTGCTCATCCTATTCTTCCTCCTCCACTGGATCTTTCTCCTGCCGCCCAAGGGCCTCGAGGGGGAAAGCTTCCTCATCAGCCTGGTGGCCTTCGCCTACGCTTACGTGGGCACGCTCTGGCAGATTCCTGGGATCACCTGGGCCGGGCTCGGCCTCTTCGCCTTAGACCTCCTCCTCTTCCGCCTATTCCCGGAGCACTTCCACCTGGGTATGGGCTTGGTGGGGCTATTGGGCCTGGCCTACGGGGGGAGGCTCCTTTGGCGCTGGACCCGGTAATCCACCAGGAAACCCGCCTGAGGCTCATGGCCCTCCTGGCCTCGTTGGGGGAAGGAGCCCAGGTGGAGTTCACCTGGCTCAAGGAGGCCCTGGACCTCACGGAGGGCAACCTCTCCAGCCATCTCGCCAAGCTGGAGGAGGCCGGGTACGTGCAGGTGGAAAAGGGGTACCAGGGAAGGCGGCCCAGGACCTGGGTTCGCCTCACCCCCCAGGGGCGGGCGGCCTACCAGGCCCACCGCCAGGCCCTGTTGGAGCTCCTCAAGGGCGGTTAAGTGCCCCCCCGTGGCTTCTGCCAGGGCGGGGTATTTAAAAGCCCCGCAGGTACTGGGGCGGGACCCCCGCCTCCGCCCCCAGGGCCTTGGCCGCCTTCAGGGGGAAGTAGGGGTCCCGGAGGAGGACCCGGCCCAGGAGGACGAGGTCGGCGCTCCCCGCCTGGAGGATGGTCTCCGCCTGCTCCGGGGTGGTGATGAGGCCCACCGCCCCCGTGGCCAGGCCCACCCGCTTCCGCACGGCATCGGCGAAGGGCACCTGGAAGCCCGGGGCGGCGGGGACCCTGACCCCCGGCACCACCCCCCCGCTGGAGAGGTCCAGGAGGTCCACCCCTAGGACCTTGAGCCTTTCGGCGAAGGCCAGGGTGTCCTCGAGGGCCCACCCCCCTTCCGTCCAGTCCGTGGCCGAGACCCGCACCAAAAGGGGAAGCTCCGGAGGCAGGGCTTCCCGCACCGCCTTGGCTACCTCCAGGGGAAAGCGCATCCGGTTCTCCCGGCTTCCCCCGTAGAGGTCCTCCCTCCGGTTGGCAAGGGGCGAGAGGAAGGAGGAGAGGAGGTAGCCGTGGGCCATGTGGAGCTCCACCACCTGGAAGCCCGCCCGGAGGGCCCTTTTGGCCCCTTCCACGAAGGCCTCCAAAACCCTCGCCATCCCCTCCTCCGTCAGGGCCTCGGGCACGGGGTAGCCCTCGGCGAAGGGGATGGGGCTCGGCCCCACCACCCGCCACCCCAGGGGCTTGCCTCCCTCCCAAGGCCGGGCCGTCCCCGCCTTGCGCCCGGCGTGGGCCAGCTGGATGCCCGGCACCGCCCCCGCCTCCCGGATGCGGCGGGCGAGCTCGGCAAGGCCCGCAACGTGCTCCTCGGACCAGATGCCCAGGTCAAAGGGGCTGATCCTGCCCTCGGGGAGGACCGCCGTGGCCTCCACCAGCACCAGCCCCACCCCGCCCAGGGCCCGGGTGGGGTAGTGGAGGAGGTGCCAGTCCGTGACCTGGCCTTCCAGGGTGGCCGAGTACTGGCACATGGGGGACATGGCCAGGCGGTTTTTGAGGCTAAGGCCGCGAAGCCTTAAGGGGGTAAAGAGCAAAGCCATGACCCCCTCATTATTGCCTAGGCCTGTGGTAGGCTAAGGGCGAATGAATGGAACCTCTTCCACGAGGCTCCAAAAGGAGGTGGGAAGATGGGTAAATGGCTCCCCGCCCTGGCCCTGACCCTAGGCCTCGCCTTGGCCCAGCCCCTCAAGGTGGCCATCCTGTGGCACCAGCACCAGCCCCCCTACGAGAACCCCGTCACCGGGCAGTACGAGGGGCCATGGGTGCGCATGCACGGGGTAAACGACTACCCCTGGATGGCCGAGGTCCTCAAGGAGTTCCCCGAGATCAAGGTCACCTTTGACTACACCTCCACCCTCCTTAAGCAGATTGAGGACTACCTCTCGGGGAAGGCCAAAGACGCCTACTGGCGGGTCTCGGAAAAGCCCCTGGGCCAGCTTTCCCAAGAGGAGCGGGCCTTCATCGTGGAGCGTTTCTTTGACATCAACCCCCGCTTCGTGGAAAAAGCCCCCGCTACAAGGAGCTCCAGGCCAAGAAAATCCGGGGCGAGACCTTCGCCGACCAGGACCTGCAGGACCTGCGGGTGCTCTGGAACCTCTACTGGATCAATGTGGATTACATTGAGCGGGACCCTGGGCTGAAGGCCCTTTACCGCAAGGACCGGGGCTTCACCCAGGAGGACCTGGCCTACGTCCTCAAAAAGCACCTGGAGCTCATGGCCACCATCCTGCCCCTCCACAAGGAGCTCTGGGAGCGGGGCCAGATTGACCTCATCACCACCCCCTACTACCACCCCATCCTGCCCATCCTCCTGGACAAGGAGGCCATCCGCGAGTCCAACCCCGCCCTGGCCCTGCCCAAAGAGCCCATCTCCTGGCCCGAGGACGCCGCCTGGCAGGTCCGGGCCGGGCGGGACTACTTCCAGAAGCTCTTCGGCAAGGCCCCCAAGGGAATGTGGCCTCCCGAAGGGGCCGTGAGCCAGAAGGCCGCGGAGCTCTACGCCGAGGAGGGCATCGGCTTCCTGGTGACGGACGAGGCCATCCTGGGCAAGAGCGGCTTCCCCGTGAACCCCGCCACCCTCACCCGGCTTTACCGGGTGGAGAAAAACGGCAAGCAGGTGGTCCTCTTCTTCCGGCACCGGGACCTCTCGGACCGCATCGGCTTCAGCTACAGCCAGATGCCCGCCGAGCGGGCGGTGGAAGACTTCATCGGCACCCTCCTGGAGATCCGCCGCCAGGTGATCGGCCAGAACCCCAACGCTGTCCTCACCATCGCCCTGGACGGGGAGAACGCCTGGGAGCACTACCCGAATAACGGCAACGACTTCCGCCGCCTCCTCTACAAGCGCCTGGCGGAGGAGCAGAAGAAGGGCACGCTGGAAACCGTGCTCTTCTCCGAGGTCCTGAACCTCCCCTCCCTGCCCATCGCCAAGCTGGGCACCGGGGGCTGGGCCGGGGACTTCGCCATGTGGGCCGGGGAGCCGGAGGAAAACGAGGCCTGGGACCGGCTGAGCCGGGCCCGGAAGGCGGTGATGGCCTACAAGGACCAGGGTGGCGACCCCCAGGTGGTGGAGAAGGCCATGGGCCTCATCTACGCCGCCCAGGCCTCCGACTGGTTCTGGTGGTACGGCCAGGACACCGGCTTCCCCAACAACCCCCCCTTTGATGAGGCCTTCCGCTCCATCCTCCAGGCGGTCTACAAAACCCTGGGCCAGAAGCCCCCGGAGGAGCTCTACATCGCCGTGCGCCCCCCCGTGCAACCCCAGGGAACCCCAGGGCGGGTGAAGCCCAACCTGGACGGGCGGGCCGAGGCGGAGGAGTGGAAAGGGGCCGCTTACCTCCCCGACGCCGACGGCACCACCATGCAGACCCCGGACGACCTCATCAAAGGCCTCTACCTGGGGTTTGACGAGCAGAACGTCTACCTCCGGGTGGACCTGCGGGACGGGACCAGGGCCCTGGACCTGGTGGGCCAGGGGTATCGCCTCCACGTCTACGCCACCACCCCCAAAGAGGAAGGCGGGGCCGCCTTCCCCGAGGGCGGGGAGGTTTCCCTGGGCTTTCCTTTGCAACAACGGATCACTCTAGATTTCAACCAGGTACGGGAGGGTCAGGGGGTGCTGGTGCGCTACGCCTACCGGGACGGGGCCTGGGTTCTGGCCAGCTCCCCCGCCGACCTGGCGGGTAGGCGGGCCTTCGTGGGCGACGTGGTGGAGATGCGCATCCCCTACACCACCCTCAAGGCGGAGGCCGGGGACACCCTTCGCCTGGCCATAGTCCTAGAAAAAGAGGGTCGCATCCTGGACATCGCCCCGAACGGCAACCCCCTGGCCCTGAGCCTCCCCCAGCGCTTGGCGGGCAAGGAGGTGCTGGTGGTCAAGGACCCCGAGGGGGACGAGCACGGCCCCGGCACCTACACCTACCCCAAGGACCAGGCCTTCGCTCCCTTTAAGGGGCTCTTTGACCTCCTGGAGATGCGCATCCTGGACGGCGGGGCCACCTGGACCTTTGTCTTCACCTTCAAGGAGATGACCAACCCCTGGGGCGCCCCTGCCGGCTTCAGCCACCAGCTCATCAACGTCTACATAGACTACAAGGAAGGGGGCAAAACCGAGACCTTCGCCAAAGGGGCCAAGGTGGCCTTTGACCCCGAGCACCCCTGGGACCTCTTCCTCAAGGCGGCGGGCTGGCCCCAGTACGGCCAGCGGGTGGGCTTCCCCGACGGCACCGACACGGCGGACGGGGTGGTGGTGGCCAGCAACCCGGCGGACAAGCAGGTCATCCTGCAAGTGGACAAGAAGTACTTCAATCCCGCTCCCGGCCAGAAGGTCTGCTTCTACGTGCTGGTGGGGAGCCAGGACGGCTACGGTCCCGACCACTTCCGCCCCGTGGGCAAGGAGGCGGGCCCCTGGAACCTGGGCGGGGCAGGGAACGAGGACGCCCCCCTGGTGGTGGACTACCTGTGGCCGGAGAAGGGGGTCCAGGAAGCCATGCTCTCCCAGTACGGAGGCGGCAAGTATGCGGTCCTCAAGCCCTACTGCGTGACCTGGCCCGCGCCCTGAGCCCGTGAACTTTGGGTCTACCCCGGGAAGGCCTTCCCGGGGTAGACTTTTGCCATGGACCCAGGCCTCGAGGCCGCCTTCAAGTACGTGGAGCGCCTCCTTTACGGGGATTCTGGCCGCCCGGGCCTCACCATCTACGACCTGGAGCGCCTGGTGGGCTACCCCGCCCGGGGGGAAGGCCCTTTGAGCCACACCCTGCCCCGGACCCAAGCCCTTTCCGGGGTGCAGGCGGTGCGGCTCTACTACTACCCCAAGGACCCCAACCTCCAGCTCATCGTGGAGATTGAGGACCGGGAGGGGAAGAAGCACCTCCGCCACTTCCGCTGGAACGGCCTCACCTGGGAGGTCCCCGAGGGGAAGCGGGGGGAGCTGAAGAGCACCGAGGAAACCCCGGGCCTCCTCAAGGTGGGGGAGGACTACTTCCTGGGCTTCCCCCGGGGGGAGGCCGTGGAGCTGGAAAAGGAGGTGCGCAAGGGAGAGGCCCTGGGGGCCAAGTACCTCCTCTGCCCCCGGTGCGGGGCCCGCATCTTCTACGCCCCCTCGGTCCGCCCCGAAGGCGTCGCCTGCCCCAGGTGCGGCAACACCACCCTGCTTTTCAAGACCTTCTCCGGCCTCGAGCCCCACAAGGACCCCCTCGAGGCCCTGGCCGAGGAGCAAAGGGCCCTCCGCAAGGCCATAGAGGAGCTTATGGCTTACCTGAAGCGAAAGCTGGGGCCCTAGACCCTAACCCCCTCCAGGCCCCACCCCGGGTAGGCGTAAAACCGCCCCCGCTCGCCCTGAAGGTAGTCCATGAGGGGCTCCTGGAGGGGGCGGTGGCCCGCAAGCTTCTGGGCCACCTCCTCCAGGGTGAAGAAGCGGGCCTCCACGATGTGGCCGTCGGGGTCCCTTGGGTTCAGAAGCCCCTCGTAGCTGGCCCTAAAGGCCAGGGCCAGGGTGCGCTCGTTCTTGCGGCGGTCCTCCACCTGGATCACGTAGGCCAGGTGCTCAATGGCCTTCACCCTTAGGCCGGTCTCCTCCCGCACCTCCCGCACCAGGGCCTCGGGAACCGTCTCTCCGGGCTCCACCGTTCCCCCGGGGAGGGTGTAGCGCACCAGGCCCTTGCGCCCCCAGTCGTTGCCCACCAGGAGGACCCGCCCCTGGCGGTCCATGAGGATGGCCGCCACCACCAGGATCTCGCGGCGCATCACGCTTCCGTCATGGCCTCCAGCTGGCGCTCCTGGTCGGCCCGCTTGAGGGCCTCCAGAAGGGGCTGGAGCTTACCCGAGAGGACGCCCTCCAGGTCGTGGGTGGTGAAGCCGATGCGGTGGTCCGTGACCCGGGACTGGGGGAAGTTGTAGGTGCGGATCTTCTCCGAGCGCTCCCCGGTGCCGATCTGGGCCAGGCGGGCCTGGCGGAGCTTTTCCGCCTCCTCGGCCCGCTTCATCTCCAGAAGGCGGCTACGGAGGATCATGAGGGCCTTCTCCCGGTTCTTGATCTGGCTCCTTGAGTCCTGGCAGGTGACCATGATGCCCGTGGGCAGGTGGACCACCCGCACCGCCGAGTCCGTGGTGTTCACCCCCTGGCCCCCGGGCCCCGAGGCCCGCATCACGTCAATGCGGACCTCGTCCATGTTGAGCTGGAAGTCGGACTCCTCCGCCTTGGGCAAAACGGCCACCGTGGCCGTGGAGGTGTGGATGCGCCCCTGGGTCTCCGTGGCCGGGACCCGCTGCACCCGGTGAACCCCGCTCTCGTACTTGAAGGTGCCGTAGGCCCCGGGGCCTCTTACCTCAAAGACCACCTTGGAGAAGCCGCCCAGGTCCGTGGGGTTGGAGTCCAGGATCTCCGTCTCAAAGCCCATCTCCTCGGCGAAGCGCAGGTACATCTCCAGGAGGTCCCGGGCGAAAAGGGCCGCCTCCTCGCCCCCGGTGCCGGCCCGGATTTCCACGATGGCGTCCCGCTCGTCCATGGGGTCTTTGGGCAGGAGGTGGCGCTCAAGCTCCTTCTCCAGGGCCTCCTTGCGGGCCAAAAGCGCCTCCTTCTCCGCCTTGGCCACCTCCCGGAGCTCGGGGTCCTCCAGGAGGCTTTCCGCCCCCTCCAGGTCTTCGAGGACCTTGCGGTACTCCCGGATGAGGGCGAGGATCTCCCCCATCTCGGCGTAGCGCCGGGAAAGGGCCTGGTAGCGCTTCTGGTCCTTCAGGACCTCGGGATCGGCCAAAAGGGCCTCCAGCTCCCGGTACTCCTCCTCTAAGCGCGCGAGCTTATCCAGCATACCTGATTCCAGGATACCCCAAGGGGGGCTTGCCGGGGGATTTAGGCCTCCCTAAAATCGGGGCCATGGAAGCGCCCCTCCTCTACGCCCTTTTGGGCGGGCTCTTCACCTGGGGCCTCACCGCCTTGGGAGCGGCCAGCGTCTTCCTGGCCCGGGAGCCCAGCCGCAAGCTCCTGGACGGGATGCTGGGCTTCGCCGCCGGGGTGATGCTGGCGGCCAGCGTCTTCTCCCTCCTCATCCCCGGTATGGAGATGGCCGAGGCCCAGGGCGTGACCCCCTGGGTCCCCGCCGTGGTGGGCTTCCTGGCCGGAGGGGGCCTCCTCAGGCTTCTGGACCGATTTTTGCCCCACCTGCACCTGGGCTTTCCCATGGAGGCCCGGGAAGGGATCCTCACCCCCTGGCGGCGCACCACCCTCCTCATCCTGGCCATCGCCCTCCACAACTTCCCCGAGGGCCTGGCGGTGGGGGTGGCCTTCGGGGCGGCTGGCCTGGACCCCACGGGGGCGGCCACCCTGGGAGGGGCCATCGCCCTGGCCCTGGGAATCGGCCTGCAGAACCTGCCCGAGGGCCTGGCCGTGGCCTGGCCCCTGAGGCGGGCCGGGGTGGGGGCGGGCCTGGCCTGGTTCTACGGCCAGCTTTCCGCCATCGTGGAGCCCATCGGGGCGGTACTGGGAGCGCTTTTGGTCCAGCAGATGCTGGCCCTTCTCCCCTACCTCATGGCCCTGGCGGCCGGGGCCATGGTCTTCGTGATCGTGGAGGAGGTCATTCCCGAAAGCCAAAGGGAGGGCAACGGGGACGTCTCCACCTTCGGGGTGATGATGGGCTTCGCCCTGATGCTGGCCCTGGACGTGGCCTTGGGCTAAGTACCCCACCGCGGCAAAAGCCGCGGTGGGGGCCCCAGAAAAGCCTTCAGCCCGGACTTGGGCACGAAACCAAAGTGCGGGCACCTACTCGCCCTTACCCAGGCGCTCCCTGAGGAGGTGGGCGGCCTCCTCGGCCTTGGCCTTGGCGGCCTCGGCCGCCTTCTTGGCCAGCTCGGAAACCTCCTTCAGCTTGTCGGGGACGCCGTCCTTGTCCTGGTCCAGGTCCGCCAGGCGGCTTTTGGCCTCATGCAAGGCCTTTTCCGCCTCCTCCAGGGCCTTTTCCAGGACGTCGGGCCGCCCGTCCTTGTCTTGGTCCAGCTTCTCCTTGATCTCCTGCAGCCGCTTCTCGGCCTCCTGGGCCACCGACCTGGCCGCCTCTTTGGCCTTCTCCAAAAGTCCCTTGAAATCCATCATGCCCTCAGCTTACAGGAGGGCCCGCAGGTCCGCCACCACCTTGGGAAGATACCCCGGGTTCTGGGCGAAGTTGAGCTTGTCGGGGCTTAGGAGCAAGACCAGCCTGCCCCCCTGGACCACGAAGGTGGTGGCGGTGTGGTCCACCAGGTACTCCCCGGGGCCCCGGTAGGCGGTCTTCTGGTAGTAAACGCCGAAGGCGCGGGCCACCTCCTGGACCTCCTCGGGGCTTCCCGTGAGGCCCAGGAAGGCGGGGTGGAAGGCCTTGGCGTACTGGTCGGCGATCTCCGGGGTGTCCCGCTCGGGGTCCACGCTGATGAAGATAACCTGGACGCGCCTCTGCTCCTCGGGGGAGAGGTTCTCGTAGACCTGCTTCAGGGAGATCATGGTGGTGGGGCAGACGTCGGGGCAGTGCACGAAGCCGAAGAAGATGAGGACCAGCTTGTCCCTGAAGTCGGCCAGGCGCACGGGGCCCTTAGGGCCCTCGAGGGTGAAGTCCACGGGCTTGGGGTTCAGGAGGCGGGTGCCGAAAAAGCTGTGGCCGCCCTTGGGCACGAGGAGGTAGCCCAAGCCCAAAAGCCCCAGGATTAGGAAGGCTGGCCAAAAGCGCTTCATCGCATCTCCACGGGCAAGACTACCTTAACCTTCAAGCCCCCTTGGAAGAGGAGGGTGAGCTCCACCTTTTCCCCTGCCTTCAGGGGCCGCTTGAGACCCTCCAGCATCAGGTGGTAGCCCCCGGGGCGGAAGGCCACCTTACCCCCCGGGGGAACTTCCACGTAGGGCAGGGGGCGCATGCCCAAGACCGCGTGCCCCCCCTTGTGCTCCTGGTAGTCCCGGTGGAGGGAGACCCGGCTGGCCACGGGGGTCTCGGCCCCCACAAGCCTTAAGGGGGTCTGGCCCCGGTTCACCAGGGTGAGGTAGGCGGCGGTGTCCGGGACCACCGGGGGCACCAGGCGCACCCAGCCCGGCTCCACCACCACCTGGGCCAGGGCGGGGAAGAGGAAGAGGAGAATAGGGAGAAGGCGCCTCACAGGGAAGAGTCTAGACCCCGGGACCGGGACAAATGTACTTTCCGCCCGGAAGTACGAATGTCCCACCCCCCTGCCCTACCCTGGGGGTGTATGGGCCCCCTTCTCCTGAGCCTGGCCCTGGCCGCCCCGGTCCTGAAGCTCACCGGGGAGGTGGAGGGCCCTCTGGTCCTCAGCACCCCGGGCCTGGTGGTGGAGGGGGAGGGGGCGGTCCTTCGGGGGACGAGGGGGCACACCCTGAGCCTCCTGGCCCCGGGAATACGGGTGAGGGGCCTCGAGGTGGTGGGGGCCGGGAAGGAGGAGGACTTCTTTGAGCCCGACGCCGCCATCTACCTGAAGGGGTGCGAGGGCTGCCTTCTGGAAGGGGTGGAGGTGCAAGGGGCCCCCACGGCGGTCAGGGTGGAGGACTCCCCGAAGGCCCAGGTGCGGGGCCTGAAGGCCCGGGGCCTGGGCCGCTCCCCCGGGGTCCTGGTCTACCGGAGCCCGGAGGCGGCGGTGGAAGGGAGCCAACTCTCGGGCTACATGGATGCCATCTACGTGGAGTACAGCCCCGGGATGAGGATTCACAAGAACCTGCTAGAGAAAAATGGCCGCTACGGTTTCCACGTGATGTTCTCCTGGGAGGTGCGGGTGGAGGCGAACCTGAGCCGGGAAAACGCCGTGGGCAACGCCGTCATGCACGGGGCCGCCAACCTGGTGGCCAACAACCGGCTCCTGGACCACAAAACCCCCATCGGCTACGGCCTTCTGGTCCAGGACGAGCGGCAAAGCCGGGTGGAGGCCAACCTCTTCCTGGGCAACACCCTGGGCCTGGTCCTCCTGGACGCCAAGGAGGTGGCGGTGAGGGCAAACCGCTTCCTGGAAAACGGCACCGCGCTCCGCATCACCCGGGAGCGGGGGGAGAACTCGGCGGAGGTGGTGGAAAACGCCTTTTCGGGCAACCTCTACGACCTCCTGGTGGACGACCCCAAGGCCAAGGCCCGGGTGCGGGGCAACGCCTACGACCGGGCCCCGGCCCTTCCCGTACCCCACCTCCCCAGCGGGAGCTTCGCCCTCCTCCTCGCCCGGCAGCCGGAGCTCTCCCTCTTTGCCCTCTCTCCCGGCGTGGTCCTCTGGGAAAGCGCCGAGACCCAGGTGCCGGGCCTGAGGCTCCTCACCCTGGCGGACCCGGAGCCGAGGCCCCTTCCCCAGGAGAAAAAGCCCAGCCCGGCCCCCCTTCTCCTGGGGCTTGGCGGAGGTCTTCTATGGTGGCGGTGGAGGCGCTAGTCAAGCGGGGGAGGCTCTTCGGCCTGAACCTCCGGGCCGAAGGCGGGGTGGTGGGGCTTCTCGGCCCCAACGGGGCGGGCAAGAGCACCCTCCTGGCCGTCCTGGCGGGGAGGCTCAAGCCCGATGGGGGAAGGGCCTCCCTCCTGGGCCACGACCCCAGGGACCCCAAGGCCCTGGCCCTCCGGGCCTACCTGCCCCAGGCCCCCAGGCTCTTCCCCCACCTGAAGGCCCTCGAGGTCCTGAAGGGGGCCCAGGAGGTGAAGGGCCTGACCCGGGAGGCCCTGGACGAGGCCGTCTTCCGCATGGGCATAGAGGCCCTCCTGCCCAGGCGGGTGGGGGAGCTCTCCGGGGGGCAGGCCAAGCGCCTGGCCATCGCCGCAAGCCTCATGGGAAACCCCACCGTCTGGCTTCTGGACGAGCCCACCGCCGCCCTGGACCCCAGGGGGCGGGAGCGGTTTTGGAACTGGGTCAGGGACAAGGGGGAAGGGGTGGTCCTCCTGGCCCTCCACGGCCTCGAGGAGGCCGCCCTGGCCCAGCGGCTTGTTCTCCTCAAGGGGGGGAGGCTTCTGGAGGAAGGCCCCCCGGAAGAGGTCTTGGGCCCAAGGGGAGAACGCCTCCCCTGGCTAATGGAGGTGGTCTATGGCGAAGACGCGGCGTGAGGTTTTGGCGGCTTTAGGCGGTCTGGCACTAGCGGCCCCGGCCCTGGCCCAGATGGGGCACGGCCAGATGGGCATGTCCCCCGGGATGGGCAGGGACCTCATCCCCCCGAAGCCCATTCCCTGGGACACCGGCTCCTGCGCCTTCTGCGGCATGCCCATCAAGACCCCGGAGGGAGAGTGGCGGGGGCGCACCTTCGCCAAGGGCTTCTTTGAGCAGACCTACAGCCAGATCTCCTTCAAGGAACCCCGGCCCGCCCCCCACAACCCCAAGGCGACCGTGGAGGCCCTCCACTTTGAGAGCATCGCCTGCATGGTGAACTACGCCTGGGTCCACGGCCTGAAGGACGGGGAAGGGGCCACCTTTTACGTGACCGATCGGGGAAGCTACGATCCCCAGAACCCTCAGGGGAGCGTGCGCCTCATCCCCGCCCGGAGGGCCACCTACTACTTTGGGGAGCGGCTGATGGTGGTGATGAACGCCAAACTCCTGGCCTTTGATAGCCCCGCCAAGGCCCGGGCCTTCGCCGAGGCCCACAAGGCCCAGCACGGCCGGCAGAACTTCTTCACCTTCCAGACCCTCCTAGACCTGGCCCCCCTGCCCGAGATGAACCTGGTAGCCCTCCTAGCCCGGCATGCGGGGCTTCTAGGCGGGGAGAAAGACCACGGGCACGGCCACAGCCGCTAGGCGCTAAGGAGGTAAGGCCATGATGGGGATCAGGAGGCCCCTAACCGCTCTTCTCGAGGTCAGCGAAACCTTCTCCAAGTTCTTCCACTCCAAGGAAGCCGTTCTTGACCCCAGGGAGTACACCGTCCCCAAGGGGCGCTAACCCGATCTTGGGCCACCCCGGAAGGTCCCGGGGTGGCCTTCTTGGTAGAGTGGAGGTGAACCCATGGAACGCCGCCGCTTTTTGGCCCTCTTGGCCCTCCCCCTCCTCCCCAAGGCCCTGGCCGCCCCCAGGGCCCTTCGGGTGGGGGTGGAGGCCTGCCCCTACTGCTTCATGACCATCCTGGATGCCCGCTACGCCGCCCAGGCGGTGAACCCCCAGGGCAAGGCCTTCTTCTACGATGACCCCGCCTGCCTCCTGGATCAGCTCAACGGCTGGGGCGGGCCCGAACTCAAGGCCCAAGAGGTCTACCTGGCGGACTTCCTGGAAAGCACCCGCACCCAGCCCCTATGGGTGGAGGCGGAAAGGGCCGTCCTCTACCACAACCCCAAGGTCCGCACCCCCATGGGCTCGGGGCTTCTGGCCTTCAAGAGCCGGGAGAACCTGGAGCGGCACCTCAAGGAGCGGCCGGAGCGGCGGGGAGGCCGGGTCCTCACCTGGAAGGAGGCCTTGAAGGAGGGGGAAAAGCGCACCTGGGTCCCCACGGATTTCTTCCCACCCCCTCCCAAGCCGTGACCGCCCTCTTCCTCAAGGAGGTGGCCCGCAACCCCTGGACCGCGGGCCTTTTCCTCCTGCCCCCCCTTCTGGCCCTGGGCTTCCAGGGCCGGGGGGAGGGGGTGGGCCTGGTGGGCCTCTACTCCGGGCTTTCCCTCCTCCTCCCCCCTCTGGTCCTGGCCCTGGCGGTGCCCCTTCTCGCCTCCCGGGAGGAGTGGGCCTTTCTCCTGGGCTTCCCCGTGCGCCCCTTTTTGGCCTTCCTGCAGGGGGTTCTTGGGGTCCTTCTGGGCCTGGCGCCGCCCCTTCTTCTGGGCCTCCTTCTGGGAGCGGGTCTCCTGGGCTTCTCCTGGGAAGCGGGGCTCTGGCTTCTCCTTTCGGGCATGGGGCTTCTCCTCTTCTGGCTGGGGCTTGCCGCCCTCCTCTCGGCCCTCCTTCTGGAGGAGAGGCGGGCCCTGGCCCTGGGCTTTGGCCTTTTTGGCCTTCTGAACGTCCTTTATGGCCCTTTGGTGGTGGCCTTGGCCGTGAGGCTTAGGGACTATCCCCTCGAGGGCCTCCTCACCCTGGCCCTCCTCCTCAACCCCCAGGAGGTCCACCGGGTGGGCCTCCTCCTGGGCCTGAAGGCCCCCGTCCTCACCGGCCCCGTGGGCTATTTGGTGGCCGAAAGGCTGGGGGCGGTGGGGCCCCTTCTCGGCCTCGGCTACCTGGTCCTCTTTGGCCTTCTCCTCACCCTTCTCGCCGCCACCCTTTTCGCCCGGCGGGACCGGTAGCATGGGAGGGTGCTCCGCCTGGCCGCTTTCCTCCTCATCCTTCCCTTCTTCCTCCAGATTCTGGGCTTTGGGGAGACCCCTCTGGGCGGGGGGCTTTGCGGGGAGGTCTTCCGCCTGAAGGACCCCGCCCTGGCCCTGCAGAGCCCGGGCTTCTGGTACGGCCTCCTCTTCATGGTCCTCCTAACGTTGGAGCTGGGCTTTGGCCTGGCCCTCCTTCTCCTCCCCCTCCTGGAGGTGCCCCTGGGCCCCGGGTGGCTCAAGGCCGGGCGGTACCTGGTGGGGGCTTTGGTCCTCCTCTTCCTCCTCACCCGCACCACGGGCCTCCCCGTCCCGGGGGAGGGGGGGCTGGTCCTGGAAAGGGCCCCCCTGGACCCCCTGTCCCTGCTCCTGGTGGGCCTGTCCCTGGCAGGGGGGCTCCTCTTAAGGGAGAATGGGGGGCATGGAGCGGCTTCTTGAGGTCATGCGCCGCCTGCGGGGGCCCGGGGGGTGCCCCTGGGACCGGGCCCAGACCCACGAGAGCCTGGTCCCCTACCTGCTGGAGGAGGCGGGCGAGGCGGCGGACGCCATCCTGGAGGGGGACCCCAGGGCCATGGCCGAGGAGCTGGGGGACGTCCTCCTCCAGGTGGCCTTCCACAGCGTCATCGCCGAGGAAAGGGGCACCTTCACCTACGCCGACGTGGAGGGCCGCATCGTGGAAAAGCTCATCCGCCGCCACCCCCACGTCTTCGGGGAAGCCACGGCCAAGACCCCGGAGGAGGTCAAGGCCCGCTGGGAGGAGCTGAAGGCCATGGAGGGCAAGGAGGAAGACCCCTGCGGCCCCAGGTCCTTACCCGCCCTCCTCAAGGCCTACGAGATCCAGAAGAAGGGCCTGGAGAAGGGAAGCGAGGAGGGGCTTAGGCGGGCTTTGGCGGCGGGGGACCTGGAGGAGGCCTTGTGGAACCTGGTGGGGCTTTTCGTGGAAAGGGGCCTGGACCCCGAGAGCGCCTTAAGGCGGCGCTCCCTCAAAGCCTGCCGCAAGGCCTAGAGCCGCCAAGGGGCTTTCGGCTCGCGGCGGTGGCCGTGCCCCTTTTGGGGGAGCGGCTCCTTTTCACCCGCAGGAGCCCCCACCTGCCTACCCACGCCGGGCAGGTGAGCTTCCCCGGAGGGGTGGTGGAGCCGGGGGAAGGGGTGGTGGAGGCCGCCTTGCGGGAGGCTAGGGAGGAGGTGGGGCTTGGGGGCCTCGAGCCCCTGGGCTTCCTCTCCCCCACCCTCTCCCCCCAGGGCTTCCTGGTCCAGCCCGTGGTGGTCTTCCGCCCGGACCTTCCCCCCTTGAGGCCCAACCCCCTGGAGGTGGCGGAGGTCCTCCTGCCCCCCCTGGCCGAGCTCCTGGCCCTCACCCCCTGGAGCGAGGTGCGCCAGGGCAGGCGGGTGTGGCACTTCCCCTGGCGGGGGGTGGACATCTGGGGGGTGACGGGGAATATCCTGAAGGAGTTCCTGGAGGTGTGGCGTGAAGCGCATCGGGATTCTGCTGGCGGACCTCTTTGACGAGGACGACCTGGTCAACGCCGGGGGGCTCTACCAGGAGGCGGGGGTGGTGGTGGACGGCCACCTGGTCACCGCCCAGGGGCCCAAGGACCTCCCCGCCTTCATGGCGGCCTTCCTCAGGCTTCTTTGAAGAGGGTCCCGGCCTCGCCTAAAAGGACCGCCCGCAAGACCCCTTCCCGCCCCCTGGCGATGGCCGACCAGGGGGCCCCCTGGCGGAGGGCGAAGAGGGCCGCCTCCACCTTGGGGATCATCCCCCCCTGGACCACCCCTTCCTCCTTAAGGCGGGAAGCCTCCTCCGGGGTGAGGCGGGGAAAGCGGGTGGAGGGGTCCTTGGGGTCCCCGTAGACCCCTTCCACGTCGGTCAGGAAGACCGCGGGCCAGCCCAAAGCCCCGGCCACCGCCCCGGCGGCGGTGTCGGCGTTGACGTTTAAAGCCCCCTCCTCGTCCAGGGCGATGGGGCTCACCACCGGGGTGTAGCCCCCTTCCAGGAGGAAGAGGAGGAGGACCTTTTCCACCTCCACCACCTCCCCCACCCGGCCCAGGTGGGGAAGGGCCCTCCCTCGGAGGAGGAGGGCGTCCTGGCCCGAGAGGGCGACGGCCTTCCGCCCCCTTCGGGAAAGCCCCCCGGCCAGGCGCTTGCCGATGGCGGTGAGGACCATCTCCACCACCTCCATGGCCTCGGGGGGCGTGACCCTCAGGCCCCCCTCAAAGCGGCTTTCCAGGCCCAATCGGGAAAGCCAGGCCCCGATCTCCGGCCCCCCGCCGTGGACCAGGACCAAGGGCCCCGGGTAGCGACCGAGTTCCTCCAAAAGGGCCTCCGGGGCCCGCAGGCTCCCCCCCATCTTGACCACCAGGGGCTCACTCAAGGTAGACCACCTCCTCGGGCAGGCCCTCCTCCTCCTCGGCCTCCAGGAGGTCCAAAAAGCCCAAAGCGGCGTGGTCCGGGTGGAGGCCGAAGTGGGAGGCCAGGGCCATGGTGGCGCTCACCGGGGGCATGGCCCGAGCCTGGGTGAGGAGGGAAAGGAGGTCTTCGGGGCCAAAGAGGTCCTCCCCCAGCTCGGGGCCCTTCTTGAGGAGGGCCCGCACCTTCCCCCCTTGGGCCAGGAGGAAGAGGAGGTTCTCCTCCTCCCCCACAAAGAAGGCCAGGGCCTGGCCCAGGTGGGAAAGCTCTTCCAGGAAGGCCCGCACCGCTTCCGGGTCCTCCTGGGCCTCGAGGGCCTCGTGGTAGAGGCTGGTCCAAGGAGGGTCGGGCACCAGGTAGACCCCGGCCCCTCCTGTGCGCCCCTCGGCGAAGGCGGCCACCCTTTCCAGGGGGGCCTTGACGTGAAAGGAGAGGAAGCTCCGCACCAAGCCCTATACTAGCCCCTGTGGGCGCCCTCTACCGGACTTTTCGCCCCCTCACCTTCCAGGAGGTGGTGGGCCAGGAGCACGTGAAGGAACCCCTCCTGCGGGCCATACGGGAAGGGCGCCTGGCCCAGGCCTACCTCTTCTCCGGCCCCCGTGGGGTGGGCAAAACCACCACCGCCCGCCTCCTGGCCATGGCCGTGGGGTGCCAGGGGCAGAAGCGCCCTTGCGGGGTCTGCCCCCACTGCCAGGCGGTGCAGAAGGGCGCCCACCCCGATGTGGTGGAGATTGACGCCGCCAGCAACAACTCCGTGGAGGACGTGCGGGAGCTGAGGGAGAGGATCCTTTTGGCTCCCCTTACCGCCCCCAAAAAGGTCTTCATCCTGGACGAGGCCCACATGCTCTCCAAAAGCGCCTTCAACGCCCTCTTGAAGACCCTGGAGGAACCCCCGCCCCACGTCCTCTTCGTCTTCGCCACCACCGAGCCCGAGAGGATGCCCCCCACCATCCTCTCCCGGGTCCAGCACTACCGCTTCCGCCGCCTTAGGGAGGAGGAGATCGCCCTGAAGCTTCGGCGCATCCTGGAGGAAATGGGAAGGGAGGCCGAGGAGGAGGCCCTCCTCCTCATCGCCAGGCTTTCGGACGGGGCCATGCGGGACGCCGAAAGCCTCCTGGAGCGCCTTTTGCTCCTCGAGGGCCCCCTCACCCGAACCCAGGTGGAGGCGGCTTTGGGCCTCCCCCCAAAGGAGGCCCTCGCCCGCCTGGCCGAGGCCCTCCTCCTGGGAAAGGTCCCCGAGGCCTTGGCGGAGGCCAGGCGGCTTTACGGCCTGGGCTTCGCCCCGAGGAGCCTAGTGGGGGGGCTCATGGAGGTCCTCAGGGAGGGGCTTTACGCCGCCTACGGCCTCGGCGGGGCCAGGCTTCCCGCCGGGCCCGAGGAGCTTCTCCAGGCCCTCACCCGCCTGGACGAGGCCCTGGAGCGCTTGAGCCGGCGCTCGGACCTTCTGGCCCTGGAGGCCGCCCTCCTCAACCTCCTCAACCTGGCCCCCACCGGGCCCACCCCACCCCCCGAGCCCGCCTCGGCCTCAGGCCCGGTCCCCGAGCTTGACCCCCACGCCCCCGCCAGGCCCAAGGCACCCCCCGAGGCGGGGGAAGCCCAGGACCTGGCCGAGGGGTGGCGGGCCTTCCTGGAGGCTTTAAAGCCCACCCTAAGGGCCTTCGTGCGAGAGGCCAGGCCCCACCTGGAGGGGAAGACCCTCGTCCTCCGCTTCCCCGAGAGCAAGGCCTTCCACCACAAGAAGGCTGAGGAGCAGAAGGCCCACCTCCTCCCCCTGGCCCGGGCCCAGTTCGGGGTGGAGGAGCTGGCTTTCGTCCTGGAAAAAAAAAGCCTGAGTGGGGCTAGCCCCCCACCCCCCACCAAGCCGGTCCCCCCAAGAGAAGCCCCTCCCCCGGTGGCCGCTCCCCCGCCCGAACCGGAGCCTCCCCTGGAGGACCCTCCATGGGAAGCGGAGGAGGGAGAGGACCCTAGCGAAGAGCTTCGCCGCCTGGCCCGTCTGCTGGGAGGGCGGCTTCTTTGGGTGCGGAAGCCCAAGGCCCCGGAGGCCGAGGAACCCGTGAGCGAGGATAGCATAGGGGGTAATGGTATAATGCCCCCATGACCAGGACCACCGAGCTGGGACAGGACACCGTGGAGAACATCCTGAAGCGCCTCAGGCGCATTGAGGGCCAGGTGCGGGGCCTGCAGAAGATGGTGGCCGAGGGGCGCCCCTGCGACGAGGTCCTCACCCAGATGACCGCCACCAAGAAGGCCATGGAGGCGGCGGCCAACCTGATCCTGCAGGAGTTCCTGAACGTCTGCGCCGCCGAGGTCTCCGAGGGCAAGGTGGACCCCAAGAAGCCCGAGGAGATCGCCAACATGCTGAAGAAGTTCATCTAAATGGGGCTTGGGAAGAGGCTTGCCCGCCTCTTCCGGGCCCTTCTGGCCCAGGAGGCCCCCGACGACGCCTTCGCCCTGGCCCTCCTCGAGGAGGAGGAGCGGGAGCTTTACCTCTCCATGGATCCCCGGGACCGGGCCCACGGGGTGCGGGTGGCCAAGCGCCTCCTAGCCCGCTATCCCGAGGCCCCGGAGGCGGTTTTGCGGGCCGCCCTCCTCCACGACGCCGGCAAGGCCTTGAGGCCCTACCGCCCCTGGGAGCGAGTCCTGGTGGGCCTCCTGGCCCCGCCCGTGCCCCCTTATCCCTTGCGCCAGGGCCTCCTGGGAGCCTTCCAGGTGCGCCGCCACCACCCCCTCTACGCGGCGGAACGCATAAAAGACCCCGAGGTGCGGGCCCTGGTTCTGGAGCACCACGCCCCCCAAAGCCTCTGGGGAAGGCGGCTTCACGAGGCGGACCGGGAGGAGTGAGGCCACCCCATGCTGGCTTGCGCCAGCATGGGGGCCCCGGCAAAAGGTTCCTGGGGAAGTTACCAGGCATGGTGGGCCGAAGGAAACAGGAAACAAGGGTATGAGACCCTTGTCCCTACTCAGGAGGGCCCAAAAGGAGTAGCCTATCCCTGAACAAAGGAGGCCTTATGGATGACTTCACCTGGCGCGTGGGCGGCCCCCAAGGGGGCGGGATAGAGACCGCGGCCACCCTCTTCGCCCGGGCCGTGGGCAAGGGAGGGTGGTGGGTGGCCACCAAGCGGGAGTACCACTCCAACATCATGGGGCGGCACTCCTACCTGGACGTGCGGCTGGGGCGAAAACCGGTCCAGGCCTTCCGGGAAAGGGTGGACTTCCTGGTGGCCCTGGACGGGGAGACCCTGGCCCGCCACCTGGGGGAGGTGCGGGAAGGGGGCGTCCTCCTCTACGACCCCAAGGTCCTGGAGCTTTCCCTCCACAAGCTCCCCATGCTGGACCACCGGGTGGCGGAAAGCCTCGCGGAGCGCTTCGGCAAACGGGACCCGAGCCTCAAGGAGATCCTCTCCGCCCACGTGGAGGCCGGGGTGAGGCCCATCCCCTACCCCTACGAGGAGGTGGCGGACCGCATCGGGGCGGAGCTAGGGGTGCCCTCCCTCCAGGCCCGGCGTACCCTGAACACCATCGCCGTGGCGGCGAGCCTCCACCTTTTGGGCTACCCCCTGGAGCCCCTCCTCGAGGCCCTGGCCCTGCAGTTTAGGGGCAAGGTCCTGGAGCTCAACCAGAAGGTGGCCGAGGCCGTCTACCGCGAGGAGGTGCCTAAGCTTCCCTTCCGCCTCCACCTGAACGGCTACGAGCCGGGCCGGGTCTACCTCACCGGGGCCCAGGCCGCTGCCCTGGGCAAGCTGGCCGGGGGCCTTCGCTTCCAGACCTACTACCCCATCAGCCCGGCCACGGACGAGTCCACCTACCTGGAGGCCCACACCGCCTTCGCGGGCGCCGACGTGGCCGTGATCCAGACCGAGGACGAGATCGCCGCCGTGACCATGGCCATCGGGGCCGCCCTCACCGGGGCCAAGGCGGCCACCGCCACCAGCGGCCCCGGCTTCAGCCTCATGGCCGAGGGGATGGGCTTCGCCGGGATGATTGAGGCCCCCCTGGTGGTGACCCTCTACCAGCGGGGCGGGCCCTCCACCGGGCTTCCCACCCGCACCGAGCAGGGGGACCTGATGTTCGCCATCCGGGGCGGGCACGGGGAGTACCCCAGGCTCGTCCTGGCCTCCGGGGACATCCTGGACGCCTTCCTGGACGCCCAGAAGGCCCTGGCCTGGGCCTGGCGCTACCAGACGGTGGTGGTCCACCTCCTGGACAAGTTCCTGGCCAGTAGCGGCCAGAGCCTGCCCAAGGAGGCCTTCCAGGTTCTGAAGCTGGACGGGGAAAAGCGGGCACTTCCCAAAGAGGAGTTCGGCCCCTACGAGCGCTACAGCGAAAGCGAAGACGGCATCTCCCCCTTCGTCCCCATCGGCACCCTGGGCGGCTTCTACTGGATGACCTCCGACGAGCACGACCCCGTGGGCCACATCACCGAGGACCCCGTCCTCCGGGAAGGGCAGATGGAAAAGCGCATGCGGAAGCTGGAGACCGCCAGGAAGGAGATCCCCCTCGAGGACCAGTACACCCTCTACCGGGACGGAGAGGTTCTGGTCCTGGGCTTTGGCACGGTGAAGGGGACCATGCTGGAGGCCCTAGACCACTTGCAAGGCGTTGGGTATCTGCACCTTAGGCTCCTCTGGCCCTTCCCGGAGATCGGCCACCTCCTGGAGGGCAAGCGGCTGGTCACGGTGGAGCACAACTTCTCCGGCCAGCTGGCCGACCTGGTCCAGCAGGAGACCCTGAAGAAGGTCCACCACCGGGTGGTGAAGTACAACGGCCGCCCCATCACCCTGGACGAGGCGGTGGAGGCCCTGAAGGCCATTGGGCGGGGCCAGGCCCCGGCAAAGCTGGTGCTGAGACAAGGGGTTTAGCATGGTGGAGCTCAAGCTTGCGGACTACAAGGCGGAGAAGCAGCCCGACTGGTGCCCCGGGTGCGGGGACTACGGCATCCTCTCCGCGCTGCAAATGGCCCTTTTTGAACTCAAGAGGGACCCTTCGCAGACGGCCGTCTTCTCGGGCATCGGCTGCTCGGCCAAGACCCCCCACTACCTCAACGTCTACGGGGTCCACACCCTCCACGGCCGGGTTCTGCCCCTGGCCCAGGGGGCCAAGCTGGCCAACCCTCACCTCACGGTGGTGGCCGTGGGCGGGGACGGGGACGGGCTCGGCATTGGGGCCGGGCACTTCGTGGCCGCGGGCCGGAGAAACGTGGACATGCTCTACATCCTCTACGACAACGAGGTCTACGGCCTCACCAAGGGGCAGGCGGGGCCCACCCTGGGCCTTTGGGAAAAGACCAAAAGCCTCCCCAAGCCCAACCCCCAAAGCCGCCTCAATCCCCTCCTCCTAGCCTTCGCCGCCGGGTACACCTGGATCGGGCGAGGCTACGCCTACGATGTGAAGGGCCTAAAGGAGCTCATCAAGGAGGGGATCACCCACAAGGGCCTGGCCTTCCTCCACGTCCTCCAACCCTGCCCCACCTACAACGACCTCCACACCAAGGAGTGGTTCGCCCCCAGGCTCTACCGCCTTCAGGAGGAAGGTTACGACCCTCATGTGCCTGAAGGCCTCCCCCCGGAAGAGCTGGACCGCAAGATGTCTCTATTCCAAGAGAAGGCCCTGGAGTGGGGGGAGCGCATCCCCGTGGGGGTCTTCTGGAAGGCGGAGGTGCCCACCTTTGGGGAGCGCCTCAAGGCCTACCTGCCCCGCTACCCCGAGGTCTACCCGGCCCAGGGGCAGACCGAGGCCTTGGACCTCGAGGGCCTCCTGAAGGAGCTCGCCCTTTAGAGCTGGGCTACTACACTGAGGCCATGGACCTCACCCACTTCAAGGACGGCAAGCCCCACATGGTGGACGTGACGGAGAAGCCCGCCACCTTCCGCACCGCCACCGCCGAGGCCTTCGTGGAGCTCACCGAGGAGGCCCTGAAGGCCCTCGAGGCGGGCGGGGTGGGCAAGGGTGACCCCCTCAGCGTGGCCCAGCTGGCGGGCATCATGGCCGCCAAGAAGACCTCGGACCTGATCCCCCTCTGCCACCCCCTGCCCCTCACCGGGGTGGAGGTGAAGGTGGAGCTTTTGCGGGAGGCCAGGCGGGTGCGCATAGAGGCCACGGTGCGCACCAAGGCGGAGACCGGGGTGGAGATGGAGGCCCTAACCGCCTGCGCCGTGGCCGCCCTCACCGTCTACGACATGCTGAAGGCCGCTTCCAAGGGCCTGGTGATCCAAGAGGTCCGCCTCCTCCACAAGGCGGGGGGCAAGAGCGGGGAGTGGCGGCGGGAAGCGTAGGGTTTACCCTGGGGGTGTATCCTATGGCCATGCGCCTCGCCATCGCCCTGGCCAAAAACGACCCCGACCGGGTCTACCCCGGCCCCTTCGGCCACGCCCCCCGCTTCGCCATCTACGAGGTGGAGGAAGGGGAGGTTCGCCTGGTGGAGGTGCGGGAAAACCCCTACGCCGCCATGGAGGGGGGAAGGAGGCACGAGCTCATGCGGGCGCTCCTCAAGGACGTGGACCTGCGGGTGGGGGCCCGCTTCGGCCACGGCGGGTCCATGGGGGCCTTCCCCATGGCGGACCGCCTCGAGGTGGGGCCCGTAAGCGTGGCCGAGGCCATGGAAAAGGTCATGGCCCGCCGAAATAGCGCCGGATGAGCTCCCGGGCCTCCGGGGGAAGGGGGGTGCGCTCCAGGTAGACCTCGGCCCCCCGGCGCACCCGTTCTGGCGGCCTTCCCCCGGGCCAGGGGGAGGGCAGAGCCCCTTCCCCGCCCTCCCCACCGGGCTCCAGGAGGCCCTGGCCCGGGCCCTCCAAGGCCGGAGGGAGGACCTGGGGGGCCTCCCCCAGCTCCGGGGCGGGCCCCCCAAGGCCTGGCCCGGCTCCCCCGCCGGGTTCCTCCCCTTGGGGTCCTGGGCCCTTAGCCCCGGAGTCTGCGGGGGCGGCGTCCTCAAAACCCCTTCCCTGGCCTTCCCCGGGCCCCTTGCCACCCTGACCCTCTTCCTGTCCTGGGCCTGCGGGGGCGGCGCCCTCGAGGCCCCTTTCCTGGCCCTCTACCCCCCCGCCTTCAAGACCCCCTTGCTGGGCCTCTGTGGCCTCCCCCCCGGTCCGGGTGGCCCCTTCTCCCTGGCCTGGCTCCCCCCCCTGGACCTGGGGAGGGGCCGTACTCCCAGGGGCGGGCTCACCGGGAGGACGAAGGGGCCGCTCCGCCCCGGGCAGGCTCCAGGCCCCTCCCTCCCCTCCTCCCGGCCGCCAGGCGGCAAGGGCCAAGAGGAAAAGGAGGACGAGGAGGTAGGCCAGGAGGAGCCCCCAGGGAAAAGGGGGAAGCTCTAGCCGCACCCGCCTGGCCTCGGCCCAGAGCCGCTCCTCCCCGTAGGCCAGGGCGGTGGCGTAGGCCAGGCTCACCCGGGAGATCTCCCTCAGGGCCCGGCGGGCGAAGAGGCGGGCGGGGAGGAGAAGGGCCAGAGGGGAGGCCAGGGCGAAGCCCGGGTGGAGGAGGCCCAGGAGGGCGAGGCCTAGGGCGAAAAGGAGCCGGTAGCGCCAGGCCAGCCGCCCGGCGTAGCGGAGGTGGAAACCGGGCTCCACAGGAGCATTATGGGGGGTAGAGGGCCAGGGCGCTCACCACCGGCCTAGGGCTCCCCTGGTAGGGATTTCTGAGCCGTCCCCTTACCCAAAGCTGGGCCGAGCCGCCCCCGTCCATCCGCAAGGCGTTCCAGGCCCCAAGGGCGAGGAGGCCCCGGGCCAGGACCCCGGGGGTGGTGGGCTCGGAGACCAGAAGCCAAAGCCTTCCCTCCCTGGTCCAGGCCACCGCGGCCTGGGGCGCCACCGCCTGGAGGGGCCTCGGGTCCTTGAAGTTCTCCCGGGCGGGATCAAAGGCGTACCGCCCCTCCTGCACCAGGAGGGGGCCCCCCTCGAGGGCGTAGCGGAACGGGGGGTCCAGCCGCCCGTAGAGGGAAAGCCGGTCCCCCACCTTTAGGGGAAAGGGGGGAAGCCCCTTGGGGAAGGTGAGGGCCCAGGCCCCGGCGGGAAGGTCCAGGGGGGCGGGAAGAAGGGCCTGGACCCGGTCCGCCACCACCACCGCCCCCTCCTCCCCCTCCCGGCCCACCACCCCGGGGACGGTGTGGGCCGTGTAGCGGGCCCGGGAGGCGTTCACCCCCACCCGCACCCGCTCCCCCTTTGGCCCCGCCACCACCGCCTCAAACCGGGGAAGGCCCAGGAAGAACTGGAAGCCATCCCACATGAGGGCCGTCCGGCCAAAGGGGTAGGAGACCGTGACCCCGTCCTGGACCCAGAGGCCGATGGGGGCGCCCGTCTTGGGGTCAAAGTACCCCCCGTTGAGGACGGCCAGGGCGTCCGGGGCCAGGTCCTTGGGCAAGGCCCGCTTGAGGGGGGTCCCCACGGGGAGGAGGCGGCCCCTCTCCGCCTCCACCAGGTAAAGCCTCAGGGGCTCGGGCGTGAAGGCGTAGACCTCCCGGTAGCGGACCCCCGGGGCCAGGGCCTCCTCCACCTCGGGAAGGAGGAGGTAGAGGTCCAGGACCAGCCTGGGCGGGTTCTCCAGGGGGAAAAGCCGGTAGCGGAGGAGGCTTCCCGGGGCCTTCAGGGTGAGCCGGGTGCCCCGGGGGAGGAGGCGCACCTCGGCGGCCAGGCCCTGGGGCCAGGGAGCGCTCAGCAGGCCCGGGACCAGGTAGGGAAGGCCCACCTCCAGGCTTCCCCTCCCCACCCCTTCCTCCGGGCTTCCCAGGTGGGGGGCGGGAAGGTCCAAGACCAGCCGGAAGAGGCGTCCCTGGCCCCCATAGCGCGCCCCCGCCTCGGGGACCTGGAAGTAGCCCAGGGCTTTGAGGACATCGAGGGGAAGCCTCTCCCCTTCCGGAGGCGGCAGCTCCAGGGGAGGCTCCGCCCAGCCCACCCCGGGCACGTAGACCAGGCGCACCCCCTCCCCCTCGTAGATCCAGGCCCCGCCCTCCTCCCGGAACTCTAGGCCAAAGGTGCGGGCGGGAAGGAGGGTCTGGCCCAGGGCCAGGGAGAGGAAGAGGAGAAGGGCGAAAAGCCTCATCCCCCCATGAAAGCGGAAAAGGGTGAGAAGAGGCTTAGCCCTTGACCACGATCAGGGGCCTGAGCCGGGCCACCTTCCGCCCGATCCCCGCCCCCTGGACCGCCTCCACCACCAGGGAAACGTCCTTGTAGGCCTCGGGCATCTCCTCGTCCACCGTGGCCCGGGTGGCGGCCCGCACCAGGATGCCCCTTTCGGCCAGCTCCTTGACCAGGTTCCGCTCCCGGGCCACCCGTTTGGCCTGGTGGCGGCTCATCTTGCGCCCGGCCCCGTGGCAGCTGCTGCCGAAGGAGACCTCCATGGCCCTTTGCGTGCCCGCAAGGACGTAGGAGTAGCGGCCCATGTCCCCCGGCACCAGGACGGGCTGGCCCACCTTCCGGTACTCCAGGGGGATCTCGGGGTGCCCGGGGCCGAAGGCCCGGGTGGCCCCCTTGCGGTGGACCAGGACCCGCCTTCCCCGGTGCTCCTCAAACTTGGCGTTGTTGTGGGCCAGGTCGTAGAGGACCCGAAGGCCGTGGTCCCTCGGGGCAAAGCCCACCCGTTCAAAGGCCTCCCGCACGAAGTGGGCGATGAGCTGGCGGTTGGCGAAGGCGAAGTTGGCGGCGGCGGCCATGGCCTGCAGGTAGTCCTGCCCCTCGGGGCTCCTTATGGGGGCCGCGGCGAGCTGCTTATCCACGAGCTCAATGCCGTACCGGGGAGCCACCTTAAGGAAGCGCTCCACGTAGTCCTGGCAGACCTGGTGCCCCAGACCCCGGCTCCCCGTGTGGATGAGGACGGCGATCTGGCCGGGGAAGAGGCCAAAGGCCTCGGCCGCCTCCGGGTCATAGACCTCGTCCACGTACTGGACCTCCAGGAAGTGGTTCCCACTCCCCAGGGTGCCGATCTGAGGAGCCCCCCGCTCAAAGGCCCGGTCGGAGACCTTCTCGGGGTTGGCCCAGGGGAGGCGGCCCTCGGACTCTATGAAGCGGAGGTCCTCGGGGTAGCCAAAGCCCCTCCTGATGAGCCAGCCCGCCCCCTCCTTCAGGATCTCCTTCAGCTCCCTCTTGCTGAAGCGCACGTCCTTCCGCTCGCTCCCCACCCCCGAGGGCACCAGGCGGTAAAGGGTGTCCGCCAGGTCCCGCTGCCGGGGGAGGAGGTCCTCGAGGGTCAGGTTGGAGGCGAGGAGACGGACGCCGCAGTTGACGTCAAAACCGACCCCGCCCGGGCTCACCACGCCCCCCTCTTCCGGGTCAAAGGCCGCCACACCGCCGATGGGAAAGCCGTAGCCCCAGTGGATGTCGGGCATGGCCAGAGCGGGCTCCACGATGCCGGGCAGGGTGGCCACGTTCATGAGCTGCTGCAAGGAGGCGTAGCCTTCAGCCTCGAGGTCCTTTAAGATCTCTTCCGAGGCGAAAAAGACCGCGTCCACCCGCATCTTCCCCTGTTTGGGGATGCGGTAGGTGTAGGGGGCGATCTTTTCCAAGCGCATGGCGCCCTCCAAAACAAAACCGCCGGGCGTTTTGCCCGGGCTTATTTTCACCATACCCCGCTATGCGGTATGCGTCAAGGCTATGCAGTAAAATCCCCCCGTGCCCAGCCTCTCCTTCGCCCTGGAAACCCACCCCGGCCGCAAGCGGCCCAAAAACGAGGACGCCGTGGGCCACGCCCTCACCTCCTGGGGCGGGGTCTTCGTGGTGGCGGACGGGATGGGGGGGCACCGCACGGGGGAGGTGGCCGCCAGGCTGGCGGTAGAGGCCATCCTGGAAAGCCTCAAGGAGGCCGAGCCCTCCCCCAAGGCCCTCCTGGAGGCCTTTGAGCGGGCCAACGCCCTCATTTACGCCGAGGCCCAGCGCCCGGAGAACCGGGGCATGGGCACCACGGCCACCTGCCTCCTCCTGGACCTCCCCTACGCCCTCATCGCCCACGTGGGGGACTCTCGGGCCTACCTCCTCCGGGGGGAGGAGTTCACCCTCCTGACCGAGGACCACTCCTGGGTGGCGGAAAGGGTGCGCCAGGGCCTCCTCACCGCGGAGGAGGCCAGGACCCATCGCTGGCGCAACGTGATCACCAACGCCCTGGGCTCCTTTCCCCAGGCCCGGGTGGACCTCCTGGGCCTCAAGCTCTTCCCTGAGGACACCTTCCTCCTCTGCTCCGACGGGCTTTCCGGGGTGCTGGAGGACCGCACCCTGAAGGAGGTGCTGAAGAACTTCCCCCCCGAGGAGGCGGCCAGGAGGCTGGTGGAGCTGGCCAACGAGTGGGGCGGGCCCGACAACGTGAGCGCCGTCGTGGTGCGCCTACCCAAGGAGCTCCCCCAGGGCCAAAGGCCCTACGCCCTCCCCCTCGAGGCCGCCCAGGGCTCCCCGGTGCGCCTCAAGCTGGGGGAGGAGCCGGAGGAGCTTCCCACCCAGGTCCTGGAGCCCCCCAAAAGGCCCCGGGTGAGCTGGCGGGACGCCCTCCTCATCCTGCTCTGGATCGTGGTGGTGGCCTACATCCTCCTGGGCTACTTCCGCCCCTGATACCCTTGCCTGTTTCCCTCAGCCCACCGGCCCCGGTAAGTTCCCCAGGGGCCTTTTGCCGGGGTGGCATAAGACCTGCTAGACTCCAGGAGGTATGGAGCGCACCTTCGTGATGGTGAAACCCGACGGCTTCCGGCGCGGCCTGGTGGGCGAGATCCTGGCCCGCTTTGAGCGCAAGGGCTTCCGCATCGTGGGCCTCAAGGCCCTCAGGATCTCCCAGGAGCTTGCGGAAAGGCACTACGCCGAGCACCGGGAAAAGCCCTTCTTCCCCTCCCTAGTGGGCTTCATCACCTCGGGGCCGGTGGTGGCCATGGTCCTGGAGGGCCCCAACGCCGTGGCCGAGGTGCGCAAGATGATGGGGGCCACCCACCCCAAGGACGCCTTGCCCGGCACCATCCGCGGCGACTACGCCACCACCATTGACGAGAACGTGATCCACGGCTCGGCCACCCTCGAGGACGCCCAGAGGGAGATCGCCCTCTTCTTCCGGCCGGAAGAGCTTTTATAGTGCCCCACGGGGCCAAAGCCGCGGCGGGGCGCTTAGCCTTCGGCCTCGGGGGCCTGGGGGAGGCTGGTGGCCCGGAGGCGCTCCCAGGGGAAGTCGTCTAAGGGATAGAAGCGGTCCGCCTGCTGGGCCAGGCGGTGGGAGGATAGGGCGTGGAACGTGGTGTTCTCCACCTGCTTGCCCATGTCCTGCACCACCCGCACCACCTCGGCGAAGTCCCCGTCCCCCGAGACCAGGATGGCGATGTCGTAGGCGTCGGCGTAGGCTAGGCGCAGGATGTCAATGGCGATCTGGATGTCCACCCCTTTCTCCACGAACCCCTCGGCCCGCCGCTCCAGCCTGCCCAGGCGCACGGCCACGTAGGGCACCCGCTTTAGGTAGTTGAGGAAGCTCTGGTGGGCCTTGGCCGCCGGGTCCTCCGGGGGCAGGGGGGCGTTGTAGTAGTAGGCCCGGAGGAGCTTCCGCCCGGCGGTGAGGAGGGTGATGAACTCCACAAAGTTGAGCCGATAGTCCGAGCCCAGGTGCTGCACCAACCCCTTGTACAGGTTGGAGCCGTCAATAAATATGGCTACCCTTTCCATAGCAGGCCCGCCCCTTTACGGGCACCCTCAGTTTAGCCCAAGGGCGTGAGAAGTTTTATAGCCCACCGCTCAAAGGAGCGGTGGGGGCAGGGATACGCCTTTTCCTTGGCCCTTTCGGGCGAGGCCATGCTACCACACCCCTTCCATGAGCGCAAGATGAGCCGAAGAAATGCCCTCTAGGAGCGTGTTTTTCGCGTTTCGGCGTACACGTCGCGGAAGACCCCGGGGATGGGGGCGTGGGGCTTGTGCACCCTTACCCGGACGGCGAGAAGTCTGGGAAAAGCCTGAAGGAGCGTCTCCGCCAGGTGGTCCGCCAGGGCCTCTATGAGGTAGAAGCGCCGGTGGCGCACGGCCTCCTCCACCAGGGCGTAGACCTTGGCGTAGTCCACGGTCTCCTCCAGGCGGTCCCCCTTGCCCTCAAAGGCCACCTCCAGCCAGAGGTCCACCACGAACCGGGCCCCAAGCCGCCCCTCCTCGGGCATGACCCCGTGCCGTCCGTAGAACTCCAGGCCCAGAAGGGCGATCTCCCCCATCCCTCACCCCCAGAGGGCCTCCCAGACCAGAAGGGCCTCCCGGTGGGCCTTCACGTCGTGCACCCGAAGGAGCCTGGCCCCCTTCATGGCGGCGTAGAGGTGGGCGGCCACGGAGCCAAAGACCCGCTCCTGGGGGGCCTCCACCCCCGTGAGCTCCCCGATCATCCGCTTGCGGGAAAGGCCCACCAGAACAGGGTGGCCCAGCTCCACGATGGCCTCCAGGTGGCGGAGGAGGGCCAGGTTGTGGGGGAGTAGCTTGCCGAAGCCAAAGCCGGGGTCCAGGACCACCTGGGGCACGCCGGCCTTCAGGGCCCTCTCCGCCTGGGCCTTGAGGAAGGCCCGGACCTCGGCCACCACGTCCCCGTAATGGGCGTGGGCCATCATGGTCCTGGGGTCGGGGACGGGCATGTGCATGATGACCGCAGGGACCCCGTAGCGGGCGGCCAGGGCCAGCATGCGCTCGTCCCTTAGGCCGGTGACATCGTTCAGGAGGTGGGCCCCAAGCTTGAGGGCCTCCTCGGCCACCTCGGGCTTGCGGGTGTCCACGGAGACCGGCACGCCCAGGGAGAGGACGGCCTCGAGGACCGGCAAAAGCCTCCGCTTCTCCTCCTCCACCGGCACGGGCTCGGCCCCGGGCCGGGTGGACTCGGCCCCCAGGTCCAGGAGGTCCGCCCCCTCGGCCACCATGGCCTTGGCCCTTAAGAGGGCCCTTTCCGGGTCCAGGTAAAGCCCGCCGTCGGAGAAGGAGTCCGGGGTCAGGTTGAGGATCCCCATGATCCGGGGCTTTGAGAGGTCCAGGAGGTGGTCGCCAAGCCGGAGCACGCCTAGGATTATAGTGGGCGCAGGGGGTGCTCATGGCGAGGCTCTTGGCGGCGGTGGACCTGGGAGAGACCCTGGAATGGGTGGTGGCCACGGCCCAGTACCTGCAAGAAGGGCTAGGCATGCCCGCCGAGCTTTTGCACGTGGTCCCCAGCGCCTACTTTGAGGCCCTGGCCCGGCGCTTTCCCGAGATCGCCCAAGACCTGGAAGAGGCCCTCAGCCTGGCGGAGGCCCGGGTGCGGAAGGCCCTGGAGGCAACCGGCCTTCCGGTCCAGGTGCTCCGGGGCTTCCCCGCCCAGGTGGTGGCCGGGGAGGGGCTGAAAAGCCGCCTGGTCCTCCTGGGCCAGCGGGGCACGGGGACCCTCGAGGCCCTGGCCCGGGGCGGTCTCGCCCGCTACCTCCTCCACCGGGGCGAGGTCCCGGTCCTCCTCCTCCCCAAAGCCCTCGTGGGGGTGAAGCGCATCGCCGTGGGCCTGGACGACAGCCCCGCCAGCCTCGCCGCCTTCCGGGTGGCCGAGGCCTGGGGTAGGGCCCTGGGGGCGGAGGTCTTCGGCCTCCACCTGGTGAGCGGGGAAAGGGGCTGCTGCTTCCCCACTTACCTGGACCCAAACCGCCTCTCCTTAAGCCAGGTCCTGGAGGCGGCCAAGGCCCACCTGGAGGGCCTCCTCAAGGCCACGGGCGTGGTGGAGGTGGCCCCGGGGGAAAGGGAGCTGGACCTCCTCCGCCTGGCCCAGGACCGGGGGGCGGACCTCCTGGTCCTGGGCTCCAAGGCCAGGAGCACCTGGCGCCACCGCCTGGGGCGGATGGTGGAGGTCCTCGTCCAGGAGAGCCCCCTGCCCCTTCTGGTGGTCCCCGAGGCCGCGGTCTGGTAAGGTGTCCCCCATGGCCCACGGACCGGGCTTTTTCCTGCGCCTCTCCGCCTACTGGTTCGCCACCAGCTTCAAGTGGTTCCTGGTCCTTCTGGTCCTCCTCCCGGCCAAGGTGGCCGAGCTCTCCCCCCCGGAGGAGAAGGCCACCAGGCTGGGCTTCCTCTTCGGCCTGGGGGCGGTCATGGCCATCCTGGGGCCCCCCATCATGGGCTACCTCTCCGACCGCCTGGGGCGGAGGCGGCCCTTTTTGCTCTGGGGAAGCCTCCTCACCGCCTTCGCCCTCGTCCTTTTGGCCCACGCCCCAAGCTACGGCCTTCTCCTCCTGGCCTACCTCCTCCTCCAAGTAGCCGACGACCTGGCCACCGGGCCCTACTCGGCCCTCATCCCCGACCTGGTCCCCAGAGGGGAGAGGGGAACGGCCTCGGGGTACATGGGGGTGCTCCAGGTCTCGGGGCAGATCCTGGGGGGCGCGGTGGGCTTTCTCCTCGCCCTACAGCCCCAGGCCTACCTGGCGGCCCTCCTAAACCTCCTGGGGGCCGCTTTTAGCCTCTCCCTGGTGCCGGACCGCCTGCCCAGGGCCAACCCCCGCCCCTTCTCTTCCGCCATGGCCGCTCCCTGGTGGGACCGGGACTTTCTCCTCGTCTACCTCACCCGCTTTCTGGTGATGCTGGGCTTCTACCTGGCCCAGACCTACCTCCAGTACTTCCTGGCCGACGTGGTGCGGGCCTTCCAGGCCCTGGGGCGGACCATCACGGAAGAGCCCTTCCAGGCGGTGGCCCTCCTGGGCCTCCTCATTTCCCTGGGGGCGGCCCTGGCCAGTGTGCCCGCCGGGCGGGCCTCGGACCGGGTGGGGCGGAAGCCCCTCATCTATCTCTCTGGCGCGGGGCTCGGCCTCCTCATGCCCTTCATCCTCCTCTTCCCCCGCTACGACCTCCTCCTCTTCCTCGCCCTTTTCTTCGGCCTCTTTTACGGGGTCTACCTGGCGGTGGACTGGGCCCTGGTGGCCGACGTCCTCAAGGACCCCGAGGCCCACGCCACGGACATGGGCCTGTGGCAGACCTCCATCGTGGTGCCCCAGGTCCTGGCCGGGGCCTTTGGCCGCCCCCTGGACCTCCTCAACGCGAAAAGCCCGGGCCTGGGCTACACGGTCCTCTTCCTCCTGGCGGGGCTTTTCTTCCTCCTGGGGGCCTTTCTGGTGGCCGGCATAAAGCGGGCCCGGTAGCGCATATTTGTGCAGGCTTTGGAAAAGCCCGTGTTGACGGCCTCTTCCCCCCTCCCTTAGGATAGGGCGGGTTTTGGAGGTAAAACATGCGCCTGCTCCTCGGTCTGGCCAAAGCCATAGACGCCCTCAGCGAGGGGGTGGGCCGGCTCATCGCCTGGCTAACTCTCTTGGTAGCCCTTCTCTCGGCGGGGAACGCCCTCATGCGCTACGGCCTCAGCTACAGCTCCAACGCCTACCTCGAGGCCCAGTGGTACATGTTCAGCCTCATCTTCCTCCTGGGAGGGGCCTACGCCTTGAAGAAGAACGCCCACGTGCGCATTGACCTCATCTACGGCCGCCTCTCCCAAAGGGCCCAGGCCTGGATAGACCTCCTGGGTACCCTCCTCTTCCTCATCCCCATGGCCCTCGGGGTCCTCTACCTGGCCTGGCCCTGGGCCATGAACAGCCTAGCAGCCCGGGAGCTCTCCCCCGATGCGGGCGGGCTTCCCCGCTGGCCCATCAAGCTGGCCCTCCCTTTAGGCTTCGCCCTCCTGGCCCTCCAGGGCCTCTCCGAGCTCATCAAGCGCATCGCCTTCCTGGCGGGGGTCTACACCTTGGAAAAGGAGGAGAAGGAGGTGGTGGAGTGATGGACCTCGAGGCCCTCATGCCCCCCCTCATGTTCCTTGGGCTCATCGTCTTCCTCCTCTCGGGCTACCCGGTGGCCTTCGCCCTGGGGGCCACGGGGATCGTCTTCGGCTTTTTGGGCATCGCCCTGGACATCTTCCCGCCCGCCCTCCTCCGGGCCATGCCCGACCGCATCTTCGGCATCATGTCCAACCAGCTCCTCCTGGCCATCCCCTTCTTCACCCTCATGGGCATCCTCCTGGAACGGAGCGGCCTGGCGGAGGACCTCCTGGACACCATGGGCAAGCTCTTCGGGCCCCTTAGGGGAGGGCTTGCCCTGAGCGTGGTCTTCGTGGGGGCCATCCTGGCCGCCACCACGGGGGTGGTGGCGGCCAGCGTCATGGCCATGGGCATCATCTCCCTGCCCATCATGCTCAAATATGGCTACAACCCCCGCTTCGCCAGCGGGGTGATCCTGGGCTCCGCCACCCTGGCCCAGATCATCCCCCCCAGCGTGGTCCTCATCGTTCTGGCGGACCAGCTGGGGGTGAGCGTGGGGGACATGTACCAGGCGGCCCTGATCCCCGCAGGCCTCACCGTGGGCCTTTACTTTCTCTACGTCATCTACGTGGCCCTCTTCCGGCCCACGTGGGCCCCGGCCCTGCCCCTCGAGGCCCGCCCCGACGCCGGCAAGGAGCCCGAGGCCGCCTTCGCCCTCCTCTCTTACCTCCTGGTGGGGGTGGGGTCCTGGAAGCTGGGGGAGTTCCTCCAGTTGCCCGGCTGGCTTGAGGGCCTCGAGGTCCTCCTGGGGCTTTTCCTCTGGACCCTCTTCCTCCTCCCCCGTATCCGCCAAAACCCCCTCCTCCGGCGGGCCCTCCTCTCCATGGTCCCCCCCTTGGTCCTCATCTTCTTGGTCCTGGGCACCGTCCTCCTAGGGGTGGCCACCCCCACGGAGGCCGGGGCCATGGGGGTGGTGGGGGCCCTGGTCCTGGCGGCCCTGAACCGCCGCCTCTCCTTCCGGGTCCTCTACCAGGCCATGGAGCAAACGGCCACCCTCACCGCCTTCGTCATCTTCATCCTCATCGGCTCCACCCTCTTCAGCCTGGTCTTCCGGGGGGTGGACGGGGACCTGTGGGTGGAGGGCTTCCTCACGGGGCTTCCCGGGGGAGAAGTGGGCTTTGTCCTCTTCGTCATGGTCCTGGTCTTCCTCCTGGGCTTCTTCATAGACTTCTTTGAGATCGCCTTCATCGCCCTGCCCCTCCTGGCCATCGGGGCGGAGGCCTTGGGGATCAACAAGCTCTGGTTCGGCCTCCTGGTGGGGGTGAACCTCCAGACCTCCTTCCTCACCCCGCCCTTCGGCTTCGCCCTCTTCTACCTCCGGAACGTGGCCCCCAAGGAGGTTAAGACCGAGGACATCTACCTGGGGGGCATCCCCTTCATCCTCCTGCAGCTTCTGGTCCTGGTCTTGGTCTACTTCCTGCGGGAGCCCATCCTGCGCTTCGTGGGAAGCTAGGCGACCGGCCAGCGGGCTCCACCCCAGCCCCCTTCTTCCCTTAAGCAGGGTAGGGCCACACTAGAACCATGGCGGGGCACTTAAAGAACCCCCGGGGGTTTCCCCAGGGGTTCCTGGCCAGGGCCACCTAGACAGCAGGGAAGGCGAACTGCTCGTAGCCCAGCTCCGCCACGGCGAACCAGCGGTACTGCTCCTCCCGGAACCTCTTCCAGGCGGTGTAGACCTTGCGGTAGGTGGCGTCCTTGGCCGCCTCCTCCTCGTACCAGTCAAAGGCCGCCTTCTGGGCCGCCTTCATGATCTCCGCGGGCCACTTCCGGAGCTTGACCCCGGCCTTGAGGAGGCGCTGGAGGGCAGGCGGGTTCACCTGGTCGTACTTGGCCATCATGGCCAGGTTGGCCTCGGCAGCGGCCACCTCAAAGGCCTGCTGGTACTCCTTGGGAAGCTTCTGCCACTCCTTGAGGTTCACGTAGAAGGAGAGCATGGGCCCAGGCTCGTGCCAGCCGGGATAGTAGTAGTACTTGGCCACCTTGTAGAAGCCCAGCTTCTCGTCGTCGTAGGGGCCCACCCACTCGGCGGCGTCCACCACGCCCCGCTCCAGGGCCGGGTAGATGTCCCCGCCCGCCAGGACCTGGGGCACCACCCCGAGCCGGCTCATCACCTGGCCCCCGGGCCCGGGGATGCGCATCTTGAGGCCCTTCATATCCGCCAGGCCCTTGATCTCCTTGCGGAACCAGCCGCCCATCTGGACCCCGGTGTTGCCTCCCGGGAACTGGATGATGCCGAAGTCGGCGAAGATGGGCCGGAAGAGCTCAATGCCGCCCCCGTAGTACATCCAGGCGTTCTGCTGCCTGGCGGAGAGGCCGAAGGGCACAGCCGTGTCAAAGGCCAGGACCTGGGCCTTGCCCACGTAGTAGTAGCTTGCCGTGTGCCCCGCCTCCACCGTGCCTTGCTGGACGGCGTCCATCACCTGGAGGCCGGGGACGATCTCCCCTGCCTGGTAGGGGCGGATCTGGAACTTGCCCCCGGTGAGCTCCGAAACCCGTGCCGCCAGGACCTCCGCCGCCCCGTAGATGGTGTCCAGGCTCTTGGGGAAGCTAGAGGCCAAACGCCAGCGCACCGTGGGGCTCGCCTGGGCGAACGCGGGGCCGAAGGCCGCGCTGGCCGCTACGCCGATGCCTGCCTTCTTCAAAAAGTCACGCCTCTTCATCCTTGACCTCCTTAGCGGTCCGGGGGGATTATACCCCAACACCCAGGGCCCTTGACAAGCCCCTCGGGAATAAAGTTGCAGCTCAGTAGAGGTAGAAGTGGGTCTCCGCCACCCCGTACCCCCGGGCCCCGGAGGCCTCCAGGTAGACCCTAAGCCGGGCGTCCCAGTCGCTGAAGACCCCCTCCAGCCGCACCCTGTCCGCTGGGGGGGCCTCGGTGTAAACCGCCCGGACCCGGTGGAGGCCCCTGGGGGGAACCAGGCGGTAGCGGTAGGCCCCGGGGGGCAGGACGTGGGTGCCCCGTTCCAGGTAGAAGCGGTCCAGCTCGTAGGCGCGCCCGTCGGGGTCTATGACCACCAGGCTCACCCAGCCCGGACGGCCCAGGGTGAGGAGGAAGCGGATCTCCTCCCCCACGAAGTAGCTGGCCCCCGCCCCCCGGTCGGGCTCAAAGCGGAGGATGGCCGGGGTGAGGTCCAGGCGGTAGGAGAGGGTGACGCCCTCGAGGGTGATGGTGCAGGCGGAAAGAAGCCCAACCAGAAGAACCCACAAAAGCCGCATAGGTACCTCCTCTTTAGCCTACCCCCAGGAGGCCCTAGGGCCCTTGGGGAAACCTTAAGGAAGCCCGTACGGGGTTGAAGCGGCGCCGGTGGACGGGGGAAGGCCCCAGGGCGAGGAGGGCCTCCTGGTGCTCGGGGGTGCCGTAGCCCTTGTGCTGGGCGAAGCCGTAGCCGGGGTAGAGGCGGTCCAGCTCGGCCATGAGCCGGTCCCGGTGGACCTTGGCCAGGATGCTGGCGGCGGCCACGCTGGGGCTTTCCCGGTCCGCCCGTGGGGGAGCGAGGAGGGGAAGGGGGGTGGAGAGGGGAAGGTAGTCCGTCACCAGGGCCTCTGGGGGAAGGGCCAGGGCGGAGAGGGCCCTCTTTGCCGCGAGGAGGGTGGCCCTATAGACCCCAAGCCGGTCCACCTCCTCCACCTCGGCCAGGCCCAGGGCGTGGGCCAGGGCCACCCGCCTCACCTCCTCGGCCAGGGCCTCCCGGGCCTTGGGGGTGAGGAGCTTGGAGTCCTTGAAGGGATAGCGGCCTGGGGGGAGGATCACCGCCCCCACCACGATGGGCCCGGCCCAGGCCCCCCGGCCCGCCTCGTCCACCCCGGCCACCCGGAGGCCCAGGGCCCAGAAGCCCGCCTCGAGGCTCTCCATCTTTGTGGGATTATAAGCCCATGCGCTGGCTCCTCCTTTTCCTCCTCTCCCCCGCCCTGGCGGCGGAGCTTTTCCTCTTCACCCCGGAAGGCCCCCTCCGGGGCGAGGCCCGGGACGGGGTGGGGGCGGTGTACGGCCTGGCCTACGGGGAGGCGGGGCGCTTTACCGCCCCCAGGCCCGTGGAGGGCCTGAGGCAGGGGCCGGTCCGGGCCTGCCCCCAGCCCCCCGGCCTCACGGCCCGGTTCGGGGGGTCTATGCCGCCCCAGGAGGAGGACTGCCTCCAGGTCCAGGTCTACTTTCCCCTGAGGCCCCCACCCCCTGGGGGGTTTCCGGTCATGGTCTTTTTCCATGGGGGAAGCTTCCTCTCGGGAAGCGGGGCCGAGCCCATCTACGCCGCTTGGCGGCTGGCGCGGGAGGGGGCGGTGGTCTTTCTGCCCAACTACCGCCTGGGGGCCCTGGGGTTTCTGGCCCTCCCCGCCCTCCGGGAAGAGGACCCTGTGGCCGCGGGCAACTACGGCCTCCTGGACGCCCTCCTCGCCCTGCGCTTCGCCCAGAGGGTGGCCCCCTACTTCGGGGGGAGTCCCGAGGGCCTCACCCTCTTGGGCCAGTCGGCGGGAAGCATGCTCACCTGCACCCTCCTGGCCCTGCCCGAGGCGAGAAGGCTCGTCAAGGGGGCCATCCTCCAGTCCGGGGGGTGCGCCGAGGTGCGCCCCCTAGAAAAGGACCTGGAGGTGGGGGAGAAGGTGGCGGCCAAGGCGGGGTGCGACCCCAAGGACCTCACCTGCCTGAGGCGGGCTCCGGTCGGGGACCTGGTGCCCGGGGGCGGGGGGAGCCTCGAGGCCACCTTCTTCCTCTTCTCCCCCTTCAAGCCCCACCTAAACCCCCGCCTCCTGCCCAAAAGCCCCCTGGAGGCCCTTAGGGATGGGGAGGCCCGGGGGATTCCCCTCCTCGCCGGGGCCACGGCGGAAGAGGTGCCCCCGGGGGAAGGCCCCAGGAGCTGGGAGGGGTTTAGGGAGGCCCTTAGGGGGGAGAGGCCTAAGGTGCGGGAGGCCCTCCTGGGGCACTACCAAAGCCGCTTCCGGGACCCCAGGAGGGCCTACGCCGCCTACCAGACGGAGCGCACCCTCCTCTGCCCCACCCTGAAGGCGGCCCGGGTCCAGAGGGCCTTCGCCCCCACCCACGCCTACCTCTTCACCTTCCGGGTGCCGGGCCTCGAGGGCCTGGGGGCCTTCCACGGCCTGGACCTGGCCCCCCTTTTCGGCAACCTCCAGGAGATGCCCTTCCTCCCCCTCTTCCTCACCCAGGAGGCCCGGGAGAGGGCGGAGGCCCTGGGGAAGAGGATGCGCCGCTACTGGGTCGCCTTCGCCCGGGAAGGGGAGCCCAAAGGCTGGCCCCGCTGGCCCCTCTACCAGGAGGGCTTCGTCCTGCGCCTGGACGATCCCTTAGGCCTCCTCCCCGACCCCTACGAGGAAAGGTGCGCCCTTTTGGAGAAACTTGGGCTACTATAGGCCCATGCGGGCCACCTGTCCCCTGGACTGCCCGGACGCCTGCAGCCTCCGCCTCACCTTCAGGGAGGGGAGGCTTCTCAAGGTGGAGGGGGACCCCCGCCACCCCATCACCCGGGGCTTCGCCTGCGCCAAGACCTACCGCTACCCGGAACGGGTCCGGGAGAGGCTCCTTTACCCCATGCGCCGCATTGGGGGGAAAGGGGAAGGGCGCTTTCAGCGGGTCTCCTGGGAGGAGGCCCTGGACGGCATCGCCCAGAGGCTCATGGAGGTCTTGGACCGGGAGGGGGGCGAGGCCGTCCTCCCCTACCACTACGCCGGGACCATGGGCCTTATAGAGAACCAGCACCCCCTGGCCTTCTTCCGGGCCATCGGGGCGAGCGAACTTTTGGAGACCATCTGCTCCACGGCGGGGAGCGCCGCCTGGGAGATGACCTACGGGCCCCGCCTGGCCCCAGACCCCGAGGACATTCCCGAAGCCCGCTACATCGTCCTCTGGGGCATCAACAGCCTCTCCACCAACAGCCACCTGACCCCCTTCCTCAAGGAGGCCCGGCGAAGGGGGGCTAGGATCGTCCACATTGACCCCTACGAGAACCTCACCAGCCGCTTCGCCGACTGGCACATCAAAATCCGCCCCGGCACCGACGCCGCCTTGGCCTACGGCCTGGCCCACGTCCTCTTCCGGGAGGGCCTGGTGGACGGGGAGTACCTGGAAAAGGCCGCTTTGGGCCTCGAGGCCTACCGGGAGGAGGCCGAGAGGTGGACCCCGGAAAGGGCGAGCGCCCTTACCGGGGTGCCCCCGGAGGCCATCCGCCGCCTGGCCCGGGAGATAGGGGAGGCGAAAAGGGTCTTCCTCCGGGTGGGCTACGGCATGACCCGCCACCCGGGGGGCGGGAACGCCCTAAGGGCGGCCATCCTCCTCCCCGCCCTCCTCGGGGCCTGGCGCTACCCGGGGTGCGGGGCCATGCTCTCCACCAGCGGGGCCTTCTTCCTCAACAAGCGCTTCCTGGGCGGGCGGCACCTCCTAGAGGGGACGCACCCCCCCGAGGGCTACTTCCGCCCCAACCCCAGGGTGCGGGCCATCAACATGAACCAGCTGGGCACCGCCCTCACGGCCCTGGACCCCCCCATCAAGGCTCTCTTCGTCTTCAACTCCAACCCCCTGGTGGTGGCCCCGGGCACCGGGAAGGTGAAGGCGGGCCTGGAGCGGGAGGACCTCTTAACCGTGGTCCTGGAGCAGGTGATGACGGAAACCGCCCTCTACGCCGACTACCTCCTCCCCGCCACCCTCTTCTACGAGCACCCGGACCTCTACACCAGCTACGGCCACCACTACCTCTCCTGGAACGAACCCCTGGCGGAGCCGGAAGGGGAGGCTAGGCCCAACACCTGGGTCTTCCGGGAGCTGGCGAAGCGGCTTGGCCTGAAGGAGCCCACCCTCTTTTGGAGCGCCGAGGAGGTGGCCCGAAGCCTCCTCCAGACCGACCACCCCTTCCTCCAGGGGATCACCCTGGAAAGGCTCAAGGAGGAGGGCTTCCTGAAGCTCAACCTCCCCAAGCCCTTCCTCCCCTTCGCCCAAGGGAAGGTGCGCTTCAGCCCCCCGCCGGAGGTGATCCCCACCGAGCCCCTGCCCGGCTACCCCCTGATCCTCATCACCCCCCCGGCCCACCGCTTCCTCAACACCACCTACGGGGACGTCCGGCCCCTGGTGGAGGCGGAAGGGGGGGAGCCCCGGCTCCTCATCCACCCCGAGGACGCCCTGGCCCGGGGGATCGGGGACGGGATGCTGGTCCACATCCATTCCCCTTGGGGCCGCATCACCCGGAAGGCGGTGGTGACCGAGGCCCCCATGCCGGGGACGGTGGTCCTCGAGGGCACCTGGTGGGAGAAGTGGGCCATAGACGGCAAAGGGGTAAACCACCTCACCTCGGAGAGGCTCACGGACCTGGGGGGCGGGAGCACCTTCCACAGCACCCCGGTGGAGGTGGAGCCCCTGCGCCTGGCCTAAGTACCCCGCCGTGGCTCTTGCCACGGCGGGGGCCCCAAAAGTACGTACCGAAGCCTAGGCAAAAAGCAATGGGTGGCCACCTAATCCCACCGGCCCCGGCACCCCGGCAAAAGGCTCCCGGGGTTACCAGGAAAGGGGAAGCAAGGGTATGGGATTTGCGCCCAGGCTACAATCCTGATAGGCTTGGGGAATGGTGAAGCGTTCCGTGGCCCTGGCCGCCTGGGGAGAGGAGGGGCTTCTTCTGGTGAAAAGGCCCGAGGAGGATCCGGAGTTCCCCGGGGTCTACGGCCTCCCCGCCGTGAACCAGGAGGAGGGGGAAAGCCTGGAGGAGGCCGCCAGGAGGGTGGCCCGGGAAAAGCTGTCCACCGAGGTCCAGCTCCGCTACCCCGTGGCCTTCGGCAGGGAGGAGCGGCCCGGGTACACCCTGGAGCTTTGGGTCTACGAGGCCGACCTCCTCTTCCCCCCAAGCCTGCCCGAGCCCAGGCCGGGCAAGACCTACTACACCGCCTTCCGCTTCGGCCGCCCCGAGGACCTCAAGGAGGCGGCCAGGACGGGCTCCTTGTGCAGCCGCCTCTACCTGGCGGTGAAGGTGGGGTGCTGAGATGGAACACCTTTTGGTGAACCTCTTCCACGAGCTGGCCCTCAAAGGGGAAAACCGGCCCTTCTTCCTGAAGAAGGCCAAGGCCCACGTCAAGCGGGCCCTGAAGGGATTGGAGGCCAGGCTGGAGGCCCAGTGGCCCCTGGCCCTCCTCTTCCGCCTCCCCCAAGGGGCCTGGCCCGAGGCGGCAGCGCGCCTCTCCGCCACCTTGGGCGTGGAAACCTTCGCCCAGGTGCTGCGCCTCCCCCCAGACCTTAAGGCCATAGAGGCCGCTTTGGCGAAGGCTTTGGAAGGCGAAAGCTTCGCCACCTTCCGGGTGACGGCCAAGCGCGCCGACAAGACCTTCCCTCTCACCTCCCCGGAGCTGGAGCGGCGCCTGGGGGCCTTCATCCAGGAGAGGACCGGGGCCAAGGTGCGCCTCAAGGGGGCGGAAAGGGAGTTCGTGGTCCGCATCCTGCCCGGGGCGGCCCTTCTGGAGGTGGCCCGCCACCCGGGGCCCGGGGGGCTTCCTCCCGGGGTTTCCGGCAAGGTGGTGGCCCTCCTCTCGGGGGGCATAGACTCCCCCGTGGCCGCCTACCGCCTCATGCGCCGGGGGGCGGAGGTGGTCCTGGTCCACTTTCACCCCTTCCCCCTCCTCTCGGGGGCCAGCCGGGAGAAGGCCAGGGCCATCGCCGAGAGGCTGGCCCGCTTCCAGCACCGCGTCCGCCTGCACCTGGTCCCCTTCAGCGAGGTCCAGCGGCGCATCATCCTCGAGGCTCCCAAGGCCTACCGGGTGGTCCTCTACCGCCGCTACATGCTCCGCCTGGCCGAGGCCATCGCCAAGGAGGAGGGGGCCTTGGCCCTGGTGACCGGGGACAGCCTGGGCCAGGTGGCCTCGCAGACCCTGGAAAACCTCTATGTGGTCAACCAGGCGGCCACCCTCCCCGTCTTCCGCCCCCTCATCGGCCTGGACAAGGGGGAGATCGTGAAGGAGGCCCAGAAGATCGGCACCTACCCCATCTCCATCCTGCCCGACGAGGAGTGCTGCACCCTCTTCGCCCCCAAGCACCCGGTGACCCGCGCGGAGCTCTCCGTGGTCCTGGACACCGAAGCCCGCCTCCCCACCGAGGAGCTTCTGGAGCTGGCCCTGAAGGACCGGGAGGTGGCCCTCTTCACCTGGCCGGGGCGGAAGGCCCTGGAGGAAGGGGCTCCTCGGGCTTTTATAATGGAGCATGGACCTGCTTGAGGCCAAGCACCTCCTGGAAACTGGCAAAACCACCCCCCTGGCCCTTTTAGAAGAGGCCCTGGAACGGGCCAAAGCCTACGCCGACCGCAACGCCCTGGCCTATTTGGACGAGGAGAGGGCCAGGGAGGAGGCCCTTCGCCTCACCGAGGAGCTAAAGCGGGGCCAGACACGGGGCCCCCTTCACGGCCTTCCCCTCACGGTCAAGGACCTCTTCCCGGTGAAGGGGATGCCCACCCGGGCCGGGACCCGGGCTCCCCTCCCGCCCCTGCCCGAGGAGGCTTTGGCGGTGGGGCGGTTTAAGGAGGCCGGGGCCCTCATCTTCGCCAAGACCAACATGCACGAGGTGGCCCTGGGCATCACCGGGGAGAACCCCTGGACCGGGCCCGTCAGGAACGCCGTTGACCCCACCCGCCAGGCCGGGGGAAGCAGCGGCGGGAGCGCCGTGGCCGTGGCCCTGGGGATCGGCCTGGCCTCCCTGGGCTCGGACACCGGGGGGTCCATCCGCATCCCCGCCGCCTTCAACGGGGTGGTGGGCTTCAAGCCCTCCTACGGCCGGGTGAGCCTGGAAGGGGCCCTTCCCCTCTCCCGCTCCACCGACCACGGGGGGCCCCTCGCCAAGACGGTGCGGGACGCCCACTTCCTTACGGAGATCCTGGCCGGGGAGAGCATCCCCTTAGAAGGGCCCCAGAACCCCACCTTCGGCGTCCCCCTGGACTTTTTGGAGGGGCGGCTTGGCGTGGGGGTGCGGAAAGCCTTTACCAGGCTTCTGGAAGACCTCCCGGGCCTCAGGGCCACGGTGAAGGAGGTCTCCTTGCCCCTTAAGGGGATCTACGAGGTCTACACCCGCCTGGTGCGCTACGAGGCGGCCCGCATCCACGAGAAGGCCCTTAAAGAGCACCCCGAGGGCTTCTCCCCCCAGGTGCGGGAGGCCCTCCTGGCCGGGCTCGCCCTCACCGAGAAGGACTACCGGGACGCCGTGGCCGAGCGGGAGGTCTTAAGGCTAAAGCTGGTGAAGGCCCTTAGGGGGGTGGACGCCCTCCTCCTCCCCGCCCAGCCCCTCCCCGCTCCCCCCCTGGGCACGGAGGAGGTGGAGCTGGAGTCGGGCAGGAAGAGCCACCGGGAGGCCTTCATCACCCTGACCCTGCCCTTCAGCCTCCTGGGGGTGCCCGCCCTCGCCCTGCCCTTCGCCAAGGTGGAGGGGATGCCCGTGGGCCTCCAGGTGGTGGGCCCCTACGCCGAGGACGGGAGGGTGCTGGCCATCGGGGGCTGGCTGGAGGCCCGCCTCAGGTGAGCCAGAGGTAGAGGAAGGCCAGGGTCAGAAGGGTGAGGGGAAGGCCGAAGCGGAGGTGCTCGGCAAAGGAGATCCTCACCCCCTCCTTCCCCGCCCCCTCGGCCACGATCAGGTTGGCCACGCTGGCGAGAAGGGTGAGGTTGCCCGCCAGGGTGCTGGCCCCGGCCAGGAGGAGCCAGGAGGCCTCCCCCTTTACGTGATGGGCCAGGAGGAGGACGGCGGGCACGTTGGAGATGAGGAGGGAAAGAAGGGTGGCGGAAAAAAGAAGGCCCAAAGGGCTTTGCGCCAGGGGAAGAAGCCCCTCGGCGAGCCCAAGCCGCCTCACCCCCTCGGTCACCACAAAAAGCCCCGAGAACATCACCAGAAGCTCCCAGTCCACCCTCTGGAAGAAGCGCTCGGAGCGGAGCCTGCGGGTGAAGAGGAGGAGGCCCGCCGCCACCATGGCCCCCTGGGCCATGGGGTAGCCCAGGAGGAAGGCCACAAGAAGGCCCAGGGCCACCAGAAGCCCCTTGCGGAGAAGGGCGGGGTAAACCCTGGAGCGCACCGGGGGCAGGGGCGGGAGGGGCCTCAGGCTCCTGACCTCGGGGTAGAGGAGGGCGAGGAGGAGGACCTGGAGGGCCAGGCCCAAGAGGGCCACGGGCCACAGCGCTGCCAGAAAGCCCAGATAGGAGATCCCCGAGAGGCTCGCCACCAGGATGTTCTGGGGGTTGCCGGTGGGGGTCATGAGGCTTCCCGTGTTGACCGCCCCCATGAGGGCGAGGAGGTAGGGCACGGGGTTCAGGTCCAAGGCCTTGAGGAGGCGGAGGAGGAGGGGGGTGAGGAGGAGGGCCATGGTGTCGTTGAGGAAGAGGGCGGAAAGCCCCCCGGCCCCGAAGGTGAGGACGACCAAAAGGGCCAAAGGGCTTCGGGCCAGGCGCAAGAGCCCCTGGGCGGCCAGGGCGAAGAAGCCGGCGTAGGAGAGCTGGGCGTTGAGCACCATGACCCCGAAGAGGAAGACCAGGGTGGGGGCGTCTAGGGCCTCCCAGGCGGCCTCCAGATCCAGGGTGCCAAGAAGCAGAAGGAAGCTCGCCCCCACCAGGGCCACCCCGGCCCGGTTCATGCGGTAGCCGGGAAGCCCTCCCAGGGCCAGGCCCAGGTAGGTGAGGAGGAGGACGAGGAGGCTAAGGGCGGCCCTCGGGTCCATAGAGCCTGGCCAGAAGCCGGGCCTTCACCCCCGGCCACTCCTCGTGGAGGAGGCTGTAAACCACGTCGTCGCGGAAGCCCCCGTCGGGGAGCCTCTGGTTTCGCCGCAAGACCCCCTCCCGCACCGCCCCCAGGGCCTCGAGGGCCCTCTGGCTCCTCTCGTTCCTCAGGTCCACCTTGAACTGGACCCGCTGGGCCTTCAGGACCTCAAAGGCGTGGGCCAGGAGGAGGTACTTGGCCTCCTTGTTGGCGGGGCTACCCCAGAAGGGCTTGAAGATCAGGGTGCCCAGCTCCAGCCTGGCGTTTGCCTCATCGGGCGCGATCACCGAGATCCTGCCCACCAGGCCGGGAAAAGGCCTCAGGGCCAGGAGGGCGGGCGTGGGGCGTATGGCCCAGTTGACCCGGCCGGGCTCGGCCAAAAGGGCCTCGAGGTGGGCCCTCATACCCTCCTCCGTCCCCTCGGGCGAGCGGTTCATGTAGCGGAAGACCTCGGGGTCGTACCGCTTTAGAAACTCGGGGAGGTGGCCCAGGGAAAGGGGCTCGAGGCGCACGTACCGCCCGGTGAGGACCTCGGGAAAGGTCCACATGGCACCATTATCCTAGAAGGGTGGACCCACTAGAAGAGGTTTTGGCGCTCCTCAAGCTACCCCACCGGGGAAGCGCCACGCCCCAGGAGGCCGAGGCCTTCCGCCGCCTCCGGGCCCTTCTGGAGGAAAGGGGTCTGGCCCCGGCCGCCATCCCCTTCCGGGGAGTGCCCAGTTACGGGTGGGAACTCCTTTTCATCAGCCTCCTCCTGGCCCTCACCCCCTTCTCCCCCCTCTTCCCCCTCCTGGGGGCCTTGGGGTTTTTCCTCTACTTCCACGGGATCCGCCCCTGGGCCTTCCTCCTGGACCGCTTTCCCTCCCAGAACCTCCTAGCCTGGAAGGGTGAGGGGGAAAGGGCTTTGGTCCTCATGGCCCACGTGGACACGGCCAAGACCTACTTCCTCTACCACCCCGGGAGGGTCCGGGGCTTCCGGCTGGCCTTTTTGGTCAACGCGGGCCTGGCCTTTCTGGCCCCCTTTCTGGCCCTTACCGCCCTGGCCTGGCCCTTGGGCCTTTACTTCCTCCTCCAGGCCGCTCTCCTCCTCCACCGGGAGCTTTCCGCCCCCTACGTGGAGGGGGGCAACGACAACGGAAGCGGGGTAGCCGTGGCCACCGCCCTCTTCCTGGAGGCCGAGCCCCCTCCCGGGTGGCGCCTCGGCCTGGCCCTTACGGGGTGCGAGGAGGTGGGGGCCCTGGGGGCCAAGGCCCTCCTCCCCCACCTGCCCACGGGGGCCCTCGTCCTCAACCTGGACAACGTGGGCCGGGGAGAGCTCTTTTATGCCGAAGGGGAGGGGATGCTCCTCTTTTTCCCCTACCGGGGTCCCCTCCTGGAGGCGGCGCGGAAGACCCCGGGAGCCAGGCCCGTCCGCTACCGCCTGGCCTACTTTGACACCCTGCCCCTCACGCAGCGGGGGTTTTCCTGCCTGACCCTGGTCCGCCTCGAGGGCGGCCTCCCCCCGGACTGGCACTGGCCCACCGACACCTTCGCCCGCCTGGACGAGGGAGCCCTGGAGGGCACCCTGGTCTACGCCAGAAGCCTTCTTGAAAAGGTCTTCCGGGAATCGTGATAGGCTAAGGGCAATGTTCCGCGTGGGCATTCTCACCATCTCCGACAAGGGCTACCGGGGGGAGCGGGAGGACACCACCCACCTGGCCATCCGGGAGGCCCTGAGGGGCGGGCCCTACGAGGTGGTCCTCTACGAGCTGGTCCCCGACGAGCCCCCCATGATCAAGAAGGTCCTCAGGCTCTGGGCGGACCGGGAGGGCCTGGACCTCATCCTCACCAACGGGGGCACGGGCCTCGCCCCCCGGGACCGCACCCCCGAGGCCACCCGGGAGGTCCTGGAGCGGGAGGTCCCGGGCCTGGCCGAGCTCATGCGCCTTAAGGGCCTGGAGAAGACCCCCATGGCCGCCCTCTCCCGGGGCGTGGCCGGGGTGCGGGGGAGGACCCTGATCCTGAACCTTCCGGGAAGCCCCAAGGGGGCCCGGGAGTCCTTAGAGGCCGTCCTCCCCGCCCTGCCCCACGCCCTCTCCCTGGTGACCGGCAAGGCGTGGCGGGAGGGGCACCATGAGTAGGGTGCCCGAGGCCTCGGTCTTTCTGGTGGTGGACGAGGCCAAAAGGAAGGCCCGGGAGAGGGGGGTTCCCCTCATAGACCTCTCCATCGGCTCCACCGACCTCCTCCCCCCAAAGGCCCCCCTGGAGGCGCTAAGGGAGGCCCTCGAGGACCCCGCCACCTACGGCTACTGCCTGAAAAGCTGCACCCTCCCCTTCCTGGAGGAGGCGGGCCGCTGGTACGAGGGGCGCTACGGCGTGCGGCTTGACCCCAGGCGGGAGGCCTTAGCCCTCATCGGAAGCCAGGAGGGCCTGGCCCACCTCCTCCTGGCCCTCACCGAGCCCCATGACCTCCTCCTCCTTCCCGCCGTGGCCTACCCCAGCTACTTCGGGGCGGCCCTGGTGGCCTCCCTGGAAACCTTTTACATCCCCCTCCGCCCCGATGGCCTCGCCGACCTCGCCCAGGTCCCCGAAGAGGTCTGGAAAAGGGCCAGGGTCCTCCTCCTCAACTACCCCAACAACCCCACGGGGGCCGTGGCCGACTGGGCCTACTTTGAGGAGGCCCTGGGCCTCGCCCGAAGGCACGGCCTATGGCTGGTCCACGACAACCCCTACGTGGACCAAGTCTATGACGGAGAGGCCCCCTCCCCCCTGGCCCTCCCCGGGGCCAGGGAGCGGGTGGTGGAGCTCTTCTCCCTCTCCAAGAGCTACAACCTGGCGGGCTTCCGCCTGGGCTTCGCCCTGGGGAGCGAGGAGGCCATCGCCAGGCTGGAGCGGGTCAAGGGGGTCATAGACTTCAACCAGTACGCCGGCATCCTGCGGATGGGGGTGGCGGCCCTGAAAACCCCCAGGGAGGTGCTGAGAGGCTATGCCCGGGTCTACCGGGAGCGGGCCTTAGGCATGGCCGAGGCCCTTAAGGGAGCCCTGGACCTCCTTCCCCCCAAGGCCACCATGTACCTCTGGGGCCGGCTTCCCAAGGGGGTGGACGACCTGGAGTTCGCCCTAAGCCTCGTGGAACAGGGGGTGGCCCTCGCCCCCGGGCGGGGGTTCGGGCCCGGGGGGAGAGGGTTTGTCCGCATCGCCCTGGTGCGGCCCTTGGCGGAGCTCCTCGAGGCCGCCCGGGTCCTCCGGGCGGCCCTCACCAGGTGAAGGGGCTCTGAAGGAGGGTGGCCTCGAGGTGCACGGGCCACATCCGGTCCAGGAAGAGGCTGTGCGCGGCGAAGGTCTCTCCCGGCCTGCTTGAGTTGGGAAAGGGCCACGGAGAGGCTGTTCTCTTGGTCTTCGGCCCGGGGCCAGAAGAGCTCCTGGAGGTGGCGGCGGGACTTGGGGCCCTCGAGGGCCAGGTAGGCCGTCAGGAGGAGGGGCTTTTTCTTGCTAAAAGAGGCCCCCTCTAACCTCAGTCCCCCCAGGGTGCGGAGCACGCGCCCATTCTACTGCCAGCGTTCCTCCGGGGGGAGGCCCCTCAGGGCCCTCAGGACCTCCCCCACCAGGTAGAGGCTCCCCGCCACCACCGCCCGGTCCGCAAGCCCAAAGGCCCGCTCTAGGGCCTTGAGGGGGTCTTCCTCCACCCAGGCCCCGGGGAAGAGGGGGAGGAGGGCCCTGGGGTCCTGGCTCCGGGGGGAGGCGTAGCGGGTGAGGACCACGGGGCCCAGGCCCTTCAGGGCCTCGGCCATGGCGGCGTGGTCCTTGTCCCGGGAGAAGGCCAGGACCAAGGCGGCGGGAAGAAGCCCGTGGAAGCGGAGGGCCTCCTTGAGGGCCAGGGCCCCTTCCGGGTTGTGGGCCCCGTCCAGGATGAGCTCCTTCCCTCCATAAAAAAGCCGCTGAAGCCGCCCGGGGTTCTCCGCCCTAAGGAGGCCCCTTTCCACCGCCTCCCAGGAGGCCCCAAGGAGGCGGCCCGCCAAGGCGGCCAGGGCCAGGTTCTCCGCCTGGTGGGGGCCAAGAAGCCTCGCCCTGAAGGGCCTTTCCTCGCCCGTCCTGGGGAGGTAGAGGGTGAAGCCCAGACCCTCCTCCAGGGCCTCCAGGTCCCCCACCCCGAAGTCCTCCCCCAGAACCCAAAGGGGCGTCTCCCGGGCCCTGGCCTCCGCCTTCAGGGCGGCGAGGCCTTCCTCCCTGGCGGCGGTGAGGGCGGGGACGCCCTTTCGGAAGATCCCCGCCTTCTCCCGGGCCACGTCCTTCAGGGTGGGCCCCAGGACCTCCAGGTGGTCGTGGCCGATGTTGGTGACCACCGAGAGGACGGGCTCGGCGGCGTTGGTGGCGTCCAGCCTGCCCCCCAGGCCCACTTCCAGCACCGCCAGCTCCACTCCCTCCCGGGCGAAGTGGAGGAGGGCCAAGGCGGTGGCCACCTCAAAGAAGCTGGCCCCCAGGGCTTCGGCGTGGGGGCGGACCTCCTCCAAGAGGGCGAGGAGCTTCTTTTCGGGAATGGGGCTGCCCTGGACCTGGACCCGCTCGGAAAAGCGCACCAGGTGGGGGCTGGTGTAGAGGCCCACCCTAAGGCCCGCCTCCTCCAGGATGGCGGCCAGAGCCCTGGAGACGCTCCCCTTGCCGTTGGTGCCGCCCACCAGAACCGCCGGGTAGGCCTCCTCCGGCTGGCCCAGACGGGCAAGAAGGGCCCGGATGCGCTCCAGGCCCAGGGTCACGGCGCTCTGGCGGGCGTAAAGCCAGGCCAGGGGGTCCATCTAGCCCTTCAGGGCCGCCTTGCACTGGGGGCAGAGGCCCCTGTAGGTCACCTCCACGCTCCGCACCTCCACGCCGGGGTGGGCCCTCTGGGCGGGGCTCAGGAGGTCGGGCAGGTCCACCTCCAGGTCCACGATGGCCCCGCACCCCTCGCAGAGGAGGTGGAGGTGGGGGTGGAGGTTGGCGTCGTACCGGGTGGCCTCCCCCGCCTTGGTGATGGGGACCAGGTACCCCTCCGCCACCAGGGCCTCGAGGGTGCGGTAGACGGTGGCCAGGCTCACCCGGGGCACCAGCTTGCGCACCTCCTGGTAGATCCAGGCAGCGTCCGGGTGGTGGCGGGCCTTCTGCACCACCTCCAAAACGGCCTTACGCTGGCGGGTCAAGCGCTTCAGCGCCATCTACACCACTATAGCCCAATCCCCACTAAAGCGGTCGGGTTAGGGCCATAATCTCCCGCCCCCCCTGCTCCAGGATGTCCCGGGCCAGCTCCAGCCCCAGCTCCTCGGCCTCGGAGGCCTCCCCCTCTATCTCCGCCCGGATGAAGCTCTTGCCGTCGGGGGCGAAGATCCCCCCCTCCAGGACCAAGGTACCGTCCTCCCCCACCTGGGCCAGGGCCCCCACGGGGGCCAGGCACCCCGCCCCCAGGCCCCTAAGGAAGGCTCGCTCCGCCCGCACCCGGTCGTGGGAGGCGTGGTGGTGCAGGGCGTAGCTGAGCTCCTCGGCCAGGTCGTCCCCCTGGCGCACCTCCAGGGCCAGGGCCCCCTGCCCCGGGGCCGGGAGCATGACCTCGGGCTCCAGAAACTGGTCTATGCGGTTCCTGAGGTCCAGCCGGATGAGCCCCGCCGCCGCCAGGATGATGGCGTCGTACTCCCCATTGCCCAGAGCGGCCAAGCGGGTGTCCACGTTGCCTCGGAGGTCCTTGACCACAAGGTCCGGGCGGTGGGCCAGGATCTGAGCCTTGCGCCTTATGGAGCTCGTCCCCACCACCGCCCCAGGGGGAAGGTCCTCCAGGCGCTTAAAGGCCTTGCCCAGGAAGGCGTCCCGGGGGTCCTGGCGCCTGGGGATGGCGGCGATCTTGAGGCCCTTGGGCTCCTCGGTGGGCAGGTCCTTGAGGGAGTGGACGGCGATGTCAATCTCCCGGGCAAGGAGGGCCTCCTGGAGCTCCTTGACGAAGATGGCCTGCTCCCTGGGGTCCGCCCCCCCGTCGCCCCGGGTCCTGATGGTCTTCACCTTGAACTCGGCCTCGGGCCAGCTCTCCTTGAGGCGCTCCACCACCCATCGGGTCTGGGCCAGGGCCAGGGCGCTACCCCGGGTTCCCACCACGATGACGCGCATACCTTCCCAGTATAGGCCTAATACCACCCCATGCTGGCTTGCGCCAGCATGGGGGCCCAGGCATGGTGGGCCGAAGAAAACGGGAAACGAGGGTATACGTGGCCGCTTTGGAGCCCCCGCCGTGGCCCAAGCCGCGGTGGGGTACTTAGGCCAGGGCCAGGCCCACGGGGTCTTCCAGAAGCCCGGCCAGGTGGCGGCAGAAGCGGGCGGCCTCGGCCCCGTCAATGAGGCGGTGGTCGTAGGTGAGGCTATAGGGCATGTAGAGCCTGGGCAGGAAGGCCTCTTGGCCGGGGTCCCACACGGGCTTCATCTGGGAGCGGGAAACCCCCAGGATGGCCACCTCCGGCCAGTTGACGATGGGGGTGAAGCCCGTGCCCCCGATCCCTCCCAGGTTGGAGAGGCTGAAGGTGCCTCCCTGCATCTCCTCGGGGGAAAGCTTCCTGGCCCTGGCCCTCTCCGAGACCTCCTGAAGCTCCTGGGCCAGGGCCAGGATGCCCTTCTTGTCCACGTCCCGGATCACCGGCACCAGGAGGCCGTGGGGGGTGTCCACGGCCACGCCGATGTGGACGTAGTCCTTGTAGATGACCTCCTGTTTCTCAGGGTCAATGGAGGCGTTGAACTTGGGGAAGGCCTTCAGGGTGAGGGCCAGGGCCTTGAGCAAGAAGGCGGTGAGGGTGAGGCGGAAGCCCTTTTCCTCGGCCTTTCTGGCGTAGCCCTTGCGCAGGGCCTCGAGCTCGGTGATGTCGGCCTCGTCAAAGTGGGTGACCATGGGCACCTGGGCCCAGGCCTGGGCCATGGCCCTCATGGTGGCCTTGCGCACCCCGCTCAGGGGCTCATGGCGCACCGGGCCCCACCGGCTGAAGTCGGGAAGCCTGGGCGTGGGGGGCGGGGCCTCGATGGCCGCCGGGGCCAGCCCCGCCGCCCGGCGCACGTCTTCCTCGGTGATGCGCCCGGCGAGGCCGGTCCCCCGCACTTCCCGGATGTCCACGCCCAGCTCCCGGGCGAGCCGCCTCACGGAGGGCGCGGCGGGGACGAGGCGCCCTTCAGAGGGCGCCTGGGGGGCCCTGGGCGGCGCCGGTTCGGGAGCGGGCTCGGGCCTAAGTGCCTGCGCTTTGGTTTCGCCATAGGGAGTGCTCAAGTCGGGGCTGAGGAAAGGTTTTTCTGGGGCCCCCACCGCGGCTTTTGCCGCGGTGGGGTACTTAGCCTCGGGCGCGCGTTGGGCAACCTGGGAAACCTCCAGAGCCTCCTCCTCCGCAAGCTCCAGGAAGGGCTGTCCGGGGCGCACCTCCTCCCCCACTTGGACCAGAACCCGCTTCACCACCCCGCCCACCTCGGCGGGCACCTCCATAACCGCCTTGTCGGTCTCCAGCTCCAAAAGGGGCTGGCCGGGGGCCACCCGGTCCCCCTCCCGGACCAGAACCCCCACCACGGTGGCCACGGCCACGTTGTCGCCCAGTTCGGGAATCCTAAGCTCCATACCGCCTCCTGTACTGCCTTTACCGCCTGTGGGGCGGCCTCTCCTCCAGCCTAAGCCCAAGGCGCTCCTTGGCCGCCTTCAGGGTCTTCTCGGGCACCTGGCCTTCCTCCGCCAAAAGGGCCAAGGCGGCGTAGGCGATGTGCCGGGCGTCCACCTCAAAGAAGTCCCTCAGGGCCTCCCGGGTGTCCGATCGGCCAAAGCCGTCGGTGCCCAGAGCGCAGAAGGGGCGGCCCACATGGTCCCGCACCAGGCTGGGCAGGGCCTTCAGGTAGTCCGTCACCGCCACCACCGGCCCCTCGTGGCCCTCGAGGGCCTGGGCCACGTAGGGCTTGCGGGCCTTCCCCAGAAGCCGCCTTTCCCTTTCCGCCTCCACGGCGTCCAGGTACAGGGCCTTGTAGCTGGTAACGCTCCAGACGTCGGCCACCACCCCGAAGTCCAAAAGGAGCTCCTGGGCCTTCAGGGCCTCCCTGAGCAGGGGGCCGGTGCCGAAGAGCTGCACCCTTTTGCCCTTCCCCTCCCCTTGGCGGAAGAGGTAAAGCCCCTTGAGGATCCCCTCTTTCACCCCTTCCCGGGGCTCGGGCATGGGGGGGTGGGGGTAGTTTTCGTTCTCAATGGTGATGTAGTAGAAGACGTCCTCCCCCTCCTTGTACATGCGCCGGAGGCCGTCTTCCAGGATCACGGCGAACTCGTAGGCGAAGGCCGGGTCGTAGGCCAGGAGGTTGGGGGCCGCCAGGGCGTAGATGTGGCTCTGGCCGTCCTGGTGCTGCAAGCCCTCCCCCTCCAGGGTGGTCCGCCCCGCCGTGGCCCCCAGGAAGAAGCCCCGGGTCCTTTGGTCGGCGGCGGCCCAGACCAGGTCCCCGATCCTCTGCAGGCCGAACATGGAGTAGGTGATGAAGAAGGGAATGGTGGGGATGCCATAGTGGGCGTAGGCCGTGCCGGCGGCGATGAACTCCGCCATGGCTCCGGCCTCGGTGATGCCCTCCTCCAGGATCTGCCCCTCCTTGCTCTCCTTGTAGGCGGTGAGGGTGCCGGCGTCCACGGGGATGTAGAGCTGGCCCTGGGGAGAGTAGACCCCCACCTGGGCGATTAGGGCCTCCATGCCGAAGGTGCGGGCCTCGTCGGGGACGATGGGGACGATGAGCTTGCCGATGACGGGGTGGCGGAGCAGCTTGGCCAGGATGCGCACGAAGGCCATGGTGGTGGAGATCTCCCGGCCGCCCGAGCCCTCGTAGAACTCCCGGAAGAACTCCTCCCCCGGGACCTCGAGGCCCCCCGTAAAGCGCACCCGCCTTTCCGGCACGAAGCCCCCCAGGGCCTTCCTGCGCTCCAGGAGGTACCTGACCTCCTCGGAGTCCGGCCCGGGGTGGTAGTAGGGGAGCTCGGCCAGCTTCTCCTCGGGGATGGGGATCCCCAAAAAGGCCCGGGCCTCCTTCAGGTCCTCCTCGGTGAGCTTCTTCACCTGGTGGGCCACGTTCTTGGCCATGGCCGTGGGCCCCATGCCGTAGCCCTTGATGGTGCGGGCCAGGATGACCACCGGGCTCCCCTTGTGCTCCACCGCCGCCTTATAGGCGGCGTAGATCTTCTCCAGGTCGTGGCCGCCCCGGCTCCGGGTGAGCTCGGTGAGCTCCTCGTCCGTCATGCCCTCTATGAGGCGCTTGAGTTCCGGGGTGTTGAAGAAGCGCTCCCTAAGCTCCTTCCCCCCGAAGGCGGCGTAGCGCTGGCTCTCCCCGTCCACCAGGGCCTCAAAGCGGCGGAGGAGGTGCCCCTCCCGGTCCTTGGCGAGGAGCTGGTCCCAGGCCGAGCCCCAGACCACCTTGATGACCCGCCAGCCCGCGCCCCTATAGAGCCTCTCCAGCTCCTGGATGATCTTGGAGTTGCCCCTCACGGGCCCGTCCAGGCGCTGGAGGTTGCAGTTCACCACAAAGATGAGGTTGTCCAGGTTCTCCCTGGCGGCCAGGTGCAAAGCCCCCACGGTCTCGGGCTCGTCGTGCTCCCCGTCCCCCAAGAAGGCCCAGACCTTGGCGGAGCTCTTGGGCTTCAGACCCCGGTCCTCCAGGTAGCGCATAAAGCGGGCCTGATAGATGGCCTGGATGGGCCCCAGGCCCATGGACACCGTGGGGAACTCCCAGAAGTCCGGCATGAGCCAGGGATGGGGGTAGCTGGAAAGCCCCCGGCCTCCCGGCACCGGGGGGTGGACTTCCCGGCGGAAGTTCTCCAGGTCCGCTTGGGAAAGCCGGCCTTCCAGAAAGGCCCGGGCGTAGATGCCGGGGGAGGAGTGGCCCTGGAAGAAGACCAGGTCCCGGTCCAGACCCGCTTCCGGCCCCCGGAAGAAGTGGTTGAAGCCCACCTCATAGAGCTCGGCGATGGAGGCGTAGGTGGAGATGTGGCCGCCGATGCCGTCCGCCTTCTTGTTGGCCCGGGCGACCATCATGGCGGCGTTCCAGCGGAGGATGTTGGCGATGCGGCGCTCTAGCTCCAGGTTCCCGGGATAGGGGGGCTCCAGCTCCTTGGGGATGGTGTTGAGGTAGGGGGTGTTGAGGCGGTTCTGCGGGAAGAAGCCCTGGAGGTAGAGGTACTCGTCCAGGTGGCGCAGAAGCTCCTCCACCCGCTCCGGGCCTTCCACCTTAAGCACGTACTCCAAGGACTCCCGCCACTCCCGGTTCTCTATCTCCTTAAGCCGGGCCCGCTCCTCCGGCGAAAGCCTGGCCCAAGCTTCCTTAAGCTCCCGTTCCGTCATGCTCCCCCCTTGACCAAAAGTACACTACACCGACCCACCCTTCAGTTTGGGGCAGACGGGGCCCCTTTGTCCAATAGCCAAGGGGCCGGGCAGGTGATAAGATTTTCCTATCATGGACCTGCGGCGCCTCCGCCTCTTTCTGCTCCTGGCCGAGGAGAAAAACTTTCACCGGGCGGCGGAGCGGGCCTACCTCTCCCAGCCCGCCCTCTCCCAGCAGATCCAGGCCCTGGAGCGGGAGCTGGGGGTGAGGCTCTTGGAGCGCCGCCCCTTCCGCCTGACCCCGGCGGGGGAGGCCCTGGCCCGGGAGGGGAAAGCCCTTTTGCGGGAAGTGGAGGCCCTGAAGGAGCGGGTGCGCCGGGCGGGGCGGGAAAGCCTGCGCTTTGGGGTGCCGGAGAACCTCCTCCCCGACCTCATGCCCCTTCTGGACCACCTGCGCCGGGGGCTGGGGGAGGCGGTGGAGGTCCTGGAGATGCACACCCCCAGCAGGTCAAGGCCCTCAAGGAGGCGCGGCTGGACTACGGCCTGGCGGGCCTCAAGGTGGCGGACCCCGCCATAGAGGAGGAGCCCCTTTTCAAGGTGCCCATCGTGGTCCTCCTCCCCGAGGACCACCCCCTGGCGGGGCAGGAGCGGGTCCCTTTGGCAGAACTAAGGGAAGCGCCCTTTCTCCTCCTTTCCCGGGAGACCCTCCCCCCCCTCCACGAGGCCTTCCTGGAGGTCTTCCGCCGGGCAGGCTTCGCCCCCCGGGTGGTGCGGGAGGTCTCCCGCTTCTCCCAGGCGGTGAGCCTGGTGGCGGCGGGGGTGGGCGTCCACCTGACCCTGGCCCCCTACCGGGTCTTCCCCCACCCGGGCACCGTCCTGCGGCCTTTGGAGGAGGAGGCCAGCCTGCAGGTGGCCCTCATCTACCGCAAAGACCCCCCGCCCCCGAGGCTAGGCGAGGTGCGGGCCCTCCTCCGGGCCTGGGCCCCTTAGGCCTTTAGGCCCTGGACCTCATCCCCGCCCCAGGCCAGCTCCACCAGTCCGATCACCTCCTCCACGGGAACCCCGTAGTCCAGGGAAAGCCGGGTGATCTCGTGGCCCAGGCGGCGCAGGTGGGCAATCTGGGCGGGGTCGGCGTCCTTGGCCAGGTCCAGAAGCCAGGAAAGCAGGACCTGGGCTTCCTCGTCGGTGAGGCCCTCCGTCAGGGCCTCGTCTTCCAGGAGAAGGTGGGCGGGGTCCTCCCTCATCGCCTCTTCAGTATCTCCTCTTGGCCCACAAAGCCAAGCCTCCTGGCCAGGGCCTCCAGGTGCTCGGGGTCTTTGGCGGCGGCCACCAGGGCCTCAAGGCGGGCTATAGCGGCCCGCTTCTTCTCAAGCTCGGCCTCGAGGCGGGCCCGCTCCTGGGCCAGCTTCTGGGCCCGCACCCCCTCCTGGGCCAGGAGGAAGAGGGCGTGGGCCAGGCCCAGGGCGAAGACCATGTGGAGGACGCGGTAGATGGGCCGCTCCAAGGTGGCCCCATTATACCGTTCCGTGACCCATCATCATCTATTTCACCCCTCAACTGGGCGACGACGATGGGCCACTTCCTGCTTCACCGACCCGTGGCTCGTAGACCAGCCCAAGAGGGCTGTTCCGCCGCCAGGTCAGCCCGTAGGGCTACCTTGCGGGATCTCCACAGGCGTGACTTCCCGCCGAACTG
>Ga0209670_100094_pt1 | contig 61772 bp, 61 predicted proteins | sample PerSpoBPS_BMetaG_FD_184741 | JGI IMG/M metagenome (GOLD analysis project Ga0209670, IMG submission 184741) | Thermal spring microbial communities from Yellowstone National Park, Wyoming, USA - Perpetual Spouter B (PS_B) MetaG (SPAdes) (version 3) | ecosystem: Environmental > Aquatic > Thermal...
GAGGGCAAGATACATGCAACACCCCTTGCCCCAGCTGTTCCCTGAGCCTCTCCATAGCCACGGCCACCGCCCCCCTCAGCTCCTCCACGCTCCTGTAGTGCCGCCGGGGCATCAAAAACCCCTTCACCCGCCGCCAGACGCTTTCCACCGGGTTCAAATGGGGACTGTACCGCGGCAGGTAGGCCACCTCCAGCCCCCGCCCCCGCCACCTCTCCACCGCCTCCCGAAACCCCCGGGACCGGTGAAAGGGCGCGTTGTCCAGAAACACCACCCCACGCACCCCCTCCCGCGCCACCTCCCGGCTCAGCCCCTCCAGGTAGGCCACCACCTCTCCCGTCCCGCACCGCCCCTCCAACAAGGCGTACCCCAACCCCCAGCCCCCACAGGAACGCCGCTCCAGGTGCGCCACCGCGTTCACCCGCCCCGACTTCCCCCAGGCCCGGGGCACCCGCACCGCTTCCCCCTTCCTCGCCCAGGCGTAGGTGGGAGGCAGGGAAAGCCCAAACCCACTCTCATCCAGAAAGAACACCCTCAGCCCCCCCTTTCCGCCTCCTCCAAGGCGGCCGCAAACCTCTCCCTCTCCTCCGCCGTGGGCTTCCCCGTGGGCACGTACCGGGTCCTCTTCCACCGGTACCCCATCTCCAGGAGCTTCCGCCTTACCGTGCCCGGGTGGAAGGTCACGAAGAAGCGCCTCTCCAAAGCCTCCTGGAGCCGGGGGGCCGTCCAGGCCTCCTCTCCCGCCAAGAGCTCCCCCAGGAAGGCGCTCATGGCCGGGGTCCAGCGGGGCCTGGCCCCGGGGGGCTTGCCGTCTACAAGATAGCTTCGCTGACCAAGCCCCTCTATTCCCCTTTCCAGCCACCGCCTGAGGTCGCGGTGGAGGGTGGTGCGGTCCAGGCCCAGGTGGCGGGCGATGCGGGGGGCGGTCCAGCCCTGGGCGGCCAGGCGGACGGCCTGGGCCCGGCGCCGGACCTTGAAGGGGACCACGGGGTTGGTCTCCAGCTCCCGGAGCCGGGCGTCCTCCTCTGGGGTCAGGTGGATGCCAAGGGGGGCAGGCATGTGGATAGTTTAATGCATGGGCACTTATCCCCGCTACCTGGGCCTTCCCCAGGGAAGGCTCCTGGTGGACAACCCCGTGGCCCGGGCCCGAGGGTTCGCCCGCCTAAGGAAGGAGGCCGAGGGCACCTACCCTCCTTTGGGCCTCGAGGCCCTCTCCCCCGTCTATGCGCTTCCAGGACAGAGCGCTTCGTGGAAACCCAGGGGGTGGAGGTGAACCCAAAAGACGCCCAAAGGCTGGGCCTGGCCGACGGAGAGCCCGTCTATGCGGTGAGCCGCCGGGGCAGGATCCGCGCCCGGGCCTGGGTCACCGAGCACCCCCGAGGGGGTGGTCTACGCCCCCTTCCACTTCGCCGAGGCCCCCGCCAACCGCCTCACCCATAGCGCCCTAGACCCCATGAGCCGCATCCCCGAGTACAAGGTGAGCGCCGTGCGGCTGGAAAAGGCCGACTAGAGGGCGGGGAAGGCGAAGGTCTCGTAGCCCAGCTCGGCCACGGCGAACCAGCGGTACTGCTCCTGGCGGAAGGCCCAGTAGGCGGTGTAGACCTTTTTGTAGGTGGCGTCCTTGGCCGCCTGCTCCTCGTAGAGGGCCTGGGCCTCCTCCAGGGCCTTCCTCATGATCTCCAGGGGCCACCTCCTGAGCTTCACCCCCGCCCCTAGGAGGCGCCTCAGGGCCGGCGGGTTCTGGGCGTCGTACTTGGCCATCATGGTCAGGTTGACCTCGGCCGCCGCCACCTCAAAGGCCTCCTGGAACTCCTTGGGAAGCCTCTGCCACTCCTTCAGGCTCACCAGGAAGGAAAGCTGGGCCGAGGGCTCCCAGAAGGAGGGGTAGTAGTAGTATTTGGCCACCTTGTAGAAGCCCAGCTTCTCGTCGTCGTAGGGGCCGCTGAACTCGGTGGCGTCTATGGAGCCCCGCTCCAGGGCCGGGTAGATGTCCCCCGCCGCCAGGGTCTGGGGCACCACCCCAAGCCGCCCCATGACCAGGCCCCCAAGGCCAGGGATCCGCATCCTAAGGCCCCTCAGGTCGGAGAGGGCCCTGATCTCCTTGCGGAACCAGCCCCCCATCTGGGCCCCGGTGTTGCCCCCGGGAAACTGGATCAGGCCGAAGTCGGCGTAGACCCCCCTAAGGAGCTCCAGGCCCCCGCCGTAACGCATCCAGGCGTTGTGCTGGCGGTAGGTCATGCCAAAGGGGACGCCCCCGTCAAAGGCTAAAGCGGGGTTCTTGCCAATGTAAAAGGGCCCGTAGGTGTGCCCCGCCTCCACGGTGCCCGCCTGGACGGCGTCCAGCACCTGGCCCCCGGGAACGATCTCCCCCGCCTGGTAGGGGCGGATCTGGAACCGCCCCCCCGTGAGCTCAAAGACCCTCCGGGCCAGGTCCTCGGCCCCGCCATAGAGGGTGTCCAGGCTCTTGGGGTAGCTGGAGACCAGGCGCCAGCGCACCTGGGGCGCGGCCTGGGCGCGGGCCGTGAAGAGAAGGCTTCCCGCCAGGCCCACGCCTACCTTCTTGAGAAAGCTCCGCCTCCGCATAGACCCTCCTTGGGAAGGCCATTATACCCTTGTTGCCTTCGGCCCACCGCGCCTGGTAACTTCCCCAGGAACCTTTTGCCGGGGCCCCCATGCTGGCCTGGGCCAACATGGGGTGGGATTATACCCTCAGGCTCCGGCCAGAAGGCGCTCTACCAGGGCGAGGAGGGCCTGGCCTTCAAAGGGCTTGCCCAAGAAGGCTTGGGCCCCAGCGGCCATGGCCTCACTCTGGCTTTTGGCGGAGACGCTGGCCGAGAGGGCCAGGACCGGGGTGCTCCCTTGGGCCCGCACCTGGCGGATGACCTCGAGGCCCGAAACCCCCGGCATGACCAGGTCGCAGACCACAAGGTCATAGGCTTGCCCCAGCTTTTCCAGGGCCGCCTCGCCCGAAGGCGCCCAGTCCACCTGGTGCCCGGCCCGTTCCAGCATCCGCCGCACCATGTGGGCCACCAGGGGCTCGTCCTCAACCAGGAGAATCCTGGCCATATAGGGGTAGGATAACCCGGAAGAGGCTTCCCTGACCCTCCTCGCTCTCCACCTCTATCCGCCCCCCGTGGGCCTCCACGATGTGCTTGGAGATGAAAAGGCCAAGCCCGGTGCCGGAAACCCCTCGGGCTCTGGCGTTCTCCGCCCGGCCAAAGCGCTGGAAGAGTTTGGGAAGGTCCTCCTCCGGGATGCCGGGCCCGGTGTCGGCCACCTCCAAGACCAGGGCTTCCTCCGTGGAGTAGGCCCTCAGGCTCACCCGGCCCCCGGGAGGCGTGAACTTGAAGGCGTTGGAGAGGAGGTTGCCCACCACCTGCACCATCCGGTCGGGGTCGGCCTCAAGGAGGGGAAGCTCCCCCACGTCCACCAAAAACTCCACCCCGGAAAGCCGGGCCACCCCGCCGAAGCTCTTGGCGAGCTCCAGAAGGAGAGGCCGAAGGTTCACCGGGCGCTTGGCCACCTCAAAGCGGCCCGCCTCGAGGCGGCTCGTGTCCAACAGGTTGTCCACCATGGTCTTGAGGCGGAAGGCGCTTTCCAGGATAAGCTCCACGGATTCCTTGGCGGAAGGGGGAAGCGCCTCCTCCCTTAGGAGCTCCGCCAGGCCCATGATGACCGCCAGGGGGGTCCTGAGCTCGTGGCTCACGGCGGCGATGAACTCCCCCTTCAGCCTCTCCGCCTCCAGGTGGGGCCTCAGGTCCCGCAAGGTGACCACCACCCCGCCCACCCGGGGCTCGTGGAGGAGGTTCCGGCCCCAGGCGCTCACGGGGATAGGGGTGCCGTCGGCGTGGAGCACCCTGAACTCCGCCACCCGCACCACCCCGGGCTGGGCCAGAAGCTCCTGGAAGAGGGCCTCTGCCCTGGGCCGGTCCTCGGGGTGGACGAACTCCAGGGCCCGGATGGGGGCCCTCTTGTACCCCTCGGGATCGTAGCCCAGGATGTGGCGCACGCTTTGGGAGACGAAGCGGACCAGGCCCTCCCGGTCCAAAACGTAGACCACGTCCTGGGAGTGCTCAAGGAGGGCCTTGAGCTTGGCCTCCTCGGCCTCCAGAAGGGCCAGAAAGCGGGCCTTTTCCAGGATGAGGGCGAGGAGGGTACCCACCTGGCCCAGCCGGGCGAGAAGCCTCTCGGAAAAACGCCTCTCCCTGCGGTAGCCCAAGAGAAGGGCCCCCCGGAAGCTCCCCGCCCGGAAGGGGACCACCAGGGCGCTCTTCAGGCCCAGGGCCCCGGCGAGGGCGCAGTCCTCCGGCTTCAGGGCCTCCACCCCCAAAGGGGCCTCCTGGTTCAGGGCGCGCTCCAGCAGGTTGGGCCGGGGGAGGTCTTGGGGCAGGGCGCAGGTGGCGAAGAGGACCTCCGTCCGCCCGCCCTCCTCGGAAAGGAGGAGCCCCTCGTCGGCGGCGAAGGAGGCCCTGAGGCGCTCCACGATGGCCCGGCCAAGGGCCTTCAGGTCCCGCTCTTTGAGGGCCTCCTGGGCCAGGTCCACCAGGGCCTGGGTGAAGGCGGCCTGCTCCCTAAGGGCCCTCTCCATCCGGGTCCTCTCGGTGATGTCGTGGAGGACCAGGATCCTGGCCTCTCCCACCTTTCGGCCCCGGACGCTGTAGACGCTACCCCCCAGGGCGAGCTCCAAGTGGCCCCCCTCGAGGGCCGGGGCCAGCGCGGCGGGCAGGTCCTCCAGGGCCACCTCGGGCCCCAACGAGAGGACCTCCCGAGCCTTTCCATTGGCGAAACCCCGCTCGCCGAAGAGGACCACCACGCCGTCCGGAAGCTCCTCCAGAATCTGCGAAAGCCGCTCCCGTTCGGCGGCCAGGGCCAGGGAGAGGGCCTTTTTCTCCCAGAAAAGCTCGGCGTTGCGGTAGGCCACCCCCGCCGCCTGGGCCAGAAGCTCCACGTAGCGGAGGTCCTCATCCCGCACCGGGCCGCCAGCGGGACCGTGGTCCATGGCCAGGACCCCTAGGACCCGGTCCTCGGCGAGAACGGGAACGAAGGCCACGCTGGGCCCCACGTCCTGGGCCACCTCGGGGGGCAGGGCCTCCTTGGGGAGGAGAAGGCTCACCTTCTCCCGGGCCGCCCGGGCCAGGGGATCGGGGGAGGAGGCGAGGCTTAGGCGAAGGCGGCTTCGCCCCTCCGTCCAGTAGGCCCTCCCCTCCTTCACCGTCAGGTACCCCTCCAAGACCTCACCCCGCACCAGGGCCACGGTGACCCGGTAAAAGCCGAAACGCTCCGCAAGGGCCCGGGCCAGGGTCTCCAGGACGGCCTCAGGCTCCAGAAGCCGCGCCACCTCCCGGGCCAGGGCCGTCACCTGGGAAAGGGCCTCGGCGTGCCGGGAAAGACGGCTTAGGGCCTGGTTGCGCTCGGCCATGAGCTCGCCGTTTTTTAGGGCCAAGGCGGTGAGCTGGGCCAGGAGGGGGAGAAGGGGGACGAGCCTTCCCGGAACGCCTTCCAGGCTCAGCACCCCCTTGGCGGCGAAGCGGGGGCAGGAGGGGCAAAGGGTGGCCCGGGTGGCCCGGGTGGCCCGGGGCCTCTCCACGCACCGCCTCTCGGGATCGGACCAGCAGAAGCCCTCCTCCTCCCCCACCACGGGGAGGAGCCACTCCTCCCTGACCTTAAGGGGTCCCTCGCTGAAGAAGGCCTCCTGGACCGGCCCCGCCTGGTAAAGGGGCAGGGCGATGGCGGAGACCGTGTAGTGCCGACCCCGACCCGAGGCCACCTCCCCCACCAGCTCCCGGGTCTTCGGCTGGAAGAGGAAGAGGGCCGCCCGCTCCACCCCCTCGTCCGTGGCCACCTCCAGGAGGTTCCTGAGGATCTGGGTGGGCTCGAGGTCCTTGAGGAGGGCCCGCTGAAACCGGGCCAGGACCTCCATCTGCCCTACAGGCCGCATCCTGCCCCAATGGTAGCATGGGGGCCAGGGTTGCCAGGGGCGGCGGAAAATCTTAGACTTGGTCAAAGGGAGAGGCCCCTGGCCCCAGGAGGTGCGGGATGCCCATAGACTTCAGCCTCACGGAGGAGCAGAAGCAGCTCCAGGCCCTGGCCCGGCGCTTCGCCAAAGAGGTCATCATGCCCGTGGCCCGGGAGTACGATGAGAAGGAGGAGGTCCCCTGGTCCATCATAGAGAAGCTCCATGAAGTTGGCCTCCTGAACGCCATTATTCCCGAAGAGTACGGGGGCATGGGCCTCAAGATGCTGGACGAGGTCATCGTGGGCGAGGAGCTGGCCTACGCCTGCATGGGCATCTACACCATCCCCATGGCCAGCGACCTGGGCATCACCCCCGTCCTCCTGGCGGGCAGTGAGGAGCAGAAGGCGCGCTTTCTTAGGCCCCTCACGGAGAAGCCCGCCCTGGCCGCCTTCGCCCTCTCTGAGCCCGGCAACGGCTCCGACGCCGCCGCCCTCAAGACCAGGGCCGTGCGCCAAGGGGACCACTACGTGCTGAACGGCACCAAGATGTGGATCTCCAATGGCGGCGAGGCCGAGTGGGTGGTGGTCTTCGCCACCATAAACCCCGAGCTCCGCCACAAGGGCGTGGTGGCGCTGGTGGTGGAAAAGGGCACCCCCGGCTTCCAGGCGGTCAAGATCCACGGCAAGATGGGCCAGCGGGCCTCGGGTACCTACGAACTCGTCTTTGAGGACGTGAAGGTGCCCGTGGAAAACCGCCTGGGCGAGGAGGGGGAGGGCTTCAAGATCGCCATGCAAACCCTCAACAAGACCCGGATCCCCGTGGCGGCGGGGAGCGTGGGGGTGGCGCGGCGCGCCCTAGACGAGGCCAAAAAGTACGCCAAGGAGCGGGAGGCCTTTGGCAGGCCCATCGCCGAGTTCCAGGCCATCCAGTTCAAGCTGGCCGACATGCTGATGGGCATAGAGACCGCCCGGGCCTACACCTACTACGCCGCCTGGCTGGCGGACCAGGGTCTGCCCCACGCCCACGCCAGCGCTATCGCCAAGGCCTACGCTTCAGAGGTGGCCTTTGAGGCCGCCAACCAGGCCATCCAGATCCACGGGGGCTACGGCTATGTGCGGGAGTTCCCCGTGGAGAAGCTCCTCCGCGACGTGAAGCTCAACCAGATCTACGAGGGCACCAACGAGATCCAGAGGCTCATCATCGCCAGGCACGTGCTTTCGGAGTAAAGGGGGTAGGGAATGAAGTTCGTAGCGGTGATCCGACAGGTTCCAGACGGGGAAAGCCGGCTTAGGATCCAGGAGGGCAGGGTGGACCTCTCCGGGGCCACCCTGATCCTGGACCAGATGGACGAGTACGCGGTGGAGGAAGCCCTCCGCCTCAAGGAGAAGCACGGCGGGGAGGCCATCGTGGTGGGGTTCGGCCCCGAGCGCGCCGAGGAAGCCATCCGCACCGCCTTGGCCATGGGCATGGACCGGGGAGTGCACGTGGTCTTTGAGGGCTTCGCCGACCCGGTGGCGGTGGCCGAGGCCCTAGTCCCGGTGCTGCAGGAGGAGGCCCCCACCCTGGTCCTCACCGGGGGACAGCAGGCGGACTGGGATAGCCAAGCCCTAGGGGCAGCCCTGGCCGAGGGCCTGGGGGTGCCCGTGGTGGCCTGGACCACAGCCATAGAGCTGGAAGGAGATACGGCCAGGGCCAAGCACGACCTGGACGAGGGAGCCGAGTGGGTGCGGGTGCGGCTTCCCGCCCTCTTCACCACCCAGCAGGGGTTGAACGAGCCCCGCTACCCCACCCTGCCCGGCATCATGAAGGCCAAGAAAAAGGAGGTCCGCAAGGTCCAGGCCGAGGTTAGGCCCAAGGTGGTCCTCCTCTCCGAGGAGATCCAGGAGAAGGCGCGTCTGGGCCGGATTCTGGACGGCAAGGACCCGGTGGCGGCGGCGGAGGAGCTGGTCCGGCTTCTTCACGAAGAGGCCAAGGTCATCTAGGAGGGCGAGATGGTTCTGGTAGTCCTGGACCACGACGGCAACAAACTGCGCAAGGGAACCCTCGAGGCCCTGACCCGGGCCCGGAGGCTGGCCGAGGGCCTAGGGGAGAAGGTGGCCGGGGTGCTCCTGGCCGAGGAAGGAGCGCCTTTAGAGGAGGCCAGGAAATACGTGGACATCCTCTACACGGCCACCCTGGGCCCCTACACCGCCGAGCGGTGGGCGGCCGGCGTGCTGGCGGCGGCCAAGGAGGGGGCCAAGGCGGTGGTAGCCCCCTCCAGCCGGCAGAGCCGCACCTACCTGGGCCGGGTGGCCTACGCCCTGAAGGCGGGGCTTCTGGAGGACACCCTGGACTCCTCCCTGGAGGGGGGCGAGGTCCACGCCACCCGCTACGCCTACCTGAACCGGGTTACGCAAAGGGTGAAGGCCCCCCTCCCCGTGGTCCTCACGGTGAAGCCCAACACCACGCCCCTGGCCGAGCCCCTGGGAACCTCGGCGGAGGTGGTGCCCCTCTCGGTGCCCCAGGTGCCCACCGTGGAGGTGCTGGAAAGGGTAGCGGAGGAGAAGAAGGGGGTCTCCCTCACCGAGGCCAACGTGGTGGTCACGGGCGGCCGGGGCATGGGCGGCCCCGAGGCCTTCAAGCTGGTGGAGGAGCTGGCCGCCCTCCTGGGCGGGGCCGTGGGGGCCACCCGGGCCGTGGTGGACGCCGGCTGGCGGCCCTACGGCGAGCAGGTGGGCCAGACGGGGAAGACGGTCCAGCCCGCCCTCTACATCGCCCTGGGGGTCTCCGGAGCGGTGCAGCACCTGGCGGGGATGAACAAGAGCAAGTACATCGTGGCCGTCAACAAGGACCCCGAGGCCCCCATCTTCAAGCACGCCGACTACGGCATCGTGGGGGACGTGCACCAGGTCCTCCCCGCCCTCATTGAGGCGGTGAAGAAACTCAAAGACTAAGGGACCCCCTTGCTGGCCCAAGCCAGCATGGGGTGGCATTAAGCGCCTGCGCTTTGGTTTCGCAACATGGGGTGCCAAAGTCAGGGCTGTGGAAGGCCTTTTCTGGGGCCCCCACCGCGGCGAAAGCCGCGGTGGGGTACCTAGGCCTGGCCTTCCCCGGAGGAAGGCGGGGCCTCTTCTTTGGCCCCTTTCCCGGGGGTCCTAAGGAAGCGCAGGAGGAGGTAGGCCAAGAGGAGGACGAGAAGCAGGCCCACCACGTAGGGCCAGGCCGCTCCGCCCGAGACCTCTGGCGCCTCCGGCAGGCTGATGGGGGGCGCCGGGGTCTTGGAGACCTCCTCCTCCACCTTGCCGAGCCTCTCGGAAAGGGCCTTCAGGGTCTCCCCCTGGGCCTGGACCTGGGCCTCGAGGGCGCTCACCCGGGAGGCCAAGCCCCGGTAGGCCTGGTAGGCCCCATACCCCGCCCAGGCCAGGAGCAGGACCAGCACCAAAGCCAGAATCCAACCCCACGCGCGCCGCATGGTTACCTCCTTTCCGGGCCGGGGCCAGGCCCTCTCCGAAAGCCCTCCCTAGTGTATCATGGCCCCCAAGATGGCCGATAACGCCAGGCTTCTCTTGGACGAGCTTCTGGCCGAACTGGAGGAAAGGCGGCGGAAGGTGCTCATGGGGGGCGGCCCGGAGCGCCAGAAGAAGCAGCACGAGCAGGGCAAGCTGACCGCCCGGGAGCGAATAGACCACCTCCTGGACGAGGGAAGCTTCGTGGAGCTTATGCCCTTCGTCGAGCACCTGGAGACCGGGCTTATGGAGGGCCTCGAGGCCCCCGCCGACGGCGTGGTCACCGGCTACGGCACCATCGGCGGCCGGTTGGTCTTCGTCTTCAGCCAGGACTTCACCGTCCTCGGGGGCTCCCTGGGCAAGATGCACGGCCGCAAGATCGCCAGCCTCATGGACCTGGCGGCCAAGGTGGGGGCCCCGGTCATCGGCCTCAACGACTCCGCCGGGGCCCGGATCCAGGAGGGGGTGGACAGCCTCTCCGGCTACGGGGAGGTCTTCTACCGCAACGCCATTTACTCCGGGGTCATCCCCCAGATCTCCGCCATCCTTGGCCCCTGCGCCGGCGGCGCCGTCTACAGCCCCGCCATGACCGACTTCGTCCTCATGAGCCGCCGGGCCTACATGTTCATCACCGGCCCCGAGGTCATCAAGAGCGTCACCAAGGAGGAGGTGAGCTTTGAGGCCCTGGGTGGGGCCGACGTCCACATGGAAAAAAGCGGCGTGGCCCACCTGGAGGGCGAGGACGACCGGGAGGTCCTGGACCTCATCAAAAAGCTCCTCAGCTACCTGCCCCAAAGTAGCCGGGAGAAGCCCCCCGTCCTGGAGCCCCAGGACGACCCCCACCGCCCGGTGCCCGAGGTCCTGGACATCGTCCACCCCGACGCCAAGAGGCCCTACAACATGCACGCCCTCATACGGGCCATCCTGGACGGGGGCGAGTTCCTGGAGATTCAGCCCCGCTTCGCCCGCAACATCATCGTGGGCCTGGGGCGGCTCGGGGGATACCCCGTGGGGGTCATCGCCAACAACCCCCGCTTCATGGCCGGGGCCCTGGACATCAACGCCTCGGACAAGGCGGCCCGCTTCATCCGCACCATGGACGCCTTCGGCATCCCCCTCCTCACCTTCGTGGACGTGACCGGCTTCCTGCCCGGCGTGGCCCAGGAGCACGGGGGCATCATCCGCCACGGGGCCAAGATGCTCTTCGCCTACGCCGAGGCGACGGTGCCCAAGATCACCCTCATCGTGCGCAAGGCCTACGGGGGGGCCTACCTGGCCATGAACTCCAAGGACATGGGGGCCGACGTGGTCCTGGCCTGGCCCACGGCGGCGGTGGCCGTCATGGGGGCAGAAGGAGCGGCCAACATCGTCTTCCGCCGGGAGATCCAGACCTCGCCAAACCCCGAGGAGACCCGCAGGAAGAAGATTGAGGAGTACCGCAGGGCCTTTGACAACCCCTGGGTGGCCGCGGGCCGGGGTTACATTGACGACGTGATTGACCCCGCCGAGACCCGCCGCCTCCTCTACCGCCACCTAAAGATGCTCTGGGAGAAGAAGGAAGAGCGCCTCTGGAAGCGGCACGACAACATCCCCCTGTAGCGGACGCCCGGACCTACGACCAAAGTTCTAAAGTGCCCGCACTTTGGTTTCGCAACATGGAATGCCCAAGTTGGGGCTGAGGCCTGCCCCTTCGCAAGCCCCTACTGAGGGCTTTCCCCACCAAGCCCCCCTTTGCGGGGGGCTTCTTTTATGCTGGAGGCCGTGGACCTGGAGTCCTTCGCCCGGGAGCTTGTCCAGTGCCGCCTCTGCCCCAGGCTCGTGGCCTGGCGGGAAGGGGTGGCGGGGAAGAGGCGGGCCTTTCGGGAAGAGACCTACTGGGCGAGGCCCGTGCCCGGCTTCGGGGACCCCAGGGCCAGGATCCTCCTCTTCGGCCTGGCTCCCGGGGCCCACGGCTCCAACCGCACCGGCCGCCCCTTCACCGGGGACGCCTCCGGGGCCTTTCTCTACCCCCTCCTCCACGAGGCCGGCCTCGCCAGCAAGCCCGAAAGCCTCCCCGGGGACGACCTGAGGCTCCATGGGGTCTACCTCACGGCCGCGGTGCGGTGCGCGCCGCCCGACAACCGGCCCACCCCCGAAGAGCTCAGGACCTGCGCCCGCTGGACGGAAGTGGAGCTTTCCCTCCTCCCTGAGCTTAGGGTCTTCCTGGCCCTGGGCCACACCGCCCACCAGGCCCTCCTCGCCCACTTGGGCCTCAGGAAGCGGGACTTCCCCTTCGCCCACGGCCGGGCCTACCCCCTGGAAGACGGGCGCTACCTGGTGGACAGCTACCACGTCTCCCGGCAGAACACCCAGACGGGGAGGCTAACCCGGGAGATGTTCCTCGAGGTCCTCCTCCTGGCTAGGCGCCTCGCCGGGCTTTGAGCCAGGCCGTAAGCTCCCGGTAGGAGAGCGTGTTCAGGACCCTTTCCGGGCCGATCCAGGCCCGCTTGGCGGTCCCCACGGCCAGCTCCATGAAGCGGAGGTGGTCCAGCTGGTGGGCGTCGGTGGAGAGGCTCACCCATAGGCCCATCCCATAGGCCATGCGGGCCAGGTCGTCGGGCAGGTCCATGCGGTCGTAGTAGCCGTCAATCTCCACCGCCACCCCCCGCTCCAGGGCCTTCTGGAAGATGGCCTCCCAGTCCGCCTCTATGGGGGGCCTGCGGCCGATGAGCCTGGCGGTGGGGTGGGCCAGGACGTGGACAAAGGGGTTCTCCAGGGCCTTGAGAATGCGCCGGGTCTGGTCGGCCTTGGGGAGCTTGAACTGGGAGTGGATGGAGACGAGGACGATGTCTAGCTCCCTTAAGACCCAGTCCGGGTAGTCCAGGGAGCCGTCGGGCCGGATGTCCACCTCGGCCCCCGCCAGGAGGTAGGGGGGGCCGTGGGCCTCGTTGAAGCGGCGGATGGCCTCTATCCGCTTTAACGCCTCCTCCGCCGAGGGCCCCCCCGCCACCCGCACCGCCGGGGAGTGGTCGGTGACGGCCAGGTACTCGTAGCCCAGCTCCCTGGCCGCCTGCCAGAGCTCCTCCAGGGTGTTCTGGCCGTCGGAGTAGGTGGAGTGGACCTGGAGGTCCCCCTTTACCTGGGAAAGCTCCAGAAGCCGGGGAAGGGCCCCCCTCTGGGCCGCCTCAATCTCCCCGTGGTCCTCCCTCAAAGGCGGGGGGATGAAGGGCAGGCCCAGGGCGGTGTAGACCCCCTCCTCGGTCTCCCCGGCGATCCGCTCCTCGCCCCGGAAGACCCCGTACTCGGAAAGCTTCAGGCCCATCCCCTGGGCCAGGGCCCGGAGGCGGATGGAGTGCTCCTTGCTGCCCGTGAGGTACTGGAGGCCCGCCCCGTAGCTCTCCTCCGGCACCACCCGGAGGTCCACCTGGAGGCCGTTTTTTAGAAAGACCGTGGCCCGCTCCCTGCCCTTGGCGTAGACCTCCTTTACCCCGGGCAGGGCCACGAAGCCCGCTACCACCTTCTCCGGCTCGAGGCTCGCCACCAGGTAGTCCAGGTCCCCCACGGTGTCCTTGTAGCGGCGAGCGGAGCCGCAAAGCTCCGCCTTTTTTACCCCGGGGAGGGCCCGGATCTGTTCCAGGAGGTTTCGCGCCAGGGAGAGCACCGCCCCCAAAGGCCGCCGCTTGCCCGCTGCCTGGGCCAGGAGGAGGCCCTCCTTGATGCGCTCGGCCTTCTTGGCCCCGAAGCCCTTTAGCCTAAGAAGGTCTCCCCTCTCCAGGGCCTCCTTGAGCTTCTCCAGGGAGTCTATGCCCAAGGCCTCGTAGAGCCCTCGGGCGGTCTTGGGCCCCACCCCCGGGACCTCCATGACCTCGAGGACCCCCCTCGGCACCTTCCCGCTCAGCTCCTCGTGCTTCTTCACCCGGCCCGTGGCGAGGAACTCCAGGATCTTGTCGGCCAGGTCGGGGCCGATGCCGGGAAGCTCCAGGAGGGCCTCCTTGCCCTTCTTGGCGATCTCCTCTATGGGGGTGTCCAGGTCGTAGAGGGTGCGGGCGGCCTGGTAGTAGGCCCGGACCCGGAAGGGGTTATCCCCCAGAAACTCGCCCATGAGCCCAATCTCCTCAAAGACCCGGGCCAGCTCCTGGTTTCTCATGGCTTCACTATATACTTGGAGCGGTGCCCAGGCCGGACCGCTTCCGCAAAGCCGTGGTGGCCCTCCTCAAGGAGGCGGGCCGCCCCATGCACTACGCCGAGATCGGCCGCCACCTGAAGGAGACGGGCCTATGGGCAAAGGTGCGGGAGCCGGAGAAGATCGCCAAGGTGCGCCTCTCGGCCCTGGCCCGCTGGGAGCGGAGCCCGGTGGTGGCCCTGGGCGAGGGCCTTTACGCCCTCAGGGAAGAAGGCGGTACGAGGCCAGAACCTTGAGGTAGTTGGCCCGCTCAAAGGCGGCGGGCTCAGCCACCTTCTGGTAGCCCAACACCCCCTGCATCTCCTCCACGCTCCCGTACTCCTTATTCCTCACATGAAGGCCCTTAACCTTCACCTCTTCCCTACCCTACCCCCGCCCTGGGGTGAGGAATGTCCCGGGGATAAGATGAGGGCATGCTGGGTCCCTGGCGCTACCTTCTGGCCCTGGTCTTCCTCCTCCTGGCCCTCTTCTTGGAGGAAGCGCGCCCCCTCTTCCTTCTCCTCTCCGGTCTCGCCCTCCTTTTGGGAAGGCCCAGGTCCTGCCCCCGCCCTTGACGAAACCCCCCTGGGGGCCAAGACTTAGGGGCGTGGACGCCTTCACGGAAAACCTCAACAAGCTGGCCGAGCTGGCCATCAGGGTGGGGCTCAACCTGGAAGAGGGCCAGGAGATCGTGGCCACCGCCCCCATAGAGGCGGTGGACTTCGTGCGCCTCCTGGCGGAAAAGGCTTACGAGAACGGGGCAAGCCTCTTCACCGTTCTTTATGGGGACAATCTCATCGCCAGGAAGCGCCTGGCCCTGGTGCTGGAGGCCCACCTGGACAGGGCCCCCGCCTGGCTGTACGAGGGCATGGCCAAGGCCTTTCACGAGGGCGCGGCCCGCCTGGCGGTGAACGGCAACGACCCCAAGGCCCTGGAGGGCCTTCCCCCTGAGCGGGTGGGCCGGGCCCAGCAGGCCCAGAGCCGGGCCTACAGGCCCGCCCTCTCCGCCATCACCGAGTTCGTCACCAACTGGACCATCGTCCCCTTCGCCCATCCGGGCTGGGCCAAAGCCGTCTTCCCCGGCCTCCCGGAGGAGGAGGCGGTGCAGAGGCTCTGGCAGGCCATCTTCCAGGCCACCCGGGTGGACCAGGAGGACCCCGTGGCCGCCTGGGAGGCCCACAACCGGGCGCTCCACGCCAAGGTGGCCTTCCTGAACGAAAAGCGCTTCCACGCCCTACACTTCCAGGGGCCCGGCACGGACCTCACCGTGGGCCTGGCCGAGGGGCACCTCTGGCAGGGTGGGGCCACCCCCACCAAGAAGGGGCGGCTTTGCAACCCCAACCTGCCCACGGAGGAGGTCTTCACCGCCCCCCACCGGGAGCGGGTGGAGGGGGTGGTGCGCGCCAGCCGCCCCCTGGCCCTCTCCGGCCAGCTGGTGGAAGGCCTTTGGGCCCGGTTTGAAGGGGGCGTGGCCGTGGCGGTGGGCGCCGAGAAGGGGGAAGAAGTCCTCAAGAAGCTCCTGGAAACCGACGAGGGGGCGAGGCGCCTGGGGGAGGTGGCCCTGGTGCCCGCGGACAACCCTATCGCCAAGACCGGCCTCGTCTTCTTTGACACCCTCTTTGACGAGAACGCCGCCAGCCACATCGCCTTCGGCCAGGCCTACGCCGAGAACCTGGAAGGCCGCCCCAGCGGGGAGGAGTTCCGGCGCCGGGGCGGCAACGAGAGCATGGTTCACGTGGACTGGATGATCGGCTCCGAGGAGATGGACGTGGACGGCCTCCTCGAGGACGGCACCCGCATCCCCCTCATGCGGCGGGGGCTTTGGGTCGTCTAAAACATCCCCCCGGCCGCCAGTGGAACAGGTGGATCGCTCTTTTTGGGACCTCTCCCTTTTTCTCTAGCCGAAAAGGACCTGCGCCAACTTGTAGGCCGTCATGACCACGATCAGCACGCCAAAGGCCTGTTTGAGCCGCGCCCCCGGCACATAAAGGCTGGTGATGCGCGCCCCCAAAAACGCCCCCAGGGCCCCCACCAGGACGAGAACCCCGGCCAGGCCCGGGTCCACCCGGGCAGTGGCCAGGTGGGGGATGGGGGCGGAGAAGGAGGGAGGGGTGACGGCCAGGGCGTTGACCGCCGCCGCCCGCTTGGGCTCAAAGCCCACCAGGATCAAGGTGGGAAGGAGCAAAAATCCAGGCCCCACCCCCAGCATCCCCGCCACCACGGAGATGGGCACGGCGAGCAGGGAGGCCAGGAGCAAGTTGGGGGCGCTGGGCCTGCTGGCCCCTGGCTTCTCCGGCAGGAACATGCGCCAGGCCAGAAAGGCCACCGCCCCAAAGTAAAAGACCCAGAGCCAACGGGCCTCCACCACCTGGGCCAGCCAGGCCCCCAAGGGCGCGAACAGGGTGGTGACCAAGGCCAGCAGGATGGCCGGCCGCCACAGCACCAGGCCGCTGCGGGCGAAGCCAAAGAGGGAAAAGAGGGCCGTGACGCCGTTTAGGAGCAGGGAAAGGGGCTGCACCTGGTGCACCAGGTCGTGAAGGAAGAAGCTCAGGAAAGGAACCGCGGCGAAGGCCACACCCAGCCCCAGCATCCCGGAAACCAGGGAAAGGAGGAAGAGGCCTGCGTCCATGGTAAGCGTGGCGCCTTCCACGGCCGTAGTCTACCCCTTTCCCTCTAGGGGAACCCCACGGCGGCGCCCCCGCGAGGTCCCCCGTTGGCCCCGGTTTCCGTGGCCCATGGGTGGCGCGTCCAGCAGGGGCCAAACCCGCTCTACGGGTTGGAGCTCGGGAGAGTGGGGGGGCAGGAAGACCAAACCCACCCCTGGGGAGAGGGCGGGCGAAGCGCTTTGTAAAAATATTCACGATTCTTCTCGCTTGTGCTTTCTCTCTCCTATACAACCTCGAGGGCCTCCCGGAACATCCCAAGGAGGTCCTCCGGGGCCTCGAGGCCCACGGAAACCCGCACCAGACCGGGCGTCACCCCCGCCTGGAGCCTCCCCTCCTCGGGGAGGCGGCTGTGGGTGGTGGTCCAGGGGTGCACAAGGAGGGTGCGGGCGTCCCCCAGGTTGGCGGCCTTGGGCAGGGGGATGGCCCTAAGGAAGCGGCTCGCCGCCTCCTGGCTCCCCAGGTCCAGGGTGAGCATGGGGCCGAAGGCGCTCAGGTACTTCCGAGCCCGCCCGTGGGCGGGGTCCCCCTCCAGCCCCGGGTAGCGGAGGGCCTTCACCTTGGGGTGGCCCTGGAGGCGTTCGGCGAGGAAGCGGGCGGTCTCGCTCATCCGCGCCACCCTCAGGGCCACGGTCTCCAGGCCCTGGAAGAGAAGGTAGGCGTGGAAGGGGGAAAGGGCCGTGCCCAGGAGGGAAAGGCCCAGAGTACGGACCCGCTCGGGGTAGCACCGCCCTCCCAGGGCCTCCCAGGGCACCTGGCCCCGGGGGTCCTTCTTCAGGAACTGGGGGTAGCGGGCCCAAAGCGCCGTGTCCCGGGAAAGCACCGCCCCGCCCAGGACCGAGCCGTGGCCGCTGGCCCACTTGGTGAGGCTTTGCACCACCACGTGCGCCCCCCACCTGAGGGGCCGGCAAAGCGCCCCCGCCGCCCCGAAGGTGTTGTCCACGATGAGGGCGACCCCCTTCTCCTCGGCCAAGGAGGCCAGGCCCTCGAGGTCCGGGATGTAAAGGGCGGGGTTGGCCAGGGTCTCCACGAAGATGGCCCGGGTGCTGGGGCTAAGGGCCTCCCGCACCCGGTCGGGCTCGGGGTCCACGTACCGGACCCGCACCCCCATGAGGCCCAGGACCTGGCCGAAAAGCCCGATGGTCTGGCCGAAAAGCCCCCTCGCCGCCACCACCTCGTCCCCCTGGCGCAGGAGGGCCAAAAGGGCGGCGAAGGTGGCCGCCTGGCCGCTGGCCAAGACCACGGCGTGGTCCGCCCCTTCCAGGGCCTTGAGCCTTTCCTCCAGGGCCCTGGCCGTGGGGTCCTTCTGCCTGGCGTAGACGTAACCTTCCCCAGTGGCGAAGCGCTCCGCCCCCTCCTCCAGGGTCTTGAAGCCGTAGGCGACCACGGCGTAGATGGGAAGCCCCAAGGCCCCATAGGGGTCCTCGGGGAGGCCGGCGTGCACCGCCAGGGTCTCGTACTCCATCCCGCCCTCCTAGCGCACCAGGAGCACGGGACAGGGGGCCTCGGCCACCACCTTCTGGCTCTGGCTTCCCAGAAAGAGGCTCCCCACCGCCCCCAGGCCCCGGGTGCCCATGACGATCAGGTCCGCCTTCTCCCCGATGGCCGCCTGGAGGATGGCCTCCGCCGGCCGCCCCTCCAAAAGGAGGGCGTCCTCCCGGGGAACCCCGGTCAGGGCCATGGCCTCGGCCAGAACCCTCTCCGCCCGCTCCAGCCGCCTCTTCAGGGCCTCTTCAAAAAAAGGGCTCCCCCAGGTAGTCGGGCACGGGCTCGTAGGCGTGGACCACCAGAAGCCTCGCCCCGTGGGCCTGGGCCTCGGCCTTGGCCACCTGTGCCGCCCGCTTGGCGTGGTCCGAGCCGTCGTAGGCCAGAAGGATGGTCTTGAACATGGGCGCATTGTACCCCACAAGCCTTAGGCTTCGGCCCGCCTCTCCGAGGGGATCTCCACCTTCCGCCCGCAACGGCAGGTCTCCCCCTCTATGCGGAAAACGCTCCCGTCCGCCCGGGGGTAGAGCCAAAGGGCCCCGCAGTCCGGGCAGCGGACCTCGGCCACCAGGGAGCGGATCTCTTCCGGGCTAAAGCGGTAGACCTCCCCGCACCAGTGGCAGACCACCTCCGCCCCCCCGTCCTTCACGATCATGTCCTCCCGCTCCTCGGGGGTGAAGAAGACCAGGGCCTCCAGGGCCTTTTCCCGGCTACAGCGGCACTGGAAGCGGACCGGGATCTCGTTTTGGGCGTAGCCCAGGGCCCGGAGGTCCGTGGGCGTGTAGCCGAGGCCCTGGAAGATGGCCTCCAAAGTCCCCTCCAGGCCCTTCTCCTTGAGGAGGGGCGTGAGGCCCTGAAGCCCCGCCAGGTTGGCCTCGAGGCGGGCCACCACCTCCTCGGGGGCCCCGGGCATGACCTGGACGGCCACGCCCCCCGCCACCTCCACCTCGCCTTCCCCGTGGACCCGCACCCCCAGGAGGACGGCGGAGGGGATCTGCTCGGACTGCCAGAGGTAGTGGGCCAGGTCCTCGGCGATCTCGCCGGAGACCAGGGGCACCGTGCTGGTGTAGATCTCCCCGTTAGGAAGGCTCCGGTCCACCCGCAGGACCCCGGGCCCCACAAGCTCCCCCACGTTGAGCTTGCCGTCTTCCCGCAAGGGCGCCTCCGCCTTCGGGTTTTTCACGTAGCCCCTCACGTGGCCGAAGGCGTCGGCCTCCGCCACCAGGCCCCCCAGGGGCCCTGCGCCCTCTATGCGCAGGGTGAGGCGCTCCTTGGGGGTCTTGAGGAGGAGCTGGGCCAGAAGGGAGGCCCCGGTCATGGCCCGGCCCAAGGCGGCGGTGGCCGTGGGGGAAAGGCCGTGCCGAAGCCTGGCCTCCTCCACCACGTCCGTCGTGTCCGCCGCCACCACCCTCAGGTTCCCGTCCCCGGCAAGTCCCCTCAGAATCCGCCCCATACCCCGCCATTTTGCCACAACCCCTATAATCGCCCTATGGGCCTCGTCATCTACGACACCATGGAGAGGAAGAAGGTGCCCTTCCACCCCGCCACCCCGGGCCACGTGGGCATCTACGTCTGCGGCCCCACCGTCTACGCCGACCCCCACCTGGGCCACGCCCGGGGTCCCATCGTCTACGACGTCTTGCGGCGCTACTTCCTCCATAAGGGCTACAAGGTCCGCTTCGTCTCCAACATCACCGACGTGGGCCACCTGACCGAGGACGACGAGGGCGAGGACAAGGTGGCCAAACGGGCCAAGCTGGAAAAGCTGGAGCCCATGGAGGTGGCGGAGAAATACACCTGGAGCTACTTTGACGCCATGGCGGCCCTGAACGTCCTGAGGCCCTCCATCGCCCCCAGGGCCTCGGGCCACATCCCCGAGATGTGGGAGCTCACGCAAAAGCTCCTGGAGCGGGGTGTGGCCTACGTGCGGGAGGGGAGCGTCTACTTCCGGGTTCGGGCCTTCCCGGAATACGGGAAGCTCTCCGGCAAAAGGCCCGAGGAGCTCAGGGCCGGGGCCAGGGTGGAGGTCCGGGAGGAGAAGGAGGACCCCCTGGACTTCGCCCTGTGGAAGCGGGCCGAGCCCGGCCACCTCATGCGCTGGAAGAGCCCCTGGGGGGAGGGCTACCCCGGCTGGCACATTGAGTGCACCGCCATGAGCCTCAAGTACCTGGGGGAGGGGTTTGACCTGCACGCCGGGGGGATTGACCTCCAGTTCCCCCACCACGAGTGCGAAATCGCCCAGGCGGAGGCGGCGGGGTACCGCTTCGCCCGGCACTGGATGCACCACAACCACGTCCTCCTGGAGGGAGAGAAGATGGCCAAGAGCACGGGGAACCTGGTCCTCCTCCACGACCTCCTCCGCGCCCACGAGCCCATGGCCGTGCGCTTTTACCTCCTGCAGACCCACTACCGGAGCCCCATGGACTTCACCTTTCAGGGCCTCGAGGCCGCCAAGAAGGGGTACTTCCGCCTCCTGAACGCCTACCGGGAGGTGCGCGCCCGCAAGAAGACTGCCCCCAAGGGCACCACCCCCGAGCTGGAGAGGGCTTTGGAGGCCCTGGAGAAGGGCTTCATGGCCGCCATAGAGGACGACCTCTCCACCCCTGAGGCTTTGGCCCAGTTCTTCACCTTCCTCCCCGAGCTCCACCGCCTCCTCCCCGAGGCCAGAGAGGAGAGCCTAAGGCGGGCGGAAGAGGCCTTCCGCACCCTGGGGGAAGGGATCCTGGGCCTCTTCCCGGAAAGGGTCCTGGAGGAGAAGCTCTCGGGGCCTCTCCTCGAGGGCCTCATCGGCCTCCTCCTAGAGCTGAGGGAAGAGGCCCGGCGGGCCAAGGACTACGCCAAAAGCGACCTAATCCGGGACCGGCTCAAGGCCCTGGGGGTCATCGTGGAGGATACCAAGGAAGGCCCCAGGTGGCGCATAGAGGCGCCGTGAAATGACCCCGCCCTTGGCGGCGGGGCGCTTAAGTACCCCACCGCGGCTTTCGCCGCGGCGGGGGCCCCAGTAACACCACCCCATGCTGGCTTGCACCAGCATGGGGGCCCCAGAAGAGCCCTAGCGCGGGATGGGGTAGCCCTGGGCCTCGAGGACCGCCTCGGCCACCTTCCGCCTCAGGGCCACCAGGTCCACGGGCTCGCGCTTGGTGAGCCTGCGGGCGGCCGAGTAGACCACCCGGGCCTCGTCCCCCTCCACAAGCCGCGGCAGAACGCCAAGGGCCCTCATCTGGGCCCGGTCCAGGGCCTGCACCAGATAGACCCGGGCCATGGCCTGGGCCAGGTCCCCAAGCCGCCTGGCCCGGAGGACGGCGCTCTCGGCAGCGTAGGCGTCAATGAGAATGTCGGCGGCGGCCGCCAGGACCTCCTGCTCCTCCTCCACCCCCTGGCCGTACCTCTGGGCCGCCAGGCCGGCCACCATCAGGAAGAGTTTCTTGAGGCCGGCGATCTGGTAGAGCTCCAGGTCCTCGGGCTCCTCAAAGCTGGGCTCCAAAAGCTCCTTCTGGAGCTTCATGGCCGCCTGGAAGAGGGGGAGTTGCCCCTTCAGGGCCCGGCGGAGGAGCATGCCGGGGATGAGGAGGCGGTTGATCTCGTTGGTGCCCTCAAAGATGCGGTTGATGCGGGCGTCCCGGTAGGCCCTCTCAATGGGGTACTCCTGGGAGTAGCCGTAGCCACCGTGGATCTGCACCCCTTCGTCCACCACGTAGTCCAGGACCTCCGAGCCCAGCACCTTGATGATGCTGGCCTCCACGGCGTACTCCTCAATGCCCGCCATCACCGCCTCAGCGCCCTCCTTGCCCAAAAGGGCCTCGTCAATGAGGCCCACGGTGCGGTAGACGGCGCTCTCAGCGGCGTAGATGCGGCTCGCCATCTCCCCCAGCTTCTCCTGGATGAGGCCGAAGCGGCCGATGGGGCGGCCGAACTGGACCCGCTGGGCCGCGTACTGGGCGGAAAGCTCCAGGGCCCGCTTGGCCCCGCCCACGGCCCCCGCCCCCAGCTTGTAGCGGCCCACGTTGAGGACGTTGAAGGCGATCTTGTGCCCCTTGCCGATCTCCCCCAGGACATTCTCCACCGGCACCTTGACGTCCTCCAGGATCACCTGGCGGGTGCTGGAGGCCTTGATGCCCATCTTCTTCTCCTCGGGGCCGAAGGAGAGGCCCGGGGTGTCCCGCTCCACCAAAAAGGCGGTGAAGTGCTCCCCGTCCACCTTGGCGAAGACGGTGAAGAGCTGGGCGAAGCCCGCATTGGAGATCCACTGCTTGACGCCGTTCAGGATGTAGTATTTGCCGTCTTCCGAGAGGGTAGCCCGGGTCTTGGCGGCCAGGGCATCCGAGCCCGAGCCGGGCTCGGTGAGGCAGTAGGCGGCGATCCACTCCCCGCTGGCGAGCTTCGGCAGGTACTTGCGCTTCTGCTCCTCGGTGCCGAAGTAGACGAGGGGCAGGGTGCCGATGGAGGTGTGGGCCCCGTAGGTGACGGAAAAGCCCCCGGTTCCCGAAAGCTCCTCCGCCACCACGGTGGAGATCACCTTGGGCAAGTCCAGGCCCCCGTAGGCCTCGGGGACGTCAATGGCCAGAAGCCCAAGCTCCCCTGCCTTACGCATCAGGGGCACGTTGAGCTCCAGCTCCCCGTGCTCCATGCGGTCCAGAAGGGGAAGCACCTCCCGCTCCACGAAGGTGCGGGTGGTGCGGGCAATCTCCTTGACGCTCTCGTCAAAGTCCTCCGGGGTGTAAATGGCCTCCGGGCTCTCCAGAAGCCAGCCGCCGCCCTTTTTCCAAAGCTTCTTCTCCTCGGTCATGGTCGCCTCCTTACGCCGGATATACCTCAAAGACGCCGGCGGCCCCCATGCCGCCGCCGATGCACATGGTGACCAGGCCGTACCCCCCGCCCCGCCGGGAAAGCTCGCTGATGAGCTGGGCGGTGAGCTTGGCCCCGGTGGCCCCCAGGGGGTGGCCCAGGGCGATGGCCCCGCCGTTGACGTTGGTTCTCTCCTCGGGCATCTCCAAAGCCCGCATCACCGCCAGGACCTGGGCGGCGAAGGCCTCGTTGAACTCAATGAGGTCAATCTGGTCCAGCTTTAGCCCGGCCCGCTCCAAGGCCTTGGGCACGGCCTTCACCGGGCCGATGCCCATCACGTCGGGCTCCACACCGGCCACGGCGAAGCTCACTAAGCGGGCGAGAGGCTTAAGGCCCAAAGCCTCGGCCTTCTCCCGGCTCATGACCACCACCGCCGCTGCCCCGTCGGAGTAGGGGCTGGCGTTCCCCGCCGTCACCGTGCCCCCCTTCTTGAAGGCGGGGCGGAGCTTGGAGAGGGCCTCGAGGCTGGTCTCGGGCCGCACGGTCTCGTCCCGCTCAAAGAGGACCTCCTCCACCCGTTTCTTGGTGCCCTGGTAGGTGACCTTAGGCACCCGGATGGGCACCACCTCGCTAAAGCGCCCCTGGGCCCAGGCCTGGGCCGCCCTCTGGTGGCTCCTAAGGGCCCAGCGGTCCTGGTCCTCCCGGCTGATGCCAAACCGCTCCGCCACCCGCTCGGCGGTGTAGCCCATGCCGATGTAAACGGAATAGGCCTCCGGGCTCCACTCGGTGGGGGTGAGGTCGGGGTGGAGCCGGGTGTGGAAGCCCGACATGGGCACCTGGCTCATCATCTCCACCCCACCCGCCAACACCGCGTCCGCCATCCCCGTCATCACCGCCTGGGCCGCCATGGCGATGGTCTGGAGGCCCGAGGAGCAGAAGCGGTTGACCGTGGCCCCCGCCACCTCCACGGGAAAGCCCGCCCGGAGGAGGGCCAGGCGGGCGATGTTGAGCCCCTGGGCCGCCTCGGGCATGGCGCAGCCCCAGAGGACGTCCTCAAGCTCCCTGGGGTCCAGGCCCACCCGCTCCAGCGCCCCCCGCATCACCTGGGCCGAGAGGTCCACCGGGTGGAGGGTGGCCAAGGCCCCGTCCTTCTTGCCCCGGGCCACGGGGCTCCGAACCGCGCTCACGATGACCGCTTCCCGCATCTTTTCCCCCTTTTAGTTCCTCAAGGGCTTCCCCGTCTTCAGGGTGTAGGCGATGCGCTCCTGGGTCTTCCGGGTGCCGAGGAGCTTCAAGAAGGCCTCACGCTCCAGATCCAGGAGGTCCCACTCCGAGACCTCCCGGGCCGGCCCTTCCCCGCCGGAGAGCACGTAGGCGATCTCCAGGCCGATCTTCATGTCGTGGTCCGTGATCTCCCCCGCCTCGCGGAAGGCCCACACGGCGTAGCGCAGGTTGCCAAGCGCCTCGCTCCCCAGGACGCGGATGGTGGGCGGCAGGGGCGGACGGTAGTCGGGGGCCAGCTCCAGGACCCTCTGCTTGGCGTCGGCGATCAGGAAGTCCCGGTTCATGGAGATGCCATCCCGGTCCCTGAGGAAGCCCATCTTCCTGGCCTCGAGGGCGCTCGTGGAGGTCCTGGCCATGGCGATCAGGTTGAAGGCCCGCTTGACCGCCTCAAAGGGGTCCGCCTCCTCGTAGGGGGCGAGCTCCTTGGTGAAGCGGAGGAGCATCTCCTTGGTGCCGCCCCCGGCGGGCAAAAGACCCACCCCGGCCTCCACCAAGCCCATGTAGAGCTCGGCGTGGGCCTGGACCCTATCGGCGTGCAGGGTGAACTCGGCCCCGCCCCCCAGGGTGAGGCCGAAGGGGGCCACCACCACGGGGAAGGGGCTATAGCGCAAGGACATGGAGGCCTTCTGGAACTGCCGCACCGCCAGGGAAAGCTCGTCCCAGTCCCCCTCCTGGGCCAGGGAAAGGATGAGGGCCAGGTTGGCCCCGGCGGAGAAGGCCCTGGGGTCCTCGTTGCCGATGACGAGCCCCAAATAGCCCTTCTCCTCCACGTACTCCAGGCTCTTCTGGAGCATGCGGATAACCCCCTCCCCGATGGCGTTCATCTTGGTGCGGAACTCCAGAAGGGCCACCCCATCCCCCAGGTCCAGAAGCGCCGCCTCCTTGCCCTCCAGGAGGGTCTTCCCCTCGGACTTAAGGGCCTTGAGGGAGATGACCCCTTCCCGCTTGGGCAGGGGGTGGTAGGCCCCGTCAAACCCCAGGAAGGTGCCGTTCTTGTAGAAGGCCCCGTCCGCCTTCTCCAGAAGCTCGGGGACGGAAAGCCCATGGGCCCCAAGGAGATCCCTCACCCGGGCTAGGCCCACGGCGTCCATGTTCTTGAAGGACCCCGCCTCCCAGCCGAAGCCCCACTCCAGGGCCTGGTCCACGGAGACCAGGTCGTAGGCGATCTCCGGGGTCTTCTCCAGGGTGTAGTGGGCGGTCTTGGCGAAAAGCTCCCTGAGGAAAGCCCCGTACTTGCCGGGAAGCTCCAGGACCTTGGGCAGGCGCTCAGCAAGGGGAAGGTCCCTGAGAGCCCTAAGCTCCGGCAGGTCCAGCTTGGCCCGGGGCACGTAGTCCAGGGTCCTGGGGTCCAGGGTGAAGATCTCCCCGTTCACCCGCTTGTAGAACCCCGCCCCCGTCTTCTCCCCCAGGCGCCCCTCCTCCACCAGGCGGAGGACCCAGGCGGGAAGGGCGAAGTCCTCCCCGGTGGCGTGGGCCAGTTCCTCGGTCACCAGCTTCAGCACGTCCAGGCCCGTGAGGTCGGCGGTGCGGAAGGTGGCCGAGTTGGGGCGGCCCAGGAGGGGCCCGGTCAGGGCATCCACCTCGTCAATGGTGAGGCCGTGCTTCTCCATGAGGCGGACCGCCTGCACCATGCCGTAGACCCCAAGCCGATTGGCGATGAAGCCGGGGGAGTCCTTGGCGAGAACGGTCCCCTTGCCCAGGATGCGCTCGCCGAAGCGGCGGATCTCCTCCAACACCCTGGGGTCGGTCTCGGGGGTGGGGATGAGCTCCAGGAGGTGGAGGTAGCGGGGCGGGTTGAAGAAGTGGGTCCCCAGGAAGCGCTTGCGGAACGCCTCGGAGCGGCCTTCCAGGAGGATCTTCATGGGGATGCCGCTGGTGTTGGAGCTGACGATGGCCGTGGGCTTGAGGAGGCCCTCGAGGCGGGCGTAAAGGGCCTGTTTGGGCTCCGGCTTCTCTATGATGGCCTCCACCACCCAGTCGCAGTCCTTGAGCTTCTCCAGGTGGTCTTCGGTGTTGCCGATCTCCACATAGCGGGCGAGATCGGCGTCCATGAAGGCCGCCGGCTTGGCCTTTAGGGCCCGCTCAAGCCCCTTCTTGGCCCACTCATTCCGGTCTTCCTTTCCGGGGATGTCCAAAAGGACCACCGGGACCCCGGCGCTGGCCACCAGGGCGGCGATCCCGCTTCCCATGGTCCCCGCGCCCACCACGCCTACCTTCTTGATCATGGACACCTCCTTATACTGAGTCAAAGTTTACGCCCACGCCCCCTCTCCTGTCAAAGGGGCTTGACACCCCTGGGAGGTAGGGCCTAAGTACCCCACCGCGGCTTTCGCCGCGGTGGGGGCCCCAGAAAAGCCTTTAGCCCGGACTTGGGCACCCCCTGTTGCGAAACCAAAGTGCGGGCGCTTAGACTGAGCGCGTTATGAAAAGGATCCTTTGGCTAGCGGCGGTGGGGCTTTTTAGCATCGGCCTCGCCCAAGGGGTGCGGAGCCTGGGCATGGGGGGCGTGGCCCTCCCCGGGCCCGCCCACGCAGGGGCCAACCCTGCCTACGCCGCCTTCCCGGACACCTGGGGCAAAGAAGGCACCCAGCTCCCCATCGGTCTCCTGCGCCTGCTTCCCCTCTTCCCCGACACCAGCCCCTTCGCCTACTTCACCGACCCCCAGGCCTTCAAGGCCAACTTTGACCTCCTCAGCGCCTACGACCAGGCAAGCCACCTGCACAGCTTTCTCCTCAACCCTGCCCGAAGCCCCGACGAGGTGGTCTTCCGGGTGAGCGCCAATGGCCTCAGCATCACCGACGGTTCAGGACGGAACCTGATCCCCTCTTTCCAGACCGGGGCCTCTCCGGAAAAACCCCAGGCCCTCATCCCCGCTCCCATCTTCAGCATCGCCCTGGACCTAGGTCCTGGGACCTATCTTTCCTTCGGGGCCTTCGCCGGAACCCAAGGGGTACGGCTTTCCCCCAGCCGGGAGCTGGCCCAGGCCTTGGCCGGGGGAAGCCTGGACGTGTGCAAAAACCAGAACCCGTCCCCATGTGTCCTAGAAGGCGCCGGTGCCTTCAGCGCCGGGCTCAGCCTGGCCCTGGGCTTCGCCGCGCCCCTGGCGGAGGTGCCCGGGCTGGGCCGGGTCTACGTGGGGGTCAGGGGCGAGGGGTTTTACGGCCTGGGCTACGCCGAGGGAAGGGCCCTGGCCCGGCCCACCTTTGACCAAGACGGCAACGTGAGCGGGGTGAGCTACGAGTACCGCTACTTCCTGAGCTATCCCGACTACCTGGAGGGGAGCTTCGGCCTGGGGGCCGGGGGTATGGGCTACGGCCTCCGGGGGGACGCGGGGGTAGCCGTGGACGGGGGCAGGTGGGCCCTTGGCCTTGGGGTGCGGAACCTCCTGGGCTTTGCGGAGTGGAGGGGCCTAGAGGTCCAGGTACAGGACGGGACGGAGACCCGCACCCCCACCACCAAGCGGAGCGATTTCTCAAGCCCCGAGTTCTTCGTCAACGGCGCGTACCGCATGGAAGGCACCGACCTCCTGGTGGCGGCGGACGCCCGCTTTGGGAGCGTGGCCCCCGCCTTCCACCTGGGGCTGGAGTACCCCCTGGGTCCCGTAGCCCTACGGACGGGAATCGGCTATGAGGGGGGCCTCCGCTTTGGCGTGGGCATGGGGTTGAACTTGGAAGCCCTAGCCCTGGACCTGGCCCTCACCACCCACCAAGCCCCCCTGGTGGGAGGCACGGTGTACGGCATCGCCCTAGCGGTGAACTTCTAGGAGGTGTGGGATGAAGCGCGCCCTTCTCTTGAGTGGCCTACTCTTGGCCTTGGCCGCCTGCAGCGGGCACACGGTGCACCGCCTCGAGGTGGACCTCCTGAGCTTCCTTCCCCAGGATAGCCGCCAAGGTACCCTGGACCTGACCCAGACCGAAATCCAAGTCCCCGGGGACCCCGCCGGCCAGCGGGTGGATCTCCCTGGCGCAGAGGCCTTGGTGGACGGTAGCGTCAAGGCCCAGGCCGAGTTGGAGAACACGGGGGCGATCCCGGCCACGCTCCGCCTGGAGGTGCGCCTTGGTCCTAAGGACGACACGGACCTTTACGACGGGAACGGGGATGTCCAGGCGGGAACTAAGGAAATCCGCTTGGACCCCGGGCAAAAGGGCCCCCTCTCCCTGGACCTGCTCTTGAAGGAAGGGAACCCCGGCTACGACCTGGTGAAGGCAGGAAGCTTCCGCATTGGGGCCAAGCTCAGCCTCTCCGGGGAAAAGGTGAGCTACAAGCTCACCCAGGCCGAGGTGGTCCTGCGCCTCAAGCTCTTCAACCTGATCCCCTAGCGGTCGGCGAAGAGGTAGAGGACCTCCATGAGGGCCTCGGGGTAGTCCCGGGGCCTCAGGCCCTTTTTGGGAAGGCGGAAGCCCGGGGGGTACTGGGTGATCTCCACGCGGTGGGGCAGGGCCTTGAGGGCCCGGGCGTCGTAGTCCAGGGGGTAGCGGGGGAAAACCACCACCAGGTGGGTGAGGTCCTCGGTGATGGAAAGCGCCCCCTTCCTCTCGGCCACCAGGCGGAGCCGGGTGAGGTTGACGAAGTTCTCCGCCTCCTCGGGGAGGGGGCCGTACCGCTCCTTGAGCTCCCGCACCAAGCGGGAGACCTCCGCCAGGGTCTTGGCCTCGGCGAAGCGGCTGTAGTAGCGGCTCCTGGCCTCGAGGCTCCCCACGTACTCGGCGGGAAGGCGGGCGGAGAGGGCGAGGTCTAGGGTCACGCGGGGCCTCTCCTCCCTGGCCTCCCCCTTGAGCTTGCGGATGGCCTCTTCCAAAAGCTCCGTGTAGACCTCGAGGGAGAGGGCCCGGATGTGGCCGTGCTGCTCGGGACCCAGAAGGTTCCCCACGCCCCTTATCTCCATGTCCTTCTCCGCCAGGAGGTGGCCGCTTCCCAGGTCCGAGAGGTCGGCGATGGCATGGAGGCGCTTCTCCGCCGCCTCGGTGAGGCGGGGCGGGTGAAAGAGGTAGGCGTAGGCCTCCTGGTCCCGCCGCCCCACCCGGCCCCGGAGCTGGTAGAGGGTGGCGAGGCCCAGGAGGTCCGCCCGCTCAATGAGGATGGTGCCCGCCTCGGGGACGTCCAGGCCCGCCTCAATGATGGTGGTGGCCAGAAGGACATCGTAGGCCCCCTCGGCGAAGAGCATCATGGTCTCCTCAATAAGGCCCTCGGGCATCTGGCCGTGGACCACGCCAATCCGGGCCTCGGGCACCAGGTCCTCCAGGTAGCGCCGCCTGGCCTCTATGGAGGCCACCCGGTGGTGGACGTAAAAGGCCTTGCCGCCCCGCTCCAGCTCATTTAGGATGGCCTCCCGCACCAGGAGGGGGTCAAAGGGGGCGAGGAAGGTCTTGATGGGCTTCCTCCCCGGGGGCGGGGTCTTGATGCTGGAGAGGTCCTTGAGACCCACCAGGGCCGAGTAGAGGGTCCGGGGGATGGGCGTGGCCGAGAGGTAGAGGGTGTCCACGTTCTCCTTGAGCTCCCGGATCCTTTCCTTCTGGGCCACGCCGAAGCGGTGCTCCTCGTCCACGATGAGGAGGCCCAGGTCCTTGAAGGCCACGTCGGGCTGGAGGAGGCGGTGGGTGCCGATGACGATGTCCACCCGGCCCTCCTTCAGGTCCTTCAGAATGGCCTCCTCCTCCTTGGGCGGGGTGAAGCGGGAGAGGACCTCCACCCGGACAGGGAGGCCGCGGAAGCGCTCCCGGAAGGTCCTGCCGTGCTGTTCGGCCAGCAGGGTGGTGGGCACCAGAAAGGCCACCTGGGCCCCGTGGCCCACCACCCGGTGGGCGGCCCTCAGGGCCACCTCGGTCTTGCCGAAGCCCACGTCCCCGGAGACCAGGCGGTCCATGGGGTGGGGGCTTTCCAGGTCGCGGAGGACCTCCTCGAGGGCCTGCCTCTGGTCGGGGGTGAGCTCGTGGGGAAAGCCCGCCTCCACCAGGGGGTCCCACTCGGGCAGGGCGGGGAAGGCCCGGCCCGGGGTGGCCTTCCTCTTGGCGTGGAGGACGAGAAGCCTGGCGGCCAGCTCCTCCACGTCCTTCCTGGCCTTCTCCTTGGCCCTCTGCCACTCCCCCTTGCCCAGGGAGGAGAGCTCCGGGGGGTCGTCGGTGGTGCCGGGGTGGCGCTTGAGGAGGGGTAGCCCCTCCAGGGGCAGGTAGAGCCGCCCCTCCCCCCGGTAGCGGAGGACCAGGTAGTCCCGCCTGACCCCCAAGACCTCCCGGGTTTCCAGGCCCAGGTACTGGCCGATGCCGTGCTCGGGGTGGATCAGGAAGTCCCCGGGGCTTAAGGCGCCGGGGTCGGAAAGCCCTTCCCCCAGGCGCACCCTGGCCCGCACCGCCCCCGTGGCGAAGACCAGGGCCTCGGTGAGGAGGACCTCCTCCCCCCACTCCACCCCGCCCTCAAAGGCCCCGGGGAGGAGGGAAAGCCGCCCCTTGGGCCCGGGGTAGCGCTCCAGGACCAGGGGGGAGAAGGGTGCGAGGCGCCTTTTCAGGTACTCCAGGGTGCGGGCGTGGCCGGCGAAGAGGTGGACCCTTTTGCCCTCCTTGAGCCAGCGGGCCAGGTCCTTTTCCAGGGCCTTGAGGCTTCCCCGGTAAGGGGGAAGGGGCCTCGCCCCAAGGTCCAAAGGGGGAAGCTCCACCCCGGCCCCCAGGGCCACCAAAGGCCTCCCCGCAAGGAGGGGCCAGAGCTCCTTGGGGGCCAGGGCCGGGGTGTCCAGGTAGAGGGGCCCGGGGAAGTGGAGGACCTTTTTGGAGGTGAAGCCCTCGGCCTTTCCCGGCTTGGGCAGGAGGACGTGGCGCCTCCTCTCCTCGCCCGAAACCAGAAGGCGCTCCAGCTCCTCCCCAAAGAACTCCAGCCTCACCTCCCCCACCTCCAGGACCTCTCCCAGGACCCGCACCTCCTCGTCCCGGGCGTAGCCCATCTTGAAAAGCCGCTCCAGAAGGCCTTCCCGGGAATAGGCCCGCCCCACCTCGAGGACCAGGCGCCAGGCCTCGGGGTCCTCGGGGAAAGGGCTTAGGGCCTCCTCGTAGCTCATGACGAAGAGGGCCCGCTCCTCCAGGGCCTCGAGGCCCGGGTTCACGTAGACGGGCGCGCCGAAGGCGGCGAGATCCCGGTAGCGCTTTAGGCGTTCTTCCGGGGCCAGGAGGAGGGCAGGGGGTCTCTCCCGGGCGAAAAGCAGGGCCGAGGCCACCTGGGGCAGGGCCACCCGGTGGCCGTAAAGCCTCTCCTGAGCGATCTCCATGCAAAGCCCCAAGGGGGCCAGAAGCTATTCTAACGCGTAGGCGTGCACGGCCAAAGCCCCGAGGCCCACGTTGGCGGCAATGGTGGCCCCCGAGCGGGTGATGCGGCCCCGCTCCAGGCGTAACGCCCCCTCTAGAGCGCGCTTCAGGCCCTCAATCCACTCGGCCTTGGCATCGGTATGGGCGATGGTGATGCGGGCGGCGCGGCCCCTGAACTCCTCCAGGACCAGCCGGGCGAGCGCCTCGGGGACGGCGCTCTCCCGGGCCACCTTGAGGAAGCGGATGTGCCCCTTCTCTATGCGCAGGATGGGCCTCAAGCCCAGGAGGTTCCCCACCACCTCGCCGAAGCGGGGAAGGCGGCCGTTTCGGGCCAGGTGGGAGAGGTCGGCCACGCTGAAGTAGAGGCTGGAGCGCTTCATCCTCTCCATCTCCCGCACCACCTCTTCCTCCTCCGCACCCCCCTTAAGCATCTCCACCGCCCTCAGGACCATGGCCCCAAGCCCGGCGGAGACCATCCCCGAGTCCACCACCCGGATGCGGGTGGGGGCCACCTTCAAGGCCGCCTCCCGGGCCCGCTCCACGGTCTTGGAAAGCTCCCCGGAGACGTGGAGGGAGAGGAGGCGGTCGTACACCTGAAGGTACCGCTCGTACACCTCGGCGAAGTCCTCCACACTGGGGGGCTCGGTTACGGGCTCGGCCCCCGCCCGCATGGCCTGGTAGAGGGCGTCCGGGGTGAGCTCTTGCCAGTCCTTGTACCTCCTGCCCCCCACATGCACATAGACCGGCACCAGGCCTACGGCTTCGTCCTGGAGCACTTTGGGGGAGAGGTCCGAGGCAGAGTCGGTCACAAGACCTAGGTCCACGCCCCCCATCTTATACCAGGTCAAAGGATAGGGCCCTATAATGGCGAAGGCATGGTCCTGGTCACCGGCTTTGAACCCTTCGGGGGCCTACCCCACAACCCCTCGGAGGCCCTCCTCGCCCTCCTACCGGAGGCCATCGGCGGCAGGCGCCTCCGGAAGGCCCTCCTCCCCGTGGACACCGCCAGGGTAAAGGAGGCCCTCGAGGCCCTCTTGGAGGAAGGCCCAGAGGCCGTCCTACACCTGGGCCTGGCGGAAGGGCGGCCCCTCCTCTCCCTGGAAAGGCTCGCGGTGAACCTCCTGGACTTTGAGCGCCCGGATAATGCCGGAAACGTCGTGGAAGACGTCCCCATCGTCCCCAACGCCCCTTTAGCCCTCCCGGCCCGCTTCCCCGTGAAGGCGGTCCTGAAGCGCTGGCGAGAGGCCGGCATCCCGGGAAGTCAAAGCCTCTCCGCCGGGAGCTACCTCTGCAACCAGGCCTTCTACCTTTCCCTCTTCCACCTGCCTGAAGAGGTCCCGGTGGGCTTCATCCACCTCCCCCCCGACGAGACCCTGGCCCTAAGCAAGCCCGGGCCTTACGTGCCCCTCGAGGTCCAGGCCCGGGCCGTCCTTCTCGCCCTGGAGGTCTTGTGAAGCCCGTTCTCTTTGTTTCCAACGGTCCCACGGAAGATGCCATAGGCGCCCGCATCGCCCAAGGTCTCCCCAGGGTGGTTTGGGCTTTACCCTTGGTAGGAGAGGGCAGGGTTTACGAAAAGGTAGCGGAGCGCATCCTCGGACCCCGTAAGGAAATGCCCTCAGGGGGATTTCTTTTCGGAAGCTGGAAAAACTTCCTTGCCGATCTCCAAGCGGGCTTCCTCAGCATGACTCTCCAGCAATGGCGTGCGGCTCTCACGATACCCAAACCCGCCGCGGTCGTGGTTGTGGGGGATGCCTATGCGCTTACCGTAGGGGTCTTGGCCGCTCGGGGAGCGCCCCTGTACCACGTGAACCCCCTCGTTTCCGCCCACTACCTCGAGGGCCTTTCATCCCCCCTAGAGCTCCTCCTGGACTGGGGAGGAAGCGACTTCACCCCCTATGAAAGGCTTCTCCACCGCAGGGCCAGGGCCGTCTTCGTGAGGGATGAAAAAAGCCTCAACCGCCTGAGGTCCTTGGGGATACGCCACGCCTACTGGTACGGAAGCTTCGCCATGGACCTCCTGCCTCCGCCCGAACGCGATCTAGGCTTCGTAGGGCCAGACCCCCTCCTAGCCCTCCTGCCAGGGACGCGGGGGGACGAGGCCTTCAGCCTACCCCTCATGCTGGAAGCGAGCCGGTACTTGCCTCTGGTTCCGGCAGTAGCTTGGCCCAAGGCATGGGAAGCCTTGCCATCCCTTCCCGGCTGGCAGAAGACCTTTTGGGACGAGGAAACCCTTAAGCTGGAGCGTCAAGGCCACACCGTCTGGGTCCTCCGCCGAGCCTTTTCAGCCATACTCCATCGGGCCAAGCTGGCCTTCGCCACGGCCGGCACGGCGGCTGAGCAAGCAGCGGGCCTTGGCATTCCCATCGTGGCCTTCCCCACCCCAGGCCCCCAGTACACCAGGGCCTTCGCCCGCAGACAGAAGCGCCTTTTGGGGAAGGCGTTGCACTTGGTGGAAGCCGATCCCTACCGCGTAGCTGGCCAGGGACTAATCCTTCTTCAGGCTCCGGAGCTTTACCAGCGCTCCAGCGAGGCTGGAAAGGCCCGAATAGGGCCACCCGGGGGCATCCAGGGCACCAGGGAACACATCCGCAAGGACCTGGAGGAAGCATTCCAGTAGTCTGGATGGGGAGAACCGTATGCGCCTCTACCGCGTAGGCCTCTTCACCGATGTGTACTTCCCCAACCCCAACGGGGTCACCACCAGCGTCTACCTCCTCCTGCGGGAGCTCAGGCGCATGGGCCACGAGGCCTGGGTCCTGGCCCCCGCCCACCCCGAGGCGCCAGAGAGCGAGGAGGGCGTGGTGCGGGTGCCCTCGGTGGCCTACCCCTTTTACGAGGGGCAGCAGATCGCCCTGCCCTCGGCCCGCTACCTGCCCACGGACTTTGAGATCGTCCACACCCACACCCCCCTCACCCTGGGGGTCTGGGGCCTTAGGCTCGCCCGCAACAAGGGCCTGCCCCACGTCTCCACCTTCCACACCCACTACGAGAAGTACGCCCACTACGTGCCCGGGCTGGCCTTCCTGGACCGGTACACCGGCATCGTTCCCCGCCTGGCCAAGGCCTTTTACAACCGGGTGGAGGTGGTCATCACCCCCACGGAACCCGTGAAGCGCCTGGCGGAAAGCTACGGGATAGAAAGGCCCATGCGGGTCATCCCCACCGGGATTGACAACCGCCTCCTGGAGGAGGCACCCCTGCCCTCCCCTTCCCCCTGGCCCGAGGGGAAAAGGCGGCTCATCACCGTGGGCCGCTTGGGGAAGGAGAAGAGCTTTGACGTGGTCCTCGAGGCCGTGGCGGAGATGGCCAAGGAGGCCGAGGTCTTCCTGGTGCACATTGGGGAAGGACCGGAGCTCCCCCACCTCCAGGCCCTGGCCCACAGGCTCGGCATCGCCGACCGGGTGCGCTTCCTGGGGCCCGTGCCCTACCGCAAGATCGGCGGCTACTACCGCCTGGCCGAACTCTTCGTCTTCGCCAGCGAGACGGAAACCCAGGGCCTGGTCATCTGGGAGGCCCAGGCCATGGGGGTGCCCGTGGTGGCCGTGGGGGCCGAAGGCACCCTGGAGGGCGTGGAGGGCGGGAAGACCGGGTACCTAGTGCCGCCAAGGGACGCCAAGGCCCTGGCGGAAAAGGCCCTGGAGCTCCTTCGGGACGAGGAAAAACGCCAGCGCTTCAGCCTCCAGGCCCGGGCCTGGGCCATGGAGCGCTCGGCGGAGCGCATCGCGGAAAAGATCGTGGCCGTCTACGACGAGGCCAACGAGATCCTCCGCGCCGAGCCCAAGAGGCTCATCTTTCCCTTTCCCCGCCTCCCCCTCGCCAAGGAAGACGACTAAGGAGTTTCTAGCGGTTTCGGTCAGCGTAGTAATCCTCCCCGTAATCAGCGGGTCTACCCAACAAACGAGCTAGCACGTTCTTGAGATGCAGCCCGTAAAAACTCCAGCGCCCTTTCTTTAACCGTCGGCTGGAGGTTTTAACCCGTGCCTTGGGAAGGTAGAGAATCTTACCTCGTTCCTTTAGCTTGAGCACCAACCGCAAATCTTCTCCGTACGGAACGTCGTATCCACCCACCTCTAAGGCAATCTGACGACGTACGGCGTGGTTACCTCCAGAAGCGTTGGGTTGGCCCAGCAAGTGCATAATTCTTAAAAAAATCGGGAAGCCATAGCGCGAAAGCCAACGGTCCAGGAGGGGCCCATCCATAAACTCAATGGGCCCATAAACCTCCACCACCTCAGGGTCAACAAAAGCATCCTGTATAGCGGCTATCCACCCCGGCTCCACCACGCAATCGGCATCTGTTGCGGCTACTACATCGCCGGTAGCTGCTTCTAAGCCTGTTTGGCGGGCTATGTGCAAGCCTATTTTGCTTTGATAGATCACCTTAGCCCCCATACTCCGCGCGATCTCCCCCGTGCGATCCGTAGAAGCGTTATCTACCACGATAATCTCGTGCGGAGGCGGATTCTGCTTCAAAATAGACTCAAGGCAGGCTCCGATGAATTCTTCTTCGTTTCGTGCGGGCACTACTACGCTCACCCTAGGCTTCATTCTCCCTCCTTTTGGCGCACAAGTGTGGCGAAAACCTAACCCTAAAAGTATACTCCAACGTGTTTCGCTACCTGCCGTGGGCCCGGGAAGGCCTCTTCGTCCTCTTCCGCCTCATCCTGACGGTGGGGCTCATGGAGGGGGTGCGGAGCGGGTACTTCGCCGGGCTTCTGCCCTTCTACGCCCCGGAGAAGCTCCACCTGGGCCCCACCGCCTTCACCCTGGCCTACACCCTGCACCAGCTTGCGGAAAACCTCTCCAAGAGCCTGGGTGGGCTCCTGGCGGAGAGGGTGGGCTTCGGCCTCACCCTGAGCCTGGCCGCCTTCGTGGGGCTTCTCGCCTTGCTCCTCACCCCCCTGGCCCAGGGGGCCTGGCTCCTTTGGGGCCTGGGCCTCCTTTGGGGGCTCTTCATGTCTACCCTCTACCCCGGGCTCATGACCTACGCCAGCCGCATCGCCGTGCCGGGAAGGGAGGCCAGGGCCCTTTCCTTCACCTTCACCCTGGTCATGCCCTGGGTGGGCATAGGCCTGGTGGGCGTGGGGCAGGTGGCGGCCCGGCACCCGGAGGCGGGCCTCACCGTCCTCCTCCTGGCCCAGGGGGTGGCCCTGGCCCTGGCCCTCTCCCTCCTCCGCTTCCGCATCCCCATGCCCCAGAGGACCGGGGAGCGCTACCCCCTAGGCCGCCTCCTCCTCTTTCTCCCCGCCGCCTTCGGCCAGACCTTCGCTCCCGCCCTGGTATCCCTCTTCCTCCTCCGCTTCGCCCGGGAGAGCCTGGGCCTCGAGCCCCTGGAGGTGGGGGGGCTCCTCCTCCTGGGCGGCGGGCTCACCTTCGGCCTCCTCCCCTTCACCGGCAGAATGGTGGACAAGAGGGGCTACCGCCTAAGCCTCATCCTGGGCTTGGCCCTCTTGGGGGGGGTCATGCTCCGCCTGGCCCAGGGACCCTCTTTAGCCGAGGTCTTCCTCCTTGCGGCCCTGGGAGGCCTGGGGTTTAGCCTCTTCATGCCTGGCTGGAACGGCCTCCTGGCCAGAAACCTGCCCCAAGAGAACCGGGCCGCCATCTGGGGTAGCCTGATGACCGTGGAGGGGCTGGGCGTGGCCCTAGGCCCGGTGGTGGGGGGCGCCCTTTGGGAGGCCTTCGGCCCCCACATCCCCTTCTTGGTCGGGGGCTTCATCTTTCTTGGCCTAAGCCTTTTCTACTTCTATGCGCTGGTCCTAAGGAGGTTTACATGGAACTAGCCCTTGGACTGGTACTCTTGCTCTATGGCCTTTCGGACATCCTCTTCCGCTTCCTGGGCCTTGGGGCCTACGCCCGGGGAAGCCGTCGGGAGCCCAAGGTGGCCCTCACCTTTGACGACGGCCCCTCGGAAACCACGGAGGCCCTCCTGGCCCTCCTGAAGGCCCACGGGGTCAAGGCCACCTTCTTCCTGACCGGCGAAAGGGCGAAGAAGCGGCCGGACCTAGTGGAGAAGATAAGGGAGGCGGGCCACCAGATAGAGGACCACGGCCAGATCCACCAGGCCTGGAAGCTCTTTCTGCCCTGGGTGGAGTGGCGGCACATGGCCGAGAACCCGGCGCGCTACTACCGCCCCCCCCACGGCCTCCACACCCCCTTCACCCGCCCCTTCGCCCGGATTCTGGGCAAGCGGGTGGCCCTTTGGGACCTGGAGAGCAAGGACTGGCTGGACCTCCCCCCCGAGGCCCTGGCCGAGCGGCTCCTCTACTACCTGCGCCCGGGGAGCGTAGTCCTCCTCCACGATGGCCCGGAGAGGACCCTGGAGCTTCTAAAGCTGGCCCTCCCCAGGATGCTGGAGCTGGGCTACCGGCCGGTCACCCTAGACGAGCTCTCCCCTATACCCCTAGGGCCTCGTCTAGCCCTGATCAGGGGCCTTCAGGGGTTCAACGAGCGGTATGACCGGACGCACGGGCTAAAGAGGGTGGGCCTCGGCCCCTTTGATTTCCTCAAGGTGGAAGCCAAACCCTTTCCTTGGCCTCCGTTCAAGGGGGAGTCCGCTTTGGAACTCCACCTTGACTCCGAACGGGTGGTGGAGCTCACCCCCTTCCAGGCCCTCAGGCAGATTCGGGAGGGGATGAAAAAGCTTGCGGCCATGATAGAAAGAGGCGAGATTCCTAGGCCCAAACTCCTTTACGGCTTCAGCTACCAGGCGGAGGACCTACGGGTTTTGGGTTTTCAGCCCTGGCCTTACCCTCTCCCCCCATGGGCTACCCGTGTGGCGGCCTTGGCCACCATGTGGCAACTCTGGCTCTACCGGGGTGATCTCCCCAACTGGCGTAGGCCCACAGCTAGCCTCCGTTACATGGAAACCGAGGAGCTCCTACGGCGATTCCCACCGTCCACTCCCGCTTCCCCACCCCCGGCACCCGGTGGGGGCGAAACCCCACCTCCTTCAGGGCCCGCCTGAAGGCCCCCTGGGCCGAGTAGGTGGCGAGGACCGCCCCCCGTCGGCTGGCCAGACGAAGCTTCTTCAGTACCTCCTCCTCCCAGGCCTCGGGGTTCTTCTGGGGGCTGAAGGGGTCCAAATAGATCGCCGTGGCCCAAAGGGCGGGAAGGGCCGCCTCACGGATGTCCCCAAAGACCACCTTTAGCTCCCCCCAGGGGCCGGCAAACCGCTCCTCGGGCCAGGCCTTTAGGATTTCCCCAAAGACCCTCTCCCCCAGGGGCAAAGGGAGGCGGATGGCGGCCATGACCTCCCGGGGCAGGGGCTCCTTCTCCACCGCCAGGTACCGGAGGAAGACCCCCCGGGCCAGGGCGCTTTCCAGGGCCACGCGGAAGTTCACCATAAGGCCCAGACCCACCTCCAGGACCCGAGGGGCCGGGTGGAGGTGGGTCCTGGTCTTCTCCAGGTAGAGCCTCCGGGCCTGCAGGAGGGCCCCCTGCCTGGGGTGGTAGGCCTCGCCGTAGCCGGGGTGGAAGAGGGTGGGGGTGCCGTCTTCTGTGTAGCGAAACTCCACCGGCCCTTAGAATACCCCCCATGGAGCTCGGCCTCTGGGATAAGCTTTCGGGCACCCTGGTCAACGCCGCCACCGTGGCCCTGGGCACGGGACTGGGCCTCGCCCTCCGGGGAAGGCTTCCTGAGCGCATGGCCCGCATCATGGTCCAGGGTGTGGGGCTCACCACCCTCTTCATCGGCCTCTCCATGGCCCAAGCCCTGGGCCGGGCCAAGGGCGGGGTGGTGGACGGGGTGGTCCTGGGCCTCATCGCCCTGGTCCTGGGGGGGCTTGTGGGCGAGGCCCTGGGGGTGGAGGAGGCCCTCGAGGGCCTGGGGGAGAAGATCAAGCGGGCGGTGCGGGGCGGGGGAAGCTTCACCGAGGGCTTCGTGGCCGCAAGCCTCCTCTTCTGCGTGGGCCCCATGACCCTTCTGGGCTCCATCCAAAACGGCCTCACCGGGGACGCCAGCCTCCTCCTCCTCAAGGCCACCTTGGACGGGATGAGCGCCATCGCCCTCACCAGCTCCTTCGGCATCGGGGTGGGCTTCAGCGTCCTGGTCATCCTGCTCTACCAGGGCGGGGTGGCCCTCCTGGCGGGGACCCTGGCCCAGGTCCTCCCCGACCCCGCCCAGGACCCCCGGGTCCTCCTGGTGACCGGGGTGGGGGGGCTCATGGTCCTGGGCGTGGGCATCAACCTCCTGGGCCTCACCAAGGTGCGGGTGGCCTCCTTCCTGCCCGCTGTCCTCCTCGCCCCCCTGGTCTGGGCCTTGGCCGACTGGCTCAGTTAAGATGACCCCTATGGAGCTTTCCCCCGAGCTTCTTGAGAAGCTGGAGGGCCTGGCCAGGCTCAGGCTCTCCCCCGAAGAAGAGGCCCTGCTCCTAGAGGACCTGAGGCGCATTCTGGAGTTCGTGGACGCCTTGCCCAAGGTGCAGGCCGAGGCCGAGGAGGAGGCCACGGGCAGGCTTCGGGAGGACGTGGAAACCCCGCCCCTTCCCCAGGCCCTGGCCCTTTCCGTGGCCCCCGACGGGGAAGACGGCTTCTTCCGGGTACCCCCGGTGCTGGAGTGACCATGGTGGACCTCAAGCGCCTTCGCCAGGACCCGGAGACCTTCCGCAAGGCCATCGCCCTGAAGGGCGTGGACCTGGACCTCGAGGCCCTCCTGGCCCTGGACCGGGAGGTCCAAAGCCTCAAGGCCCGCCTCCAGGAGGTCCAGACCGAGAGAAACCGCATCGCCAAGGAGGTTCCCAAGGCCCCCCCTGAGGCCCGCCCCGCCCTGGTGGCCCGGGGGAAGGCCCTGGCCGAGGAGGCCAAAGCCCTGGAGGAGGCCCTGAGGGAGAAGGAGACCCGCCTCCAGGAGCTTCTTCTGGAGGTCCCTCTCCCCCCCTGGCCCGGGGCCCCCGTGGGCCCGGACGACAGCGCCAACGTGGAGATCAAGCGGGTGGGAACCCCCAGGGAGTTCCCCTTCCCGCCCTTAGACCACGTGAGCCTTCTGGAGAAAAACGGCTGGTGGGAGCCCAGGGTCAGTAAGGTATCGGGAAGCCGCACCTACGCCCTGAGGGGGGACCTGGCCCTCTACGAGCTCGCCCTCATCCGCTTCGCCATGGACTTCATGGCCAAGAAGGGCTTCACGCTCCTCACCCTCCCCTCCTACGCCCGGGAGGCGGCCTTCATCGGCACCGGCCACTTCCCCGCCGCCAAAGACCAGGTCTGGCCCATCGCCGGCACCGACCTCTACCTGACCGGCACGGCGGAGGTGGTCCTGAACGCCCTGCACTCCGGGGAGATCCTGAAGAAGGAGGAGCTTCCCAAGCGCTACGCCGGCTACGCCCCCGCCTTCCGCTCGGAGGCGGGAAGCGCCGGCAAGGACGTGCGGGGGCTCATGCGGGTCCACCAGTTCCACAAGGTGGAGCAGTACGTCCTCACCGAGGCCACCCTCGAGGCCTCGGACCGGGCCTTCCAGGAGCTTTTGCAAAACGCCGAGGAGATCGTGAGCCTCCTGGAGCTCCCCTACCGCCTCCTGGAGGTCTCCACCGGGGACATGGGGCCCGGGAAGTGGCGGCAGGTGGACCTGGAGGTCTGGGTGCCCTCGGAAGGGCGCTACCGGGAGACCCACTCCTGCTCGGCCCTCCTGGACTGGCAGGCCCGGCGGACAGGCCTCCGCTACCGGGACGAGGAGGGGCGGGTGCGCCACGCCTACACCCTGAACAACACCGCCCTGGCCACCCCCCGCATCCTGGTTATGCTCCTGGAAAACCACCAGCTCCCTGACGGCCGGGTCCGGGTGCCCGAGGCCCTGGTCCCCTACATGGGCAAGGAGGTGCTGGAGCCGTGCGAATAGAGGCCGCCGAGCTCAGGATCCTGGAGCTTCCCCTGAAGTTCCGCTTTGAGACCAGCTTCGGGGTGCAGACCAAAAGGACCATCCTTCTCCTGAGGCTCTTCGGGGAGGGCCTCGAGGGCCTGGGGGAAGGGGTGATGGAGAGGCTTCCCCTCTACCGGGAGGAGACGGTGGCGGGGGCCCGCTACCTCCTGGAGGAGGCCTTCCTCCCCCGGGTCCTGGGCCAGGACCTCCCCAACCCCGAGGCCCTCGCCCAGGCCCTAAGCCCCTTCCGGGGCAACCCCATGGCCAAGGCGGTCTTAGAGATGGCCTTCTATGACCTCTTCGCCAAGGCCCTGGGAAGGCCTCTGTGGCAGGTTCTGGGCGGGGTGCGGCGGGAGGTGGAGGTGGGGGTGTCCTTGGGCATCCAGCCTTCCCTGGAAGCCACGCTCAAGGTGGTGGAAAAGCACCTCCAGGAAGGCTACCGCCGCATCAAGCTCAAGATCAAGCCCGGCTGGGACTACGAGGTCCTGAAGGCCGTGAGGGAGGCCTTTCCCGAGGCCACCCTCACCGCCGACGCCAACAGCGCCTACCGGTTGGCGGACTTCGCCCGGCTTAAGCGCCTGGACGGGCTGGGGCTGGACTACATAGAGCAGCCTTTGGGCTACGAGGACCTCCTGGACCACGCCAAGCTCCAGCGGGAGCTTTCCACCCCCATCTGCCTGGACGAGAGCCTCACCTCGGCGGAGAAGGCCAGGAAGGCCATTGAGCTGGGCTCGGGCCGGGTCTTCAACGTTAAGCCCGCCAGGCTGGGCGGCCACGGGGAAAGCCTCAGGGTCCACGCCCTGGCCCAGAGCGCCGGCATCCCCCTCTGGATGGGGGGGATGCTGGAGGCCGGGGTGGGGCGGGCCCACAACCTCCACCTGGCCACCCTGCCCGGCTTCACCAAGCCGGGGGACGTGAGCTCGGCCAGCCGCTACTGGGAAGAGGACATCGTGGAGGAGGCCCTCGAGGCCAAAGAGGGCCTCATGCCCGTGCCGGAAGGCCCCGGCATCGGGGTCCACCTGAAGCTTCCCTTCGTGGAGAGGATCACCCTATGGAAGGGCTACTGGTCCGGGAGCTAAAGGGCTGGGAGGAAATGGAACAGGTGGTGGACCTCCAGCGCCAGGTCTGGGGGCGCTCCGAGAGCGACCTGGTGCCCCGGGGCCTCCTCATCGCCGCCCAGGACGAGGGGGGGCTGGTGGCGGGGGCCTTTTGGCAGGGGGAGATGGTGGGCTTCGTCTTCGGCTTCCCCACCCAGGACCCCGGCCTCCAGCACTCCCACATGCTGGGGGTTTTGGAAGCGTACCGGGGCACGGGGGCCGCCCTCCTCCTCAAGCGCTTCCAGCGGGACTGGTGCCTAAGCCGGGGTATCCGGAGAGTGGTCTGGACCTTTGACCCCTTGAGGGGGGCCAACGCCAACTTCAACCTGAGGAAGCTGGGGGCCTTGAGCCGCACCTACCTCCCCGACCACTACGGCCCCATGAGCGGCATCAACGCGGGTGCCCCTTCGGATCGGCTTCTCGCCGAGTGGGACCTCCTCTCCCCTAGGGTCTACACCCGCATCTACGCCCCCCCGCCGGAGGCCCAGGTGGCGGGCCTTCCCCAGGCCAACCGGGTGGAGGGGGAGGTGCCCCTCGAGGCCAGGCTGGACCTGGAGGCAGAAAGGATCCTGGTCCAAATCCCCGAGGACTGGGGGCGGATCCTGAGGGAGGACCCCGCTTTGGCCCTGCGCTGGCGGGAGCACAGCCGAAAGGTCTTCGGCCACTACTTCGCCCAGGGCTACGCCGCGGTGGACTTCGTCCGGGGGCCCAACCGCTATGTTCTGGCCAAAGACTGAGATCTGGACCGCCCGGGTGGTCTACACCGGCTTCGGCACCCCCATGCTCCAGGGGGGCCTCGCCGTCCAGGGCGGGGTGGTGGTGGGCCAGGGGCCTCTAGCGGAGCTTCTCGCCCGCTTCCCGCAAAGCCAGGTGGTGGACAAGGGCCTCGCCCTCTTCCCCCCGCCCGTCAACGCCCACACCCACCTGGACCTCTCCCTCCTTCCCCTCTACCGGGGGCCCTTCGCCGGCTTCATCCCCCACGTGGTGGCCCACCGGGCGCAAAGGGGCCTCGAGGGGGCCAGGCGGGGCCTGGAGGAGCTCATGGCCTCGGGGGTGGGGGCCTTCGGCGACATCGTCTTCAAGGACGAGGTCATGGAGTTCCTTTTGCGGGAAAGCCCCCTGCCGGGCGTGGCCTTTTACGAGGTCTTCGCCCCCGAGCCCGCCGAAGCCGAGGAGGTCTTCGCCAGCGTCAGGGCCAAGCTTTCCGCCTGGCGGAGGCTGGAGGGCCGGGTAAGGGTGGGCCTCGCCCCCCACGCCCCCTACTCCGTGAGCCCGCCCCTCCTTAGGAAGCTCGCCCAGTACGCCCGGGAGGAGGGGATCCCCCTCATGGTCCACGCGGCGGAAAGCCCGGAAGAGGTGAGGTTCCTGCGGGAAGGAGGGGGGCCTTTGGCGGCGCTTCACGCCCGCTTCGCCAAAAGCCCCTGGCAGCCCCCGGGCCTCACCCCCGTCCGCCACCTCCACGCCCTGGGGGTCCTGGGGCCCGGCACCATTCTGGTCCACGGGGTCCAGGTGGACGAGGAGGAGGTGCGGCTCATCGCCGAAAGCGGGGCCAAGGTGGTCCTCTGCCCCCGCTCCAACGAGAACCTGGAGGTGGGGGAGGCTCCCCTTGCCCTTTACGCCCGCCACGGGGTGGAGCTGGCCTTGGGCACCGACTCCAGGGCCAGCAGCCCGGACCTGGACGTGAAGAAGGAGGCCCTCCACCTCCAGGGTAAGGCCGACCTCCGCCTCCTGGTGCGGGCCCTCACCCGGGGCGGGTATCGGGCGCTCGGCCTTCCCACCCCCCGCCTCACCCGGGGCACGCCCGCCCGTCTGGTACACTCCCTTTGATGCGGCCCCCGCCCCGCCTCCCCACCCTGCTGGACGAGGGCATGCGCCAGACGGGGCCGCTAATCCTCTATAGCGCCTTCACCGGGGCCCTAGCGGGGCTTTTGGTGGCCCTCCTGAACCTGGCCTTGAAGGCCCTGGGCGCCTTTTTCGGCGCCTTCATGGGCTACCTGCCCCCCGAGGCCCCAGGGGAAGGGGGGCTCCTCCAGGCCTTCACCGGCCCCCCCTCCCCCCTCCTGGCCCTCCTCCTTCCCCTCCTCTTCGCCCTCACCAGCTTCCTGGGAACCGGACAGGGGCTCTTTGCCCTCCTCCTGGCCGCCAGGGAGGGCCGCCCACCCAGGCGGGGCGCCTACCCCCGGTCCGTCCTGGGAAGCGCCCTCCAGATCGCCTTTTACTCCCCCATGGGCCGGGAGGGGCCCTTCGGGGTTCTGGGCCTCTGGCTGGGAAGCGCCCTGGACCGCCGCTTCCCCCGGGTGGGCGGGGGGCTGGCCTTCGCCGGGCTGGCGGCGGGGCTAGGGGCCGCCCTCCACGCCCCCGTGGCCGGGGCCCTTCTGGCCACGGAGATCCTCTACCGCTCCCTCCTCCTCGAGGCCCGGGCCCTGACCCCGGCCCTCATCGGGGCCCTCTCGGGCTTCGCCGTCTACGGGGCTTTCTTCGGCTACACCCCCCTCCTCCCCCTCCGGGCGGAGGTGGACCTGGCCGCCGTCCCCTGGGGCGGGGTGGTGGGGCTTCTGGCGGCGGCCCTGGCCACCTTGTGGACGGAAGGGGGATGCCTCTTGGAAGGGTATTTAAAGCGCCTGGCCTTCCCCTTGAGGCACGCCCTTTTGGGCCTGGCCCTAACCCTCTTCCTCCTCCTTCTGCCGGAGGCCCTGGGCCACGGCCTCGGCTGGGTGGCCGTGGCCGCCACGCCCCTTCTGGCCACCTGGGCCCTTTTCTACCTCCTCCTTTCCAAGCTTCTCCTCCTCCTCCTGGCCCAGGGGGTGCGGGCCTACGGGGGCCCCTACACCCCGGCCCTGGTCCTGGGGGGGCTTCTCGGGGCCCTTTTGGCCCGGCTTCCGGGCCCCCTGGCCCTGCCGCCCGAGGCCCTGGCCCTGGCCGGGGGGGCGGCGGTCCTCTCCGGGGTGGCCCGGGCTCCCTTCGCCGCCACCCTCCTGGCGGCGGAGTGGGGCGGCTACGCCACCTTGCCCCTGGTCATCCCCGCCGTCCTCCTGGCCTACGTCCTCACCCCCGCCCACGCCCTGGAGGAGGCCCGCCCGGAAGCCCCGGCCACGCCGGAGGGGTCTCCGTCTGAAACGCCTCCGCAAACGCCACCCCCGCCTCCTGCCCCCGAAGCCGACGACGGGCGCGAAAGTCCTCGAGGGTAACCGGCCAGCGGTAGAAGGCCTGGTAGAAGGCGAAGACGGCCTCGGCCACCTCCTCGGTCTCCGTCACGTCCACGTGGACCAGGGGCCTCAGGAGGTCCCGCCTCGGGTAGTGGTAAAGGCGCACGGGCTCCCGGTGGGCCTCCCCCACCAGCTTGGGGATGCGGCAGAGCTTCAGGGCGGAAAGCACCGCCTGGTAGGTGGCCCGGTGGTCCGGGTGGACGTCCAGGGGGTCCCAGGTGAGGACGGCCTGGGGGCGGAAGTCGGCCATGAGCCGGGCCAGGGCCAGGGCCTCCTCCCTACCCCCCGTGAGGAAGGTGTCCCTAAAGGGGAGAAAGCGGTACTCGGCCCCTAGAAGGCCCGCCACGTGGGCCCCATGCTCCTCCCGCACCCGGGCCACCTCCTCTGGGCTGGCCTCGCCGAACTGGCTCGCCAGCTCCCCCCGGGTCATCCAGACCAGAAGGACCCTCTCCCCCCTCCGGGCGTGCAGGGCCAGGGTGCCCGAGGCCCCGATCTCGTCATCGGGATGGGCGAAGACGGCCATAAGGTTCATGGAGTAGAGTCTACCCAACTTGCCTCCAGGGGGAAAACCCCTTAGCATGGGGCCTAACTATGGTGCGGGGCATACGGGGGGCCATCACCGTAGAGGAGGACACGCCCGAGGCCATCCACCGGGCTACCCGGGAGCTCCTTTTGAAGATGCTGGAGGCCAACGGCATTCAAAGCCACGAGGAGCTGGCCGCCATCATCTTCACCGTCACCGAGGACCTTACCTCGGCCTTCCCCGCCGAGGCCGCCCGGCAGATCGGCATGCACCGCGTCCCCCTCCTCTCGGCCCGGGAGGTGCCGGTGCCGGGAAGCCTCCCCCGGGTCATCCGGGTCCTCGCCCTCTGGAACACGGACACCCCTCAGGATCGGGTGCGCCACGTGTACCTGCGGGAGGCGGTGCGCCTCCGGCCTGATCTGGAAAGCGCCCAATAAGACTTGACACGCCGGTCCCCCGGGCGTATCCTGAAGAAGGTAAGGCTATGGGAGGTGCGGGATGAAGAAAGCGTATCTGGTTTGGGGGATGGCGGCGCTTCTTAGCCTGGGAGTGGCCCAGCAGACGGGAGGCCTTACCCTGGAAGGGGTAGAGGCCCTGCGGCAGGAGGCCCGGAAGGCCTACCCCGTGGGGTTCGTGGACCTCGCCCCCTGGAAGCGGGCCCTGGAGGCGGCGGAGGCCCTGGCGAAGCAGAACCCCAACGACCTCCGGGCCCTCCGTCTTTTGGCCGAGATCTACACCGAGACCCAGTGGGCCATCCGCGCGTGGGAAGCCTGGATGAACTACCGGGAGAAGGGAGGCACCTGGGACGAGGCTGCCAGGCAGGCGGCGGCCAAGGTGGCCCGTACCCTGGCCTTCTACGCCAACCAGCGCGGGGACCGGGCCGAGGCGGAGCGCTGGGCGGCCCAGGCCCAGGCGGTGGAGGCGGGCCAGTAATACCACCCATGCTGGCTTGCGCCAGCTTGGGGCACCGGCGTAAGGTCTCTGGGGGCCCCCTAAGGCTCGTAGGGTGGAGGAACCCGGAAGCAAGGGTATAAGCCTAGGGCAGGCGGAAGAGGAGGACCTGACCCTCCCCCCCGCCCGTGGCCAGCGCGGGGGCTTGGGGGTTAAAGGCCAGCCCGTACACCGCACCGGTATGCCCCACGTAAACCCGCTCCAAAAGGCCCGCCTCGAGGTCGTAGAGGCGCACCTCCCGGTCCTGCCCTCCGGAGGCCAAATAACGGCCATCGGGGCTGAAGGCCAGGCCCAGGGGCAGGTCCTTGTGGGCGTAGAGGAGCCGGAGTTCGGGCCCGCCCGGGGCCAGGAGGTCCACAAGCCTCACCCCCCCGTCCGCCGAACCCACGGCGAGGTAACGGCCGTCGGGGCTGAAGGCCAGGGCGTAGACGGGGCCTCCCGGGACCCGGACCTCCCCCCGCTTCCCCGGGAGGGTGAGGTCCCACACCTCCACCCGCCCCACGGAAAGCCCCAAAGCGAGGACCCTCCCCCCGGGACTCTGAGCCGCGGAGAAGAGGTAGGGGCTTAGGGGGCGGGTGGCCAGGACCTTGCCCGTGGCGGGGTCAAACAGGGTGAGGTTCCCCCGGAGCTGGAGGCCAAAGAGGCGGCCCTGGGCGTCAAAGCCCACCTTGAGGAAGGCGGGACCCTTGCCCAAAGTCCGGAGGAAACGGCCCTGGGCCTCGTAGAGGCGCACCGTCCCATCCCCCGAGGCCGAGGCGAGGTAGCGCCCGTCGGGGCTGAAGGTCAGGTCGCGCACGTAGGAGGCGTGCCCCTTGAGGTCCAAGGGGGGGCGGCCCGGGGGAGGAGGCGGACCTGGCCGGCCGCATCCCCCAGGGCCAAGACCCCCTTGGGGCCGTAGGTCAGGGCGTAGATCAAGCCCTTGCCCCCCTTCAGGGCCTCCCCCCGGGGGTCATAGCGCAGGAGTTCGGCGGTGAAGGCCCCCAAGCCCTCCTCCCCCACCTCCACCCGGGCCTCGTAGGCCAGATAGGTCCCCCCGGGCTCCTCGAGGCGCAGGCGGAGAAGGTGGCGGCCCGGAGCGGCCCGGACCTCGAGGGGGCAGGTCCCCAAGGGACTCCCGTCCCAGAAGACCTGGGCAGGCCTGGCCTCCGCCCGGAAGCGGCAGTCCAGTTGAAAGGCCGGGGCCAGGGTCTGGGCCAGAGCCGGAAGGAGGAAGAAGAGGAGACCCAGCGCCCTCATCCCAACACCTTCCCCCAGTCCGTGGGCTCCTTGGGGCTTACGTAGCCGGTGTCCATCTGGGCCAGCTGGAGCCTGCCGGAGTACTCCTCGTTGACCGCGTGCCAGTAGGTGTACTCCTCAATGACCCAGATCCCCGACTCCCGGGCCCCGTTGCCGCTGGCCTTCACCCCGCCGAAGGGCAGGTGGGCCTCGGCCCCCACGGTGGCGTTGTTGATGCTGGTCATGCCGGCCCGGATCCCCACCTTGAAGAGGTAGGCCCAGTGGCGGTGGTTGGTGTAAATGGCGCTGGAAAGCCCGTAAGGGGTGCTGTTGGCCACCTCTATGGCCTCCTCAATGCCGTCCACCTTCACCAGGTTGACGGTGGGCCCGAAGATCTCCTCCTGGAACTGGCGCATGCCGGGGCGGGCTTCAAAGACCGTGGGCCAGCCGAAAAGGCCGGCCTCAGGGTCCCCGTGGAAGCGGGGGTAGGGGTTGTCCCGGGTGATGCGCCCCCGGCCGAAAAGGAGCGTGGCCCCGTCCTCCTCGGCCCAGCGGTAGTGCTCCAGCCAGCGGGCGTAAAGCCTCTCGTTGATGAAGGGGCCGTAGGTGACCTCAGGGTAAAGGAGGGGGTTGCCGATGGCGGTGGCCTCCACCTTCTCCAAAAAGCGGCGCTTGAACTCCTCGTAGATGGGGGCATCTACCAGGATGTTGCCCGCCGAGGTGCACCGCTGTCCTCCGGTGGCGAAGGCGCTCCACCAGGCCCCCTCCACCGCCAGGTCCAGGTCGGCGTCCCGCATGACCAAAAGCGGGTTCTTGCCCCCAAGCTCCAGGGTGGGCCGGATGAGGTTCCGCCCCGCCACCTCCCCGATCCAGCGGCCCACCCTGGTGCTCCCCGTGAAGGCGAACTTCTGGAAAAGCCCCTCGTCCATGAGCTCCACCAGCCACTGGCCCGTGGAGTCCTTGCCCCCGCCGAAGACCAGGTTGATGACCCCGGGGGGCAGGCCCGCCTCCTCAAAGAGCTTGACGAACACGTAGGACAGGACCGGAGAATCTTCGGAGGGCTTCCAGACCACAGCGTTGCCGGTGAGTACCGCCGGGATCAGCTTCCAGCTGGGCACGGCGATGGGGAAGTTGCCGGCGGTGATCATGCCCACCACCCCTAAAGGCCTCCTGAAGGTGAAGAGCTCCTTGTCCCGCATCTCGCTGGGGACGGTCTGGCCGTAGAGCCTGCGCCCCTCGGAGGCGAAGAAGATGGCGGTGTCTATGGCCTCCTGCACGTCCCCCGCCGCCTCCTTGAAGGTCTTCCCCACCTCCCGCACCATGAGGCGGGTCAGGGTGGGCTTCTCCCTTTCCAGGATCTTGGCCAGGTTGAAGAGGACCTGGCCCCGGACCGGGGCCGGGGTGCGGCTCCACTCCAAGAAGGCCTCCCTGGCCTTCAGAGCCGCTTTCCTCAGGGTGTCCTTGGTGCCCTCGGGGAAGCGGGCGATCAGGTCCTCGTGGTCGGAGGGGTTTCGCCGCTCCAAAGGCGCCCCCTCAAAGACCTCCTCCCCGCCGATGAGGTGGCCCAGCTCCAGAGCGTTGCCGTACTTGCTGGCGAAAGCCTTCATGGGAACCTCCAAAGGGGATTCTACCCCTGGCCGAACTTGGCCTTCAAAGCCCTCAAGGTGGCGGGAGGGACCAGCTTGGACACGTCCCCACCGTAGCGGGCGATCTCCTTCACCATGGTGCTGGACACGAAGGAGTAGCGGGTGGCGGAGAGGATAAAGAGGGTTTCCAAGCCCGGCAGGAGCTGGCGGTTCAGGTGGGCCATCTGCAGCTCGTACTCGTAGTCGGAGACGGCCCTCAGGCCCTTGACGATGGCCTGGGCCCCCACCCGCTTCACGAAGTCCACCAGAAGCCCGCTGAAGGTGGCGGCCTCCACGTTGGGGAGGTGGGCGGTGGCCTCCCGGACGATGGCGAGCCGCTCCTCGGCGGTGAAGAGGTACTGCCCCCGCTTGTTGGGGTTTTCCAGGATGGCCACCGTGACCTTGGCAAAGAGGCGGCTCGCCCGCTGGATCACGTCCAGGTGACCGTTGGTCAGGGGGTCAAAGCTTCCAGGATAGACCACGTGCATCTAAACCTCCACCAGGGTGAGGGCGTTCTCCCCGTAGACCCGGCGCTCCCCCAGGGGCAGGTGGAGCTCCTTGGGGTGCTGGAGGATGTAAAGCCCCCCCTCCTCCACCAGGCCGCTTTCCAGAAGGGCATGGAAGGCGGCCACCAGGTCCATGGGGTAGGGCGGGGCCATGAAGGCCACGGTGTAGCGCTCCCCTTTGGCCTTGGCCTCGGGAAGGAAGGCCTCCACCGGCAAGGGGACGATGCGGACCTTAAGCCCGGCCCGCCTGGCGTTGTCCCTGAGGAGGGCGATGGCCTCCTTGTCCTTCTCCACCAGGGTGGCCTCAAAGCCCTCGCTGGCCGCCTCGAGGCCCACCGCCCCGCTTCCCGCGTAAAGGTCCAGAAACCGCCCCCTTTTGGGGTAGCGGAGACGCAGGTAGTCAAAGAGGGCCTTCCTGAGACGCACCGGGGAAGGCCGGGCCGAGGCGGGCACCTTGAGGGGCACGCCCTTGGCCTTGCCGCCGAGAATCCTCACCACGCCCTTAGCTTAAAGCTCCAGGGCCAGCCCCGCCCCCATCTCGGCGAAGCCCAGAAAGAGGAGGCCGAGGCCGAAGAGGAAGAGGCTAAAGCGCCTTACGGCGGGCACCAGGTAGAGGAAAAGGGCCAGGACCAAGAGGGCCTCCCAGACCCTCTCCCTGGCCACGGCCAGAAGCCCCACCCAGACCCCGGCCCCGGCCGTGGCCGCCAGGGCCAGAAGGGCCGCCTGGGCGTGGGTCAGAACGCCCACCTCCAGAAGCGCCAGCGCCAGAAGCCCAAGCCCCGAGCCGCTCCCCGAGAAGGCCCCAAGGAGAAGGCCGTAAAGGAGGCTCCAAAAGGGCGAGCCCAGGACCCGGGCCAGAAGCCCCCGCCTTCCCTTCCAGGCCCAAAGGGCCTCGGCCACCAGGTGGAGGCCCAAGAAGAAGAGGGCCAGGCCCGCCAGAAAGCGCACGGGGGCAGTATACAGAAAGCCGGCCCCAAGGGCCGGCCCTATGGTCGGGGAGACTGGATTTGAACCAGCGACCCCCTCGTCCCGAACGAGGTGCGCTACCGGGCTGCGCTACTCCCCGTAGCGGAGTCCAGTATAGGGGAGAAGGGGCAAAAGGTCAAAGGGGATTGACGCAGGACCCCGGGGTTTCTACACTGAGGCCTAACCGCGCCGGGGCGCGGCCAAAACCAGCCCGTTCTCTTATCCAGAGCGGTGGAGGGTACGGCCCTGTGAAACCGCGGCAACCTCCCGCCCCTTCCGTTCCATGGCCGGAAGCGGGCGGGGCTGGTGCCAACGCCGGCCCGGGCGGGGGAAACGCCCGGGGACGATAAGAGAGGGGGGTAAGCGCCACGCCCAACCCCTTCTTGGCGAGAGAACGGTCTTGCCGGGAAGGGGCTTTTTATGGCCCCTTCCAGCGCCCCCGCGGGGAAGGAGGCCAAGATGCGCTTTGAGACCCTGCAGCTCCACGCCGGGTACACCCCGGAGCCCACCACCTCAAGCCGGCAGGTGCCCATCTACCCCACCACCAGCTACGTCTTCCAAAGCCCCGAGCACGCCGCCGACCTCTTCGCCCTGAAGGCCTTCGGCAACATCTACTCCCGCATCATGAACCCCACGGTGGACGTCCTGGAGAAGCGCCTGGCGGCCCTCGAGGGGGGCCAGGCGGCCCTGGCCACGGCAAGCGGCCACGCCGCCCAGTTTCTGGCCCTCACCACCATCGCCCAGGCGGGGGACAACCTCGTCTCCACCCCCAACCTCTACGGGGGCACCTTCAACCAGTTCAAGGTGACCCTGAAGCGCCTGGGCATTGAGGTGCGCTTCACCTCCAGGGAGGAGCGCCCGGAGGAGTTCCTGGCCCTCACCGACGAGAAGACCCGGGCCTGGTGGGTGGAGTCCATCGGCAACCCCGCCCTCAACATCCCCGACCTGGAGGCCCTGGCCCAGGCGGCCCGGGAGCGGGGCGTGGCCCTTTTTGTGGACAACACCTTCGGCATGGGGGGCTACCTCCTCAGGCCCCTGGAGTGGGGGGCCGCGGTGGTGACCCACTCCCTCACCAAGTGGGTGGGGGGGCACGGGGCGGTCATCGCCGGGGCCATCGTGGACGGGGGCCAGTTCCCCTGGGACAACGGCCGCTACCCCCTCATCACCGAGCCCCAGCCCGGCTACCACGGCCTCAAGCTCACCGAGGCCTTCGGCAACCTGGCCTTCATCGTCAAGGCCCGGGTGGACGGCCTCCGGGACCAGGGGCAGGCCCTGGGGCCCTTTGAGGCCTGGGTGGTCCTCCTGGGGATGGAGACCCTCTCCCTAAGGGCGGAGCGCCACGTGGAAAACACCCTGCACCTGGCCCACTGGCTCAGGGAGCACCCCAAGGTGGCCTGGGTCAACTACCCGGGCCTCGAGGACCACCCCCACCACCAAAGGGCCCAGAAGTACTTCCGGGGCAAACCGGGGGCCGTCCTCACCTTCGGCCTCAAGGGCGGGTACGAGGCGGCCAAGGCCTTCATCTCCCGCCTCAAGCTCATCTCCCACCTGGCCAACGTGGGGGACACCCGGACCCTGGCCATCCACCCCGCCTCCACCACCCACTCCCAGCTCTCCCCCGAGGAGCAGGCCCTGGCCGGGGTGGCGCCGGAGATGGTCCGCCTCTCCGTGGGCCTGGAGCACGTGGAGGACCTGAAGGCGGAGCTTCTGGAGGCCCTGGGATGAGGGAGATCGCCCTGGAGGCCTGGGGGGACCACGAGGCGCTGATCCTCAAGCCCCCCCGCTCCCCCCTCTCCATCCCCCCGCCCAGGCCCCGCACCGCCGTCCTCTTCCCCAGGCGGGAGGGGTTTTACACCGAGCTGGGAGGGGTTTTGCCCGAGGTGCGCCTCCGCTTTGAGACCTACGGGGGGCTTTCCCGCAAGCGGGATAACGCCGTCCTGGTCTTCCACGCCCTCACGGGGAGCGCCCACCTGGCGGGGGTCTACGACGAGGCCACCTTCCAAAGCCTCTCCCCCCTGGAAAGGGCCTTTGGGAAGGAAGGCTGGTGGGACAGCCTGGTGGGGCCGGGGAGGATCCTGGACCCAAGCCTCTACTACGTCATCTCCGCCAACCACCTGGGAAGCTGCTATGGCTCCACCGGGCCCCTCTCCTTAGACCCCAGGACGGGGAAGCCCTACGGCAAAGACTTTCCGCCCCTCACCATCCGGGACCTGGCCCGGGCCCAGGCCAGGCTTCTGGACCACCTGGGGGTGGAGAAGGTGACGGTGATCGGCGGGAGCCTGGGGGGGATGGTGGCCTTGGAGTTCGCCCTCATGTACCCAGAGCGGGTCAGGAAGCTGGTGGTCCTGGCGGCCCCGCCCCGCCACGGCCCCTGGGCCCGGGCCTTCAACCACCTCGCCCGCCAGGCCATCCTCCTGGACCCCGAGTACCAAGAGGGCCACCCCGCCCCCAGGGGCATGGCCCTGGCCCGGGGCATCGCCATGATGAGCTACCGGGCCCCCGAGGGGTTCGCCGCCCGCTGGCAGGAGGCCCCGGAGCTGGGGGAGGCCTATCTGGACTACCAGGGGGAGAAGTTCCTGAAGCGCTTTCACGCCGAGAGCTACCTGGTCCTCTCCCGGGCCATGGACACCCACGACGTGGGCCGAGGGCGGGGGGGCCTCGAGGCCGCCCTCAGGAGGCTTCGGGACCTGCCCGCCCTCTTCGTGGGCATTGACACCGACCTCCTCTACCCCGCCTGGGAGGTGCGGGAGGCGGCCCGCCTGGCCGGGGCCCGCTACCGGGAGATCAAGAGCCCCCACGGCCACGACGCCTTCCTCATAGAGACCGACCAGGTGGAGGAGATCCTCGAGGCCTTCCTCCCCTAAGGCCCGGCCTACTTGCCCACGCAGAAGTTCTGGAAGACCCGGGCCACCACCTCCTCGGCCACCTCCCGCCCCGTAAGGGCGGCCAGGGCCCTTAGGGCCTCCTCCAGGGCCAGGCCCATGAGGTCCTCGGGGAGCGCGAGGGCCTCCTTTAGCCTCTCTTTGGCCCTAAGGAGGGCCTCCACCTGGCGCTCGGTGAGGAGGAACTCCCCGCCCTCCCGGCCCAGAAGGGCCTCCTTCAGGGCCTCCTTGAGCCTCTCCATCCCCTCCCCCGTCACGCTGGAGACGGAAAGAAAAGCCGGGTCCTCCCAGGCTTTGGGCAGGTCGGCCTTGGTGGCCACCCGGACGACCCTCTCCCAGGGAAGGGGGGGCGGCGGGGGCCGGGGGGCCGAGCGGTCGGCCACGTAGAGGACCAAATCCGCCTCCTCGGCGATCCTGAGGGCCCGCTCCACCCCCGCCTGCTCCAGGGGGTCCTCCGTCTCCCGCACCCCGGCGGTGTCCACGGCGATGAGGGGGATGCCGAAGAGCTCCAGGGGGGCCTCCAGGTAGTCCCGGGTGGTACCGGGGATGGGGGAGACGAGCGCGCGCTCGTAGCCCAAAAGGGCGTTCAAGAGGGAGCTCTTCCCGGCGTTGGGCGCCCCGATCAGGGCCAGGCGGGCTCCCTTCTGGGCCAGGCGGGAGGCCTTGGCCTGGGCCAAAAGGCCCTCCACCTCCGCCAAGGCCTCCCGGATCACCCCTTCCGCCCGGTGGGGCTCCACCCCCTCCTCGGGGTAGTCCAAAAGGGCCTGGATGTGGGCCAAAAGCCCAAGGAGCTTCTCCTCCAAGGCGGCGATCCTGCGGGAAAGGGCCCCCTCCAAGGCCCTCAGGGCCTGCCTCCTGGCCAGCTCCCCTTCCGCCTCTATGAGGGCCAAAACGGCCTCCGCCTGGGCCAGGTCCAGCTTGCCGTTGAGGTAGGCCCTCAGGGTGAACTCTCCCCGCCCGGCGGGCCTCGCCCCTAGGCTTACCAGGACCTCCATCACCCGCCTCAAGACCGCCGGGGAGCCGTGGGTCTGGAACTCCACCAGGTCCTCCCCGGTGTAGGAGTGGGGCGCCCGGAAGACCAAAAGCAGGGCCTGGTCAATGACCTCCCCCGTGGCGGGGTCCACCACCTCCCCCAGGGTGAAGCGGCCGCCCTTGAGGCGCCTCGGGTCCTTGCCCCGGAAGGCCCGGGCGGCCAGCTCCAAGGCGCCCTCCCCGGAAAGCCGCACCACGCCGATGGCCCCCTTGCCGGGGGGCGTGGCGATGGCGCAGATGGGGTCTTTAAGGTTCACGCTTCGCGAAACTCCTCGGTGATGCCCGCTTGCTTCAAGATGGCCCGGAAAAGCCCCCAGGGAATCTCCCCCGAGTGCATGGGCAGCACCACCCTTCGGCCGTCCGGGTGCACGTAGACCCTGTGCCCGCCCTTACCCCTCCTGGGAAGGGGTTGGAAGCCCAGCCGCTCCAGCTTGCGGGCCACCTCGGAAGCCTTAGGCGGCATCTAGGGAGACTTGGGCCACCGCCACATCGGGAGGCGGCGCCTCCCCCAGGGCCTCGAGGGCCTCCAGAGCGGCCAAAAGCGCGTCCTTGACGTTTTCCAGAGCCTCTTCCGGGGAGTGCCCGAAGGTCATGCACCAGGGGATAGCGGGCACCTCGGCCAGCCACACCCCGGGGGTCTCCGGGTCGGGACGAAGGAGCACGGTGTAGCGCATCCCTTCCATTATAGGGCCCCGTCCAGGGCCTCGAGGGTCCTCGCCACCTCCTCCTCGCCGTGGGCGGTGGAGAGGAAGGCGGCCTCAAAGTTGGAGGGCGGCCAGTACACGCCCCGGGAAAGGAGGCCGTGGAAGAAGCGCTTGAAGAGCTCGGTATCGGTGCGCCTGGCCTCGGCGAAGGTGCGCACGGGGCCTTCGGTGAAGAAGACGGTGAGCATGGACCCCACCCGGTTGATGGTGTGGGGCACGCCTTTCCTGGTCAAGACCTCCCTAAGCCCCGCCTCCAGCCTGGCCCCCACGGCCTCCAGGTGGGCGTAGAGGCCGGGGCCCGCCTCCAGGATCTCCAAGGTGGCTAACCCCGAGGCCATGGCCAGCGGGTTCCCAGAAAGGGTCCCCGCCTGGTAGACGGGGCCTAAAGGGGCCACCCGCTCCATGACCTCCCGCCTCCCCCCGTAGGCGGCGGCGGGAAGCCCCCCGCCCAGGACCTTGCCCAGGGTGACGAGGTCGGGCTTCAGGCCCAAACGCTCCGTGGCCCCGCCAAAGGCCAGGCGGAAGCCCGTCATCACCTCGTCGGCGATGAGGAGGACGCCAAACTCCCTGGCCTCGTGGAGGGCCTTCAGGAAGTCCTCGGTGGGGACCAGCACCCCGGCGTTCCCCACCACCGGTTCAAAGATGATGGCGGCGATCTCCTCCCCCCGGCGCCTCAGGACCTCCCTGAGGCCCTCGGCGTCGTTGTACTCCAGGACCAGGGTGAGCCGGGCGTAGGCCTCGGGCACCCCGGCCGAGGAGGGCACCCCCAGGGTGAGGGCCCCGCTTCCCGCCTCCACCAGAAGGCCGTCGGCGTGGCCGTGGTAGTTCCCCCGGAACTTGACGATCAGGTCCCGGCCCGTGTACCCCCGGGCCAGCCTCAGGGCGCTCATGGTGGCCTCCGTCCCCGAGCTCACGAAGCGCACCAGCTCCACGCCCGGGTAGGCCGCCTTGACCTTTTTGGCCAAGGCCACCTCGAGGGGGTGGGGCGCCCCGAAGGTGAGCCCCCCCTCCATGACCTCCCGCACCCGGGAAAGGACTTTGGGGTGGGCGTGGCCCAGGATGAGGGGCCCCCAGCTCAGGACGTAGTCCAGGTAGCGGTTCCCGTCCACGTCCCAGACGTAGGCCCCCTCGCCCCGCACCAGGTAAGGGGGCGTCCCCCCCACCGCCTTGAAGGCCCTGACCGGGCTGCTCACCCCGCCCGGGATGTGCCTCCCTGCCTCCTGGAAGTACGCCTCGGAAATGGGCCGCTCCATGCCCTCCACTCTAAGCGCCCCGCCGTGGCTTTACCACAGCGGGGGCCTCAAAGGCTTGGAATGACGGGCAGCCCTTTGGCGGGGCCCGGAAGAAGCCCTAAGCGCCAAAGAGGGCCTTTAGGGGAAGGCGGAAGCCGGGAAGGGCTTCCCCCCCTTCCAGCGCCTCCCCGGACCGCAAAAGCCGCCCCTCCCCGCCCCGCCCGTAGACCTCCACCGCCTGGAGCTCGGGGTAGACCAGCCACACCCCCCTGGCCCCCGCCCCCAGATAGTCCAGCACCTTGGCCAGCACCGCTTCCGCCTCCTCCCCAGGGGAGACCACTTCCACCGCCAGATCCGGGGCCCCCTCGTAAAACCCTTCCCGGGCCACCTCCTTGAGCCTCCCGTGGGAGAGGAACCAGACATCGGGGCTTCGCACCCGGTCGGGGTCCCGGCGGAGGATGAAGCCTCCCTCCACCCCGGCTACGCCGAGGCCTGTTTCTTCTAGCCAAAGGCGAATGCGGAAAAAAACCTCCCCGGCGATCCTTCCGTGCTCCGGCTTGGGCGGCCTCTCCTCATGGACCTCCCCGTCCACAAGCTCCCCCCGCTCTAGGGGCAGGGCGAAGAACTCCTCGGCTTTGAGGCGGGTCTTGACCATGAGACCTCCTGGCTAATAGGTTAGCGCCTTCCTGAGGGCGGCCAGGACCCTCCTGGCGCTGGGGCGGTAGAGGTCCTCAATGGCGCTGAAGGGCGGGTAGGGGGCGTCGTACCCCGCCACCCGGAGGACCGGGGCCTCGAGGTGGTCTATGGCCCCTTCGGCGATGCGGGCGGCCACCTCGGCCCCAAAGCCCCCGGTGCGCATGGCCTCGTAGACCACCACCGCCCGGCCCGTCTCCCGCACCGCCTCCAGGAGGGTGTCCTCGTCCAGGGGCACCAGGGTCTCCAGGTCCACCACCATGACCTCCACCCCTTCCCGGGCCGCCACCTCCGCCGCCTCCAGCATCACCTCCACCATCCCCCCGTAGCCGATCAAGGTGGCGGCCTTCCCCTGGCGCACCACCCGGGCCTTTCCCAGGGGCAGGGTGTAGTAGCCCTCGGGCACGGGGGCCCGGGCGCTCCGGTAGAGCTTGATGGCCTCCAGGAAGAAGACCGGGTCCTCGTCCTCTAGGGCCGAAAGGAGGAGGCCCTTGGCCCGTTCTGGGCTTGAGGGGATCACCACCTTGACCCCCGGGGTGTGGGCCAGGATGGCCTCCGGGGAGTCGGCGTGCTGTTCCGGAGTGTGGACGCCCCCGCCGTAGGGAGCCCGCACCACCACGGGAAGGCCCACCCGCCCCCGGGAGCGGTGCCGCCACCGCCCCAGGTGGGAGAGGATCTGGTCCAGGGCGGGGTAGAGGAAGCCGGCGAACTGGATCTCGGCCACGGGGCGCATCCCCCCCATGGCGAGGCCAATGGCGAGGCCCAGGATGCCGCTTTCCGCCAGAGGGGTATCAAAGACCCGGCTTTCCCCGTGCTTGGCCTGAAGCCCCTCGGTGACCCGGAAGACCCCCCCAAGCCGCCCCACGTCCTCCCCGAAGACCAAGACCCTCCCGTCCCGGGAAAGGGCCAGGTCCAGGGCCTCGTTGATGGCCTGGACCATGTTGAGAAGGCGCGTCTTCTCGGCTACCATGCCTCCTCCACGTGGAGGCCCCGCCGCAGGGCCTCGTAAGCCCGCCTCTGGTCGGGGCCCATCTCCTTGTAGACGTGCTCCACGATCTCCTCAGGCCTGGGCTCTGGGGCTTGGTCGGCCAGGGCCAGCTCCCGGGCGAACTCCTCCTCCAGCTCGGCCAAGAGGGCCCGCTCCCTTTCCTCGTCCCAAAGGCCCCTTTCCTCCAGGGCCTTCCTAAGGCGCAGGATGGGGTCCTTCCGCCGCCAGGCCTCCTCCTCCTCCCGGGTGCGGTAGCGGGTGGGGTCGTCGGAGGTGGTGTGGGGGGCCAGGCGGTAGGTGAGGGCCTCGAGGAGGGTAGGGCCTTCCCCCCGCCTCGCCCTTTCCACCGCCTTCTTGGCCTCCAGGTAGACGGCGAAGGCGTCGTTCCCGTCCACCACCACCCCGGGCATGCCGTAGCCCTCGGCCCTACGGGCGATGTAGTCCACCCGCATCTGCTTGGCGCGGGGAACGCTGATGGCGTAGCCGTTGTTCTGCACCAGGAAGACCACCGGGGCCTGGAAGACGGCGGCGAAGTTCAGGCCCTCGTGAAAGTCCCCCTCGCTGGTGCCCCCGTCCCCGATGGAGGTGGCCACCACCCAGTCCTCCCCCCGGTACCGGCCCGCCAGGGCCAGGCCCACGGCCTGGGGGATCTGGGTGGCGATGGGGATGTAGGGGTTCACCGCCCGCACCCCCTCGGGAAAGCCCCAGCCCGCCGGGTGGGCCCGCCAGTAGAGGATGAGGACGTGGATGGGGAGGCCCCTGGCGAGGAGCATGGCGCTCTCCCGGTAGGAGGGCACCACCCAGTCCCCCTCCCCTAGGGCCAGGGCCACCCCCACCTGGGCCGCCTCCTGGCCCATGAAGGGGGCGTAGACCCCAAGCCGCCCCTGGCGCTGGAGGGTGACGGCCTTCTCGTCAAAAAGCCGGGCCCGGCGCATGGCCCGGTAGAGCCCCAGGGCCTCCCCCTCTTCCAGGGGGAACTCGCCCTTTTCCAGGTAGGCCACAGGCTTTAGCTTCACGCCAGGGAGTTTACCACAGGGGCCAGGCGCTCCAGGGCCACCATAAGCTCCTCCTCCTTCTTGCAGAAGGCGAAGCGGAAAAGCCCCTCCGGAGGGTCTTCCCGGTAGAAGGCCGAGGCGGGGATCAGGGCCACCCGGGCCCTTTCCACCAGGCGAAAGGCGTCCCACCCCGGAAGCTCGGCCATGAGGAAGTAGGTGCCCTCAGGGACAAAGACCCGAAGCCCCAGGGCCCTAAGCCCCCCGGCGAGAAGGTCCCGCCTTTTCCGGTAGCTTTCCCTCAGGGCCTCGTAAAAGCCCTCGCGCCTGGCCACCCTCAGGGCCTCGGCCACCCCGGCCTGGAGGGGGGAGGGGGCGGAAAAGCTGGTCCACTGGCGCATCCCGGCGATGGTGGGCATGAACGCCTTAGGCCCCACGATCCAGCCCACGCGGTAGCCGGTGGCCTCGAGGCGCTTCCCGGCGCTCCCCACGGTGAAGGTGCGCTCCGGGGCGAACTCCTTAAGGCGCCTGGGCCTTTCCCCGTAGTAAAGCTCGTCGTAGACCTCGTCGGAAACCAGAAAGAGGTCGCGCCTGCGGGCCAGATCCGCGATGCGCTGAAGCTCGGCCTCGCCCAGGACCAACCCCGTGGGGTTCATGGGCGTGTTCAGGAGGAGGAGGCGGGTCCTTGGGGTGATGGCCCTCTCCAAGGCCCCAAGGTCCAGCCGGAAGCCCCCTTCCCCCAGGGGAAGCCGCACCAGCCGGGCCTCGGCCCCGGCCAGGAAAGCGTCCGGCAGGTAGACGTCAAAGAAGGGTTCCAGGACCACCACCTCCTCCCCCGGCCCCACCAGGCTCTGGAGGAGGACGTAAAGGGCCTCGGTGGCCCCGGAGGTGACCAGCACGCCCTCAGGCTCCACGCCAAACTCCTCCGCCAGGGCCTCCCTTAAAGCAGGAAGCCCGGCGGGAGGGGCGTACTGGTCGTAGCGGCCCAGGGCGCGCCGCACCGCCTCCAGGAGGAAGGGGGGCGGGGGGGTAGAGGGGAAGCCCTGGCCCAGGTTCACCGCGCCCAGGCGCTGGGCGAGGGCGCTCATCTTGGGAAAAATGCTCTCCTTGGCGGCCTGGGTGCGGGGGTGGAGGCGCATGGGGATAGGGTAGCGCAACTTTATGCCCGTGGGGAGGGGTCCCCTTGGGCGAGGCTTCTTGGCCTCGCTCCGTAGCCGCTTAGCCCGCCATCCGAAGGAGGGCGAGGAAGCTTTCCAGCTCCAGGCTCGCCCCGCCCACGAGCCCCCCGTCCACGTTGGGCATGGAAAGGAGGTCGGCGAAGTTCTTGGGGTTCACGCTTCCCCCGTAGAGGACGCGCACCCGGCTGGCGAAGGCCTCTCCGTAGCGCTCGGCGAGGGCCTGGCGGATGGCCTGGTGCATGGCCTCGGCGTCCTCGGGGGTGGCGTTTTTACCGGTGCCGATGGCCCAGACGGGCTCGTAGGCGATGACCAGGCGATCGGGGCTTTCGGGCTCCACGCCCTTAAGGCTCCCCAGAAGCTGAGCCAGGGTGTAGGGCACGGCCTCTCCCCTCTCCCGGACTTCTAGAGGCTCCCCCACGCAGAGGATGGGGGTGATGCCCTCCTCCAGAAGCCTTTTGGCCTTCTCCGCCACCAGGGCGTCCCTTTCCCCGTGGTAGCGCCTTCTTTCCGAGTGGCCCACGATGGCGTAGCGGCACCCCAGGTCGGCGAGCATCCGGGCCGACACCTCCCCGGTGTAGGCCCCCTCCCGGTGGGGGGAAACGTCCTGGGCCCCGTAGGCGACCCCCGTGCCGGAGAGGACCTCCTTGGCCACCGGGAGCATGGGGAAGGCGGGTAGGACCGCCGCCTCCGAGTCCAAGGGGGGAAGGAGCCTTTTTAGCTCCGCCAGCCAGACCCGGGCCTCCGAGGGAACCTTGTGCATCTTCCAGTTTCCCGCTACCAACACGCGCCGCATGGGGGCATCATAAGACACCAAGACCCTGGGCCGAGCTTCAGGACTCCTGACCGGGTTTTCATTTTTCTCATCTTCTAGCCCGATAGATTTTTTACACCCCCACTTAAGTTGGGGTGAAAGGGTAAGGGGTGGAGGTGTAGTATGAAAAGGTTTCTTCAGGCCCTGGTCCTGCTCTTCTCGGGCGCCCTTTTGGCCCAGTCTGGCCCGGTGGTGGAGGTCTTCGCCCCCCAGATCAACGCCCAGGTGCGCATCAC
>Ga0209670_100095_pt1 | contig 61714 bp, 61 predicted proteins | sample PerSpoBPS_BMetaG_FD_184741 | JGI IMG/M metagenome (GOLD analysis project Ga0209670, IMG submission 184741) | Thermal spring microbial communities from Yellowstone National Park, Wyoming, USA - Perpetual Spouter B (PS_B) MetaG (SPAdes) (version 3) | ecosystem: Environmental > Aquatic > Thermal...
ATTGAACCGCATCCATTCGCCCACCGTTTGGTGAAGGAACTTCCGAAAGTTGAGGATGGCTTCATCTCCGTCCCAGATGCGCCCGGCTTGGGCGTTGAGGTGAACGAAGAAGTCGTCGCCGAATTGAGCCAATGAAGTGCCGTCACAGAACGCCCTTTGTGGACGGCACTTCGTCGGCGAGGCGTTCGGAAAGGGCGATGGCTTGGCGCAAGGCGACGGCGCAGGATTTGAAGGCGGCTTCTAAGATGTGGTGCTTGTTTTCGCCCGACAAAACTTGCAAGTGCAAAGTAAAGCGCCCGTTGGCGGCGAAGGCGCGGAAAAATTCGGCGGCTAACTCCACATCAAAAGTGCCGACTTTCCCTTCCGTCGGCAGTTGGACGAAGGCGTTGCCTCGCCCGCTAAGGTCAATGGCGCAAAGCACTAAGGCTTCATCCATCGGGACGAGGGCGCTGCCGAAGCGCTGAACGCCCTTGCGGTCGCCGAGGGCTTGGTCAAGGGCTTGCCCCAAGACGATGCCCGTGTCTTCAACGGTGTGGTGGTCGTCTACTTGTGTATCGCCTTGCGCTTCCACGCTCGCATCAAACCAAGCGTGCTTGAGCAAAGATGTCAGCATGTGGTCAAAAAAGCCGACGCCCGTCTGCACTTGGACTTTGCCTGTGCCGTCCAAGTTGAGCCAGATGCGCACTTGCGTTTCCGCCGTCGTCCGTTCCACTTCTGCTGTCCGTGCCATGACGCTTCACCGCCCAAATTATGCATCGGCACGAAATCGCCGATAAAATTTCGCCCAGTCACAAGATGGAAGCGTCGGAATTCAGGACGCTTCATTGCGAGGTGTTCCGCATGAAGCGACGGACTTTCCTGCACGCCTTAGGAGGTGCTGTGACGATGGCAGCCATCGCTGCACCCGTGAAAGAGGCGAAGGTGGAGACGCAATCGTGGTGGACGATGTTGGGCAACACCAACATCCGCGTCCCGCGCCTGTCTATCGGCACAGGGACTTTCGGTTGGGGCGGTTCGTCCGCCCAAACGCGATTGGGCTTTCACGAATGCGTTCGGTTGCTTCGGACGGCTTACGATTACGGCGTGACTTGGTTTGACAGCGCTGACCAGTATGGCTCGCATCCCCATGTGCGGGAAGCGTTGAAGGGCTTGGAGCGCGAGACAGTTGTCATCACGACGAAGACGGTCGCCCGAACGGGCGAACAGGCGCGCAAAGACATCCAACGCTTCCTGCGGGAGTTGGGCACTGACTACATTGACATCGTGCTGATGCATTGCCTCGTTGACCCTAACTGGACGAAGACGATGCGTCCTGTCATGGATGCCCTGACGGAAGCGAAGGAGAAGGGCTACATCCGAGCCGTCGGCGTCTCATGCCATGACCTTCGGGCGTTGAAGGCGGCGACGGAGCATCCTTGGGTGGAAGTCATCTTGGCTCGGCTGAATTATTCGGGCGTGCACATGGATGGCAAACCCAATGAAGTCATCCCGCTGCTGCAAACCGCCGTCCGCAACGGCAAAGGGATTTACGGGATGAAAGTCGTCGGGCAAGGGGAACTGACGCACGATCCCGAAAAAGCCATCCGCTTCACTTTCGGGACGGGCGTCGTCGCTGCCGTCACCATCGGAATGATCAGCGAGGCGGAAATCCGACAGAATGTCGGCATCGTCCGCCAGTTGTTCCCGAAGGCGTGAAGGAGGCGAGGGCGGATGCGGATTGAGCGGGTGGACATCGTTCAGGCGGGCATCTACTTGCTCGTCAAGGTCGTGACGGATGAAGGCGTCGTCGGTTGGGGGGAAGCCTTGCCCGATAACTTCCGTTCCATCGCTGCCTTCATCGGCGAATGCGAGCGCTTTTTGATCGGGCAAGACCCACTGCGGATTGAGCATTTGTGGCAGACGCTCTTTCGGGGCTTTTTCTGGAAGGGCGGGTTCGTCCACTGCTCTGCCATCAGCGCCGTTGAGATGGCGCTTTGGGACATTAAGGGCAAAGTGCTGGGCGTGCCCGTCTATGAGTTGCTGGGCGGGAAAGTGCGGGAACGCATCCGCCTTTACGCCCACATCGGCGGCAACACCTTAGATGAACTGAAACGGAGCGCCGAGCAACGACTTCAGCAAGGCTTCACGGCGGTCAAGTTTTGCCCCATTGACCCGTCGCGCCCGTTGGAAGGAGCGGCGCTCATCCGCAAGGCGGCGGAGCGGGTGAAAGCGGTGCGGGAAGTTTTGGGTTGGGAGAACGATGTGTTGTTGGACTTGCATGGTCGGACGACGCCCGCCGTCGCTTTGCAGTTAGCCGACGAGATTGCGCCCTTCAAGCCGATGTGGATAGAAGAGCCATGCCAACCGATGAATGTGGAGGCGTTGGCGGAAGTCGCCCACAAATCGCCGATCCCTGTGGCGACGGGCGAACGGCTGTGCACCCGTTGGCAATTCCGCGAGGTGTTGGAGAAACGGGCGGCAGCGGTGTTGCAACCTGACCCATGCGTTTGTGGGGGCATCTTTGAGTTGCGCAAGATTGCGGCGATGGCGGAAACTTACTATGTCGGCATGGCGCCCCACAACCCCTACGGTCCCATCAACACGGCGGCGGCGTTGCAACTGGCGGCATGCATCCCCAACTTTGTCATCCAAGAGCACATCACGCTGGGCGAAGGTTATTTGCGGCAACCCTTTGAGCAAGTCAATGGCTATGTGACCGTGCCTGAAGGCGTCGGTTTATGCGCTGAACCCGACGAAGAGAAAATCGCCAACTTGCCCCGCCGTTTCCGCGAGACGCCATTGGTGCATTACGAAGACGGCGCTGTCGGCGATTGGTGAACCCAATTTGCGGAGCGGCAATTTGCTGCGACGAAGAAATCCCCGACGAACGAGGGCGAACTTGCATGTCCGTTTCCATCGCCATCGGCGAAGCGGGTTGTCATCTGGCGAATGAGTTGCAAGCGGTTGCCATCGTCGTGGATGCGTTGCGGGCGAGTGCGACGATGGCGACACTGCTGCATTGTGGCGCAAGGGAAATTTGGGTCGTGGCAGAAGTGGAAGAAGCGTGGCGGCTTAAGGAGACGATGCCCGACGCTTTGTTAGTGGGCGAGCGGCAAAGTGTCAAGGTGGCGGGGTTTGACTTTAGTAACAGCCCGACGGAAATTTTGCGAGCCAGTGAACTCGTGCAAGGTCGGCGGGTTATCTTCACTTCCACGACAGGCGCAAGGCGGTTGCTTGCGTGTCGGCAAGCGGCGGCGATTTTGGTCGGCACGACGGTGAACGCAACGGCGGTCGCAAGGGTTGCTAAAGAGCGAGCCGAAAAAGAGCGGCGTCCCATCGTTTTGATTGCGTCGGGCGTTTGGGGGGAAGGCGACGAATGGGCGACGGAAGATGTGGCGGCGGCGTGGGTGATTGCCGAACGGATGAATTTGCCGATTGTCCAAGCGCCGAACCGCCCCGAAGGCGAATTGGCAAAGGTGTTTGCGGAAAGTCGGCACGGGAAAGAGTTGCTGGCGTTGAGTTTGAATGCCGATGTTGAATGGTGCGCCCAAGTGGATGTCGTAACGGTCGTGCCGCAGGTGGTGGCGTTGGAAGGAGCGATGGCATTAGTCAAGGCGGCAAGTTAGGTGGCGTTGTTGAGGACGGCGGCGACGATGCGCCCCTTCGCCAGTTGGATTTGCTCCTTCGCTTTCTGCAACTCCGCTTTCCCTGTGCGCCCCGCTTCGGCGACGACAATGACGCCATCGGTGAGCGGGATAAGCAAGGAAGTGTCGGCGACGGACAGGACAGGTGGGGCATCTATGACCACGATATCGGCGCGCTCTTTCGCTTGCTTGACCGCTGAGAGGAGTTGTTCGGTGGCGTCCACGCCATTATCGGCGACAGCAAGCCACTGCAAGGAGCGGATTTTTGTCGGCGTCGTTTTCGGAGGAGTGCCGTGAGCATCGGGAAGGATGCCCAGCAAAGGATGAGGTTGTCCCTCCTTCGTCCCCCAACTGACGAGGACCGTGTTGCGCCCCGATTGGGCGAAAGCGGCGGCTAAGGCAGTAGCGATGAAAGTTTTGCCTTCACCATGGTTGGGGCTGGTGACGAGCAAGCAACGAAGCGGTTTTTGGTCGTCTTGAGCAAGTTGCAAGTTGGTGCAGAGCAAGCGGATGGTCTCGGCGGTTGGGTCGCGGGAGTTGATCCAAGCGAGGAAGTCGGTGAGCCTCATCAGTCGGGGCAAGGTCACAATGAGGGGGACAGCCAGCCCTTTCTGCATCTCTTGCGAATCGTAAACCTTCGGGTCAACGGCATTTTGGAAGAGGACGAGGGCAACGCCCAAGAAGGTGCCTAAAAGGGTCGCAAGAATTAAGGTCAAAAGCCGTCGGGGGAAGACAGGGAATTTGGGGGGTTGAGCATAGTCAGCGACGGTCACCCATGGGACTTGTAGGAACTCTTGGGTTCGCAAGGTTTCCAGTTGGGCTAAGAGGTCGGCGTAAGCCCGCTCGGTCACTTGTTGCTGGCGCATCAAGGTGGCGAACTGGCGCTGTTGGTCGGGAAGACTTGCGATGCGGCGGCGCAACAAATCAAGGAGGCGGTTCACCCCTTGCAACCGTGCCTCCGTCGCATATTGCTGGGTCTCCGCGTCCACCCATTTTTGCCAGAAAGTGGCGTAAGCGGGGTTGGGGACGGGTTCAATGGTCTGGATGAGTTGCTTGGCTCGTTGAGCGAGGCTTTGTCGCAGTTCCTGGATAGTCGCATCCAGTTGGCGGATGGCGAAATGTTCGGGGGTGTAACGAGCGAGCAGATCGGCTCGTTGCATCTCTAACGCCACCAGTCGCTTGCGCATCTCTTGGACGGCAGGGTCTTGCCGAAGGACTTCCGCTGGCAGGAAAGGTTGCTGCTGGGCGAACCGCTGTCGGAATCGCTCCGCCGTTTCTTTCGCCCCCTGCCATTGGGCTTGGAGGGTGACTCGTTCTAACTGGGCATCGTAATAGGCACGGACGATGGCTTCCGTCTCCCTAACGAGGTCGGTAACCCCCAATCGCTTTTTGAGGTCAGCGACTTGCCCATCTAACTCCGCCAACTGCTGCCGAAGTGATTGCAAACGCCGTTCAAGATAGCGCCGCTGGCGAGTAATGTCGGAAGTGGTGTCTCGGACAAAGCGTTGGGAGAGGGCATCAGCGAGGGCGTTGGCGATAGCGGCTGCCCAACGGGGTTCGGGAAAGCGGACGCTGATTTCCAAAAGGTCGGGCTCTAAAGTCCTCGTTCGGATGGCACCGAGCACATCGTCTTCCGTGAGGGGGCGAGGAAGGGGCGGCAAATCTTTGCGCCGACGGAGCATCGCCAATGCAAGGCGCACCGTTGAACGCGTCTTGGTTATCCGTTCCACCGTCTTGAGGCTCAGAACACCCGCTGGGGGCGGCAAGGAAACGCCAAAGGTGGAGAGGGCGGACGAAAGGCTTGATTGACTTGTCGCAGGTTGACGAACCCGCACCAAACTCGTCCCCTCGTAAAGGCGGGTCAAAAAAGGAAAGGAGAGAAGGGTCACCAACGCCGTGGTGACAGGGGCGGCGAGGAGGAGCCACCGCCTTCGCCACAACACTCGCAGCAATTGGTCTAACTGAATCGCTTCCTCTTCCGCTGGGAGTTCGTTCCGCATCGTTTCCGCCATCTAACTGCCGTCACCCCTTGCAAGCAAAGTTAACTCGGGTCGCCTTCGCCATCGGTTGGCAGTTGCGAGGATGACAAAATCACCCTTGCCCTCGCTCATCGGGGCGCGAAAAATTTTAGGACGGTTGCGAGGGAATTTCCCGATGCTTGACAGAGGGGGTTTGCCAGATGACAGGGCAAACGGTGTGGCTGTCGTGGTTGCCGACCATCACCGTCGGTCTCGTCGGCGGTTGGGTCATCTTGCTCCTTTGGGTCTTTTGGCTTTCTTTGCGGTTGCGCCGCTTGCATCGGCTGCTTCAACGGCTCAACCCAAACGGGACGGGACAACCTTTGGATGCGTTGCTGGAACGATGGCTGAGTCAGCAAGAGGCGAACCGAACCCATCTGGCTGCCTTAGATGAGCGCCTGACGCAATTGCGCCTTCTCTTTCAGGGTTGCCTTCAACGGGTCGGGCTTGTTCGCTTTGATGCCTTCCAAGACACGGCGGGGCAACAAAGTTTCGCCGTCGCTTTGCTGGACAATCGGGGCAACGGCGTCGTCATCACTTCCCTTTTCGGTCGGTCGGAATCGCGCTGTTATGCCAAGCCTGTCGTGAAAGGGGAATCGCCTTTCCCCCTCTCGGACGAGGAGCGGGCTGCCATCCGTCAGGCACTGGAGCAACCCGTCGGGGTGCAGGAGGCGACCTCTCGCCATGCCCCTTAGCGACGAACACGCCTTAGAGCAACTCCTTCGGCAAATCACGGCAGCAAGGGTTCGGGGCGATTGGGCGACGGCGCGCCAATTAGCCGAAGAAGCGACCCAAAAAGCGCCCCAACGAGCCGATGTGCACGAACTGTTGGGTGACATCTTGCGCCAACTGGGTGACAAGGAGGGAGCGCTCTCTTGTTACCAGCGCGCCCGCGACTTAGAACCGCAGCGTCGTTCGGCAGAAGAGAAATTCGCCGCCACCTTGCTGGAACTGCGAACTTTTGAAGTCCCCGACGAGGAAACCCCTGCCCTCCCCAAAAACCCGATGTTGGCGCTTGCCCTCTCCGCCGTGCTCCCTGGTGTCGGTCAGATTTACAACGAGCAATGGCTCAAAGGCATCCTGTTTTGTCTGGGCACTCTCCTGCCACTGGGCAGTTTTTTGCAACTTTACGGCAAAACGGTCACTCACCCCCTCAATGCCCCTATCCCGTCCGCTTCCGAACCGAGTTTGGGGCAATTGCTTTTGACGGCATTAGTTGGTCTCATCGCTCTGGCGATGTGGACTTGGAGCCTTTGGGATGCCTACCAAACGGCTCGCCGCTTCCAACGCCGTTCCTTGCCCCCGCAGGAGGGGTTGACATCTTCATGACCGCCCAACCAGCGACGGCACAGCAAGGGCGACGCCTTTCCCTTTGGCTCTCCGTCGGGGTGCTCCCTGTTTTGATGGCGGGGTTCGTCGCCAGCCTTGCGAGGGTGGAATTTTCATCGCCTTTCACCGCCCGATTGACAACGGCGACAGTGCGGTTTTACGAAGCGGGCAAACAGCGGGAAGTGACAGGCAACACCTTGCAACTTTGGCAATTGGCTCAACGGCGCCGCCTCGCTTACTTCGTCGCTGTCCACCGTTTCCCGCCCCGCTACATCCCCACCATCTTGCAAAGCCTTCTCGGTTGGCTTTGCCTCTGGTTGGCGGCGGGATTGGTCGGGTTAGCGTTGCGCTGCCCGATGCCGTCATCGCATTGGTGGCAATTGGGCGGATGGTTGGGTTGCCTATTCGTGGGGCGTCTCTTGCAAGCCATCAGCGCTTCCACTTGGCTTTGGCTGCCCGATGAACGACCGACGCTCCTCAATGCCCTTGTGGACATGGCGTTGGGGCTTCCCTTGTCGGCTGCCACTTACGCCGCCCTTTTCTGGCGGGCTTCTTTTTGGCTGTTCGCCACGCTCCTTTTGCCCATCAGCCTTTTCTTCGTCTTGCGCGGCGCATGGCGTTGCTCAACGGGCAAAGCCCTTGCGGGCACGCTCTTGACCGTCCTACTCGCTTCCGTCCTTTACCGACTGGCGACCTTTTGGGAGTGGTGAAAGTGAAACGCCGTTGGCGCTGGACGAAAGGGTTGGAACGAAAGTTGACGGAAGTCTTGCAACGCGCCGTCGCCGACGGTCAAACGCCAGGCGCTGTCCTTTGCGTCGGAGACCCTGACCGCATCCGATGGCTTGCCGCTTTCGGGCATCGTCGCTTAGTTCCTTCCAAGCAACCGATGCGTCCCGACACGCTTTTTGACCTTGCCTCGCTGACGAAAGTCGTGGCGACGGCGCCTGCCGTTTGCCTGCTTTGGCAATGGGGAAAGGTGGACTTGACAACACCTGTTCGCCGCTACTTGCCCGAATTTTCGGGCGGGCAAAAAAACCGCGTGACCGTCTTGCATCTGCTCACTCACACTTCAGGGCTTCCCGCCTTCAAAAACTACCTGCCATTGGGCTTGCGCGGGGACGCCATTCTTGCCGACATCTTCCGCACCCGTTTGAAAGCCCCGCCAAGCACGCAGTTCATCTACAGCGACTTGGGCTTCATCTTGCTGGGCGAATTGGTCCGCAGGGTGAGTGGGTTGAACCTTGACACTTTTTGCCGCCGCCACCTTTATGCGACTTTGCAAATGAAGCGGACGCGCTTTAACCCGCCCAAAAGTTGGCGGGTTCGTTGTGCGGCGACGGAGTGGCGCGACGGCACGATGCTGCAAGGCATCGTCCACGACCCTAATGCCTTCGCTTTGGGTGGCATCGCTGGTCATGCGGGACTGTTTTCCGTCGCCGAAGACTTGGCACGCTTTTGCCAGATGCTTTTGCGCGAGGGCGAATTGGACGGCGTTCGGGTTTTTGAACCTGAAACGGTTCGGGCGATGCGTTCCAACTATTGCCCTGTCAACGGCGTGCAGCGAGGCTTGGGCTTTGACATCCAGTCGCCCTACTCGCCCCAGATGAAAGGTGACCGTTTCCCCGTCGGCGTCTTCGGGCACACGGGCTACACGGGCACTTCCCTTCTCGTTGACCCGTTCGCCGAACTGTTCGTCCTGCTGCTGACCAACCGCGTCCATCCCGATGACACCCGCAACATCGCCACCCTGCGCAAGACCGTCGCCAACTTGATCGCCGAAGCCATCTACGGTTGAAGTTCACTGGCGCACCCGAACGCGAATGGCGTCCCAATCTCGCACGCGGTCAATGCTGCGGTCAAGGTTTTCCACATTGCGGCTGATTTGCCGAAGGCGCTCGTCAATGGAGCGAAGCAGACGCACTGCCTCATCGCTTTGGGCGTTGGCTTTGGGAAGCCCGTTGCTGATGGCGCAGCCCAGCCCGAAGCCCAACCCCAAGCCCAACAGGAACAGCAAACTGCCCAAGCGCCAAGTTGACATCCTTGCTCACCTCCGCCACAAAATTTATCGCTGGCAAGGGATGCTCCCGCTTGTCCGTCGGGTTGTCCAATCTCCTGCGCCTAACACCAAACTGATGCGCGTGGCGAAGGAGGGTTTGTGAGTGGCGATGACGGCTGAACAGAAATTCACCATGTGGCTGATCGGCGCAACCGTTTGCTTTTTGCTGGCGGTGATTGTCAGCGTCACCGAAGGACCGCGCTGGGCGGTCGGACCGCTCATCATCTTGGCGCTGATTTGTTGCGTCGGGATGATCAACAACGCCGCCGAGCAACCTGCCCCGCGAGGGCACGGAGCAACTCGCCCCACTCCCCAACGGCAAGCCACTCCTTCGGCGGCTCAAAATGCCCCAGCCGCATCCGAGGCGGCAACTTCCGAGACATCAGGCAGTGAAGAGCCTGCGCCCACAGCGGCAGAGGAAGCGTCATCGTGAACGGCAAGGAAAAGCGCTGACAAGCCCTTGACAGGAGGGCAACAAGCGATGAGTTGGGAACGGGAGCGAGCGCTTCGTTTTGCCCTCGTGGAGGCAGGGGAGCGTTTGTGGCGGCAGGGTCTCGTCGCCCACACCGACGGCAACTTGTCGGTGCGTTTGGATGACGGATGGGTGCTCATCACGCCGTCGGGCGTCAACAAAGGCAAGATGCGCCCTTATCAGTTGTTGCGCATCGCTTTAGCCGATGGGCGTGTGGACGGACACGGCAAGCCGTCGGTGGAGACGCCGATGCATCTGGCGATTTATCGCCGCCATCGCCATGTCGGCGCCGTCGTCCACGCCCATCCGCCTTACGCAACGGCGTTTGCGGCGGCAGGTTTGTCATTGACCGAACCTGTTTTTCCTGAAATGGTCGTGCGGTTTGGCGAGGTGCCGTTGGTGCCTTATGCCACGCCAGGAACGGACGAACTGGCAGAAGCGGTGGCGGCGGCGCTTCAAGGTCGTTCGGCGGTGCTTTTGCAAAATCACGGTGCTTTGACGGTGGCGGCGACGGTGGAAGAAGCCTGCGGGCTGATGGAAGCGCTGGAGTGGACGGCGAAAGTGATTTGGCTGGCGAAAGGGTTGGGCGGCGCAAAGCCCTTGACTTCCGACGAAGTAAGGCGATTGCGACGAGACATGCCTTGACAGGCACTCTCTGGACGGCAACAATTACGGCGGCAAAGGGTGGTGGCAGAGCACACCCCAACGAGGGGGTGAGAGCGATGGACGATGCCGAGCCCAAAGACCCTTTCGCCGAATTACTCCAAAAGGGTAGCCAAGCCGTTCAGCAACGCCAACCCGACGCCGCCATTCCCCTGTTAGAGCAAGCCGTCCAACTGCAACCCAACTCCTTTGATGCCCATTTTTGGCTGGGCGCTGCTTACGCCCTTGCGCAGCGTTGGGACGACGCCGCCCGACATTTGGAACAAGCCCGCCACATCAATCCCCATGTGCCTTCCGTCTGGTTCAACTTGGGTGTCGTTTACTGGCGGATGCAACGGCTGGGCGAAGCCATTGATTGCTTTGAAGCGACGCTGCAGTTAGACCCCAACCATCAGGGCGCCAAGCAAGCCTTAGCGACCATCATCAAGCCCAAAGTGGACACCGAGTTGACACCTCTATGAGGGCGAAAAGGAGCGTTCCTTTCCCCGCTTGTCATCGTGCCGCAAACTGATAGGGCTTGATGGCGACGCTAACCTTGTGTGGGTGGGTGAGGACGGATGATGGTGCAATTTTTGTTGCCCTTTGAACGCGAAATCGCCGAACTGGAAGAGCGCATCGCCCATTTGAGAAGTCAAGGCGACGAAGAGGGCGCCGCAGATTTGGAAGCGGAGTTGCAACGCCGTTTCAAGGAAATCGCTGAAAACCTGACCCCTTACGAGCGCGTCCTTCTGGCGCGCCATCCCATGCGCCCTTACGCCTTAGACTACATCAACGCCATCTTTGACGACTTCGTGGAACTGCACGGCGACCGACTCTATGGCGACGACCCTGCCATCGTCGGCGGGTTGGCGTGGCTGAATGGGCAACCTGTTGTCGTCGTCGGGCAACAAAAAGGGCGCGATTCGCAGGAACGGTTGCGCCGCAACTTTGGCATGCCCCATCCCGAAGGCTACCGCAAAGCCCTTCGGCTTATGCAATTGGCGGAGAAATGGCGCAAACCGCTGATCACCTTTGTGGACACACCAGGCGCTTCCTGCTTGGATGACGACGAGCGACGCAACATCTGCGGCGCCATCGCCCACTGCCAGATGTTCATGGCAGGGATGACCGTCCCCAACATCGCCGTCATCATCGGGGAAGGTGGCAGCGGCGGCGCCATCGCCCTTGCCGTCGCCAACAAAGTGCTGATGCAAGAGAACGCCACTTACTCCGTCATCCAACCCGAAAGTTGTGCCGCCATCATCTGGCGTGATGAGAAACTCGGACCGAAAGCGGCGGAAGCGTTGCGGCTGACGGCGCAAGATGCCTTGCAATTGGGCGTCATTGACGCCATCATCCCCGAACCACTCGGCGGCGCCCAACGCGACCACGCCAAAGCGGCGCAATTGGTCAAAGAGGCATTGTTGCGCGCCTTAGACGAATTGCGAACCTTTTCGCCCGACGAATTGCGGGAACAACGCTACCGCAAATTCCGAGCCATCGGCGTTTGGGCGGAAGGCATCGTGGCGGGCGAAGAATCTTTCCGACAGTCGGAGTGCTAAAAGGGCGCGACAACACGCAATGACTCACGCAAACTCAAAGAGCCATGTTGGAGCGCTTCTCAAGCGCAACGAAAAACGCACGGCGATAATGAGCGGTTACTTTGCGAGGGGGCGAAGGGCGATGCCTTTCCTGCGTCCCGACGAGCGAGCGCCAAAGGAAATTTTCCCCGGCGTCACCATCCGAACCCTTTGGGGCGAGCAAGTGATGCTTTCCTTCGTCCACTTTGAGCCGTTTGCCGTCGTCCCGCCCCACAGTCATCCCCACGAGCAAATGGGCGTTTTGTTGGAAGGCGAACTGGAATTCACCATCGGCGACGAGACAAAAGTGCTGAGGAAGGGCGATTGCTGGTGGGTGCCATCGGGCGTCGTCCACTCCGTCCGCAACCGCGACAAACCCGCCTTAGCGCTGGACATCTTCCATCCCATCCGCGAGGAATACAAGTGAGCCGAAAGGAGGCAGGGCATGGACGAACTTTTGCGGTTGTTTGAAGGGTTGCGGGTCGCCGATGTTTCGGATGGCATGGATGCTGTGGGGTTGCGGGATGTGGGCTTGGTAGACCGAACTATTCGTCCCGTTTGGCGGGGCGCCCGCGTTTGCGGCGTGGCGTTGACCGTTCGCTATGTGCCCACCAACGAAACCGTCCCGACGATGACGCCCGAAGATTACGCCGAATTTGCCCGTCGGTGGTATGCCGAAAAATGCCCCTACCCGTTTTTGCAAGTCGCCCAACCTGGCACTTTCCTTGTCGTGGACATGAGCGGGTTGGAAGTGGGCTTTTGGGGCTCTAATGTGGCGCTGGCGGCGAAGAAGGCAGGCATCGTCGGCGTCGTTTTGGATGGCGGTTGCCGTGACACCTACGAAATTGAGCGGCAACGCTGTCCCGTTTGGGCACGCCACATCGCCCGAACGACGGTCATCGGGCGATTGGAGTTTGCGGGCATGAACGAACCGATCAACTGCGGGGGCGTCAAAGTGCGTCCCAGCGACATCGTGGTCGCCGATGATGATGGCGTGATTGTCGTCCCTCGTGAAGTTGCCAAAGAGGTCGCTTACTGGGCGCGCAAAGAGTTGGATGCCGACAAGCGCGCCCGCAAAAACTTCTACGAGCAATTGGGCATGCCGTTGGATGAGACGGTGCAGTGAGGGCAGCGATGGGGAAAGGGTTCGGCGTTTGCAGCATCGTGGCGTTGCTGGCGGTCGGTTGGCTTAGCGCCGCTGACTTGACGCCCCAAACGCCCATCTTGGCGGAAGTGAAGGCGGGCGAGACGATGACCTTCCGCTTGCCTTGCCCTTCATCCGAGCGGGGCATCGTCACGCTGACGCCATTGGACGGCGACGCCGATTTGTTTTTGCTTCCATCGCCCGATACGCCCCTTGAGCGAGCGGCGCAGAAATCCGTCGGCGTCGCGTTGCAAACGGAGCACATCGTTTTGCCCGCCAACAAAGAGCCAACCGAAAAGTGGATTGCCGTCAAGGGCGTCACGCCCACCCGCTTTTTGCTGACCGTCCAATGGACGAAACGGCAAATCCGCCAGCAACCGTCCCGAACGAAAATCATCGCCGTTCAGTGGCAGGACATCCAGTTTTCCGATGCCGTCGCATTGGGCGCCGTAACAGTGGGCAATCGGATGCCGATTTGGTATGAGGTGCGGGTGACGGCGAGCGGGATAGAGAAAGCGCCACCGACGACGCCCTTCCTACTCGGACCAAACGGGGCGCGCTACTTGGGTTGGGTCGCCTTGCCTGCGGGCGGACGGTTGACGATAAGGGCGCAACGGACGAAGAAGGCGGACATCGTGTTGGTCGTTGATCTCGCCTGCCGTCTCGTCGCAGGCGTTGCCCTTTCACCCGACTTGACAGTGGCGATAGATGACTTGCTGCCGAACTTGATGCCACTTTTGCCTGTCGCCGAAGCGGTGCAAAAAGGCGATTGGCGGCAGGCAAGTGCGCGGTTGATGGCGGCGATCAAACGAAGCCCCAAAACTTTGCGCGCCCTTCATGCTTTCCTGCAACGGGCGGGCGTGAAACTTTCGCCGCCGTTACTCGGCAGTCGCCTGAATGCGGGCTTTGGCGCCCTTTCCGCCACCATCGCTGCCATCGCCGCCGCCAACTCGCCCTCGCAGGAAAGCGTCACCTTAGCATGGCAATGAGCCAACTTCTTTTCGGAGGTCAAGCGACGATGCGGTTGCGCCAATTGGTGGAAGCGTTGCCCGATGCCCGATGGTGCGGTGACGATGTGGAAATCACCGCCATCACCCACGACTCGCGCCGCGTCACGCAAGGCGCTTTGTTCGTTTGCCTGAAAGGGTTGCGCGTGGATGGGCACGAATTCGTCGGCGAGGCGCTGGCAAAGGGCGCCGCAGCCATCGTTGCGGAGCGGGAAGTTGCGACCGACGGCAAACCGCTGGTTCTTGTCCGCAACACGCACGAAGCGTTAGCCGTCCTTTGCCATCGCTTTTACGGCGAGCCGACGCAAACATTGACGCTCATCGGCGTGACGGGCACCAATGGCAAGACGACGACGACCCACTTGATTGCTCACCTCCTCAATGCTCAATTTGGTGAAGTGGCAGCGGTGATGGGAACGGTCGGAGTTCGGTGGCAGGGTCAGACCCACGAGTTATCGCAGACAACTCCCGATGCTCCCGAATTGGTCGCTTGGTTGGCGCGGTTGCGGGATGAAGGCGCCCGCTTCGTCGTCATGGAAGTGTCGTCCCACGCGCTGGCGCAAAAGCGGAGCGATGGCTGCCGCTTTGACGCCGCCGTCTTCACCAACCTTTCCCGCGACCATCTGGATTTTCACGGCGACTTTGAGGCTTACTTTTTCGCCAAAGCCCGTTTGTTCACCGACTACGCCCACTTCGCCTTTCAGCACGGCAAAAACTTTCAAGCCGTCATCAACGCCGATGACCCTTACGGGCAGCGGTTGATGGCGATGACGCCTGCGCCTGTGACGAGTTACGGGTTCAGTGAGGACGCTTCCTTCCGAACCGTCCAAGTGCGACTGACACCTTCGGGCACGGAATTTTTGCTGCTGGTTAACGGGGTAGCGCCCATCCCGAAACCTTTTCGCTTGCGACTTTTGGGGCGGTTCAATGTCGCCAACGCTTTGGCGGCGATGGCGACAGCGCACCTGTTCGGCGTCACTTGGGAGACGATGATGACGGCATTGCCCGAATTCACCCCGCCCCCTGGGCGATTGGAGTTGGTGGACGAGGGGCAACCCTTCACCGTCGCCGTTGATTACGCCCACACGCCCGATGCGTTGGAGAAAGTGTTGATGACCGTTCGGGAAATCACCAAAGGACGAGTCATCGTCGTGTTCGGTTGTGGCGGTGACCGCGACCCGACGAAACGACCCGAGATGGGACGCATCGCCACACAACTCGCCGATTACTCCGTCATCACTTCCGACAACCCCCGCACCGAAGACCCGATGGCAATCATCGCCCAAATCCTTGAAGGCATCGTGCCCGATGCGCCCCACCATGTAGAGCCCGACCGACGGAAAGCCATCTTCCATGCTATCGCTCTCGCACGACCCGGCGATTTTGTCCTCATCGCCGGCAAAGGGCATGAGACCTACCAAATCATCGGGACGGAGAAGCATCCCTTTGACGACCGTGAGGTAGCGCGGGAAGCGTTGCGGGAACTTCGGCGCTCATCGCAATAGTCGCCGCCAATAGCGGAAGGGACGAGGCGGAGAGAGAAGCAAACGCAAACTGACCCAATGCCACCGCTGCGGGCGGCGCAAAAAGCGCCCCAGAAGTTGCAGCAGCAAGGCGAAGCGAACAAGCATCGCAGCGGCGCAACCGTGATGGCGTCGGAAGTAACGCAAGGCGCTGTGTTGCTGGGCGAGGCGAGCCAACGCAGGCACTCGCTTGACCGATGCGCCCCAAGCGTGGGATGCCTTCGCCGTCGGCAAGGAAACGATGCGCCAACCCGCTGCCTTCAACCGTCGGCACAAGTCCAACTCCTCAAAGAACAGGAAAAACCCGTCGTCTATCCCACCGACTTGTTCAAAAGCGGCACGACGGATGGCGAAGGCTGCCCCCGACACTTCGTCCACTTCCTGCGGGACGGAAAAGTTGCGCCCTGCAAACCATCGGGCGTCCATGCAACGCTGAAAGCCCAACGCAGCGAGGGCGAATTCCCACACTTTTGGAAACCGCCGACCTGACGGTTGAAGGCGTCCGTCGGGATGAAGCAACTGAAATCCGACGACGCCGATGCGATGAGGGTTTGGGGACGAGGGATGAGGAGCGAGGAAATCGTGGAGGGCGACGAGGGCATTTTCGTCCAGCACGCAATCGGGGTTCAGCACCAACAGCCATTCGCCCGAAGCGAGTTGCGCGCCCCGATTGATGCCCGCCGCAAAACCTTCGTTGTCTTCGTTGACCAAAAGCGTCACATCGGGAAAACGGCGAACGACGGCAATCGTTTCATCGCACGAGGCGTTATCCACGACGATGATTTCGGCGGTTTGCCCTGTCACTTCCCGCAACCGCAAGCAGGCGCGCCGAAGGCTTTGCAAGCAATCGGCGACGAACGGGGCAGCGTTGTGGGTGACGATGATGGCTGACAAAAAAGGGCGCATGCCGATCAGGGCGTTTTGCCTTTCGCCCGCTGACAAAACTGTCGCACCTTTTCAGGGTCTTTGACGCCGGGCGACACTTCCACGCCACTGGACACATCCACGCCGAAAGGGCGCACCGTTTTGATGGCATCGGCGACATTTTCGGGTGTCAACCCCCCCGCCAGCCAGCAAGGGGCATCCAAACGCCGCACAAGTTCGGCTGTTAGTTCCCACGAGGGGCAAACGCCTTGACCGCCAAACCCTTTCGGCGTTGCGGCGTCCAACAGCAACGCGTCAGCGCCTGCGCGCAAAAAGGCGTGGGCATGCGACAAAAGGGACGGAAGCAAGTTTGCGTCGGCATCAACGGGAACAGGCAACGCTTTCCAGAGGGCGCACGCAATTTGTCGCTTCAGCGTTGCGACGAGTTCAGGCGGTTCATCACCGTGCAATTGCAAGACGGCGGGTTGAAGGGCGTGGGTGAGGTCAATCAGTTCGTCCAACGATTTGCCTCGCGTGACCAAAACGGGCGGGACGGTCATGAGGGCGAACAGGGAACGGGCTTGTCGGTGGGAAAGGCTGCGGGGCGAGGCAGGGACTTCCACGACGACGCCGCAAAAATTTGCCCCCGCTTGACAGGCTATCAGCACATCATCAGGACGGGTGAGCCCGCAAATTTTGACTTGAACGGTCATGGCGACGGATTGACTCCTTGTGCGGTGTCAGGGTTTTCGGGCGGGGCAGGTTCCGAACGGGGAGGGCGGGAGCGAGGCGAACGAGTCTGCCGCAAGAGGCGTTGGCGTAACTCCACTGGCGCCACGACGACCACTCGGTCAGCCCCTTCGCCCTCGCTGAAAGTGAACACGGTCGGGTCGCTTTGCAAGGTCATGTGAATGACCCGCCGCTCGGCGGGAGAGAGGTTGCGCAACCGAACGGGTCGCTTTTGGCTTCGGGCTTTGTCAGCGGCGTTGATCGCCAGTTGGACGAGGGAGGCTTGTCGCCGTTCCCGATAGTGCGACGCGTCAATGGTGATCCGCAGAGGCTGCTGCCAACGGCGGGCGAGGGCGGCTTGGACGATCAACTGCAGCGCTGCCAACCGCGTCCCTTGCCTGCCGATAATCAAACCCGTGTCGCTGCCTTCCAAGTTCAGGTAAATCTCGCCTTCCTGCTCCCGCACTTCGCTGACGGTCAAATCCCAACCTGCGGCTTGGATGAGGTCGGTAACAAAGGTCTTGACAAATTCGGCGGGCGAATCTTGCGCCGTCTCTTTCACCGTCACCCGCACGCGGGCGGGTTCACCCCCGACGCCGAAGATGCCCGGCGTCCCTGGGTGAAGGACTTCCACTTCCACTTGTTCGCGGCTGACGCCCAATTGCTGGAGGGCTTGCTGGATGGCATCTTCCACCGACTTGCCGATGGTTTCTACCGACCGCATGACAACACCCCCTAAGCCTTCTTCTGGGCTTTAACTTTCGGTCGCTTCTTGGTTTCCGTCCCGTCAGGCACCACTTCTCGCACGGGCATCCGCTCCCGATGGAAGCGTCGCTTCAGCAAAAACATCTCGGCGAAGTAAAAGAGTTGCGAGGCAAACCAGTAAAGGATGAAGGCGGAAGGGAAGTTGTGGAAGAAGAGGGCGAAAATGCCCGTCATCATCAGGTTCATGAAAATTTGCTGCTGCCGTTGCTGCGGGTCTTGGGTCGGCGTTTGCATGAAAAAGGACGAAGCGACGAAACTGGCAAGGTAGAGGGCAAAGAGTGGGTAGTCGGGCTGGATGAGGTTTTGAATCCAAAGGAAACGGGCGTGAGCGAATTGGAAGCGATAATGCAAAACGCCGTAGTAAACCCAGATGAGGATGGGAAACTGCAACAGCAAGGGCAGACAACCGCCCAAGGGGCTAATGCCATGCTCGCGATAAAGGCGCATCATCTCCGCTTGCAGTTTTTTGGGGTCATCCCGATAGCGCTCCTGCAAGTCGGCGAAAAGGGGTTGCAACTCCTGCATCTTCCACATGCTTCGCATCGCCTTGCGGTTGAAGGGGTGCATCGCCACCCGCAGCAAAAGCGCCAGCAGGATGACCGCCAAGCCGTAACTGTAGCGGGGATCGCCCCCACACAACCGCACGAGGGCGTCAAAGAGTCGGTAGTTCCAGCCCGTGCGATAAAGGGCGTCCAATTCTCGGCTGAGGACGGCATAGGCACTCTCACAGCGACGAACCGTTTTCGCCTTCTCATCCCAGACCCACAAGGGCACATCCCGTTGGGGCGGTCCGTAAGTGCCCATGCCTTCGTCGGCTTTCAGCAACCGTTCCATCCACTCCAAGGCTTTGATGGCGGTGCTGCTGTTAGCGCCATATTGAGCCGCCAACAACTGGGCACGCAAATAGGCAGCGGTGACGGCGAGACTTTTAAACTCAGCAGGCGGTAGCCCCTCGCGCCGATGCTGATGAAGCCATCGTTCGTAGGCACGGATGGCTTCCTCCAACGCTTGAATGGCTTCTTCGTTGCGCTGCACCGCCGCCAGCAGCACGCCTTCCCGCAATTTCCAGCGCGCCAACCGTTGCTCGTCTTTGGGTTGCTGATTGGTCAAAGCATCTTGCAGGCGGGTCAATTCCGCTGCGGCTTGTTGGGTCGCTGGGGGCGGTGTGAGCAATTCAGGGACGGACGCTTCAGACCAACGGTCTGCCGCCATCCCCAAAGAAGCGATCAACAGCAAAAGCATCAGGGGCACAAAAATGCGCGCCGCCCGCCGAGAGGGGAATTGGTCAGGCACGGGGTCATAACCGCCGGGGTGAAAGGGATGGCAGCGCAGCAAGCGGCGCAGCGCCAACCAGCCACCCCGCCACAACCCAAACCGCTCAATGGCTTGCATGGCGTATTCGCTGCAAGTGGGCGTGAACCGACAGGCAGGGGGCAGCATCGGCGAAATCCATCGCTTGTAACCCCGCAAAATCAACAGCACCAGTTTCGTCAGCATAGCCTTCTAACCTCACCGAGCGTTTCCGTTCGTGGTTGTGGGTTCATCCGTTCGTTCCCTCTCCGACGGGCAGGGCAAAATCAGCACGCCCGCCCGCCAAAGTAACTCCGTCAGGGCGGCGTTGACCGCGTGAAAGTTTGTCGCAGCGCAAAGGGGCTGGGCGACAATCAACATGTCCACGCCCTCTTTCATCGCCCATCGTTTCGTCCGATAGGCTTCCCGAAGCCACCGCTTGATTTTGTTGCGCACCGTCGCTTTTTTCGCCACCCGTCGCCCGACGGAAAAAGCCACCCGCCGCCCTGCCCCTTCCCGCCAACGCACATACAAAGTGAGCAACGGGTGACGAAACCGCTTCCCCTCTCGCACGCAGAGTTGGATGTCCTTTTGCCGACGCAATCGTTCCGATGGCGGGAAGCGGTTCGCCCCTTTCGGACCGATGGGCATTGGCATCATCAAACGGTCAACCGCCATCGCCCTTTCAAGCGGCGACGCTTGAGGACATTGCGCCCCGCTTTCGTCGCCATCCGAGCCAGAAATCCATGCGTCTTTTTCCGCTTGCGTTTTTTGGGGCGATAAGTCCGCCCTTGCAACGACTTCCCCATCGGTTCTCTCAACCCCCTTGACCAAAGCAGGGATTGGCAAATAGCGGCTGGTCAAACGACGGACATTAGCGGAAGCGCTGACGACTGCAAAAAAACCACTCAATTCATCGCCCATCGCTGCCGTTGGGAGCGACGGCAATTATAACGCCGCCATGCCACACTGAAAGGCGGTGGCGGGCATGACCAAAGACCAACTGCGCCAACTCGTGCAGGAACGATGGAAGGCGCTGTCACCCAGCGAAAGAGCGAGGCAAACGCAACTTCTTTTGCAACGGGCGCGGGCGTTCCTGCTGACCGTAGAGCCATGTTTGGCGGCGTTTTACATGCCGATGACCGACGAGCCCGACATCGTGCCCCTCATCCGTTGGTGGCAAGAACGGGGCTTGCCCGTCGCCTTGCCCCGCACCCTCGTCGGCGAGAAGCGGTTGGAATTTCGCCGCATCGCCCGCTTGGATGCCGATTTGCAAATCGGCGCCTTTGGCATCCGTGAACCCAAACCCTCTTGCCCCTTCGTTGCGCCCGAAGAAATCCGCCTCATCGTCGTCCCTGGGCGCGTCTTTGACGAATGTGGCAACCGATTGGGGCGGGGCTTGGGTTACTATGACCGCTTCCTCAAAACGCTGCCGAAAGATGCCCTCAAAATCGCTGTCGCTTTGGAAGTTCAAATCGTCCCCCGCATCCCGACGCAACCCAACGATGTGCCCGTAGATGTCGTCATCACCGAACGGCGCATCCTCTTTCGCCCCCGCACTTAACGCGCTATTTTTGCCGATGGCTTTTCCGCCACCATCACAAAACGCCTTCACCCGACGGACGGGAAGGGGTCGGCATGGTCAAAGAAAACGGGACGGCGGTCGTCCTTTCTCGGCAAGAAATTCAAGCGCCCATCCGCCCTTTCTGGTCGTGGCGCGCTGTCGCCCTCAGCCTTTTGCTTTTGCCCCTCAACCTCTACTGGATTGGCGTCACGGAAGGGCTTTGGCACGCCTTGCACATGACAACTCTGTCGCTGCCGATGAACGCTTTGATGCTGTTGCTAACGCTGTGCTGGCTGAACGGTTTGGTCGGTCGCTTTTTCCCCTCGTGGCGACTTCAAACGGGCGAACTGTTGTTGGTGCACTTAGCGTTGACGGTGCAAAGCGTGTTCATCGGGCACGATGCGATGGTGAGTTTGATGGGCGTCATCCCTGCCGCTGCTTGGTTTGAGACGCCCGCCAACCGATGGCAAACGCTTTTCTTTGACTACCTGCCTGATTGGCTCGTCGTCACGGAAAAAGCCGTCGTCCGCTCCTTCTACCTCGGCGGCAGCAAGTTTTACGGGTCGGGGTTAGAGCGCTTTTGGCTGATGCCCGCCCTCGCTTGGACGCTGCTGTTGACTTGCCTGTTCGTCGCTTATCTCGCCTTGACAACTCCTTTCTATCGTCGCTGGGCGCACGAAGAGCGGTTGGCGTTTCCCATCCTGCGCTTGCCGATGGACATCGCCGAAGGGCGCTTGAATTGGCGGACGCCTTCTTTTTGGCTCGGCTTCGCCGTCGCCGGTTTCGTGGACATGGTCAACCACCTCAACTGGCTTTTTCCCCGCATCCCTTTTCTGCGGGTGCGGGCTCGTGACCGCGATTTGGCGTGGTATCTGACCGAACCGCCCTTCAACGCCATCGGTTCCACGCCCTTAGCCCTCTATCCCTTCATCATCGGCTACGGTTACTTGATGCCGCTGGATTTGTGTGCGTCGGCGTGGTTCTTTTACCTGCTGCGGAAGGTGGAGCGGGTCGGCGGGGCATGGCTGGGCTTGACGGGATTGCCCCGCTTCCCCTACGAAAACGAGCAAGCGGCGGGCGCTGCGTTGGGCATCGCTGCCTTGACACTTTGGCGCAGCCGTTTTTCTTTGCGGGCTTTCTGTCAAGGGGCAAGCAGCGGTCACCCGATGGCGCCTGCGATGACGCTGTTGCTTTTGGTCGTCGCCATCGGCGTTTGCTGGCTTATGGCTGTCCGTGCGGGGATGCGCCCGACGACGGCGACTGCCTTTTGGGCAATTCACTTCCTCATCGCCCTGACGGTCACGCGGTTGCGGGCGGAAGCGGGACCGCCATCCCACTCGCTCCTTTACGCCAACCCGCAAGATTTGATGCTGGCGTCGTTAGGCACCCGCACCTTTCGCCCCCGCGAGTTGACGGCGTTGGCGCTCTTTTTCTGGTTCAACCGCCTCAACCGCAATCACGCCGCCCCCGTCATCATGGAAGGTTGGCGGTTGAGCGAGCACATCAACGCCTCTTTTGCCCGCTCCGCTGCATTGATGGTGGCGATGGCGGTGTTGAGCGTCGTCGGTTGTTTCGTCCTGTATCCGCCCATCTTCTATCGCGACGGCGCTGCCACCCGCATCGGCGAAGTCGTTTGGGTCGGTCAAGACACTTTCAATCGCTTGGCGACTTGGGTCGGCAAACCAACGCCGCCCGATTACTGGGCGCGCTCCTTCGTCGCAAGCGGTTTCCTTTTCACCCTGCTCCTCAACGCCCTTTACCATCGCTTGCCTTGGTGGGGCTTGCATCCGCTCGGTTACCTTTTGGGCACCAGTTTCGCCGTTGACTACTACTGGCTCTGCCTGCTCATCAGTTCCGCCGCAAAATGGTTGCTGCTTCGCTACGGGGGCGCCCGAACGGCGCAAGCGATGACGCCCTTTTTCATCGGCTTGATTTTCGGCGAAGGAATCGTCGCTTGCGCTTGGAGCGTTTACGGCGTCCTCATTCACAAGCCGATGTATGACGCTTGGTGGTGAACCGACAGCAAGGGGGCAAGACGATGCCACGCGACGACGCTTTGCCGATCGCCATCCTGTCCACCCGCAAAGACGGCATAGAAAAAGTGCGCCAACGGTTGCAACGCCCGACTTTTGACCCGCTGGCGATGGCGGAAGTGGAACGCAAAGTGCGGGACATCCTTTTCGCCGTCCGCCAACAAGGCGACGAAGCGTTGGTGGCGATAGAGCGACAGGTCGGATGGAAAGGTTGCACGAAAGAGCGGTTGAAAGTGAGCGACGATGAGTTGGATAAAGCCGAACGGCAAGTGCCCGCAAAAGTGCTGGATGCCCTTCGCCTCGCCCATCAACGGCTGGAAAATTTCCATCGCCGCCAGTTGCCCTCTTCGTGGTTCGTCAACGACGAAGGGGCGTTGTTAGGGCAACTCGTTCAGCCGGTAGAACGGGTCGGCATTTATGTGCCCGGCGGATTGGCGGCTTACCCGTCCACCGTTTTGCATGTCGCCGTGCCCGCAAAAGTGGCGGGGGTGAAGGAACTTTACTTGGCGACACCGCCCGACGAGCAAGGGCGCATCCCGCCCGTCGTGTTGGCGGCGGCGCGCCTTTGCGGCGTTCAAGCGGTTTTTCGGGTCGGCGGCGCCCACGCCATCGCCGCTTTCGCTTTCGGCACGGAAACGATCCCAAAGGTGGACAAAATCGCAGGACCTGGGGGCGTCTATCCCGTCGTCGCCAAGCGGTTGCTTTACGGCGTCGTCGGCATTGATTTGCTGCCAGGTCCAAGTGAAGTCGCCGTCATCGCCGATGACACGGCGCCAGCGGAGTGGGTGGCGATGGAACTTTTGGCGCAAGCCGAACACGGTCCCGATTCCGTCGCCGTCTTGCTCACGCCATCGGAGAAGTTGCTGGACGATGTGGCGGAAATTTTGCGGCGCCGCCTTTTGCGGTCACCCCGTCGCCGTTACCTTGAACCCGCCTTGCGCCATCATGGGGCGCTCGTCCTCACCCGCCATTTGCAGGAAGCGATAGAGTTGGCGAACGATGGGGCGTTTGAGCATGTCGCTTTGATGATTTCCGAACCGATGGCGTGGGTCGGAAAGTTGAAGCACGCAGGGGCGATTTTCCTCGGCGCAACGACGAGCGTGGCGTTCGGCGATTACTTGGCGGGTCCAAGCCATGTCTTGCCGACAGCGGGAACAGCGCGCTTTGCCTCAGGGCTCAGCGTCCACGATTTTTTGCGCCGCACTTCTTTGGTGATGCTGTCCTCGGAACAAGCCTCGCAATTGGCAGAAGCGGCGGCGACGCTGGCGGATGCGGAAGGCTTGCCCGCCCACGCAAAAGCCCTTTTAGCCCGCAAAAATAAACGGCAGCGAGTGGTGAGTAGCGAGTAGCCAGTGGATGAAAGGAAACCTATCGCAAGCCCTTACCCCCTGACTTTCATCGCTTGCCACTGCTGATTGCTACTCACCGCCGTTCCATTTGCTCCTCGCTTTCGTTCCACTCGCTACTCGCTATTCGCTACTCGCTACTCGCCATTCGCTAATCGTCATTCGCTGCCGTTTTCGTCGTGGCTGATAGCCACTTGAGCAGGAAGTTTGTTGGAGCGCCTAAAAGGCGCGACTTTCAATCCACGCTCCTCGCCTTCGTTCCACTCGCTACTCGCTACTCGCCATTCGCTGTCGTCTCGCTTGCCCTTTCCCTGCCGATGCGCCAATTTGTTGGTGACCTTACAAGGCAGGTGTTGGCTGATGGCGTCGGAATTTGCGTCGCGCATGGAAGGCATGTTGATGGTGCGGCAGGAAATCTTGGACGAGTTGCCGAAAACCGACGGGCTGATTTTGGACATTGACGGCGTGCTCATAGACGCCTCGCAGAGTTATCGCTTGGCGGTTTGCGAAGCCGTCCGCTTTTTCGTGGAACGCGAACTGGGTTGGATTGTGGATGCGCCACCCATCACGCCCGATGAGGTGGATTTGTTCAAACGGGCAGGCGGCTTCAACAACGATTGGGACTTGGCGCAAGCGGCGGTGCTCTTTTTGCTCTTCAAAGGGTTGCGTCACGGCGTTAAGCGCCTCAGCGAGTTGCGTCGGTTGTCACCGACTTTAGAAGCCTTCCTGAGCGAAGTGGCGGCGGAAGGAGGCGGATTGTTGGCGGCGGAAACGGTCGTCGTGGACAAACTGGAGTTGCGCCAACGGCGCGACTTGGCGCGCCTTTGGAAGCGCCGTCTCATCGTCCAATTGGCGCAGGAGTTTTACGCGGGCAAAAAATGGTGCCCTTTGCTTTTCGGCTACGAGCCGCAGTATGTGGACTTAGAAGTCGGGCTTTTGGAGCGGGAGCAGGTTTTGATAGACCTTTCGTTGCTGCCACCCGATTTGAAGTTGGGCATCCTGACAGGACGCGCCCGACGGGAGACGGCGTTGGCGTTGGAGCGCATCGGGCTCAGCGAACGCATCCCGCCCGAATTTTGGGTGACCGACGATGACGCCCCCCGCAAGCCCGACCCTCGCGCGTTGGCGTTGTTGGCGGAACGCCTGCAAACCCATTGCGCCCTCTATGTCGGCGACACCATTGACGATTTGCGCATGGTCAACGAATACAAACTCCACCCGCATCGCCGAGCGGTGTTCGCCTGCATGGTGTTGACAGGTCCGAACGGAGAAAAGAACCGCTCCCTCTTTTTGGAGCAAGGGGCGGACATCGTGGCGACGGACATCAACGCCCTGCTCGGTTACTTGCGCCATGTGCGGAAACGATGACGGCTAAAAAGGTTGCGCCAACGCCGACGGCGAACGGGTGCGCCGACCCGTCATCGCTAAAAGGAGCAAAGTCACGGCATACGGGAGCGCCAGCACGATTTGATAGGGCACGCCCACCCAAAGCACTTGCAATTGCAAGGCGAATGCCCGCAACAACCCGAACGCCAAACAACCGACGCCCACCCAAAAGGGATGCCACCGACCCAAGATGACCATGCACAAAGCGATGAACCCTTGCCCCGCCGTCACGCCCTCATTGAACGAACCCGTCTCGCCCAAAGTCAACGCCGCCCCGCCAACGCCCATCAGCAAACTCCCGACAAGCGCCACCAGCGACCGAAGCCATCGGACGGGATAACCCAACTCTTGCACCGTCACAGGGTCTTCGCCCAACGCCCGCACGACCAACCCCGATTGTGTCCGCCAAAGCCACCACGCTATCAAAAGCGTCATCAACCATGCGCCGTAAGTCAAGGCATGTTGACCGAACGGCGGAAGTGGTGAAAGGAGCGGGACGGTGAATGCCCCCGTTTGCTTTTGCAAGATGCGAAAAAGGGCGCCCGTGATGCCCAACGCCAGCAAATTCAATCCCGCCCCGACAATTACTTGGTCGCCTCGCCCCCGCACGCACAAAAGGGCGTAAAGCGTTCCGAAGAGCGCACCCGCCAACGCCCCCGCAACGATGCCAACAAAAAGGTTGCCCGTCGCCCAAGTCGCCCATGCTGCCGCAAAGGCGCCGACGAGCATCGTCCCTTCCGTCCCGATGTTCAACAACCCTGCCCGCTCCATCAGCGTCTCGCCCAACGCAACCCACAACAACGGCGTCGCCAGACCTAACCCCGACTGCCAAAAGTTGCCTGCCATCGTCTTCTCCCACCTTGCTTCGTCTCGCTGACCGCTTTACAATTTGCGGCGTCCAGCCGAAGGACGGGAGGGATGTGTCATGACGCTGTGGGTGCGGTCGCTGATGGTGTTGGCATTGTTGTTCGGGTTGCTGTTTGCGGTGGTGATGGTCATCGCCACCGTCTTGGAATTCGGTCCGACCCTCACCGTCGCCCTCGCCCTCGCTGTCGTCGCCTTGGAGTTCCTCATTGCGCCTTTTCTGCTGGACTGGACGCTCCGTTGGCTTTTCCGCTTTGATTGGGTTGACCCCGACAGCGTTGACCCGAAGATGGCAGCGTTTCTGCGCGAACTTTGTCAAGCCCATCGCATCCCTGTCCCCCGTTTCGGTGTCATCGCCGACGCTCGCCCCAACGCTTTCACCTACGGTCATTTCCCCAGCACTGCCCGCCTTGTCATCACGCAAGGCATCGTGGACATGCTGGACGAAGAAGAGCGCAAAGCGGTGCTGGCGCACGAAATCGGGCACATCGTCCACTGGGATTTCGTCGTGATGACGGTGGCGGCTGCCATCCCCGTCGTCCTTTACGCCCTCTACCGCACCTTGCTACGGGCTTCCGATCGCGCTCGGCGCAATGGCACATACCTTTGGATGGTCGCCATCGGCGCTTACCTCGCCTACCTCATCGCCCACTTCTTGGTGCTGTTGTTGTCGCGGGTTCGGGAGTATTACGCCGACGAGTTTTCGGCGCTGACGACCCGCAACCCGAATGCATTGGCGACAGCGCTGGCGAAAATCGCTTACGGGTTGGTGGCGCAAGTCGGTGAAGAAGACGAAAAGAGTGCCCGCACGAAGATGGAAACGGTGCGTGCCCTCGGCATCTTTGATCCCCACATGGCACGCTCATCGGCACTGGCGGCGTTCGCTTCGTCCACCACGACAACCGTTTCGCCCGCTGCCGTCGTCAAGGCGATGGGATGGGATTTGTGGAACCCTTGGGCATCCCTTTACGAAATCGCCTCCACGCACCCGCTACCTGCCAAACGGTTGAAAGCGTTGGAGCGATTGGCACTGCGGTTGGGGCAACAACCTGCCTTTGACTTCCCCGAACGCCCGCCCACCAACTATTGGAATGCGTTCGCTGTTGACCTGTTCTTTGCAGCGTTGCCTTGGGCGATGGGGTTGCTGGGTCTTCTCGTCGGTCTCGCCATGTTGACTGTTCACCCTTCGTTGACGGGTCTGCTGGGATGGGTATTGCTGTTTGGTGGCATCGGCTACCTTGTCAAGGTCGCATTTGCCTATCGCAAGGGCGACTTTGTGGAGCGGAAGGTGGCAGAGTTGGTCGGCGAAGTGGCGGTGTCAGGGGTGCGAGCCGTCCCCTGTCAGGTGCGGGGCACGCTCATCGGTCGGGGCATCCCTGGCTACTTGCTAAGTGCCGATTTGGTGTTGCAGGACGAAACGGGCTTCATCACCCTGCAATATCGTCAACCCCTCGGCTTGCTCAACTGGCTTTTCGCCCTCTTCCGCGCCGATGAGTTGATCGGGCGAACGGTGACGGCGGTCGGCTGGTATCGTCGCGCCCCCTCGCCCTTCGTGGAGTTGCTGAAAGTCCGTTTGGACGACGGGACAGAACATCGCTGCTACCTGTATCTCGGCAAACTCGTTTTAGGTGGGCTGATGATTGCGGGCGGCATCGTCCTGTTGCTCCTTCCCTTCGTGCTTTGACCGATTTCGCTGGTGCTCACGCCGTTCGCTATTCCCGTCGCGCCTGATAGGCGCTCCGACATGCTCTCCCCTCTGCCGCCGTCGGTCAATGGTTGCTGGTCATTCGCTGTCAGTCGTCGCCCATCGTCCATTCACCATTGGTCATTTGCCATTGGTCATTGGTCATTGCTCATTGGTCATTTGCCATTGGTCATTCGCTATCGGTCATTGGTCGCTTCACCGTTGGGCGCAAGTTTTGACCCAAAGGGCAAGGCGGGTCGTAAGGCGATGCAAGCGCGCCGCCGCTCGTGAACGAAGGTTGTCCGCTTGCCAAACGAAAAGGTGGCGGTTGCGGGTGACGATTGTGCCAAATTCCGCCTTGTAACTTTCGTCGCCCCGCAGGAAATCAAAGACCACTGCCCCTTCCCGTTGGGCATCGTCAATGACTTTTGCCAGCAAAACTTTCCCGACGCTGTAGCGGCTAAAGGTCGGATGGAAGCCGCAGGTGTAAAAGCCCGCATAGCCGTCGCAGTGGAAAGCATAGTAGACCGCTGCAGGGATGCCGTCTAAAGCGAGCCAATGCAATCGCAGCCATCCCCGTCGCAAAGCCAATCGGGCAAACTCAGCGTGAAAGCGTCGGACGCGCCCCGACAAAAACACTCCCGTTTGCCCTAACCGTCCCCAACGAAGGCGATGGAGGGCGAATAATTGCGCCAACACCGTCGGCAACTCCCCTTCGTCCGTCACGCACCCAAAGCGGGCTTGAAAAGTGTGGGCGATTTGTCGCTCGCGACGGCGCAGTTGCTGTTGCAATGCCTTCGTCGCCCGCTCACGCCAACTTTGTCCGTTCGTGCTTGCGTCGGTGGACAAAGGGATGCGATGGCACGGCTCACCATCATCCACTTGCACCCGCACCCAATCGGGCAAGGTCATAAAACGCAACGCTTGCACGGCGATACTTTTTTGAGGCAACTCATGCAAAGCGATGACATCCCACAAGTCCCGATGGTCAAAGAGCCACTGCCAGATGGCAACGGCGGTTCCTTCGCATCCTCGCCGCACCAAAAAGTCACCATAATCGGCGTTGCCATTGCCGATGAAACGGACGAGGCGGGCGAAGGGGAAAAGGAAAGAGGGCGCAACAAAGAGCGGCGCCATCGCCAGCCATTGCGCCTTTTCTGCGATGACGAGGAAAAGGGGCTGACCCCATCCGAAATGCCGCCACCAAGTCAGCACCCATTCAGGGCTGAGGAAGAGGCGGGCTTCAAAAGCAATGCTATGGCGGAGCAAATCGTCCCATCGGAAACGGGTGTTGACTAAATCGGCGAGGGAAAGGACGATGGTCGTCATCGTTCGTCGCCCACGCTCATTCGCCCGTCGGGTCGGAAGCCGTTGGGGCGGTCAACTCTTCTTCGGGTTCGTCGGCTTCTACAGGGCGGCGAGATAACTCGCGGCTGAGCCAGAAGGTCAACAGGAAGGCGATGGAGATGGCGACGGCACCAAAAAGGAACGGCGCCCGCCAACCCCAAACTTCACCCTGCCAGCCTTTCACCCCTTCGGCGATAAAGCCACCCAGCAATGAACCGAAGATTGCCCCAACCCCTTGACCACCATAGACCAGTCCCACTGCCGCCCCGCGTTCCTGCTCCGTGACGATTTCGCTGCTCAGCGCCAACACGGCTGGGAACGCCAACAGCCATGCTAAACCTGCGATGACCCCCAAAATGCCCAAGAAAGCGATGTGCGGGACGAAAGGAGCGATGAGGAAGCAGACAAGCCCAGCGAGTAAGGCGAGGCGGATGGCAGGGTCTCGCCCGATGCGATCGGAGAGGCGTCCCATCGGCACCGCCCCAAGCGCCAAAGCGACAGCGATCACGCCCACACCGCCACTCATCACCAAGTCAACGGTTTTTTCGCTGATGCCCGAAAGGTAGGCGACATGCTGGGCGAAGGGCACTAAAATGGGCACCAACATGGAGATTGCCATCTGCGTGAACGCAAAGATGGTCGCCAGCAAAAGGACGGGGAAGGAGATGGCGGAAAGGCGCACCGCCTTCCAACGCCATCGGAGTTTTTTACGGGGCATCAAAGGTTGGGTCGGCACCACTTTGCCCGAAGGGAAAAGGAGCAGGATGAACAAACCCGACAGAAGCAGAAGGGTGACGGTGATGAAAAAGGCATAGCGATAAGTTGCTGTGCCTTGATGCAAAAGCAACCCGATGGGCACGCTGATGCCCATGCCGAGGAAGTAGGTGAGGTTGAGGACGCCGATCATCCCACCCCGCTCCTCTTCGGGGGCAATGTCGGCAGCGAGGGCGGCGATGGTCGGGAAAAAGGCGGCAACCCCCAAACCTGCCACAGGAAACAGGAGCAAAAAATGGTGGGGATTGCGGGTCAATGCCATCAGCGTTGCCATCGTCACCGTGATACCGATGCCCAAGAGCAAGACAGGTTTTCGCCCGATGCGGTCGCTCAGCGCCCCGAAGGGAGTTTTGAGGAGCATTTCTACGGCGAAATAACCAGCGAAGGCAGCGCCTGTCACCCGTTCTGGCGCTTTGAGTTCTGCCGTCAGGTAAAAGTTGACGAAAGGAACTAACGCCCCGAAGGCAATATCCGCCAGCAGGGCGACAACCAACAAGCGGCGCATCATGGGCTCCCGCTGCCAAAGTTCCCGATAGGCACTGAGCATGCCGCTCCTCCTTTGCGGTCAACGCCGACGACTTTCTCTGCCCTGCCGCCAGCGATGGGCGACCGCCTAAATTTTGGCTTGGGGGCGGCGATTAGCGTCGGGGCTTGGGTGGCTTTTGCCCGTTCAGCGTGAGCAACCATCCCTTTCCGACTTCCCAATACATGTGGGAGCGAGCGGCAAGGGCGCGCCAAAAACCGAGTTTCTCTTCCTTCATCACATGGCTGACACCCCGCAATACGACCGTTTTCACCCGCCAACCATGTTCACGGGCGAATTTGTTCAAAGCCGCCTCCAAGCCGTAACCCAATGCGGAAAAGTCGGGCAATTGCCTCGCCCGTTCCAGCGGTAACGCCCGCTGCCCTGTGACCCAAGGCGCGAGCAGGTGCGACAAGTCCGTCCAAAGCCGTCCGCCCCGAAAAATGCCCAAAGTCATGTCGGCGCCTTCGGTGATGACGGGGCGAGCCAAATCGGTCAAGTGATGGGGCTGCAAACCTTGCAGGTCAGCGTCCAGAAAGACGACGATGGGTTGACGAACTTCCTGCAAGCCAACCCAAACAGCCCCTGCTTTGCCCCGATTGGATGCCAACCGAATGACCCGCACGCCAAATTGTTCGGCGACTTTTGCCGTGTCATCTTCAGAGCCATCATCCACGACAATCACTTGCCGAACCGCCTCGCACGCTGTCACCGCTTCCAGCACCTTCGGCAACCGCTCCGCCTCATTGTAAGCAGGGATGACTACCGATAGATGCACTTCAGCCACCTTCCTTCTCCGAGCCGCCGACCCGTCACATAGTAGCCCAGAAATTTTCGGGACGCAATTATCGTGGGTCAGGCAGGCGAGTAGCATCCGCAAGGGCAAAGTGTTATGATTTTTCCCGCCTTTTGCGCCGGTAGCTCAGTCGGCAGAGCACCGGACTTTTAATCCGGGGGTCGCAGGTTCAATTCCTGCCCGGCGCACTTCAAAATCGTCCCCAATTCCGCCCTTCTTTGCACCTTGCTTTTCGCCCCTTAAGCCCGCCCCGACGAATCTGGCGGTCACTTCGGAGGTGAATGCCCCTGTCACAACCGCAGCACATCCCTCTCGGTCAGTGGCGCAAAATTAGGGAAGGTGGTGACGGATGTATCAATGGCTCTGGTTGCTTTGGGTTGCTGTCTTCGTCGCCGCTTCAGGGGCACAACTTTCCGAGTGGGAAGCGTTGGAAGCAGAGTGGGATTGGGAGTTGGATGCCATCGCCCAACAGTTGGTGCGGGGTGAGCCCAACGCTCAACGCTTCCGTTGCGTTTACATCTTGCCCTTGCGCGACCCCAACGCCTTCGTCAGCGAGCAGGGCGAGATTGCCGTCACGGAAGGGTTGCTGGAGCGGTTGGACGGACGGGACGAAATCGCTTTTGTGTTGGCGCATGAGTTGGCGCATTTGCTCAAAGGGCACCCCCGCAACTTGGAGCGCAACCCGACCCGCTTGGAACGCTTGCGAACGGAAGTGGAACGGGGTTTAGGCGGCAGCGTCATCGGGACGGGTTTGAATTTGCTCCTAAATGCCGTCGCCAGTTACTACAGCCGCGAACGGGAACGGGAAGCCGATGAGGAAGCCATCCGATTGATGGCAAAAGCGGGTTTTGAGCCTGCCGCAGCGGAAAACGCTCTCAAGCGGTTGGGCAAAGAGGAAGGGTTGCTCAGTTGGTTTCGCTCCCATCCCTTTCTTGCCGAGCGGTTGGACATCGTTCGGCAAGCCCAACGGCGTTGGCGCCCTGCCACCACGCGCCCGTCTTTAACGCCGCCACCCACGATGCCACCTGAAGTGTTCGTGGATTTGCAAATCCAATCGTTGGCGGGTGAAGGGCGAGAAGTTTGGGCAACTTTTGCCGATGAGACGAACCGATGGCTCTGGTCGGCGTTGATGGAGGCGACCCATCAAGGCACGACGCCTTTCCGTCCTGCCAAGCGCTGGCAACGCTATCGGGCAACCATCCTGCGTTTGCAAGTCGTTCCCCTTGAGTGGCAAGTTGCGCCCGTCACTGGGATGGCGGGATGGCAACGATGGCAAGTTCGGATGCGTTGGCAATTGCTGACTTCGGACGGGAAAATAGTGGCGAGTGAAGAGGTGCGCTTTGGGACGACTTTCGCCAACACCGAGCCACTCCCTCAAGTCATCACCCATGCCGCTTCTTTGTTGGCGCGACGATTGGCGCGTTTCGTCGTTCAAAACTACCGCCCCGCAAAATGAGGCGATGCCTTCCCGACCGTCGGCTCAAAGCATCGGCAGTCCGCTGCGATAGACTTGCCACATCGGTCAATGCGTCATCGCACCGTCGGTCATTGCACCATTGGTCATTGGTCATTGGTCATTGTGCCATTGGTCATTGCATCATTGGTCATTGTCAAGGGGGTGCGACGCATGGCGATTTTGGTCGGCAGGGAAACGAGGGTGCTGGTGCAAGGCATCACGGGGCGAGAGGGCGAATTTCACACCCGTTTGATGCTGGACTACGGCACGCGCATCGTCGCAGGCGTCACGCCAGGGCGCGGTGGTCAGCAAGTTCACGGCGTTCCCGTCTTTGATAGCGTCCGTCAAGCCGTTGAAACGGTCGGGGGCGTGGATGTCTCCATCGTTTTCGTCCCTGCGCCTTTTGCTGCCGATGCCGTGTTGGAAGCGTTGGACGCAGGTGTCAAGGGCATCGTCATCATCACCGAAGGCATCCCCGTCCACGATATGCTCAAAGTCGCCCGTGCCTTTGAGTTGGCAGGGGATGGGCGATGGTTCATCGGACCGAATTGTCCGGGCATCATCACGCCCGGCGAATGCAAAGTCGGCATCATGCCCAGCCATGTTTTCGTGCCTGGGCGCATCGGCGTCATCTCCCGCAGCGGCACGCTCACTTACGAGGTTGTCGCCGAATTGACGAGGGCAGGGTTGGGGCAAAGCACTTGTGTCGGCATTGGCGGTGACCCCATCATCGGCTTGGACTTCGTGGACATCTTGAGGCTCTTCAACGACGACCCGCAAACGGATGCCGTCGTGTTGATCGGCGAAATCGGCGGGACGGATGAAGAAGAGGCGGCGGCGTTCATTGAGCGGGAAATGCGCAAACCCGTCGTCGCTTTCGTTGCGGGCAAGACGGCGCCTGAGGGGAAACGGATGGGGCATGCAGGCGCCATCATCATGGGGCGGATGGGCACTGCTCAAAGCAAAATTGAGGCGTTCCAAAAAGCAGGCGTCCCTGTCGCCGACCTTCCCGCCCAAATCCCTGACTTGCTGCGACAGGCGTTGGGTTAGGCGAAAATTTTTGGTGCGAGGGGTGAGGGGTGTTGTGGGACGAGCGGGTGGTCAAGGCGATGGTGATGGTGGCGTGGGACGATTTTGGGGCGGAACGATGGGGACGCGACTTCGCCGATAAGTTGCACCAAAGAGGCATCACAAAAGAGATGGTGCGCCAGGCGATTCAAAGTGCTGACGCCATCGTGCTCTATCGTTACCGAGGGTTGCAGGCTGTGGGTTTTTGGCACGCCCGACGGCGTTTGATTGCCGTTTGGTCACCTCGCCATCCGTCCCGTTGGGTGACTGCCTTCCAAAAACCGCCCGACGGCAAGCGTTACTTGATGGGGCAAGATGAAGCGGCGTTGCTCTGGGAAAGGAGGTGACGAACTATGCCTAAATCACGGCGTTTGACGGGCGAAGACACCCCTTCGGCTGCCGAATGTTTGCACTGGTATGAGGAGAACCTTCTTTGGTGGCTTAATTGGATGCGGCGGCATCGTCGGTGCGAACCGATAGAAGCCCATGTCATCTTGGCGACTCGCGAAGATTTGTGGCAAGCCCTCAAGGAAGACCCGCAAGGGTTGACGAAGCAAGAGCGGAAGCGGTTGAGGGAGTTGGATGCTTTGTTGAAGGCGAATGCGGCGAAGATGGTGAAGGTTTTAGGCGACGATTTGGTTCGTTGGCGTCGTCGGCACAAAATCTCCAGAAGCCATTGGTGGTGGTTTCTGGACAAACTCGCCGAGAAAACTTCGGCGACGGTTCGTTCGCCAGCGACCTGCAAAACCCGTTGAGCAAGGGGGGAAGTGACGATGTTGGGACGGGCAAAAATTGCGGTCATCGGTGCGGGCATGGTTGGTTCGTCGGCAGCCTTGAAGATGGCGCAAAAGGAGTTGGGCGACATCGTGCTCGTGGATGTCGTGGAATTCGTCGCCGAAGGCAAAGCGTTGGACATGGCAGAGTCAGCGCCGCTGGACGGTTTTGATGTCGCCCTTGTCGGCAAGACGAACGATTACAGCGTCATCGCCGGCAGTGATGTCGTCGTCATCACCGCTGGCGTCGCCCGAAAACCTGGGATGAGCCGAATGGACTTGTTGATGACCAATGCGGGCATCGTTGAGGGCATCGCCCAACAAATTCGCCAACACGCCCCTGACGCCATCGTCATCGTCGTCACCAACCCGTTGGATGTCATGACCTACATCGCTTGGAAAGTCACGGGTTTTTCGCGCGAGCGGGTGATGGGACAGGCGGGCGTCTTGGATTCCATCCGCATGCGCTATTTCGTCGCTCAGGCGTTGGGCGTTTCCGTCAAGGATGTGCAAGCGATGGTTTTGGGGTCGCACGGCGACCAGATGGTGCCGCTGCCCCGCTACACGACCGTTGCAGGTGTGCCCATCACCGAGTTGCTGGACGCTGAAACGATTGAGCACATCAACCAGCGCACCCGTGACGGCGGCGCCGAGATTGTCAACCTGCTCAAGACAGGCAGTGCCTACTATGCGCCAGGGGCGGCGGTCGCCGAGATGGTGGAAGCCATCGTCCGCGACAAAAAGCGGCTATTGCCTGTTAGCGTGTTGCTGCAAGGCGAGTATGGCTTGCGGGATGTCTTCATCGGCGTCCCCATCATCTTGGGCAAAGGTGGCGTGGAACGCATTGTGGAGTTGCCATTGACGGACGAAGAACTTCAAGCGCTCCACGCCAGCGCCGAAGAAGTCCGCAAAGGCATCGCTGATTGGGAAGCGGCGAGGGCAAAGGCGACATCGTGACGCTGTGGCGACGGAAGATTTTTCGGCTCATAGTCCGTCGTCCCTCAGCCTTCGCTCACGCCGCCTTGACGACCTTGCCTTTCTTCAAGCAAGATGTGCAGACCTTCATCCGTCGGACGCCACCGTTGATGCGGACGCGCACCTTTTGGATGTTCGCCCGCAGCCAAACTTTGGTGTGCTTGTTGGAGTGGCTGACACGGTAACTGTTCATGCCGCTTTTGCCGCAAATGTCGCAACGCCACATAGTTGCTTTCCCCCTTTTTCATCCCCTCAAAGCGGGTCGGAGACAATCGGCGGCGAAATTTTAACGCATGTTGCCCTTACCCTTTCCCGTGTCGCAAAATTGTAGCGTCGCTTTGAGCGAAAGCGGGAGAAATCAAGGAGCGAAAGTTATGCGGGTCGGCGACATCGTTCGTCCCTGTCCGAGCCTGCACATCAATGACTCGGTGGGCAAAGCCGCTGAAACCCTTCGGCAATCGGGGGTGGCGGTGTTGCCCGTCGTCGCCGATGGGCAAGTCGTCGGGGTCGTGGATGAGGAACGGCTCTTCGCCATCTCCCTCAATTCCCATCACCATCGGCAAGTCATTGACTTGATGATGCCTGTGCCTGCCGTCCTGATGACGGAGATGCCGGTTGAGCAAGCGGCATGGGTGATGCAGCGATATGGCGCTCGCGCCTTGCCCGTCGTGGATGGGGCGGGGCGATTGAAAGGGGTCGTTACCCGCAGCGATGTCGCCAGTGCGTTGCTGCGCGGTTTGCGCCCACCCCGTATCGGCGGGATGGCGACGCCCTTCGGCGTTTACCTGACGACAGGCAATCATCGGGGTGGCGTCGGCGATTTCGCGTTGATGACGACGGGCGTGGTGATGGCACTGTGTCTGGCGGCTGCCCGCGCCATTACTGCCCTTGCCCTTTACGCCATTGATGCCCTTCAAGGCACTCGCTTGTTTTCTGCCTACTTATCGGGCATCGGCACGATGCCGCCTGCGCCTTGGGGTGGCAGTTGGTTGGACTTGCTCCCTTGGCTGGAGATGTTGCTTTTCTTCGCCCTCATGCGGATGTTGCCCTTGACAGGTTTTCACGGGGCGGAGCATCAGGTCGTCCACGCCATTGAGCGGGGCGAAGACTTGCTGCCTGAAGCCGTCAGCCGCATGCCGTTGGAACATCCCCGTTGCGGCACGAATTTGGCGGCATTGGTTTTGCTGCTAACGACGATCGCTGTCAGCCGTGCCCCTGCGCCGTTGATGATTGTTTTGGTCATCGCCACTTTGCTTTTTTGGCGGCAAGCAGGGATGTTGTTGCAGCGGCTGTTCACGGTCAAACGCCCCACGCCCAAGCAATTGCTGAACGGGATAAGGGCAGGTCGGCAATTGTTGGAACGCTTCCAGCATCAACCGTCCCGCTTCGTCCCTTTGCCCATGCAAGTTTGGAACATGGGTTTTTTGCAGGTGCTCATCGGGGCATGGCTAACATTAGGCGTCTTGCGGGAAATCGCTAAAGCGTTGGGTTTTCCCCCTTTGCCCCTCTGATGCCCAGAAATTAACGGGGTGAGTTTCCATGCGGAGAGTGCGCCAAGAACTTTTTGCTTTGCTGCGACAAGCCGTTCGGTCGGCGATTGCGAAGGGCGAGTTGCCCGAAGTCGGTGAGTTGCCGTCCTTCGGGATAGAGCCGCCACCGCAAGACGAGTTGGGCGATTTCGCCACCAACTTGGCGATGGTGTTGGCGCGCCCGATGCGTAAAAGCCCGATGGAGATCGCTAACGCCATCCTGCGCCACTTGCCCTCCACTGACTGGGTTCGCCGCGCCGAAGTTGCGCCCCCAGGCTTCCTCAACTTTCACCTGACCGACCATTGGCTTCACGAAGCCGTTCGGGACGCAATGGAACGAGACGAGCGCTATGGGCATTGGGACATCGGACAAGGGAAACGGGTGCAGGTGGAGTTCGTCAGTGCCAACCCGACAGGACCATTGCAAATCGGCAACGCACGGGGCGGGGCACTCGGCGACGCCATCGCCAACTTACTCGCCGCCATCGGCTATCAAGTGGAGCGGGAATACTACATCAACGATGTGACGATGAGCGCGCAGGTGCAAAAGTTCGGTGAATCTTTGGAGGTGCGCTATCTGCAACTTTTGGGCTACGAAGTCGCCTTCCCCGAAGACGGCTACAAGGGCGAGTATGTGACGGAATTGGCGCGAGAAATCGTCGCCGAACACGGCGATGCCTTCGTTCACCTGCCGCCAACGGAGCGGCGGCAGAAATTTTTCGCGTTGGCGCGGGAGAAAATTGTCGCCCAGCACAAGGCTGTCCTGGAGCGCTTCGGCATCCGCTACGACCACTGGGTCAGTGAGCAATGGCTTTACGACACGGGCAGGGTGGCGCAGGCTATTGAGTTGCTGAAGGCGAAAGGCTTGACTTACGAATCCGAGGGCGCTTTGTGGATGCGGACGACGGAATTTGGCGACCAAAAGGACGAAGTGCTTGTCCGCCGAACGGGTGCGCCGACTTACTTTGCCTCCGACATCGCTTATCACCTTTACAAGCACGAGCGGGGTTACGCCTTCGTCGTCAATGTCTGGGGCGCTGACCATCATGGGCATGTCCCCCGTATGCACGCCGCCTTGAAAGCGCTGGGCATTGAAGGAGAAGGTGAGGAGTGGCTGAAAATTGTCCTTTACCAACTCGTCCGCTTGATCAAGGGTGGCGAGACGGTGCGGATGAGCAAGCGGGCAGGGGAAATCGTCTCGCTGGATGACTTGCTGGATTGGATCGGCAAGGATGCTGCCAGATTTTTCCTCCTCTCCCGCAGCGCCGACACCCATCTGGACATTGATTTGGACTTGGCGGTCAAGCAGTCAAAGGAGAACCCCGTCTACTATGTGCAATACGCCCACGCCCGCTGCTGTAGCATCTTCCGCCAAGCGCAAGAGCGCCAACATCCTGCGTTGGCTTGTTACCGTGAGGCGGACTTGACCTTGCTGACGCAAGATGCGGAGCGGCGGCTGATGAAGTCCATCGCCACCTTCCCCGAAATTGTGCATGAAGCCGCCACCAAGTTCCTGCCCCATCTCGTCCCGCAGTTTGCCTTGCAACTTGCCGACCGCTTCCACGACTTTTACGAGCGTCATCGGGTGCTCAGTGACGATGTGCCGTTGAGTGCGGCACGATTAGCATTGGTCAAGGCAATTCAAATCGTCCTTCGTAACGCCCTGACCTTGCTGGGCATCAGCGCCCCTGAAGCGATGTGAGAACGGCAGCGAGTAGCGACTGGCGATTAGCGACTGGCGACTGGTCAAACGGCAGCGAGTAGCGACTGGCGACGGGCGAATAGTCGGGGTAAACGGCGGTTCGCCCTAAACAGCCACGACGGATAACGATAGCGAATGGCGATTGGCGATTGGTCAAACGAAGGTTGACTGTTGGAGTGGCTATTAGCCACGACAGAAGACGGCAGCCACGACAAAAACGGCGGGCAGGTCGGCAGTCGGCAAATCGGCAGGTCGGAAAACGGCAGTGAGGAACGAATGGCGAATAGTAGGGGCAGACCCCTGTGTCTGCCATGTAGTAGGGGCAAACGGCGGTTCGCCCTAAACTTGCACCCTGCCGTCACTAATCGCCAGTCGCTAATCGCCAGTCGCCTCTTGGAGGTGAGCGCAATGAAAGTGCCCGTCCGTTACGGTCGGACGCAATTGGAAGTGGAAGTGCCCGACGAAAACTTGCTTTCGGTCTGCCACCTTCACCCCATCCCGCCGTTGGATGACCCGCAAGGGGCGATAGAGGAAGCGTTAGACCGTCCGATGGGCACGCCGCCGTTGCGGGAACTGGCGAAAGGGCGGGAGAGCGCTTGCATCGTCGTCTGCGACAAGACGCGCCCCGTGCCCAACGCCCTCATCCTTCCGCCCTTGTTGCGTCGGTTGGAAGAAGCAGGCATTGCCCGCGAGCGCATCACCATCCTGATTGCGACGGGCACGCACCGACCCAATGTGGATGGTGAACTGGTGGAGATGTTGGGCGAATTCGTCGTGGACAACTATCGCATTGACAATCACATCGCCACCGACTTAGACAGCCACGCCGATTTGGGCTTAACGAGCACGAAGATGCCCATCTTGGTGGATCGGCGCTACCTCGCTGCCGACTTGAAAATCGTCGTCGGGTTGATTGAACCGCATTTGATGGCGGGTTATTCGGGCGGACGGAAAATCATCTGCCCTGGCATCATCGCCATGCCGTGCATGCGGACTTTTCACGGCGCTGAGTTCATGGGGCATCCCAACTCGGTGACGGGCGTTTTGGACGGCAATCCCGTGCACATCACGGCGATGGAAGTCGCTGAGAAAACGGGTTGCGATTTCGCCGTCCATGTGACGCTGGATGAGCAACGGCGCATCACGGGTGTCTTTGCGGGCGACATCCACGAAACTTTCTTTGCGGGCGTGAAGTTGGTGGATCAGGTGGCGAAAGTGCCCGTGCCTGAACCTGCCGACATCGTGGTCACTTCCAGCGCTGGCTACCCGTTGGACACGACTTTCTATCAGGCGATTAAGGGGTTGGTCGGTGTGTTGCCCATCTTGAAGAAGGGCAGCACGGTCATCTTGGCGGCGTCACTAAGCGAAGGCTTAGGCTTGCCCCGCTTCCGTGACATCTACACCGAGTTTCGCACTTGGGATGAATTCAAGCGGCGCATCTTTTCGCCCGACTACTTCCGAGAAGACCAATGGATGGTGCAAGAGCAAATGAAGGTCGCCGAAATAGCGGACATCTGGGTTTACAGCGACGGTGTGCCGCCTGAGGAACTGGAATTGGCAAAGGTGACGCCGTTGACTTCTTTGCAAGAGGGCGTGGAAGCGGCGCTGAAAAAGCACGGAAGAAACGCCAAAATCGTCGTCGTGCCCGACGGTCCGTATGTGATGCCCATCGTTGAACGGCAGCAAGTAGCGAATAGCGAATGGTAGGGGCAGACCCCTGTGTCTGCCATGTAGTCGGGGCGAACGGCGGTTCGCCCTAAACAGCCACGACAAAGACGGCAGCCATGACGGAAGACAAAAACGGCGGGCAGGTCGGCAGTCGGCAAATCGGCAGGTCGGAAAACGGCAAGCGGTTAGCGGATGGGCAGTTCGGGGTCGTCGGGGCGAAGTCCTGCCACTTGGAGCAAGGTGTCGCGCCAAGTTTGCAGGGTGACAGGTTTGGTGAGGACGCGGCGGATGCCATAGGCGGATAAATCTTCGCGGGGGATAATTTCGCCCCAACCTGTCATCAGGACGATGGGCAAGGTCGGGAGGAATTCCCGCACCCGACGCGCCAGTTCTATGCCGTTCATGGATGGCATGCTGAGGTCGGTGATGAGCAAATCCACCTGTTCCCGCCGAAGGATGTCCAACGCCGTCCAACCGTCGGAAGCCGTCAGGACTTTTTGCCCTAAGCGTTCCAGTTGGGTGACGACGGTTTGAAGGACAGGCGGTTGGTCTTCCACGACCAAGATGCGCAGGGAAGGCAAGGGGGGCGGAGTAGGGGCTTGAGTTGGAGTCGGTGGCGGGGCGGTGTGAAGGGGCAAAGTGACGGTGACGGTCGTCCCTTTCATCGGTTCGCTTTGCAGGGAGATTTGACCGCCATGGGCGACGACGGCAGCCAACGCCATGCTCATGCCCAAGCCACTCCCCCGTTCGCCCTTCGTCGTGAAGAAGGTCTCAAAGACACGGCGCTGGACTTCTTCGGGCATCCCGATGCCATCGTCGGTGATGTGCACCAACACTTGATTGCCGATGCGCTCCATCCGAAGGGCGATGGTGCCTTGGCGGTCACCCGTGAGTTTTGCCCGCTCCATGATGGCGTCGGCAGCGTTGAGGAGGATGTTGATGAAGGCTTGGCGCAGGGCGGTGACATCGCCCCGCACTTGCAGCCCTTCTATGAACTCGGTGTCAAGGCGAATTTGAACGCCTTCGGCTAAGGCTTCATCCCGCCAACGGGAACGGGTGAGGGCGATGGCATCTTGCAAGAGGGCGCTGACTTCCGTCGTCGTCAAGGCAACGGCGGTCGTCTGGCGATAGAAGGCTTGCAAGCGACGAACGACGCCGACGGCGTAGTGAATCATGTTGAGCATGGACTCGGCGATGCTGTTGACTTCGGGGTCGGGATGTCCCCGAAGCAATTCGGCGCCGCCCAACAAGGGCGCTAAGGCGTTGTTGAGGTCGTGGGCGATGCCACTGGCGAGTTCGCCGAGGGTGCGTAACCGCTCCAAGCGGAGCGACTCTTGTTGCCGCCGATACTCTTCCGTCACATCCCGCAGCACCCAAAGTTGTCCCATCAAAGTCCCATCTTCCAATCGGACGGGGACGCAATAGCGCTCCAAAAGTTGGTCGGGATTGGTGAGGGTGAGCAAGTCATATTGCGGTTGGTTCAGGTCGGCGAGGGCGGCGTTGATGGCTTCCAACATGGCGGGCGGGTCGGCGGCTCGGCGCATCAACGCCTGCCGAAGGATTTCAACGGGCTGATAACGCAATTGCTCGGCGGGGATGCCCAAAAGGTCGCCGAAGCGTCGGTTCATGTCGTCCAGTCGCCCATCGGGTAGGACGAGGACGATGCCTTCCTGAACGCTGTCAAAGATGGCGGTCAGTTGCTGAAGGAGTTCGCTTTGGCGGCGCAAAAGTTGCGCCCGCTCCATGACGCTGCTGAGTTGGGCGGCGAGGGTTTGAAGGAAGGCGAGGTGTCCTTCGTGGAAAGCGCCTAAGCGGTTGGACTCCAAGTTGATGACGCCGATGACTAAATCGCCCCGTTTGATGGGGACGCAAAGTTCCGAGAGCGTCCCTTCCCGTCCCGCAAAGTAGTAAGGGTTCGTCCGAACATCCCGTTCCAAAACAGGTTCGCCCGTTCGGGCGACATAGCCCATGATGCCCTTTTCTATCGGCAAGCGAAAACCCAGAGGGATTTTGGGGGGTGGGGCGGGATAGGCAGCGACAAACTCCAAGAACTTTCGGTCTTCGGTCAAAAGCGCAACAATGTCAATGTCGCAGGGCAAAACTTTAGGCAAGGCGTTGGCGAGGTTTTGAGCCATCTGTCGCCAATCCACTCCCGCACTGGCTTGCAGGATGAGGTCATTGAGTAATCGCACCTCAGCGAGTTGCTGCTCCACCTGCTTTTGCAGCCACAGATTTTCCAGCGCCAAGCCCGCAAGGTTGCCCAGCATAATCAGCAATTGGACGATTTCGTCGTGCAAACTCAAAAAGCGGCGGGTCTCCCGAAAGTCAATGGCAATCGCCCCGACGACGCCTGTGTGCCCTTGCATGGGGACGACGGCGTTGCCGAAGGGAAAAACTTGACCGCCCAAAACTTGCTCCCACTGACGCCGTTCAAGTTCAGAGACTTCGCGAAGGGGGTCGTTGCTGACGAAAACAGCCCGCAAGCCCAAAAGGATGTCGCCCAAGATCGTCTCGTCGGGTTTCAAAGGCTGCGGAAGCCACGAAGGTTGCTGCCATTGAACGCCTTCGGGCGCGTTGATGGCTTCCTGAACGGTGCCGTCGGGGAAGCGGATGAAAAGGGAAAAGTGAGGGGAGACTTCCAACTGTCGGACGCCTTCGTCAAGGGCGCGGGCAACTTCGTCAACGGAACGAGCCCACAACAATGAAGCGCTTATCCTCAGCAGGTTGATCAACCTTCGTTCCCGCTCCTGCTGTGTTTGTTCGGTCAGGAGGGCATGCAAGGCTAAGGCGATTTGGTCGGCGATGCCCTGAAGGAAGGCAAGGTGTGACTGGTCAAAACGATTGGCTTGTCGCGAGGTGAAATTGAGGGTCGCTTTGAAGTTGCCCTTCATCGGCAAGGGGAAAACGAGACTGGAGCGGAAGCCTTGCTCTATCAGCCACGCTTCGGCAGGGAACTCGGCAGCGTCCAAGCGGGGACGCAAAAGGGGTTCGCCCGTTTCCATCACCTTCTTCGCCATTCCGAAAGAGACGAACGGGAGCACTTCACGGGCTTCCCATGTCGGTTGATCGTGCCAGACGACATAAAGCCACTCGCGGTTGGTCGCTGGGTCATAAACGCTCAAACTCAATCGGTCAAAGGGGACGAAGGGACGAAGGGCTTGGGCGAAGCCTTGAAGCACTTGCGCCATCGGTTGACCCGAAAGGAGCAAGTTGTCTAAATGGCGCAGCAACTCCGAGCGCTTCAGGGCGTTTTCCAGTTCCCATCGTTCCAGCAACTGCTGAAGGGCGAGGGCAATGAGGGGGATGAAGGGCTTGAGCCATTGGACATGGTCAAGGTTGTAAGCGTTGGGTTGACGGCTGTGGAAGACAAGGACGGCTAAGATTTGCCCATCCACTTCTACGGGCATGGCGAAGCGGGAGCGGAAACCTGCTTTGAGGGCTTGCTCAAACTGGGGCGTCTGATATTGCCTTTCCGTCTCAAAGAGGGGGGCACGATGGCGGACGACCCAACCTGTTGCCGTCCCTTCCAAAGGGATGAAATTGCCCGTGCGAGGCAGCCCTTCCACTTCCCCTTCCGTGACCAACACTTCCGCCAGACCTGCCTTCGGGTCAACGAGGGCAAAAGTCAAGCGGTCAAAAGGGACGAGGGTTTTCAAATGCTCGGCTAAGCGATAGCCCATCTCCCGCCAATCCTGCGCCCGCAGCAAGTCAGCGATCAACTGCCATATTTCCTGCGTCATGCCTATCCACCTGCCCGTCGCCATTCGCCATTCGCTGCCGTTTTTGTCGTGGCTAATAGCCACTCCAACATTTCTGCCGTTTGACCATTCGCTACTCACTATTCGCTACTCACTGCCGTCTTTGTCGTGGCTGTTTAGGGCGAACCGCCGTTCGCCCCGACTACATGGCAGACACAAGGGTCTGCCCCTACTATTCGCCATTCGCTCCTTGCTGCCATTTTCCGACCTGCCGATTTGCCGACTGCCGACCTGCCCGCCGTTTTTGTCTTCCGTCGTGGCTGCCGTCCTCTGTCGTGGCTGATAGCCACTCCAACAATCAATCTTCGTTTGACCAGTCGCCATTCGCTATTCGCCATTCGCCGCCGTTTTTGTCGTGGCTAATAGCCACTCCAACATTTCTGCCGTTTGACCATTCGCTACTCACTATTCGCTACTCGCTGCCGTTTATGTCGCTATTCGCCATTCGCTAATCGCTGCCGTCTTCATTCGGCACACGGCGCAAATTTCTGCCGTCGTCGGCATCCCGCATTGGACGCACGGGCGCAAAGGCGGTTCCGTGACGGACGCCACAAGCAACGGTTGAAGGCGCTCCACAAATTGGGCGTAAAACGCCCACTTCGTCCCTGGCGAGCGCTCCTCAATGCGGTTGAGCAAATCCTTGTAAAACAGCGACGCTGCCCCGACGGAAAAGGGGCACTCTTGCTCAATGTAAGGGATGCCACTCAGGATCGTGAAGAGCGCCACCTGCTTTTCGGTGAAGCGGACGAAAGGTTTTACCCGCTTGACCAAACCGTCTTTGGCAGGCAAAACGGGTGCTTGCCTCGCCAGATACTCCACTTGCCAACGCAGGACATTGCCCAGCAAAGTCGCCGCTTCATCGTCCAAGTTGTGCCCTGTGGCGATAGCGGTGTAGCCGTTCTCAAGGGCGAAGCGGTTGAACAGGTAGCGCTTGACAGCCCCGCACGCCGAACAAGGCACCCGTTCGCTGGCGCGGGCTAACTCAGGGACGGGCTTGCCCACTTCCTCAGCGACGGCGACGATGTGCAAGGGGCGTTGAAGGCGCTGGGCAAGTTGCTGGGCGAACTCTTTGGAGCGCTGGGAGTATTCGTCGGCAGCGATCCCCAAGTCCACATAAAGCCCATCGGCTTCATAGCCCAGTTGTGTCAAGGCAAACCATAAGCCCAAACTATCCTTGCCGCCTGAGACGGCGACCAAGATGCGGTCGTCGGGCGTCAGCATCCGAAACTCCTTGATCGTCCGCTCCGTCATCCGCAAAAACCACTTGGGGTAGCACGCCTTGCACAACGCCAAGCGATGTTCCCGCATGTAAATGACGGGTTTCCCTTTGCACCAAAGGCAACGCTTCATCGCTTTCAACCTCGCAGGGGGAAGAAGCCGCCTGAGATGGCGCTGATGACGCGCACTTCGTCGTCTTCGCGCAGTCGTTCGTCTTCCGTCAGCACTTCCTCGCCCCGCAGCACCAAAGTGCTTTCGGGCGAGAGGTTGAGTTCCTTGAGCAACTCTCGGACGGTCATGGGTCGGTCAAACTCAAAAGTCTGACCGCGAAAATGCACCTTCACAGGGCGTCACCGCCGTCCCTTGCGTTAGACTGATGAAGGGCTTTTGCCGCCACAAATTTTAACCCGTCACCGCAGCGAAGGGGGGAAGGCAAGGATGCGCCTTTGGGTCGGCTTGCTCTTTGTTGCCCTCGTCAGCCTCATCGGGGCGCAAGACATCTTGCAACTGTTTCGGGAAGGCGAACGGCTCTTTCGGGACGGCAAATACGACGAAGCCCTCGCCGCCTTCCGAAAGGTCGTGGAACTCAATCCCGACGACAGCGAGGCGTGGGTCTATATCGGGACGATTTTGTTGACCAAACGCGACTACGACGGCGCCATCCCCGCACTGGAGAAGGGCTTGACACAATCGTTGCCCCCTGCCGTCGCCGCCCCTGGTTGGGTGAACTTGGGGGTCGCCTATCAAATCGGGCGACGGGACTTAGAGAAAGCCATCGCCGCTTACACCAAAGCCGTCAGCCTCAAACCTGACTTGCCCGAAGCCCACTTCAACCTCATCCTCGCCCACCTTGCCCAAAACAACTTCTCCGAAGCCCTCAAAGCCAGCGAGAATGCCTTCAAAGCGATGGGAAAACTTTTGCGCGCCGAACAAACGCAGGCGACTTTTGAACAGGTCTTGACTTTTTTGCCCCGCGATTACGACCGTGCCTTGCAAGTTTTGCGCAGCCTCGCCGAACAGCAACTGCCCCGCCCCGAATTCCACGACTTGATGGGCAAAGCCTACGAAGGGCTCAAGCAATTCAGCCGCGCCGCTTTGTGCTATGGGCAAGCCGCCGCCTTAGCCCCACAGGTCGCCCAGTATCACGCCAACTTCGGTTGGGCGTTGGGGCAGATGGGGCAGTGGGAAGCAGCGGCGAGGGTGTTGGAGCGGGCAACTTCTTTGGACGCCCAAAATGCCTTCGCCCTCCTCTCGTTGGGCATCGCCTACAGCGAATTGGGACGATGGCAGGAAGCCGCCCGCGTTTTAAACCGAGCCGTTGAGCGGGAGCCCCAAAATTGGGTCGCCCATGTTCGGTTGGCGGCTGCTTACGAGCAATTGGGCGACACCAAAAAAGCCATGCAGGAATACTTGGCGGCTTTGGGCATCAAAGAAGACCCCGCCGTCCTCAACAACCTCGCCCGCCTTTACTTGCTGGAAGGCGAACGGGCGGAAGCGACTAACCAATGGGACGCTTTGGCGGATGCCGCCCAACAAGCCGTCGGGCGACTTCGCCGTGCCTTGCAACTGGACAGCAACTTTTCCGTCGCCCGCCTCAACCTCGCCATCGCTTTGCGCCAGTGGGCAAAAGCCCAACGAAACCTCGGTCAGGAAAAGCAAGCCCTTGACACCTTGCAGGAAGCCGAACGAACCTTGCGGGAGCAACTGAAGCGGGAAAACAATCCCAACCTCTTGCTGGAACTCGCCCGCCTCATCGGCGACCAAAAGCGGTGGGACGAGGCGATGCAACTTTGTCGGGAAGTCCTCAAGGGTGACCCGCGCAATGTGGACGCTTTGTTGCTGATGGGCTATTTGTGCGTTAGCGCCAGTCGCCTTGCCGATGCCGAGCAAGCCTATCAGCAAGCCTTGAAGGTGCAACCGCAAAACGCCGATGCGATGACAGGTTTGGGCATTGTCGCTTACCTTCGGGGTCGCTACGACGACGCCATTGCTTGGTTTGAGCGCGCCTTGAAAGTCAACCCCAACCATCCCCAAGCCCGCCTAAACTTGGAAATCGCCAAGCAAGCCAAAGAACGCCGTTGAAACAGTCAAGCAAGCAATCTTGGGGTGACGGCAGTGAAGCGGGTCGGCATCCTTGTCGCTATCCACAAAGTGGGCGTGGACAACGCCTTAAATGCCCTCGTTACCTTGCTGGAAAGTTGGGGGGCGGAAATCTTGATGCCAAAAGAAGTCGCCCAACGGGTCGGGCGTCCTCAAGCCGTTGATTTGGAAACCTTGCGCACCGCCGATTTGCTCATCGCCTTAGGGGGTGACGGTTGCGTCCTTTCCGCTGCCCGCCTCGCCGCGCCTTTCGCCATCCCCATCTTGGGCATCCGATTGGGTGGGTTCGGTTTCCTCGCCGAAGTGGAAGCCAGCGAGATGGAAATGGCATTGCGACGCCTTTGGGAGGGCGATTTCGTTTTGGACGAACGGCTGATGTTGCAAGTGACGCATCAACGAGAAAGCAGCACCGGTTGGTCGTCTATCGGTTTGAACGATGCCATCTTGCTCAAGACGCCCGCTTCGCCGTTGCCCTCGTGGGAAGTTTGGGTGAACGACGAATTGCTGGCACGCTATCCTGCCGATGGCGTCGCCGTCGCCACGCCGACGGGTTCTACCGCTTACACCCTTTCCGCTGGCGGTCCTATCCTCGCCCCCGATGTGGATGCGTTGTTGCTCATGCCGATGTATGCCCACACCCTCACCTTGCGCCCCTTGGTGCTGCCCTCGCAGTCAAGGGTGCAGGTTCGGTTGCTCCCTCAACGCCGTCCCGTTGCGGGCGAGATTTCGGTGGACGGGCAGGAAACGCACCCGATTGCCCCCGACGACTGTGTGACTGTCACTGCCGCTCCCTTTCGGGCGAAAATCGTCCGCTTGGGTGGCTTTTCCTTTTTCACCCGCTTGCGCCAGAAACTCCGCTGGGGCGAGCGGCAATAGGGGTCTGAGTGTGTTCGGAAATTGAGCCCAATGAACCCAATGGGAGGGCGAACCTCCCGGTGAGCCTATTCCTCCACCCTGCCCAACTACCTCTCTGCCGACCTGTCCATCTCACGATTTGCCGATATGTTCGGCTCGGCAGGAGCCTCGCCCTCCCTTTCCGAACACCCTCTAGGGGGCTTGACAGGCTTTTCCACCATCGCCATAATCTTCGTCGGCTGCCCTAAGGCAGCAAAACATCAAGTCAAGGAGGTTGATGGTCATGAAGCGATGTGAAGGGCGTCTGAAAGCGTCCTTTTGTTTGGCGGGTCGCGGTCACGGCTTCACGCTGATTGAGTTGCTGGTCGTGATTGCGATCATCGCCATCCTGGCGGCGATTTTGTTCCCCGTGTTCAGTCAAGCACGGGAGAAAGCCCGCCAATCCACTTGCACGAGCAACACCCGCAACATTGCTATGTCCATCGCCCAATATGTCCAAGATTATGACGAACGCGTCCCCATCAACGCGACCCCTTGTTGGGGTTTCACGAACTCCAATCAGGTGCACATCTGGATGCCCTACTTCCTTCGCGTCTTCGCCTATGTCAAAAACTACCAAATCTTTGACTGCCCCAGCAACAACCTCTCCACTGGCTGCACAAATTCGTCCATCCCTCACTTCGGTTTGAACGGTGGTTGGGGACTCTACGGCGCTGCCTTGCGGGCTCGGTTCAATCTGCCCCCTAACTTTCGGCTGGGCTACGGTTATCCCGAAGGCATGCAACTGAGCGGTGTCGTTCGGGATGACGGGTCAATTGTCTGTTGGGCGGCGACGCAGGGACGATATTCGCATGTGGCAAAGTGGCGCTTCCCCGCCGAAGTCCTTATCTCCGCCGACAGCACGGGCTTGATCATGCCCTCTGATGCGGGCAACGGGACGGGCATCTTAGGGCGTGTGGCATGGGCGAATATCTGTGCCGCCAACTGCAATCCTAACCGACGAGACGATAAGAACACCCGCCACTTAGGCGGCTCTTTGATCATCTTTGGCGATGGGCATGTCAAGTGGTTGCGCTCCACCCGCATCATCTTCTGGCCGCGTCCCAACTACACGGTGCGCACCCCCGGCGGCTGGGATGCAGGCGTCCGCTTCTGCGACGGTTATGAGTTGTAGGGGCTTTTAATGCGTGAAGCCGTGAAAACAGGAGACGGGGCGGGCTTCTTGCCCGCCCCCTCCTAAGCCGAGGTGAAGGGGAATGAGTCGCGAGGTGCCGACTTGGGTGGCAGCGGTCATTATCGGTGTGGTGTTGGTGGCGATTGTCGCCGCCTATGCCCTTCTCCTTCGCCGTCCCTCAGGTCCAGTAGAGCAACCCCCTGTTGGTAAAACGGGGATGCCCGGACCAAAAGCCCAACCCACTCCCCCTCCGCAGGGACGGTGACGATAGCAGATAGATAAGCGCCTGTCTCAAAGGCAGGGTGGTAGATGTCCGTCAGGGAACGGACAGGTTTCATTCCGACCAACCCGATGGTGGGTGAGGCGGGCAATTGGGAAAATTTTCGGCGTCTCATTGAGCGGCAGTTGCTGCCGTCCTTAGATGCCTACGGCGCCCCTCTCTTTTTGCCCACCCCACAACCCCTGCCACCCGACGCCCGCATTCCCCTCATTGACGGCATGCTCTCGTCGCCTTGGCAAAACCCTTACCCGCTCTTTGTCTATGTCGCCGACGGGGTTTGCCTGATGATGTTGAAAGGGCAATGGCTGCAAGTGCCAGCGGGCAAAGGCGTCTTCGTCCCCGCCCACACGCCATATGTCGCCCACGCCACCCTCGGCGACCGCCTCGTCCCTTGTGACCTGCTCAACTTCAGCGTCTTCTCCTTTGGCGTCCTTGTCCATCGCTGCCGCCTAACGCCCCATGAGCACCTCAAAAGCGTCCACTATGCCGTCTTGAACCCAGCGCTGTGGGATTTGTGTTGCCTTTGGGCGAACATCCTTAGCGCTTCTGGGGGCAAACCCACGCTGGGCGCCAAAGGGTTGCTGCTGGCGTTCTTCAGCCTCCTCACGCAAGGGCAAGCCCTCCCCTTTCAAGCCCAGATGGACGATTTGCTCCCGCCTCAATGGGCGACTTTGCCCCTGCCGTTGCAGCGGGCGATTAAGTGGCTGCACCACGCCTTTGAACGCCCTTTCCATTTGCCCCGCTTGGCGCAATACTGCGGTGTCAGTCCTGCCTATTTATGTCGGCTCTTTCGTCGGCATTTGGGCATGACGCCTATCGGCTACCTCACCCGCCTGCGGTTGCATCTCGCCCGCCGTTTGGTGGAGACGACGGAGTTGAGCCTTGCGGACATCGCCTTCCTCGTCGGCTACCGCCAACTCACCTACTTCGTCCGTCAGTTTCGTCGCCTTTTCGGTCAATCGCCGGGGCGCTTGCGTGAGCGCCGACGACCCCGCCGCGCCATCCCCGTCGCCCCACCGTTGCGTTGATGCGCCATGAAGGATTGGGAACAACTGAACGCTGCCGTCATCGCTTGCAAAAATACCCCCGCCTCGCCGCTTACCGCCAACAAGTTGCCCAGCAAAAGAAGTGGCAATCTCGCGACCAAACCTCACTGGAGCAAACCCATCACGGGCTTCGGTGACCAAAACGCTCGCCTCGTGTTGATTGGCTTGGCGCCTGCGGCGCATGGCGGCAACCGAACGGGACGCATCTTCACGGGCAACAGTTCCGCCCAAACGCTGAACGGCAGCGGTTAGCAAGACAATAGCGACTGGTGATTGGCGACTGGTTGCCGTTGACGAATTGCTATTCGCCAGTCGCTAATCGCTTGCAAGAGACCTCTGCCGATGGGGAGGGCAAGGGCGCTACAATGGTAGGGGTCAGCCGTCATCCCTTCCATGAGGGTGGGAGCAGGGCTATGGTGCGTTTTGTCTTGTTGGGGACGGGTTCTGCCGACCTTTACCCTTCGCCTTGGTGCGGTTGCGACTATTGCGCCCGCGCCCGTGAGGACGATGAGCGAGATTGGCGCTGTTTTTCCTGCGCCCTGCTCTTTCCCGATGTCCTGATTGATTGCCCCCCCGATTTGCCCCACGCCGCCCTCAAAGCCAAAGTGGAACTCTTTCGTGTCCGCCACTTGCTTGTCACTCACTCGCACCACGACCACTTCAGCACTGAGCCGTTGCTTTTGCGTCGTTCCGTCCTTTGGGCACACAAAACGCCCCGAATGGAAAGCGCCCCCTTGCCCGAACTGCAACCGTTGGTCGTGCACGGCAACGCGAAAGTGATGGAGCGGCTGAGAACTTTCCTGAAGGAAGTCGGGGGCAAGTATGACCTTCGGCTGGAGGGCAACAAACTCAAACCCTTTGAGCCCGTGCGCATAGACGAGCGGACGAAAGTTCATCCCGTCTCGGCAGCCCATTGCCGAACCGAAGAAGATGCGTTTATCTTCGTCTTGGAGCGGGACGAGTTTGCCCTCCTTTACGCTACGGACACGGGTTGGCTGAGCGATGATGCCTTTGATTACCTTCGGCAATTCGCTTTGGATTTGGTCGTGGCGGATGCGACTTTCGGGATCGCCCCTGCCACCAGCGAGCACATGAATTTGGAGCAAGCACAAAGGTTTCGGGAGCGGCTGCTTTGCGAGGGCATCCTGAAAGAGCAGGGGCAATTTGTCGTCACCCATCTTTCGCCCCACTGGACGCCACCCCATCGCTTGCTCGTTAGCGCCTTAGAACCCGAAGGCATCACCGTCGGTTACGATGGCTTGTGGCTGGTCGTTGACAAGGCTTGACAATTGTGGGGGATGAAACGGATGGCGGAAACGGTTGTCCTGCTGGACGATGTTTGGTGTCGGTTGGGGGAGCGACAAGTTTTGGCGGGCGTCACCCTCTCGGTCGGGCGGGGGGAAATCGTCGCTGTCGTCGGTCTATCGGGGGTGGGCAAAAGCACGCTGCTGAAAGTCATCGCAGGGCTGCTGCCCATTGAACGGGGGCAACTGGTCATCTTCGGGGAAGACACGACGAGACTGAGTGAAAGGGAATGGAACGAGCGATTAAGGTGGCGGATGGGGTTCGTTTTTCAAGGTGGGGCGCTCTTTGATTGGCTGACGGTCGCTGAAAATATCGCTTTCCCCTTGCTACTCCATCGGGACGGATGGAAGGACGACGCTATCCGTCAGCGGGTGAATGAGTTGTTGGAAGCCGTCGGGTTGGAAGGGACGGAAAATCTTTTGCCCGAACAACTTTCGGGTGGGATGCGCAAGCGGGTCGCCATCGCCCGCGCCTTAGCGGCGCAACCTGAGTTGGTGCTTTACGACGAACCGACCAGCGGGTTAGACCCCATCATGAGCGGCGCCATCAACGACTTAATCCGAAAGATGCGCGACCGTTTCGGCGTGACGGAAATCGTCGTCACCCATGACATCCAGAGCGCCTTGCGCTTTGCCGACCGCATCGCTTTGTTGCATGGGGGGCGCATCGTGGCGCAGGCGCCGCCCGCCGAATTTGTTGGGCTGTCTAACCCGACGGTGCAACAATTTTTGCGGGGCGAACCCATCGGTCCGTTGACCGATTAGCCTCGCTTATCCTTTGCCTCGCTGGAGTGTGATGGCAAATGGTTCTTCGCACGGAAACAGCCCTGCGGTCGGGTCTCTTCGTCCTTTTGGGCTTGACTATCTTGGTGGCGGGGTCGCTTTGGCTGCCTTCTTTCTGGCAATGGAGAGGTGGGCGATGGTTCGTCGTGGAATTCTCCAAAGCGATGGGGTTGCAGCCAGGGTCGGAAGTTTTGGTGCAAGGGATGCGGGTCGGCGTCGTGGACGATTTGCGGCTGCGTCCACCCGCCACCGTCCAAGTCATCGTCCGATTGGAGCGACCCGTGCCCGTTTACTATCCCCCCGCTTCCGACATCACCATCCGCATGGGCGCCCTTTTGGGTCGCCCTTATGTGGACATCACCAACCGCTCTCGTGGTCGGGTCATTGAGACAGGGGACACGGTGCGAGGCACCGACCCCGTTTCGTGGGAGGAGTTATTGCCTCAGGCAAACGAACTGGCGCAAAACCTTAACCGCTTTTTGGGCGACCCAAAGTTCCAGCGGGATTTGCAGGCGACCGTCCGCAACCTTGCCGAAGCCACCAAAAGGATGGAGCGATTGCTCGCCAGCATTCCCCCAAGTGAAGTGCAAGCCACTGCGACAAACCTTCGGCAAGCCAGCCAGCGGCTCAACGCCTTGCTGGGCGATCAACGGTTGGGCGCCACCTTAAGCCATGTGGAGAGGGCAACAAGGCAAATCGCTTCGCTCCTTTCCGACCCCCGTTTGAAGCGGGATGTGCCTCAACTCGTTTCCGACCTTGCTCAATCGGTGCGGGCAATTCGGGAAGGGATTGGCAGCGAGCCTACACAACGGGACTTGACGGAAATGGTGAAGAACTTGCGGGAAAGCACGGAGCAACTCAAGCGCCTCCTTTCCGAAGAAGGGGCAGGGGGAGAATTGCGGAAGGTGTTGGCGGAAGCCCGTGAAGCCATCGGTGGGCTTCGTGCTTTTATCACCGACCCGCAACTTCAGGGGAATTTGGAGACGGCAGCCAAAAACCTCGCTGAGTTGACGGGCAAAGGGCAGACGACGATGGACGAACTGAACACCACCTTGCAACGGTTGCGCCAGTTCGTGGAGGGCACGGAAGGCAACTTGCGCCAATTCTCCGAACACCTGCGCAACATCGCCAAAGATTTGGACGAGACGCTGGACGCCATCAAATGGCTGGTGACGGAAGGGGGCGTCAAAGAGAACCTGCAGAAAGTCACCGAAAACTTGAAAGCCAGCAGCGAAAACATTCGGGAGACGACCCAAACCATCCGTGACCTGCTGAAGGACGAAAAGACGCAAAGCAGCCTTCGGGAAGGATTGCAAGAGTTGGGACCGACCATCCGCAGCGTCCGCCAAACTGCCGAGCAAGGCAAAACGCTCCTTAGCCAACTGAACGCCCTCACGCAAGTGCGAACCTATCCCGACGCCCGAATTTGGTGGCTCCCCGAAGGGGACGAACTGCGGGGAGAAACTTGGTTGACTTTCCGCTCCCCCGCCACTTCCCTCGCCCTTTTGGCGGGCACCTACACCGACCGAGGGGGCACTCGCTTAAACCTGCAAATTCAGCGGGAAATTGCCCCTTCTTTGGCGTTTCGTTTTGGGGTGCGCCGCTCTAAACTTGGCGTCGGCGCCCAATGGGCGCTTTCCCATCGGTGGCGACTGGACTTAGATGCCCACGACCCGAAGCGCTGGCAAAGTGACCTTTGGCTGAACTTTCAACTTTCGCCATCGCTCTCTTTGCGGTTGGGCATAGAAGATGTCGGGCGAACCCGCCGATGGGGCGTGGGCGTCTCCGTCCAGCCGCGCTGAAAACAGGGATAGGCAACATCGGTTGAACCGTTTTCGCCCTTTCTCATCCCGCCAAACTCTTTGACCGATGGAGGTGCGAAAGGCTGTGAAAGTGGTGCTGATGCAAGATGTCCCCAAATTGGGGGGCAAGTTTCAGGTCGTGGAAGTTTCGGACGGGTATGCCCGCAATTTTTTGATCCCGCGGGGATTGGCGACCCCTGCTACCTCCGCTTTGCTCAAGGAAGTGGAGAAGCGACGGCAATGGGAGCGTCAAAAAGAAGAGCGGGTCATTCAAAGGGCACAAGCCTTAGCCCAGCGCCTCAGCGCCATCACTTTGGACATCCCCGTCCCCGCTGGCGAGGGCGGTCGGCTCTTTCACGCCGTCTCCGCCCAAGAAATCGTCGCCCAACTGAAGGCGAAACATGGCATTGAGTTAGACCGAGACCAATTGGACTTGGACGAGCCTCTTCGGACGCTGGGCATTCACACCGTCACGGTTCGGCTGCATCGGCAAGTGCGGGCAAACCTGAAAGTCAACATCATCCCTGCCTCGCCATAACGGAGGGGTGGCAGAAAGGAGGCGCAGGACGATGGAAGCGGCGCGGATACCTTTCCCGTCCTTTCCCGCAACAGCCCCGATGCCCCAAAGCATTGAAGCCGAGCAGGCAACCTTGGGGGCGATGCTGTTAGACCGTGAAGCCATCGCCGTCGCCTCCGAAATCTTGCAACCAGACGACTTTTACTACGAGCCCCATCGCCACATCTTTGAAGCCTTGCTGACCCTGTTCCATCGGGGCGAGCAGACGGATGTCGTCACGGTCGCCGAAGAGTTGAAGCGGCGGGGCAAGTTGGAAGAATGCGGGGGGCAACCCTACCTAATGCGGTTGATGGAGTTGACCCCTTCCATCGCCAACACCGCCGATTATTGCCGCATCGTGGAAGAGAAAGCCATCTTGCGCCAAATCATCACCGTCTCCCACCAAATTATCCAGTGGGCTTATCAGCACGACGGCGATTTGGAGACCCTCATTGACAAGGCGGAAGCCGCCCTCTTTCGGGTCGGGCAACGACGGGTCGGCGCCCAATTCCAACCCTTGACCGAACTCCTCCGCCAAACCTACGAGTTTTTAGACCAACGGATGCGCCACCCAGGGACGCTGCTGGGCATCCCGACAGGTTTTTACGAACTGGACGATGTGTTGGGCGGGTTGCACCCGTCCGACCTCATCATCATCGCCGGTCGCCCCTCTATGGGCAAAACCTCCTTCGCCCTTTCCATCGCCTTGCACATCGCCACCCAACAACGATTGCCTGTCGCCATCTTCAGTCTGGAGATGAGCAAGCAACAATTGGTGCAACGGCTTTTGTGCGCCCGCGCCCGCGTCAATTTGCATCACCTTCGGACGGGTTCCCTAAGGGAGCAACATTTCATCCGCTTGGGGCAGGCTTCCCATGAACTTTACAACGCCCCCCTCTTCATAGACGACACCCCCGACCTCTCCCCCTTTGAAATCCGAGCCAAAGCCCGACGATTGAAAGCCAGTGAAGGTTGTCTTGGTTGCGTCATCATTGATTACCTACAACTCGTCCGCCCACCCCGACGGATGGAGAACCGTGTGCAGGAAGTGACAGAGGTTGTCCGATCTCTCAAAAGCCTCGCAAGAGAACTGGATGTGCCCGTCATCGCCCTCTCGCAACTGTCAAGGTCAGTGGAGCATCGGGAGAGCAAGCGCCCCATTCTGGCAGATTTGCGCGACAGCGGTGCCATTGAAGCGGAAGCCGATGTCGTCTGCTTCCTTTATCGCGAGGACTACTACGAACGGCGACGCCCCAAAGTTCCTGAACCCGCTTTGGAGTTGGAAGATGAGCGCAGAGCCGAACCCTTAGTGACGGAAGTCATCATCGCCAAAAACCGCAACGGACCCGTCACCACCGTGGAAGTCGCCTTCATCCCCCGCTATGCCCTGTTTGAGAACTTGTCCAACATCCAACCCGATGTGCTATGATGGGCGCTGAAGGCGTTGCCGTCCGAGCAGTCAGAAAGGAGGCTTGAAGGGATGCGTCCCTTTGAGTATGTGCAACCTGCCTCGTTGGATGACGCCCTGAAAGCGTTAGGGCGAAGGTGGCAAGACGCCAAACTCCTCGCAGGCGGTCAGGATTTGCTGACGGAACTGAAAGAGGGCATCATCGCCCCCGACCGCCTCGTTAACTTGAAAGCCATCAAAGGGCTTCGCTACCTTCGCTTCTCCGAACGGGATGGGTTGCGGTTGGGGGCGTTGACGACCCTGACGGAGATTGAGACCCATCCCGTCATCCGCCAGCGGTTCACCGCTTTAGCCGAAGCCGCCCACTCCGTCGCCACGCCTCAAATCCGCCACTTGGGGACGATCGGCGGCAACCTCTGTCAACGACCCCGCTGCTGGTATTACCGTGATGAGCACACCCTTTGCCTGAAAAAGGGTGGGCATCTTTGCTACGCCTTCAACGGCGAGAACAAATATCACGCCATCTTAGGGGGCGGTCCCTGCTACATCGTCCACCCGTCCGATTGCGCCCCTGCATTGATCGCCCTAAACGCCTCCGTCACCTTGCTTTCGCCACGAGGCAAACGGGTCGTGCCTTTGGAAGAATTTTTCGTCCTGCCATCGCGGCGGATGGATCACGAGACCATCCTTGAGCCTGACGAAATCGTGACGGAAATCCATGTGCCGACACCGCCGACAGGCACGCGCAGCACTTACCTGAAGTTTCGGGAGAAAAAGTCGCTGGACTTCGCCGTTGTCGGGGCGGCGGTGGCATTGCGGATGCGGGACAGGATTTGCGAAGAGGCGCGCATCGTCCTTTCAGGCGTGGCGCCCATCCCTTGGCGGTCGGCGGAAGCCGAGGCGGTGTTGAAAGGGAAACGCTTGACGAAAGAGTTGGCGGCTCAAGCGGGGAAAGTTGCTGTCGCCAAAGCCCAACCCCTTTCCCAAAATGCCTACAAAATTCCCCTCACCCAAGCCATCGTCCAACGAGCCATCTTGAAAGCGGCGGCGATGGGTGATTAGCGACGGGCACTTGGTCAGCGTCGGAACGCCCATCAGGCGCAAAAGGACGACAAGGACAGCGGGAAGCGAAAAGGCAAAGGTAAACGACAAGTAGACGAGAGGCAAAAAGTGGGTGGGCGAGTAGCGACCGATGGGGTCGGGCGATTCAGAAGAAACCGAAACGGCGGCGGGTTTCCTCTACGGGCAAGCCCGCTAAGCGGCGGGCAGCGCGGCGGATGGCGTCGGCGATGTCACTGTCGGGATTCGCCAGCATGATGGGGATGCCCGTGTTATTGGCGCGAACGACGAGGCGGGAGTTGTTGGGGATTTTTTCCCAGATGGGCAGTTGCAACTGTTCGGCGACAAATTCGGGCGTCAGTTCGCTGTTGCGCTCCACCCGATTGAGGAGCAACTTAGGCGTCACACCCCACCGTTGCATCCCCAAAGTGAGCGCCTTCGTCGCCCGCACCGAGACCAAATCCCATGGCACGGCGACGATGATGACTTCATCGGCTAAAGTCAGCAACTCCAAATCGGGCACATACAGCGTCACGGGTGTTTCCATCAGGATGTAGGCGTAACCTTCCCGCAACACCCTTAAAACATCGCTGAGGCGGTCTATGTCAATGTATTCGGGCAAGTTGCGTTCGGGCGAGAAGAACCAAGTGTAAAAGTGCACCCCACTTTCGTGGCAAGTGGTGAAGGATTGCAAAAGGGGCAAGTCTATTTCCCGAACCGCCTCAGGGATTTCGCTGAGGGTCATGCGGGCGGTTGCGTTGACCAAGATGAGGGAGTCGCCGATGAACAAATCTAAGACGGCGACGGGTTGGCGGGTTTCCTGAGCGATGGCGATAGCGAGGTTAACGAGCAAGGTCGTCTTGCCGACGCCACCCCGACCGCTACTGAGGGCAATGACTTTGCCCTGGGGCTTTGCCCCTTCTTGCTCCTCGGCAGGCTTTTCCTCTTTGGGCAAGTAAGGCGTCAAGAGGGATTCTCGGCGGGTCAAAAAATCGCGCAAGGCTTGTTGGGTCGGGGGGAGAGGCAGGATGCCTTCTATCCCTGCTAAGGCGGCGTTTTTGAGGGCTTGGGCATCTAAACGGTTCGCCAAGAGGAGCACCTTCGTCGGCATTTTCTGCTCCCTCAGCAAGCGGGCGAGGATGAGGGCATCATCAAAGAGCAAGTCGCCGTCCATAAAGACGAAGGTCGGGGCGAAGAGGGTGATGGCTTCCAAGATCGTTTGCCAATCAGGCAATCCCTCTATGCGCTTGACAACTTCCCAACCTTCGGGAAGCGGTTCGGTCAAATCAACGCCGATGAGCAAAACCGTTCCCATCCTTTGGTGCATCCCCCTTTGGCTCTCTTTGCCTTCCGAGCCAGCAAGGGTTTAGGGGCTAACCGCCACTTCTTCTCGTTGCGTCCCGCGATAGATGGTGACTGTCCGCACGGGGCGGGGCGTGACCGCCGACAAGGTAGGGGACGACGGTTGAAGGGCAGGGGAGGCAGGGCGGGATGGCGGCTGGGACACGGCAAGCGTTTGGGGCGACCGCAAGGGAGGCAGGGGCGAAAAGTCCCGTTCGTTGCGCATCACCGTCAAAGCACGCCCTTCTTCTACGGCTCGTGCCAAGCGCAAGGCTTCCTGAGGTGTCACTGCTAAGACGATGCGACGCATCGTGGCGGCAGGAGGTTGACCAGTTTGCTGGGGCTGACGGGTGGCAGGTTGGGGTTGTCCCTCAGGGGGACGGGCTTCGGCAGCGGCTGCCATCGGCGACTGTTCAACGGGCGCAAAGGCTGCCTGCCGCAGCCGTTCCTCACGGGACATGCCAGGCGTGTAATTTTCAGCGACAAGCACTTGGGCGCGCTGGACGATGACCTCCGCCACGCTCACTTCCCCGACCCGCTTGGTGGCGATGACATCCACCAAATCGCCAGGCAAAAGCAAGTCGGCAGCGCCTTCGGTGAAGGGTTGATACAAGACGAAGCCTCGCAACCCCATCGGGATGCGGAACTCTCGCCGCTGCTCTGGTGATGGGAGCAACATCGTCAGGCGCAAGGGCTGCCCTTGTCGGACATCTTGCAACAAGATGGCGTTGGCTGCCTGAACGGGGTCGGTGACGGCATCCTTAGGGGCTTCGGTGACGGGAATTTCCTGAGGGGCTAAATCGGTGCTGGTAACTTTCGTGCCTTTGGGCAAATCCCGTGTGGCGACGAAGACCTTCATCTTCGGGACAATTTGCTCACTGACCGATGGAGTCGGTTGGCGGCGTTGCCATACCCAAAAGGTCGCTATGATGGCAGCGACCACGAGAAGGGCGGCAATCAAAAACCGTCGCCGTTGCGCCATCTTCCTTCACCTCTCTTTGGCTTGACTGCCCTTTCGTCCCTTTCCTGTCGCAGCAGATAGCCACTTCAACATCGCTGTCGCCCTACCTTTCGCCCCTCGCTGCCGTTTTATTTTGACATCCAGTCACATCTTGAACAAGAAAACCGTCAGGAAGGCAGTGACGAGGAAACCGACAGCCAGCCAAGTGATGATGCGGTCTAAGAAAGTCGCCATCCCCGATTGGCTCGTCAGGATGTGTCGCCCGCCCACGATGCCCCAACCGCCTCCCGTCCCACCCGTCTCTTGCTCCGTGATGTAAAAGAGCATCGCCGCCACCAGCCCCAAGGCAAAGAGCAAATTCAACCCAGCGACCAAGTAGCCCAGAAACTTCATCGGCTTCCACCTCCTTCGGGCTTATTCTTTCACGATGGGCGACTTTTGCACCAGCGCCACCAAGACAACGCTCAAAAAGTAGAGCACGACGATGGGCATTGCCCACAAGGTCATGTTGATGGGGTCCCAAGTCGGCGTGATGATAGCCGCAATGGTGAAGATGGCGATGACAGCGTGCCGCCAGTAACGCAACAACCCCTTCACCGACACCAAGCCCAAATGCCCCAGAAACATCAGCACCAACGGCATCTGGAACATCAACCCCATCGCCACCATCAGTTTGACGACGAGCCAAATATATTGGCGCCCGAAGTTCAAAAGGAGCGAGGGCGGCTCTTTGGGCGTGAAGGACAAAAGCCACAAAAAGGCAGGGGGCAACAAGCCATAGACCGTCGCCACCCCCAGCACGAACAGCAACAAGGACAACGGCACTAACCGCAGGACAAACCGCTTCTCGTGAGGGTAGAGGGCAGGCCAGATAAACGCCAGCACCTCGTAAAGGACGAAGGGAAAGGCAATGACAATCCCCGCCGCCACACTCACCTGCAACCGCAAGAGGAAGGGCTCAGCCACATTTTGGAAGACCAAGACAGGCACTTTCATCGCCTTCAAAGTCGGGGCGACGGGATGGGTCACCCAATTCAGGATGGGCTGATAGTAAGTCCAGCCGACGACCGAACCGAGGGCGATGTAAAGGAACGAGCGAATGAGCCGTGCCCGCAACTCTTCCAAATGCTCCCAAAAACTCATCTCCCGATCGCCTGGCGGTCCTTCCCCTGTGGCGATCGGTTCGCCCATGTCTTTCTGATGGCGTCGCTTTTTGGTCATCCAGAAGACGGCGGTAAGGGACGCTGAGAGGGCAAGGATGCCCCCCGCCAGCCACCATTGCCATCGGCGCATTGCTCTCACCGCCCAAATTATCACATCGCCCCACCGCCTTCGCCAGACCATCCCGCCCCTTTGCAATCCCCCACGGCTATAATTTGCGACAGCCAAGTTCAAAGGACGGTGACAATCATGGTGGTAGATTTGGAAGCGCGGCGGCGCAGTGAGCGACGGCGCAATTTTTATGCCTTCGGCGTCATCACTTTGTTCAGCGCTTTGTTGGGTTGGAATTATCTGGACAACCTTTCCCGTTTCTACTCA
>Ga0209670_100100_pt1 | contig 59215 bp, 58 predicted proteins | sample PerSpoBPS_BMetaG_FD_184741 | JGI IMG/M metagenome (GOLD analysis project Ga0209670, IMG submission 184741) | Thermal spring microbial communities from Yellowstone National Park, Wyoming, USA - Perpetual Spouter B (PS_B) MetaG (SPAdes) (version 3) | ecosystem: Environmental > Aquatic > Thermal...
GCGGGGCGTGGAGGTCTTGGAGGTGAACCCCCGGGACACCTCCACCATCGGGATGCTCAAGTACGCTCCCCTGCTTCACCTCTCCAAGGACGTGGCCGCGGCCTACGTCATCGGCCGTAGAGCCCTGGGGTTTGAGGAGAAGCTTCCCAAGGGGTACCAGACCCTCCTCCGAAACAAAAGCTTCTTCGCGTACACCGAGGGGTTCTACGGGAGCCGCCTCCAGGAACTCCAAAAGCTCAGGGAGGCGGAGAAGAACCCCCACCTCAGGCGGAGGCTTTCCCGGGACATCGGAAAGGCCAAGGCCGCCCTGACCCTCGTCTCAAGCCTTCAGGGCTCGCCGGGGAGCCGGGAGGGGGTAACCAAGGGAAGGAACCCCTCCGGCGCCCATCCCTGGCGGGTCCTGAGGGTAGGCCTCTTCCTTCCCCTTCTCGGGCTTGAGGTGCCCAGGGACCTTTCTCCCCTCAAGCCCATCCTACATCTCGCTCCGCTGACCTAGGGATCGTGGGAGGGGTGGAAGGTAGGCTCAGGTCCTCATCCTGGTGGAGGGCTGGGGTGCTCTAATGTGCACTTTTGCTAACCAGGGGCTGGAAGTGGTCCACCCCCACACTTCCCCCCTTTAGACCGGGTAGACTGGGTTTGGTGCCTGTGGCACCTCCTTCGGGGCGGGGTGGAAGTCCCCACCGGCGGTGAAAGCCCGCGAAGCCCCTCTGGGGCCCGACCCGGTGGAACTCCGGGGCCGACGGTGAAAGTCCGGATGGGAGAAGGAGGGCGTTTGCGCGACCTGGACGAGCGTTTTTTGCGAAGAGCCCTGCAGATCGCCGAAAGGGCCCGGGGCCACACCCACCCCAACCCTCTGGTGGGGGCGGTGGTGGTGCGGGACGGGGAGATCGTGGGGGAGGGGTACCACCCCAGGGCGGGGGCCCCCCACGCCGAGGCGCTGGCCCTCGAGGCCGCCGGGGAGCGGGCCCGCGGGGCCACGGTGTATGTGAGCCTGGAGCCCTGCGACCACCACGGCCGCACCCCCCCCTGCTCCCTGGCCCTGATCCGGGCGGGGGTGGCCAGGGTGGTCCTGGCGGCCCGGGACCCCAACCCCCTGGCCCAGGGGGGCATGGCCAGGCTCCTTGCGGCCGGGGTGGCGGTGGAGGCGGGGCTATTGGAAGAGGAGGCCCAGGATCAGAACGAGACCTTCTTCACCGCCCTAAGGAGGGGCCGCCCCTTCGTCCTCCTAAAGGCGGCCCTCACCCTGGACGGGCGGGTGGCCACGCGCCTAGGGGATGCCCGCTACGTCTCCTCCGAGGCGAGCCGCCGGGTGGCCCACGCCTACCGGCAGTGGCTCCCCGCCGTCATGGTGGGGGTGGGGACCGTCCTTCAGGACGACCCCGCCCTCACCGTGCGGGAGCCGGACTTCCGCCCCTTCCCCCTCATGCTGGAGCCCCCGCCCCTCCGGGACCCCCTGAAGGTGGTCCTGGACACCGAGGCCCGCACGCCACCCACGGCCCGCCTCTTCCGCCCTGGCCCCCGGGGGGAGCGGGCCAGGGTCCTCATCCTGGCGGGGGAGGGGGCCCCCAAGGAGCGGCTTAAGGCCCTAGAGGCCGCCGGGGCCCGGGTGGAGGAGCTTCCCCGGGAGGGGGGGCGGGTGAGCCCGGAGGCGGCCTTGGCCCTTTTGCAGGCGGAGGGGATAGACGGGGTGCTTCTGGAGGGCGGTCCAGGGCTTGCCGGGGCCTTTTTGGCCAGGGGGCTGGTGGACAAGCTGGCCCTCTTCCTGGCCCCCAAGCTTCTGGGGGAGGGGCGGGGCCTTCTTGAGGGCTTTGGCGTGGAGCGGATGGCGGAGGCCCTTAGGCTTCGCCTTCACCGCCGGGAGTGGCTGGGCGACGACCTTTGGCTGGAGGCGTACCTGGAGGGGTGATGTTCACCGGACTGGTAGAGGAAACGGGCGTGGTTCTGGAGGTGCAGGAAGGCCCCTTCCTGAGGGTGCGGATAGGGGCAAAGAAGGTCCTCGAGGACCTGAAGGTGGGGGACTCCATCGCCGTGGACGGGGTCTGCCTCACCGCCGTCGCCGTGGACGGGGAGGGGTTTTGGGTGGAGCTGGCCCAGGAGACCCTGAGGCGCACCGCCCCCACCTGGCGGGTGGGCCACCGCCCCAACCTGGAACGGGCCCTCAAGGTGGGGGACCGCCTGGGCGGCCACTTCGTCACCGGGCACGTGGACGGGGTGGCGGAGCTGGTGGAGGTGCGGGAGGCCCCGGGGGCCAAGGACTACTTCTTTAGGCCTCCTGCGGAGTACGCCCGCTACATCGCCGAGAAGGGGAGCGTGGCCCTGAACGGGGTCTCCCTTACGGTGGCGGGTCTTGTGGGCGAGGCCTTCTTTGTGACCCTCATCCCCCACACCCTGGCCGTGACCAACCTGGGGGGCCTGAGGGTGGGGGATGGGGTGAACCTGGAGGTGGACCTCATCGCCCGGTATCTGGAAAGGCTTGTGGGGAGGGCGTGATGGAGGGACTTGCGGGCGTCAAGGAACTCTTAGAGGAACTCCGCCAGGGCCGCCCGGTGATCCTGGTGGACGACGAGGACCGGGAGAACGAGGGCGACCTCATCATGGCGGCGGAGCACGTGACCCCGGAGTGGGTGAACTTCATGCTCCGGGAGTGCCGGGGCCTCCTCTGCGTGGCCATGCCCGAGGAGCGGGCCAAGGCCCTGGACCTTCCCCTCATGGTGGAAAGGAACCAGGACCCCCAGGGGACCCGCTTCACGGTGAGCGTGGACGCCAGGGGCACCACCACCGGCATCTCCGCCTTTGAGCGGGCGGCCACCATCCGGCTCCTGGCCGATCCCGAGGCCAGGCCCCAGGACTTCCGCCGCCCGGGGCACGTCTTCCCCTTGGTGGCCAGGCCCGGGGGAGTCCTGCGCCGGGCCGGGCACACCGAGGCCACGGTGGACCTCCTGCGCCTGGCGGGCTTAACCCCGGTGGGCAGCCTCATTGAGATCCTCAAGGAGGACGGCACCATGGCCCGCCTGCCCGACCTCCTGGAGTTCGCCAGGAGGCACGGCCTCAGGGTGGGGACCATCGCCGACCTCATCCGCTACCGGCTTTTGAAGGGCGACCTCTACGTGCGCCGGGAGGCCGAGGCCACGCTTCCCACCCGGTTCGGGGAATTTCGCATCCTGGGCTACCGGGACACCCTCACGGGGGAGGAGCACGCCGCCTTGGTCATGGGGAGCTGGGACCCCGAGGAGCCCGTCTTGGTGCGCATGCACTCGGAGTGCCTCACCGGGGACGCCCTCCACTCCCTGAGGTGCGACTGCGGCTTCCAGAGGGACCTGGCCATGGAGCGGATCGCCCAGGAGGGCAAGGGGGTCCTGGTCTACCTGAGGCAGGAGGGGCGGGGGATTGGCCTCGTCAACAAGATCCGGGCCTACCACCTCCAGGACCAGGGCCTGGACACGGTGGAGGCCAACCTGGCCCTGGGCTTTCCCCCGGACCTAAGGGACTACGGGGTGGGGGCCCAGATCCTCTACGACCTGGGGGTGCGGAAGATGCGCCTTCTCACCAACAACCCGAGAAAGGTGAAGGCCCTTTCCGGCTTCGGCATAGAGATCGTGGAGCGCGTCCCCTTAAGGGCCGGGGACAACCCCCACAACGAGCGCTACCTCCAGGCCAAGAAGGAGAAGCTGGGCCACTGGATGGACTGAGGCCGTGGGCAGGGTCCCGGTTCTGCGGGGGCTTATTCTTCTCCTCCTTCTCCTTGCGGCCTTGGACCCGAGGCTTCCCCTGCCGGGCCGGGTGGTCTACCTCCTGGACTTCTCCCCCTCGGCTAGGGAGAGCGTCTTCGCCCTGGCCGGGCGCCTTCCCCGAGAGGCCAGGTACGTGGCCTTCGCCGAGCGGGCGGCCCTTTTGCCCTCTCCCACGGCCCGCAGGCTGGACCTGGGGGAGAGGACGGACCTAAGGGCGGCCTTCCAGGAGGCCCTGAGGCTCAGGCCAAGCCGGGTGGTCCTGGTCTCCGACGGCCTTTTTTCCCCTGTCCCCCCGCCCTTTCCTTTAGACGCCCTCTACATCCCCCCCAAGGCCCACGTGGACCTGCGCCTGGTCCCGCCCCCTTACCCCTTTTTGGGGGAGACCGTGGGGGTGGGGGTGGTCCTCGAGGCCCCCCGCCCCGCCGAGGCCCGCCTCCGGGTGGAAGGCCCGGCGGGCCCTTTGGAGCGGCAGCTTCGGGTGGAGGGGCGGCGGGTCCTCACCTACGCCTTTCCCCTGACGGGGGAGGCGGAGGTGCGGGCCGTGGCGGAAGGTTCTTGGGGAAGGAGCGAGGCCAAAGCCCGCCTGGCCCCCGCCGACCGCGCCAGGGCCCTGGTCCTGGGGGACCCCGCCCTCGCCCGGTACCTGGAGGCCCAGGGCTTTTTGGTGGAGGAGGCCTTCCGGCTTCCCCTGGAGGCGGACCTGGTGGCCGTGGGCCTGGGGGTCCTGGACCTGCCCCCGGGGGCCCCGGAGGCCCTCAGGGACTACCTGCGCCGGGGGGGCGGCCTCCTCTTCACCGCCACCCCCAAAGGCCTCTTCTTTGGCGGCTGGGACCGGGCCCTGCCCGAGGACCTTCCCCTGAAGCCCTTGGGGCGGAAGGGGGCGGCCTTAGTCCTGGTCCTGGACGTCTCGGGGAGCATGGAGGGGGAGAAGCTGGCCATGGCGGTGGCGGGGGCTTTGGAGCTCGTCAGAAGCGCCGCCCCTGAGGACTACCTGGGGGTGGTCCTCTTTAGTTCTAGCCCCAGGGTCCTCTTTCCCCCCAGGCCCATGACCGCCCAGGGCAAGAAGGAGGCGGAAAGCCTCCTCCTCTCCCTGCGGGCGGGTGGGGGGACGGTCCTGGGCGGGGCCTTCCGCGAGGCCCTCCGCCTCCTTCAGGGCGTGCCCGTGGAGCGGAAGGCGGTCTTGGTCCTCACGGACGGCCTCATCGCCGACCCCAAGGAGCCCATCCTTGCCCTGGCCGCCACCGCCGGGGTGGAGGTGAGCGCCCTGGCCCTGGGCCCGGACGCCGACGCCGCCTTCCTCGAGGCCCTGGCCCAAAGGGGCGGGGGGCGGTTCTACCGAGCGGCCACGCCCCAGGAGCTTCCCCGCCTCTTCCTCAAGGAGGGGCAGGAGGTCTTCCAAGGGGAACGGCTGGAAGGGCGCTTTCCCGTGGAGGCCCTCTCCCACCCCCTCACCGAGGGCTTCGCCTTCCCGCCCCTCTCCGTGCTTCTCCCGGCCCGGGCCGAGCCCTGGGCCCAGGTGGTCCTAAAGAGCGGGGACCGGGCCCTCCTGGCCCTGGGGGAGCGGGGGGAGGGGAGGGTGGCCGCCCTGGCCACCGACCTCTCCCGCTCCTGGAAGGGCTGGGAGGGGGCCGCCCCCTTCCTGGGGGGCCTGGCCCGCTACCTGGCCGAGGGGCAGAGGGGGCTGGCCCTTTACGCCTACCCCGAGGGGGAGGGGGTGCGGGCGGTGGTCCTGGGCCGCCTCGAGGCTCCCCAGGTTCTGGTGGGCGGGAAGGAGGTTCCCCTGGTGCCCACGGGGCCCCTCAGGTACGAGGCCGTCCTTCGGGAGGAAGGCGTTTTGCTTTCGGGAAAGCTCCGCCTCCCCTTGGCCCTTCCCCTCCCCGGGGAGTGGACCCCAAGGGACGGGGAGGGGAACCTGAAGGCCCTGGCCGAGGGGAGCGGGGGGCGGCTCCTCACCCTGGAGGCGCTTCCCGGGAGGACCAGCCTTCCCCTTCCCCTTAGGCCCTACCTGCTGGCCCTGGCCCTCCTCCTTTTCCTCCTGGAACGCTTTCTTGAGGGGCGCCGGCGCCCTTCGGAGGTTTTCTAAGCGTTCTCATGTGCAAATATCACTCCCTGCTTTCGGGGCCCGGTCTAAACTGGGCCCATGCTCCACTGGGACGATGAGCTAGAGCGCCGCGTGGCCCCCCTTCGGGCCAAGGTAGAGGCGGAGAACCACAAGATCGCCGAGCTCCAGAGCAAGCTCGTCCACGCCGAGATGGAGGCCCTCCGCCTGGGGTGGTACCTGAAGCGGATGGAGGAGGAGAACCGCCGCCTCCAGGAGATGCTACAGGCGGCGGCCCTGGGCCAGGCCTGGGGCGGGGAGGGCCTGGACGAGGTCAAGGAGATTCTGGAGCAGGCCTGGCTGGAACTGGTCCTCATCGCCTCCCCCAAGGCCGAGCCCCTGGGGGCCCTGATCCGCTCCCTGGAGGCGCTTAAGGTCTGGCAAAGCCCTCGGTGATCTGGACCAAAACCGCCTCTCCCCGCACCGTGAGGGTGCCCTCGGCGTAAAGCTCGGTCTCCACCACCACCTTCTTGCCCTTGACCTCCTTGGCCCGCCCCACCAGGAGAAGTTCCGGTCCCAAGGGGGTAGGCTTAAGGTAGTCCACCTTGAGGCTGGCGGTAACGAAGCGCACGGGGTTTTCCTCCAGGGAAACCCCCTCGGCTTGGGCCTTGGCGGCGGCGGCGGTGGCGGTGGAGTGGCAGTCTACCAAGGAGGCCAAGAGCCCTCCGTAGACGAAGCCGGGGATGGCCGTGTGGTGGGGGCTTGGGGTGAAGCGGGTCTCGCTCTCCCCCTTCTCCTTGTTCCAGTAGGTCTTGATGTGGAGGCCCATGGGGTTGAGGTACCCGCACCCGTAGCAGTGGGCCCACTCCGGTGGGTAGTAGAGCTGAATGGCCTTCATGCCAGTCCCTGGGCCTTCCAGCGCTCTGGCACCGCCCGCTTCAGGAAGTCCACGATCTCCTGGGTGCTGGTGCCGGGGCCGAAGACGGCGGCTACCCCCAGCTCCTTCAGCCTGGGCACGTCCTCATCGGGGATGATGCCTCCGCCGAAAAGGAGGATATCGGAAGCCCCCTGCTCGTCCAGGAGGCGCTTGACCTCGCGGAAGTAGTGCATGTGGGCTCCGGAGAGGATGGAAAGCCCTATGGCGTCCACGTCCTCCTGGATGGCGGCGGAGACGATCATCTCCGGGGTCTGCCGGAGGCCGGTGTAGATGACCTCCATGCCGGCGTCCCGCAGGGCCCGGGCCACCACCTTGGCCCCACGGTCGTGGCCGTCCAGCCCCGGCTTGGCGATGAGCACCCGTATGCGCCTGTTCATGTCCGCCATGCTAACCCTCCTACACGTAAGCGGGCTCCTGGTAGGTACCGTAGACCTCCCGCAGGACGTCCATCATCTCCCCCAGAGTGCAGTAGGCTAGGGCGCATTCCACGAAGTGGGGCATGGTGTTCTGGCCCTCCTTGGCCGCCCGGCGAAGGCCTTCCAAGGCCTCGGCCACCCGCCTGGCGTCCCTTTCGCGGCGCACCCGGGCCAGGCGCTCCGCCTGGACCCTTTCCACCTCGGGGTCCACCAGTTGGATAGGGACCTTGAGGGGGATCTCGTCGGTGAAGGCGTTCACCCCCACGATGATGCGCTCCTTGCGCTCCACCTCCTGCTGGTAGCGGTAGCTGGCCTCGGCCAGCTCCCGGAGGAAGTAGCCCTCCTCAATGGCCCGCACCACGCCCCCCATGCGGCGGATCTCCTCAATGATGGCCATGGCCTGGCGCTCCATCTCGTCGGTGAGCCACTCCAGGTAGTAGCTCCCCGCCAGGGGGTCTATGGTGTGGGTGACCCCGGTCTCGTAGGCGATGATCTGCTGGGTCCTCAGGGCGATGGTGGCGCTTTCCTCCGTGGGCAGAGCCAGGGCTTCGTCGTAGGCGTCGGTGTGGAGGCTGTTGGTGCCCCCAAGGACGGCGGCCAAGGCCTGGATGGCCACCCGGGCGATGTTGTTGAGGGGCTGCTGGGCGGTGAGGGAGACCCCGGCGGTCTGGGCGTGGGTGCGGAGCATCCAGCTCTGGGGGTTCTTGGCCCCATAGCGATGGCGCATCTCCTTGGCCCAGATGCGCCGGGCGGCGCGGAACTTGGCGATTTCCTCAAAGAAGTCGTTGTGGACGTCAAAGAAGAAGCTGATGCGGGGGGCGAACTCGTCTACGTCCAGGCCTCGCTTCAAAGCGGCCTCCACGTACGCAAAGCCGTCGGCCAGGGTCCAGGCCAGCTCCTGCACCGCCGTGGAGCCTGCCTCGCGGATGTGGTAGCCGGAGACGGAGATGAAGTTCCACTTGGGGACGTTCTTGGGTCCCCACTCAAAGGTGTCAATGACCAGCTTCACGCTGGGCTCGGGGGGGAAGATAAACTCCTTCTGGGCGATGAACTCCTTGAGGATGTCGTTCTGGATGGTGCCGCCCAGCTTCTTCCAGTCGTACCCCCGCTTCTTGGCCACCGCCAGGTACATGGCCCAGATGGCGTTGGCGGGGGAGTTGATGGTCATGGAGGTGGTGACCTCCTCCAGGTTGATGCCGTCAAAGAGGATCTCCATATCGGCGAGGCTGCTGACCGCCACCCCGCACTTCCCCACCTCCCCCTTGGCGAGGGGGTGGTCGGAGTCGTAGCCCATGAGGGTGGGGAGGTCAAAGGCTACGCTGAGCCCCGTCTGCCCCGCCTTCAGGAGCTTCTTGAAGCGCTCGTTGGTCTGCTCGGCGGTGCCGAACCCGGCGAACATGCGCATGGTCCAGAGCTTGGACCGGTACATGGAGCCGTAGACCCCCCGGGTGTAGGGGTACTCGCCGGGGAAGCCCCGCTTCTCCTCGTACTCTGGGTCCAGGACCCCGACGTCCTCCGGGGTGTAAAGGGGCTCGGGGGCGATATTGGAGAGCGTGCGATGGGCCACGGGCCTCTCCGGCATCTTCTCCAGGCTCTTCTGGTAGGTCTCCCTGAGCCAGTCGTGCTTCTTCCGCATGGGCCCTCCTTGGCCCCTAGTTTACGCTTTTTCGCCCGTGGGGAAAAGAGCGTTATACCTCTAGGCCTGGCGCTCGCTTTCCGGCTCCACGTGGATGGTGACGCTAAGCCCAGGAATCTCGGCCTCGAGGGCCTTCTCCAGCCGGTCGCAAAGGGCGTGGGCCTCGGCCACGGTGAGGCTTCCCGGGACCACCAGGTGGAACTCCAAAAAGGCCCGGTGGCCCGCCTTGCGGGTCTTCAGGTCGTGGACTTCCAGGGCCTTGCCCGAGAGTTCCCGGGCGATTAGGGCCTGGATCCGGGCCACCTCCTCTGGGGAGAGGCCCTCGTCCAGAAGGCCCCCCAAGGACTCCCGCACCAGGCGGAAGCCCATGTAGAGGATATTCCCCGCCACCAGAAGGGCGAGCAGAGGGTCCAGGGCCCAAAAGCCCGTGGCCCAGGCCAGGCCCACTCCCAAAAGGACCCCCAAGGAGGTGAGGACATCGCTTAGGACGTGGTAGCCGTCGGCGGTGAGGGCGGGGGAGCGGAGGGCCTTGCCCAGGGAGATGAGGCGGTAGGCGAGAAGGCCGTTTAGGGTGGAGGCGAGAAGGCTGACCACAAGCCCGGGGCCCAGGTCCTTGAGGGGCGTGGGGTGGAGGAGGCGGGGCAGGGCCTCCTTGGCGATGAAGAAGGCGGCCAGGAGGATGAAGACCCCCTCGAGGACGGCGGAGAGGTACTCGGCCTTGGTGTGGCCGAAGGGGTGGGTGGCATCCGGGGGCCTTGCGGCGAAGCGGATGGCGAGAAGGGCCAGGAGGGCCGCCACCACGTTGACCGTGGACTCCAGGGCGTCGGAGAGGAGGGCCACCGAGCCCGTGAGGCGGTAGGCCAGGGCCTTCAGCCCCAGGACTAGGAGGGCCACAAGCAGGCTGGTCCAGGCCGCCCGCTCCGCCATCAGGCCTCTTCCAGGGCCTCTTCCTCCTTCTTGGGCTTCATCAGGGGGAAGAGGAGGACGTCCCTTAAGGAGGGCTGGTCGGTGAGGAGCATGGCCAGCCGGTCAATCCCCAGGCCCAGCCCCGCAGCCGGGGGCATGCCGTACTCCAGGGCCAGGAGGAAGTCCTCGTCGGGCTCGGGGGCCTCCTCGTCCCCCTCCTTGCGGCGCCTGGCCTGCTCCAAAAAGCGCTCCCGCTGGTCCAAGGGGTCGTTGAGCTCCGAGTAGGCGGGGGCCAGCTCCATGCCCCCGGCGAAGAGGTCCCAGCGCTCCGTGAGGCCTGGCCTTTCCCGGTGCCGTTTGGCCAGGGGGCTTATGGCCAGGGGGAAGTCAAAGACGAAGGTGGGGTCCTGGAGCTCGGGCTCCACGTAGATGCCAAAAAGTTTGTCCAAGAGCTTGTAGCTGGGTACCTGGGCCAGCTCGGGGTGGTGGGCATCGGCCCAGAGGCGGAGGCGCTCCAGGTCTAAAGGGTCAAAGGGGAGGCCCGCCTTCTCCTTAAGGGCCTCCACGAAGGAGATGCGGCGGAAGGGGGGTTTGAAGTTGAGGATGCGGCCTTGGTAGGGGACCTCGTAGGTGCCGAAGAGGTGGAGGACGAGGCCGGAAAGGAGCTCTTCCACCAGAAGGGCCATGTCCTGGTAGTCGGCGTAGGCCCAGTAGGCCTCCAGCATGGTGAACTCGGGGTTGTGGTTGTGGTCTATCCCCTCGTTGCGGAAGACCCGGCCTATCTCAAAGACCTTCTCGTAGCCGCCCACCAGGAGGCGCTTCAGGTAAAGCTCCAGGGAGATCCTGAGGAAGAACTCGTGGTCCAGGGCGTTGTGGTAGGTCTTGAAGGGCCTGGCCTCGGCCCCGCCGGTGGTGGCCTGGAGGATGGGGGTTTCCACCTCCAAGAAGCCCCGGTCCTCAAAGAAGCGGCGGATGTAGCGCACCATCTCCGAGCGCCTCCTGAAGACCTCCCGGACCTCGGGGTTCACGATCAGGTCCAGGTAGCGCTGGCGGTAGCGCACCTCCTTGTCCTTGAGGCCGTGCCACTTGTCGGGCAGGGGGTGGAGGCTTTTCACCAGGGGAGTCCAGGAGAGGACCTTGACCGTGACCTCCCCGGTCTTGGTGGTGAAGAGGGGGCCCTTGACCCCCAGGATGTCCCCCACGTCCAGCTTCTTCAGAAGCTCGTAGCGGGGGGTCAGGTCCTTTTGGAAGTAGAGCTGGATCCGGCCGCTTTCGTCCAGGAGGTGGGCGAAGGTGACCTTGCCCATGCGCCGGATGGCCACCACCCGCCCCGCCAGGGCCACCTCCTCCGGCCACTCGGTCTCCGGAGGGGCCCCGGCCTTGGCCTCGAGGATGGCCCTGGCGCTATGGGTCTTGGGGAAGCGGTAGGGGTAGGGCTCAAACCCCGCCTCTACCAGGGCTTCCAGGTTCAGAAGGCGCTGGCGCGTCTGCTCGTTCATCCGTGGACCGCCACCACCCGGAACTCCTTCTTGCCCTTGGGGGTATCCAGGGAGAGGACATCCCCCACCCGGTGGCCCAGGAGGGCCTTGCCCATGGGAGAGGCGTCGGAGATCTTCATGGGGGTTTCCAGGACGCTGGCCTCGGCGGGGGAGACCACCTGGACCGAAAGGCGCTCCCCCGTGGCGGGGTCTTCCAGCTCCACCACCGAGCCCAGGCCGATGACCTCGCCGGTGCCCTCCTCCAGGATCACCGCCCGGGAGAGCACGTCCTCCAGGCTGTCAATGCGGGCCTCAATGCGGGCCTTTTCCTGCTTGGCCGCCTCCAGCCCCGAGTCGTCGTAGTCGTCGCTGGACTCCATGAGCTCCTGCAGGATCTTGGTGGCCTCCTGGAGGCGCTCCCTCTCCTGCTCCAGCTGCTTCATGAGCCGCTCGTAGCCGGCCTTGGTTAGCTTCACCTCGCGCGCCATAGCTCACCTCGTAAGTCATGGAGGCCGGCCAAAGCCGACCTCCCTGGCCCAGGGGCCTCCTTCTCAGGTGAGTATACCCCGAAGGAGGATTTCCCTCAAACGCTCGGGCTCGGCGTGGCCCGCGCAGGAGGCGGTGTCCTGGCAGAGGACCAGGTAGCGGAGGTGGGTCTCCTTGCCCCCCACGGGATGCCGGAAGAAGCCCAGGGCGCTTCCCGAGAGGTGGCGGCGGCAGGCCTCGCACACCTGGGGGCCCGCCACGTGGCCGGGGAGGGGTTCTAGGGTGAGGGAAAGCTCCGGAGGGCCCTTTTCCACGATGACCACCCGCCCCCCCTCGTCCCGGTAGTAGAGGATCTCTCCGATGGGGAGGAGGTCGGGGGAGGTGCCTGGAAAGAGCTCCAGGATCATCTCCCGCTCTTCGTGGTCCATGCCCCTAGATTAGCCCAAGCTTGCGGAGAAGGGGAGGGAGGAAGAGGTGGAGGCCGATGGAGAGGGCCAGGAGGCTCGCCAGGAAGACAGCGGCGGCGGCGGTGTCCTTGGCCCGCTTGGCCAGGGGGTGGTAGACGGGGCTCGCCAGGTCGGTGAGGGCCTCGAGGGCGGTGTTCAAAAGCTCCAGGGAGAGGACCAAGGCGATGAGGAGAAGGACGGGCACCGGGTCCACCCCAAGCCAGAGGGCGAGGAGGAGGGCTAGAAGGCCCAGGTAGGCCTCGAGGCGGAAGTTCCTCTGCACCCGCCAGGCGTAGACGAGGCCCTCCCAGGCGTAGAGGAAGGAGCGGGCCACCCCCTTTACAGGGTGAGGATCCTCTCTTGGACGCGGTGGAACCCTTCCCAATCCTCCTCCTTCTGGTGGTCGTGGCCTAAAAGGTGCCATAGCCCGTGGGCCGCCAGGACCAGGACCTCCTCCTCCAAAGGGGCCCCCCGGGCCTCCGCCTGCCTCCTCGCCGTGTCCAGGCTGATCCAGATGTCCCCCAGGTGGGGGGGGACGAAGGGGTCCCCGGGCTCGTAGTGGGGGAAGGAGAGGACGTCGGTGGCCTCGTCCTCCCCCCACCACGCCCGCTTGAGGGCCCTTATGCGCCGGTCCCCGGTGAGGATCACCGTGACCGCCTTGTCTCCCACGCCCAGCTCCTCCATGAGGGCGGAAAGGGCCCGGCGGAGCCTGGGCACAAGGCCCCTTGGGGGGCGCTTATTGGCCAGAACCGCCACCACGCTCGGCCTCCTCGTAGGCCTTGATGATGCGGGCCACCAGGGGGTGGCGGACCACGTCGGATTCCTTGAAGTAGATGAAGGCGATGCCCTCAATCCCCTTCAGGATGCGGGTAGCCTCAATGAGGCCCGACTTCTGGTGCTTGGGCAGGTCAATCTGGGTTACGTCCCCGGTGATGACCATCTTGGAGCTGAAGCCCATGCGGGTCAGGAACATCTTCATCTGCTCCGGGGTGGTGTTCTGGGCTTCGTCCAGGATGATGAAGGCGTCGTTCAGGGTGTTGTGGGTGAGGATGAACTCCTCGGTCACGTAAAGGCCGTCGGGACTGGCCACCGTGATGCACACCGCCTCCGCTTCCCCGGCGGGTTCAATGGCTTCCACGAATCGCATGGGACGAATCCCTCCGGTTTGGGCATAGACCTTGGCCTTTCGCGCCAGGCGGAAGGGCGGAAGCCCCGGGGGCAGGCGGATATCCAGCACGTGGCTTTCGGCCCGGTGATAGACGGGCCGGCCCCGGGCCAGGCCCGGGCGCAGGCGGTCTTGGGGCCGCACCCGATGGTAGACCACGCCGCCCAGGGAGCGGACCAGGAAGGCCACGTCCCGGGCCAGGCGGAAAGAGGAGGTGGAGAACTGAACCCGCGCCCTTCGCCCCTCCTGCGCGTGCACGCTGCCGTCGCTGTCCAGCAGGCCTTGGAGAACGCCCAAACGAACCTCCGAGGTGTTCCACAGATAGTCTTCGGGCACAAAGCGCTCGCTGGAGCGGGTTCCCCAGAGGCCTAGGGCCCGGAGGGCCTCGCTGACCGGGTTGCGGTTTTTCCCCCCCTTGAAGCCCAGGGTCAGGGCGTGGTCCACGCCGCCTTTCGGGATCACCTGCACCCCTTGGAGCCTTTCGGCAAGGGCCTCTTTAAGCTCGGGGTCGCCGGTGGAGAAGCTGGGCGTGGAGCTGCCCGTGAGGCATCCGTCTCCTAGGAGGAGGCCCAAAGCGTAGGGGTCCAAGGGGACGGGGCGCTTGGGAAACTCCACAGGCGCTTGGAGGAGGGGAACTTCGTAGCGGTGCTGGTGGTGCAGGCGGAGGTTCCCCCGCATCTCTTCGGTGGTGACCAGGCGAGGGGGGCACCCTCGCTTCCGGTCCCAGGGCGTGAGGACGGCCCAGAGGTGGTCTCCCGTGGCCCGGGTTTCCACGCCGTCGCTGAAGCGGACCCGGTAGATGGGCTGCTTCCCCTGAGGATAGACGGCCACCACCATCACCGGCACGCCGTAGGCCCCCACCACCCAGTCCCCTGGCTTTAGGTTGCCGATGGGACGGAAGCCTTCGGGGGTCAGCACCGGCGTGTCCACGGGCTGGGCCCTGCCCCTCATAAAGGCCAGGGGCGCCACCTCAATGATCCCTGACTGCAGATACTGCTCAAAGCGCTCGGCGTCAATCATGTCAAAGAGGGCGTCGTAGAGGGGCCTCAGGTAGGGGTCCACCTTGGCCTGGATGTCCCCGGGCAGAAAGCCCAGCTTCTCCCCTGCCTCCACCGCCGGCCGCGTCAGGACGATGCGTTTGACCTTGCGGGCCCGAAGGTGGCTCACGGCCATGGCCACCGCCAGGTAGGTCTTGCCGGTGCCGGCGGGGCCCACGCCGAAGGTGATGTCGTTCTTGGCGATGGCCTCTACGTACCGCCTCTGCCCCGGGGTCTTGGGCCGGAGGCGGCCGGGAAGGCTCAGCTCGGACTCCGGGCTCGTGGCCTCGTAGAGGCCCTGCCCCTCCTGGGCCAGGGCCACGGCCTGCTCCAGGGTGGGCTCGTCCAGCTCCGCCCCCTGGCGGAGGAGGGCCAGGAGGTCCCGCACCACCCGCTCCGCCACCGCCACCTTCTCCGGCTCTCCCAATAGCTCCACCTGGTCCCCGCGGACCACCAGCTTCAGCCCCTCGCCCAAGGCCTCCTTGAAGAGGGCGCGGAGCTTCTTCAGGTGGCGGTCGGCCTGGCCCAGGAAGGCCAGGGTCTCCTCGGGCTTAAGGGGGATCACCACCCTCTGGGCTTCTTCTTCAGGATTTCGTGCCATATCACCCCTTTCAGCAGGCTCTCGGGGTCGGTGGACACAAGGCGCTTGGCGCGCCTCTTGGGCGTGGGCGTTTCCTCAACTTCCTCGCGGAAGCGCACCTCCAAGGGGGTTTTCTCCAGGGAAGGGAAGCGTTCCAGGCTTTCCCCCTCGGGCCGCCGGGGTTCGGGGGGTGGGGTGGGGAGGGTCTTGGGCCTGGGCTTAGGCCTGGCCCTGGGCTTGGGGGGGGGCTCGAGGGGAGGCAGGTCCTCGGGAAAGCCGGGGGGCGTGGGGGGCGCGCGGCGCAGGCCCTGAAGGGCGGGGAGGATCACGAAGAAGAGGAGGAAAAGGAGGCCTAAAAGGTCGCCCAGGCTCATTCCTCACCCTCGGGCTTGGCCGCCCGGCTGATGGACTCCCGCATGTCGGTGTCGGCCTCTATGTTCTTGAGGCGGTAGTAGTCCATGACCCCCAGGTTTCCCTTCCTCAGGGCCTCGGCCAGGGCCAGGGGGACCTGGGCCTGGGCCTCCACCAGCTTGGCCCGCATGGCCTCCACCAGGGCCCGGTTCTCCTGCTCGGCGGCCACGGCCATGGCCCGGCGCTCCTCCGCCTTGGCCTGGGCGATCTTCTTGTCGGCCTCGGCCTGGTCAATCTGGAGCTGGGCCCCGATGTTCTTGCCCACGTCCACGTCGGCGATGTCCACCGAGAGGATCTCAAAGGCGGTGCCGGCATCCAGGCCCTTCTCCAAAACGGTCTTGGAGATGCGGTCGGGGTTCTCCAGGACCTCCTTGTGGGAGTTGGCGGAGCCGATGGTGGTCACGATGCCTTCCCCCACGCGGGCGATGATGGTCTCCTCCCCGGCCCCGCCCACCAGGCGGTCAATGTTGGCCCGCACCGTGACCCGGGCGGTGGCCAGAAGCTGGATGCCGTCCTTGGCCACGGCCGCCACCATGGGGGTCTGGATGACCTTGGGGTTCACGGAGACCCGCACCGCCTCCAGCACGTCCCGGCCCGCCAGGTCAATGGCCGCCGCCCGGTCAAAGGTGAGCTTGATGCCGGCCTTGTCGGCGGCGATCAGGGCGTCCACCACCCGGTCCACGTTGCCTCCCGCCAGGTAGTGGGCCTCGAGGCGGTCCAGCCGCACGTCCAGCCCCGCCTTGGTGGCCTTGATGAGGGGGTAGATGATCTTGGCCGGGGGCACGCGCCTTAGGCGCATGGCCACCAGGGTCAGCAGGGGGACCCGCACCCCGGCCGCCCAGGCGGAGATCCAGAGGCCCACCGGGATGACGCTGAAGAAGAGAAAGACCAGAACGAGGACAACAAAGGCCAAAAAGAGCACGCCGATTCCTTCCATAGCTATTCCTCCAAAGCCTCCACCACCACCGTGGGTCCCCGCACCTCCACCACCCTGATAGAGGTGCCCTTGGGGATGAACCCACGGTTGGCCACCACGTCCACCCGCCTGGCCCCAAACCGGGCCACGCCCCCCGGCCTCAGGTCCGTGAGGGCCGTGCCCACCATGCCTACCTCCACCTCGTCCCCCGTGGCGTGGGCCTCAATGGCGCTCTCCAGGACCAGGGCCCTGGCGGGGCGGGTCCTGGGCAGGTAGCGGAACACCAGGAGAAGCCCAAGCCCCAGGGCGATCACGGCGATGGCCATCACCAGGAGGGCGTTTTCCCCGAAGGTGAAGTAGACGGAGGCCAGGATGGCCCCCACGCCCAAGGCCCCGGCGATGCCGAACCCCGGGAACAAGAAGGCTTCCGCCAGGAGGAGGCCCACGCCCAGGAAGAAGAGGAGGAGCTCAAAGGCCCCGGAAAGCCCCGCCAACCACCCCCCGGCGAAGTAGAGGCCTAAGAAGGCCAGGCCCAAGGCCCCCATCACGCCGAAGCCCGGGGTGAAGAGCTCCAGGAGGAGGAGGAGAAGGCCCAGGGCCAGGAGGATCCCCGCCACGGCGGAGCTGGTCAGGAAGCGGGCCACCTGGACCCGGGGGCCTGGGGTGAGCCGTTCCGTCTCCGGGCTGAGGCCCGCCTGCCTCAGGACCTCGGGTAGGCTTCCCGCCTTGAAGTCGGCCACCTTGAGCTCCACCGCCTTGTCGGCGGAGAGGGTGAGGGGCTCCCCCTTGGCGGTGAGGCCGGGGATCTCTATGGCCGGGTCCACCATGGCCTCCGCCAGCTGGACGGGCCTCCCCCGGGCCTCGGCCACGGCGCGGAACTTCCCCTTTAGGGCCGAGATTACCTTCTGGTCGGCCGCCTGGGGCTGGCCTAGGGGCGGGGCCACGATGGGCAGGGCCGCCCCGATCTCCGAGCCGGGAAGCATGGCGATCTGGCGGCAGGAGAGGGCGATGAGGGCCCCGGCGGAGAAGGCGTTCTGCACCACGGCCAGGGTGGGGAGGGGGGTTTGCAGGATGCGGTCGGAGATCCGGATGGCGGCGTCCACCCTTCCCCCAGGGGTGTCAATGAGGAAGGCCACTCCGCTCGCCCCTTCCCGCTCGGCCCGGGAGAGGGCCTGGTCCACGAACACCGCCAAGGCAGGGTCAATCTCCCCCTGGATGGGGATGAGGTAGGTCTTTCCCAGGGCCAGGGAGAGGAGAAGGGCAAGGGCCAAGAGCCTTTTCACCGCCTCCATTCTATACGCTTTGCCCGGGAAGATGGGACCTGGGCCACGCTATCCTTTAGGTGATGCTGCGCCTGGCCGTTTTGGGGCATCCCGTGGCCCACTCCCTGTCCCCCACCATGCACGCCCACGCCCTCAGGAGCCTGGGCCTTCCCGGCACCTACGAGGCCCTGGAGACCCCTCTTGTGCACCTGGCCGACCGCCTTGAGGAGGTGCGCCGGGAGTACCGGGGGGTGAACCTCACCATTCCCCTCAAGGAAAAGGCCCTGGAGCTCGTGGACTGGGCGACTCCCGAGGCCAAGGCCATCGGGGCGGTCAACACGGTGCTTTCCCTGGAGGGGCACCTCTTCGGCTTCAACACCGACGCTTTGGGCTTTCTGGAGGCCCTGAAGGCGGGGGGGATTCCCCTTCAGGGCCCGGCTTTGGTCCTGGGGGCCGGGGGGGCGGGGCGGGCGGTGGCCTACGCCCTAAAGGGGGCGGGCCTCGAGGTCTGGGTCTGGAACCGCACCGAGGAGCGGGCCCTGGCCCTGGCGGAGGCCTTTGGCCTCAGGGCGGTGCCCCTGGAGCGGGCCAGGGAGGCCCGACTTCTCGTCAACGCCACCAGCGTGGGCCTGAACGCCCCCGAGGAGAACCCTCTCCCCGCCGAGCTCTTCCCCGAGGCGGGGGCGGCGGTGGACCTGGTCTACCGCCCCCTCTGGACCCGGTTCCTGAAGGAGGCCCGGGCCCGGGGGCTTCTGGTGCAGACGGGGCTTCCCATGCTGGCCTGGCAGGGGGCGTTGGCCTTCCAAATCTGGACGGGGCTTTTGCCGGACCCCAAGGGGATGGAGGAGGCGGCCCTGAGGGCCATGGGCGGGTAGGCTGGAGAGGGCGGTCTTGCCCGGAGGTCTTGTGCGCCTGACCTTGGCTGAACCCGTGGTCCACGAGGAGGTGCAAACAGCTGAAAAATGGCCCACAAATCCGCACACTTTTTCCCTTTCGTTCCCGGTTCATCCAAAAGCGCAAGACTTCACGGAGGGCGGCGAAAAAGGAGGAGGGGAGTACAATGAACCCAAGGATGTCCAAGGCCAAAGCCCCGAAGCTCTACCTCGGCGTCCACGCCCGCCTGGTCTTCCCTGACCACAGGGGCGAAGCGGCCGTCCTGGACCTCATGCGCCGCTTCTCCAGCGCCATACGCTTCGCCTACCGGCGCCTTCTGGAAGGGCAGGATCGGAAAGAGCTCAAGCGGGAAGACGGCCCCCTCTGCACCCTCTTCGGCCTCAACACCCGCTACGCCGATGGGGCCATAGAAAAGGCCCAGGCCACCCTGGACTCGGCTAAAGAGCTTGGTCAAGACCCCCGAAAGGTAGTCTTCGGGGGCAGAAAGCTCTTTGAGCAACTCACACGGGGACACCTGTCAGGTAAAGCGCTTCTAGCCCTCAAGCGGGAGTGGAAGGAAAGGAGGCAGGGCTTCCTCTACTCCCGGGGGGACGCCACCAAGAAGGGCAACGCCAACCTGCGCCTGGAACCCAGGGACGGTACCCTCTGGCTCCGGGTCAACCTGGGGAACGGCGCTTACGTCCGCGCCCGGGTCCGGACCTCCCATCCCCACCTGAAGGCCCTGCTCCAGAGGGCCTACGCCTCCCTCCCCTACAACGTGACCCTCCGGCTGGAGGACGGCGAGGTCTACGCCCACTTCACCTGGAGCGAGGCGCTTCCCCCTCCCGTCCACACCAAGGCGAACGGGGTCCTGGGGATAGACGCCAACGGCGACCCCTACCACCTGGCCCTCGCCGTGGTCTCCCCTGACGGGAACCTGAAGCGCCACCTCACCCTCTCCCTGGAGGAGGTGGACCGGGCTCCCAACAAGGGAGCTAAGGAACTCCTCCTCTGGAAGGTCGCCCACCAGGTGGTGGCCGTCGCCGAGGAACACGGGGTCGCCATCGCCACGGAGAGGCTCAAGTACCTCCGTAAGTCCCGGAGAGGAGACGGCTCAGGCCGATCCTTCCGCCGCAAGCAGCACCGCTTCGCCTACCGGTCCCTCTTGGAGAGGATTCACTCCCTGGCCCGAAAGCGGGGCGTGGAGGTCTTGGAGGTGAACCCCCGGGACACCTCCACCATCGGGATGCTCAAGTACGCTCCCCTGCTTCACCTCTCCAAGGACGTGGCCGCGGCCTACGTCATCGGCCGTAGAGCCCTGAGGTTTGAGGAGAAGCTTCCCAAGGGGTACGAGGCGCTCCTCAAGGACGAAAGCTTCTTCGCGTACACCGAGGGGTTCTACCAAAACCGCCTCCAGGAACTCCAAAAGCTGAAGGAAGCGGAGAAGAACCCCTACTTCATGCGCAGGCTTTCCCGTGAGATCGGGAAGGCCCGCGAAGCGCTTTCCCTCCTTTTGAGCTTTTCTGGCCCCCAAAGGGGCCGGAAGGCGAGCCTTCAGGGCTCTTCAGGGAGCCGGAGGAAGTCAACCGACGGAAGGAACTTCCCCGGCGCCAATCCCTGGAGGGTCTTGAGGGTAGGTCTCTGCCTTCCCCTTCTCGGGCTCGAGGTGCCGCGAGACCTCTCGCTCCTCAAGCCCATCCTACACTTCACTCCGCTGACCCAGGGATCGTGGAAGGGGTGGGAGATAGGCTTAGGTCCTCCTCCTGGTGGAGGGCCGGAGTGCGCTAGTGTGCACTTTTGCTGACCAGGGGCATCTACTCCTCCCGCCTGCCAAAGAGGCCCAGGAGGCTGGCGTAGTAGAGGATGGTGGCCAAGGAGCTAGCTAGGGCCGCCACGTAGGTCAAGGCTGCCCAGGTAAGGACCTGGCGAGCGGGGCCCACCTCCCGGCTCGTGAGGAAGCCCATGCGCCGCAGGAACTCCATGGCCCTCCTGGAGGCGTCAAACTCCACGGGCAGGGTGACGAGCTGGAAGATGGCCACCCCCAGGTAAAGGTAGATGCCCAGCTTGGCCAGGCCCAAAGCCCCGAGGCCTAGACCCACGAGGACCAGGATGGGCCCCCAGTTGCTCCCAATGCTGGCCACGGGCCAGAGGTTGGCCCTGACCCGAAGCCAGGCGTACCCCTCCTTGTCCTGGACAGCGTGCCCCACCTCGTGGGCGGCCACGGCCAGAGCCGCCAGGCTGGGAGAGGCGTAGTTGGGCTCGGAAAGACGCACGGCCTTGGCCTGGGGGTCGTAGTGGTCGGTGAGAGCCCCGGGCACGGGCTCCACCCGCACGTGGGTGAGCCCGTGGGCGTCCAGGATGGCCCGGGCGACTTCGGCCCCCGTGAGGCCTCGGCTGTTGGCCACGCGGCTAAAGCGGGCGAAGGTGGCCTGAAGCCCCCACTGGATGAAGAGGCTGGCCACAAAGACGGCGATCATCAACAGAAAGGTCACGTCCATGGTTCCCTCCTCGAGGAGTAGCAAAAAGCCCGAGGCCACCCGTTCAGGTGGTCTCGCCATGCGCCTTTTGGCGCCCCAGCCGGCCGGGGAAGTCCCGTATTGACGACCGGCTGGCCCCCTTTGGGGGCGGCTACTCCCCAGAGGCCTTTATACCAAAAAACCCCCTTCCCCCACAAGGACCTGGGCCAATGCGCAGAGCGGAGAGGGGGTTGAAGGCGAACGCTCCCAAGGCCGCCTTCTTCTCCCTGAGCCCCCAAAGGCTACATACCGGTCAAGTCTGGCCAATGTGACCCTCCTCCTTATTTCCCACACACTCAGGGGTATATTGGGGTCTGGAGGTGGCCCTATGGGATACGCCCATCCGGAAGTTCTGGTGAGCACGGCCTGGGTAGAAGAGCACCTCGAGGACCCTTCGCTCCGCATCCTGGAGGTGGACGAGGACATCCTCCTCTACGACACCGGCCACATCCCCGGGGCCCAGAAGATTGACTGGCAGCGGGACTTCTGGGACGAGGTGGTGCGGGACTTCATTGACGAGGAGGGGTTCGCCCGCTTAATGGAACGGCTCGGCATCTCCAACGACACCACCGTGGTCCTCTACGGGGACAAGAACAACTGGTGGGCGGCCTACGCCTTTTGGTTCTTCAAGTACAACGGCCACGCCGACGTGCGCCTCATGAACGGGGGAAGGCAGAAGTGGCTGGAGGAGGGCCGACCCCTCACCACCGAGGTCCCCGCCTACCCCCCGGGCCGCTACCAGGTCCCCTACCGGGACGAGTCCATCCGCGCCTACCGGGACGACGTGCTGGAGCACATCCTGAAGGTCAAGGAGGGCAAGGGGGCCCTGGTGGACGTGCGGAGCCCCGAGGAGTACCGTGGGGAGCTCACCCACATGCCCAACTACCCCCAGGAGGGGGCGCTCCGCGCCGGCCACATCCCCGGGGCCAGGAACATCCCCTGGGCCAAGGCGGTGAACCCGGACGGCACCTTCAAAAGCGCCGAGGAGCTCAAGGCCCTCTACGAGCCCCTGGGCGTGACCCCGGACAAGGACATCGTGGTCTACTGCCGCATCGCCGAGCGCTCCAGCCACTCCTGGTTCGTCCTCAAGTACCTCCTGGGCTACCCCCGGGTGAAGAACTACGACGGCTCCTGGACGGAGTGGGGAAACCTGGTGGGGGTGCCCATCGCCAAGGGGGAGGAGGGCTAGGGGCCTTTCCGCTTCAGGGCCTCTTCCGCCAGCCTCCGCCCCGTGGGGGTGTCGGCCAGGCCGCCGAGGCCGGTTTCCTTGAGTTCCAGGGGTAGGAGGCGGCCGATCCCCGCCATGGCCAGGACCACCTCGTCCGGGGGGATGACGCTCCTGATCCCCGCCAGGGCCATGGAGGCGGCGCTCACGGCGTGGACGGCGTAGAAGCCGTTGCGCATGACGCAGGGCACCTCCACAAACCCCCCCACGGGGTCGCAGACCAGGCCCAGGGTGTTCTGCAAGGCCAAAGCGGCGGCGTGGGCCGAGGCCTCGGGGCTTCCCCCCAGGAGCTCGGTCACGGCGGCAGCGGCCATGGCGGCGCTGGAACCGATCTCCGCCTGGCACCCTCCGCTGGCCCCGGAGATGTGGATGACCCGGTTGATCATCTTGGCCACGCCCGCCGCCAGGACCATGGGCATGAGCAGGCGCTCCTCGGGGATGGAAAGATGGTCCGCCACCCCCAAAAGGGCCCCGGGGAGGGTGCCGGCGCTCCCCGCCGTGGGCGCGGCCACGATGCGACCCATGCGGGCGTTCTCCTCGTTGACGGCCATGGCGTAGGCCTGAACCCGCTTGAGGAGGGGGTCCCGCAGGGGATCCGGGGCCTCCCACAGGGTCTTGGCGTTCTTGCCCACCATCCCCGCCACACTGGGCGCATCGGAGGCCAGGCCTCTCTGGATGGAATCCCGCATGACGGCCAAGCGCTCCCGCATCTTGCTAAGGATGACCTCGCGGGAGAGGCCCGTCTCCTCTTCCTCCTCCCGCAAGACGTGCTCCGAGGCCAGACCGGAAAGCTCCGCCAAGGCGTTCAAGGTTAAGGGCATGGCTTTAGCATAAGTGCCCGCACTTTGGTTTCGCAACATGGTGTGCCCAAGTTGGGGCTGTGGAAGGGATTTTCTGGGGCCCCCACCGCGGCGAAAGCCGCGGTGGGGTACTTAGCCCTTTTGCGGGTCTTTCACCGCCTAAGGCTAGGCTAAGAGGAGATGCGGGTCCTCATCGCCGACGACCACCCCCTTTTCCGCCTGGGGCTGAAGGCGGGCCTCGAGGCCCAGGGCCTCACGGTGGTGGCCGAGGCGGAAAACGGCCAGGAGGCCCTGGATAAGGCCCTGGCCCTGAAGCCGGACGCCGTCTTGCTGGATTTGCGCATGCCGGGCATGGACGGCCTCACCTGCGCCAGGAAGCTCCGGGAAAGAGGCTACCGGGGCCTCATCGCCTTCCTCACCACCTACCAGGAGCCAGCCCTCCTGAAGGAGGCGGCTTCAGCGGGGGCGGACGCCTACTTCTCCAAGGAGCTTTCCGCCCCGGAGCTGAAGCGGCGGCTTCTAAGGGTCATGCAGGGGGAGGAGCGCCTCACGCCCCCCGACCTGCCGAGCCTCACCCCCAGGGAAGGGGAGGTGCTTGCGCTTTTGGCCCAGGGGCTTTCCGTCAAGGAGATGGCCAAGGCCCTGGGCCTCTCCCCCGACACGGTCAAGGACCACCTGGAAAACCTCTACGCCAAGCTGGAGGCCCGTAACCGGGTGGAGGCCCTGGAGAAGGCGAGAAGCCTGGGCTTCCTGCAATAAAGAGGGCGGCAACCCCGCCCCCCTGAGGGGCCCCCACCGCGGCGAAAGCCGCGGTGGGGTGCTTAGGCCTGGCCCTCTCCCGAGGCCTCGGAAGGGGCCTCCTGGGCCACCTGGGCGGCCTGGGCCGCCTTGGCCCGTTCCTGGTCCTGGCCGATCCGCTTGCGGTCGGCCCGGAGCTTGCGGCGGATCTCCCGCTCGGAAAGCTCGCGGATGAAGTAGAGCTTGGCCCGGCGGGCGCGGCCCCGCTGCACGATCTCCACCTTCTCAATGAGGGGGGAGTTGAAGGGGAAGATGCGCTCCACCCCCACCCCGTAGCTCACCTTGCGCACGGTGAAGCTGGAGTTGTAGCCGTTGCGCTTGATCTTGATGACGATGCCCTCAAAGTTCTGGATGCGGGTGCGGCCCCCTTCCTTCACCCGGTAGGCCACCCGCACCGTGTCGCCCGGCCGGAACTCGGGCAGGTCCGTGCGGGCGTAGCGGGACTCCACCACCTTTAGAAGCGCTCCTCGGTTCATCCTATGCCTCCCATCCCAGAGGAACCCTTAGGGGTTCGTGGGCAAACAGGCCTAAGTTTACCCTTCCCGGTCCATCTCCGCAAGCCACCCGGCCTCCAGGGCCCCGATCCTGGCCCGGGAAAGGAGCTCGGGCCTTAGCTCCAAGGTGCGCTTTAACGCCTCCTTGCGGCGGAAGCGGGCCACGGCCTCGTGGTCTCCCGAAAGGAGCACCTCCGGCACCTTTAGGCCCCGGAACTCCGGGGGCCTGGTGTAGTGGGGGTAGTCCAGAAGGCCCCGCACGAAGGAGTCCTCCCGGTGGCTCATGGGGTCCCCGATCACCCCGGGCACCAGGCGGGCCGTGGCCTCGAGGACCGCCAAGGCCGCCACCTCCCCCCCCATGAGCACGTAGTCCCCGATGGAGAGGCTCCTGGTCACAAAGGCCTCCACCCGGGCGTCAAACCCCTCGTACCGCCCACAGAGGAGGACCAGGTGCTCCTTCCGGGAAAGCTCCTCGGCCACCTCCTGGGTAAAGGGCCTGCCCGCCGGGGAGAGGAGGATGACCTCGTCGGCCGGCAGGGCCGACTCTATGGCCGCCACCGCCACGTCGGCCCGGATCACCATCCCCGCCCCGCCCCCATAGGGGGTGTCGTCCACGCTGCGGTGCCGCCCCAGGCCGAAGGCCCGGAGGTCCACCACCTCCGCCGAAAGAAGCCCCCGCTGAAGGGCCTTGGCGATCAAGGACTCCTCCAGCCAAGGACGGATCAGCTCAGGAAAGAGGGTGATGAAGGTGTAGCGCATTCAGTCAAAGAGGCCGGGGATGGGCTCCACGTGGATGCCCTCCGCCTCCACCCGCACGTAAGGGGCCTGGAGGGGCACCAGGCGCTCGGCCCGGTCCCTGAGCCTCTCCCCCACCCCCCGGATCACCAGCACGTCCTGGGCCCCGGCGTCCAGGATGTCGGCCACCTCCCCCACCTTCTGCCCCTCCACGTAGACGGGAAGGCCGATGAGGGCGAAGTAGTAGTACTGGCCCTCCTCGAGGGGAGGGAGGTCGGCCACCTCGGCGTAGACGCGAAGGCCCACCAAGGCCTCCGCCAGCTCCCGGGTGGAGACCCCGGCCAGGTGCACCACCAGCTCCTCCCCCACCTGGTAGAGGTCCTCCACCGCCCGCCAGCCGTGCCCCTCCACGTAGATGCGCGTTAGATGGGCCACCACCGGCTCCCCCCGGAACTTCAGCCCGCCCGCCAGGGCGTAGGGGGCGCCGAAGCGGCCGATCTCCACCAGACGCCCCGCCATCACCGCACCTCCACGCCCACCTTGCGCTTGGCGTAGGCCCGCACCAGGGTGCGGATGGACTCAATGACCTTCCCGCCCTTGCCGATGAGGCGCCCTTTGTCCTCGGGGGCCACCTCCACCAGGTAAACGGGCCCTTCCCGCCCGCGCCTTTCCTGGACCCGGACCGCCTCTGGGCGGTCCACCACGCTCTTGGCCAAATACTCCACCAGGTCCTTCATGGCTTTCATGGTAAAGGAAAAGCGCCCGGGGCATCCCCGGGCGCGGGGGGCGCTCCTTTAGGCCCCTTGGGTCTCCTGCCGGAAGACCCCCGCCTGGCGGAGGAGCCTCCGGGCGGTGTCCGTGGGCTTGGCCCCCACGGAAAGCCAGTACCGGGCCCGCTCCACGTCCACCTTGAGCCAGTCCGGGGTGGTCTTCCGGGGGTCGTAGTAGCCGATCTTCTCAATGTAGGCGCCGTCCCGCTTCCTGCGGACATCGGTGACCACGATGCGGTAGTGGGGGTTGTGCTTGGAGCCGAACCGAGAAAGCCTGATCTTGACCATTTCTCCTTTACCTCCTGAACATTCCCATGAGTCCCCGGCCCTTCTTCTTCTCCAGGGACTTCATCAGGGCCTTCATCTCCTCAAATGCCTTGATGAAGCGGTTGACCTCCTGGACCGAGGTCCCGCTTCCCTTGGCGATGCGCTTGCGCCGGGAGCCGTTTAGGATGCGGGGGTCTTTGCGCTCCTCGGGGGTCATGGAGAGGACGATGGCCTCCAAGCGCTTTAGGGCCTTCTCGTCCACCTTAAGCCCCTGGGGAACCCCGGGCAGGAGGCCCAGGATCTCGGAGAAGGAGCCCAGGCGCTTGAGGTTCTGCATCTGCTTGAGGAAGTCCTCCAGGGAAAGCTCCTTGGCGGACTTGGGCACCTCCGCCTCCAGCCCCGCCGCCCGCACCTTCTCCGCCAGGCTGGCCACGTCCCCCATGCCCAGGATGCGGCCCGCCAGGCGCTCGGGGTAGAAGGGCTCCAGGCCCTCCGGCTTCTCGGAAACCCCGGCGAAGTAGATGGGTTTACCCGTCACGTGCCGGGCGGAAAGGGCCGCCCCGCCCCGGGCATCCCCGTCCAGCTTGGTGAGGACAAGGCCCGTGACCCCCACCTTCTCGTCAAAGGCCCTGGCCACGGAAAGGGCTTCCTGCCCGGTCATGGCGTCCAGGACCAGGAGGACCTCGTCCGGGCGAAGGACCTCCTTGAGGCGGGCCAGCTCCCCCATGAGGGGCTCGTCAATCTGCAGGCGGCCGGCGGTGTCCACCAGGATCAGGTCCCGGGCCTCGAGGCGGGCCTTCTCCTCCACCCGGCGGCGGATGGACTCAGGGGACTCCCCGTCCATCACCTCCAGCACGGGCACGCCCACCTTCTCGCCCAGAAGCCTTAGTTGCTCCCTGGCGGCGGGCCTCTGGGTGTCGGCGGCCACCAAGAGGGGCCTCCTACCCTTGCCCTTGTAGTAGAGGGCCAGCTTGGCGGCGGTGGTGGTCTTGCCGGAGCCCTGGAGGCCCACCAGGAACCAGAGGTTCCTGTCCTTGAGGACAGGGAGCCTGGCCTCGCCCCCCAGGGCCTCCTTCAGGGCCTCGTAGACGGTGGCCAGGATCACCTCGGCGGGGGTGAGGCTCTCCAGAACCTGCTTCCCCAAGGCCTCCTCCCGCACCCGCTCCACGAAGTCCCGGGCCACCTCCAGGTTGACGTCGGCGTCCATGAGGGCCCGGCGGATCTCCCTGAGGGTGGCCTTCAGGTCCTCCTCGGTGATCCGGCCCCGCCCCCTAAGGCGGCCGATGGCCTCTTGCAGTCGCGCCGAAAGCTGTTGGAACATGTCCCTCCTGGCCTCAAGGGCCGGGCTTCAGGATAGGGCACCCCCCTTGAGCGTGTCAACCTCAATTTTTCGCACATTTCTAGCGGGCCGGGTTGACGGGAAAAGGCCCTGCCCTTAGCTTAGAAGAGGTATGCGCGAGGCTCTGCCCTCGAGTCTCAGGCCCTGAAGGCCGCCTCCGGGCGGCCTTCGGCGAGAAAGGAGGCCGCCCATGGAAAAGATTCTTTCCCCCATCCTGAAGGCCCTGGAAGAGGGCGACACCCTCAGCCTGAAGCGGCTTCTGGAAGAGGCCCATCCCCAGGACCTCCTCCTCATCTGGGACGACCTCAATGGGGAGCACCGCTACGTCCTCCTCACCCTCCTCCCCAAGGAGAAGGCGGCCGAGGTCTTCTCCAACCTCCCCCCCGAGGACCAGGCCGAGTACCTGAAGACCCTCCCCCCTTGGCGGGTCCAGGAGCTTTTAGAGGAGCTCTCCCTGGACGACCTGGCTGATGCCCTTCAGGCGGTGGAGGAGGAGGACCCTGCCCTGGCCAGGAAGCTCAAGGAGGCCCTGGACCCCGAAACCCGGGCCGAGGTGGAGGAGCTCACCCAGTACGAGGAAGACGAGGCCGGCGGCCTCATGACTTCGGAGTACGTGGCCGTGCGGGCCTCCATGACCGTGGAGGACGTCCTCCGCTTCCTGCGCCGGGCCGCCCCCGACGCCGAGACCATCTACTACCTCTACGTGGTGGACGAGGAGGGCCGCCTCATCGGCGTGCTTTCCCTGAGGGACCTGATCGTGGCCGACCCCAGGACCAAGGTGGCCGAGATCATGAACCCCAAGGTGGTCTACGTCCGCACCGACACCGACCAGGAGGAGGTGGCCCGCCTCATGGCCGACTACGACTTCACCGTGCTGCCGGTGGTGGACGAGGAGGGGCGCCTCATGGGCATCGTCACCGTGGACGACGTCCTGGACGTGCTGGAGGAGGAGGCCACGGAGGACATCCACAAGCTGGCGGCCGCCCCCGCGGACGTGGACTACGCCCGGGCCCGGCCGTGGGAACTCTTCTGGAAGAGGATCGGGTGGCTCTCCCTCCTCTTCGTCTCGGAGAGCCTGACCTCCAACGTCATCGCCGCCTACGAGGACCTGATCGCCAAGGTGGCCATCCTAGCCGCCTACTTCCCCCTCATCATCGGCACCGGGGGCAACGTGGGGAGCCAGGTCACCACTCTCGTGGTCCGCGCCCTGGGCATGCGGGAGCTGGACCTTAGAGACTTCGGGCGCGTCCTCCTTAAGGAGCTCCTGGTGGGCCTCCTGCTGGGGCTAGCCATGGGGGGGTTCATGTGGCTCAGGGTGGCCACCCTGCGCCACGACCCGGTCTTGGCGGTGGCCGTGGGGCTCGCCATGGTCCTCGTGGCCTTCACCGCCAACCTCATCGGGACGATCCTCCCCTTCCTCTTCCGCCGCCTGGGCGTGGACCCGGCCCTCACCAGCTCCCCTTTCATCGCGGTGATCATGGACGTGACCGGGCTCCTCATTTACTTCCAGGTGGTCCTCCACTTTCTCCCCCCCCTGCTCCGGGAGCACGGGGGCTGAAGCCACCCCATCCAGGGGCTGGGGCGGGGAGGACCCTACAGGATCAGCATGGCGTCCCCCAGGGAGTAGAAGCGGTAGCCCTCTTCAACGGCCAGGCGGTAGGCCTCCATGGTGCGCTCGTAGCCCAAAAAGGCCGCCACCAGCATGAGGAGGGTGGACCTGGGCAGGTGGAAGTTGGTGAAGAGGCCGTCTATGACCTTGAAGGCGTAGGGGGGGCGGATGAAGAGCCGGGTCTCCCCCGCCCCCGCCGCCACCCCCTCCCCTTCCCGGTAGGCGCTCTCCAGGGCCCGCACCACCGTGGTGCCCACGGCGATGACCCGCCTCCCCTCCGCCTTGGCCCGGTTCACCGCAAGGGCGGTGGCCTCGGGGATCTCGTAGGGCTCGGGGTGCATGGCGTGCTTCTCCGGATCCCCCTTCACCGGCCGGAAGGTGCCGGGGCCCACGTGGAGGGTCAGGAAGTGGAGCTCCACCCCCATCTCCCGAAGTCTTTCCATTAGCTCCGGGGTGAAGTGGAGGCCCGCCGTGGGGGCGGCCACGGAGCCCGGGCGGCTGGCGTAGACGGTCTGGTAGCGCTCCAGGGGAATCTGGGCCTTGATGTAGGGGGGAAGGGGGACCTCCCCCACCGCCTCCAGGTGGGCCAAGAGGTCGCCCTGGATCTGGAGGAGGCGCACCCCGTCCGCCTCCACCCCCACCACCTCCGCCTTCAGGCCCGGGACCGGGCGCCAATCCCTAGGGGAGAGGAAGGAAAGCTCCGTCCCCACCGGGGCCCTCCTGGCGGGGCCCAGTAGGGCCTCCCATAGGCCCGGGGCCCTTTCCCGCACCAGAAGGACCTCCACCCTGCCCCCCGTGGGCTTCCTGGCCAGGAGGCGGGCCGGGATCACCTTGCTCTCGTTGAAGACCAGGAGGTCCCCTGGGTAGAGGTACTCCGGCAGGTCCCGCACCCTCTTGTGCGCCACCCGGAAGGGGCCTTCCCGGTAGACCACCATCATCCGGGCCAGGTCCCGGGGCTCCACCCCTTCCTGGGCGATGAGCTCGGGAGGAAGGTGATAATCGTAAGCTTCCATCTAGCGCTCGGTGTTTTTGGGCTCCATGAAGGGGTTGGGGATCTCGGGGAGGTGGACGAAGCGGTCCACGGCGTCTATGAGCCTCTGGGCCGTGGTCTCCCGGAAGGCGATGACCTCCACCCGGATGCCCCGCTCCATGAGGACCTCGAGGATCTCCACAAAGTCCCCGTCCCCGCTCCCCAGGACCACCACGTCCAGGTAGGGCATGAGGCGCACCATGTCGGCGGCGATGCCCATGTCCCAGTTGCCCTCGTAGATGGGCCTTCCGCCCTCCCCGGTCTCCTTCACCGTCAGGTACATGCGCCGCACCCGGTAGCCGATGGTGGAAAGCTTGTAGATGAAGGGCCAGGCCGAGGTGTCCCCCTCCTTCTCCACCACGTAGGCCGTGGCCCGGACCAGGCGCCTTCCCCCCACGGCGAAGCGGAGGAGGCTTTCAAAGTTGACGTTCCGCTCGTAGTAGTCCCGGGCGGAGTGGTAGAGGTTCTGGGTGTCCACGAACACCCCCACCCGCTGGTCCTGGTGGTGGCCCAAAAGCTCCATGGACCCCATCTTACCCCGCGTTCCTGAGGCCCGCCGCCACCCCCAGGATGGAGAGGAGAAGGGCCTTCCTCAAGGCCTCGTCCTCCCGCCCCCCGGGGGCGCGGTAGCGCCTTAGGAGCTCCACCTGGACGATGTTGATGGGGTCCACGTAAGGGTTTCTGAGGGCGATCTGGCGCTCCAAGGTCCTTTGGTTGTGGAGGAGGGGGGCCTGAAAGATGGCCTCCAGGAGGGCCTGGGTGCGGAGGTACTCCTCGGCGATCCGGTGAAAGAGGGGGTGGAGGGCCTCGGGCACCAGGCGCAAATAGAGCCGGGCCACCCCCAGGTCCGCCTTGGCCAGGGCCATGGCGGCGCTCTCCAGGGTGGTGGCGAAGAAGGGCCATGCCCGGTACATCTCCCTTAGAAGATCCAAAGGAAGCTCTTCCAGGATGGAGAGGCCGTACCAGCCCGGCAGAAGGAGGCGCACCTGGGTCCAGGCCATGACCCAGGGGATAGCCCGGAGGTCCCCGATGTCCCTGACCCGGCCGTGGCGGTAGACGGGGCGGCTGGCGATGGGGAGCTCCCCGATCTCCCGGATGGGGGTGAGGGCCTCAAAGAAAGGGAAAAAACCCTCTTCCGCCAGGAGGGCCCGGTAGTGGGCCATGCTCCTCTCCCCCGCCCAAGAGAGAGCCTCCCGCCAGTGGGGCTTAGGCTCCACCCCGTCCCCCAAGGCGGCCTGGGCGAAGTGGAAGAGGAGCTGCTCCAGGTGGCGCACGGCCAGATCGGGGTGGCCGTAGCGGTCCGCCAGGGCCTCCCCCTGCTCCGTGAGGCGGAGGCGGCGGCCCACGCTCCTTGGGGGGAGGCTGGCGATGGCCCGGCCCGCCGGGCCGCCCCCCCGGGCGGTGGAGGTGCCCCGGCCGTGGAAGAAGTGGACGGGAAGCCCCCGCTCCTCCCCCACCTGGCTTAAGGCCTCCTGGGCCTCGTAGAGGGCCAGGTTGGCCATGAGGAAGCCGGCGTCCTTGTTGGAGTCGGAGTAGCCGATCATGACCTCCACCCCGCCCCGGCCCCGGGCGTGGGCCAGGAAGACGGGGTTCTCCAGGAGGCGGCGGAGGACCAAGGGAGCCCGCCTGAGGTCCTCCAGGGTCTCAAAGAGGGGGACCACGTCAAAGGGGAGGGGCTTCCCCGGGCGGTAGAGCCCCACCTCCCGGGCCAGGAGGAAGACGCTGAGGAGGTCGGCGGGGTGGTGGGTCATGGAGACCACGTGGGCCCCCTTGTCCCGCCAGGCCCGTAGGGCCCCCAGGGCCACCCTCAGGGCCTCCTCCTGGGGCTCCTCCCCCACGGGGAGGAGGGGCCTTGCCGTCTTCAGCTCCTCGGTGAGGAGGGCCTCCTGGGCCTCGGGGGAAAGGCTTAGGAAGTCTGGGTGGACCCCGCCCAGGCGAAGGAGCTCGGCGGCGGCCAGGAGGAGCTTCCCCGACTCCTCCCGAAGGTCCAGGGGGGCGAGCTCCAGGCCGAAGGCGCTCAAGCGGGCCTCGAGGGGGCGCAAAAAGCTCTTCCCCACCTCCTCAAGCCCCACGGCCCTAAGCCCCCCTTCCGCCACCTTCAGGGCGGAAAGGAGCTCCTCGGTGGTGGCCTCGTCCTGGGAAACCTTCCGGTAGATTTGCGCGAAGAAGCGGCGGTAGGGCTCTCCGGGGAACCGCTCCACCCCCTCGCCCCCCGCCCGCACCTCCCGGGGCACGGGCACCTTGGCCTCGGAAAGGGAGAGGTCCCGCACCAAGGCCCCCAGCTCCTCCAGAACCTTCTCCTTGGCCACCTCGCGGGCGTAGCGGGCGGCGAAACGGGTGACCTCGGGGGTCACGAAGGGGTTCCCATCCCGGTCCCCGCCGATCCAGCTCCGGAAGCGGACAGGGCTTTTGAGGCGGGGCCTCTTGCCGTAGACCCGCTCCAAGGCGGTCTCCAGCCCCTCCACCACCTTGGGGATGGCCCGCCAGAGGGTGGTGGGCAGGTAGTAAAGCCCCCCCTTGATCTCGTCCTCCACGCTGGGCCTGGCCTTGCGCACCTCCTCGGTGGCGTAGAGGAGGGCCACCCGGGCCTCGAGCCGGGTCCTGTCCCCCTCCTCCAGCTCCCCCTGTAAGGCCTCCAGGTGGTGGCGCAGGGTGCGGCGGCGGGTCTCCGTGGGGTGGGCGGTGAAGGTGAGGAGGAGCTCCAGCCAGTTCAGGTGGGCCTCGGCTTCCTCCAGGGAAAGCCCCCGCCCCTTCAGGGCCTGGGCCAGGGCCAAAAAGCCCTCGGGCCTGGGGTTCTCGGGGGTCTCCGCCTGGGCCCGCACCCGGTTCACCCGCACCCGGTGGCGCTCCTCCGCCAGGTTCACCAGGTGGAAGTAGTGGGTGAAGGCCCGCACCAGCGCCTCGGCCTCCTCCGTGGAGAGGGTCCCCACCCGCTTCAAAAGCGCCTCCCCCGCCCCCTCGTCCCCCTGCCGCCTGGCCTTGGCCAGGAGGCGCACCTCCTCCACCAGGGCGAAAAACCTCTCCCCAGAAACCCTCCGGATGGCCTCCCCCAGGAGCCGGCCCAGGAGGTCCACCTCCGCCTTCAAAAGCTCAAAGGGCTCCGTCATGGCTCTTCCCACACGTAGGGGCTGATGGAAAGGGGCCTCCCCCCTTCCAAGACCAGCTCGGTGGCGTGGAGGCGGGCCTTCCCCTCTGCGGCGCGGAAGGGCTGGGGGCGGCCCGTCAGGAAGCGGGCCAGGAAGGTTTCTATCTCCCCCCCGATGATGGACTGGTAGGTGCCCGTCATGCCCACGTCGGTCTGGTAGAGGGTCCCTTTGGGCAGGCGGGTGGCGTCCAGGGTGGGCACGTGGGTGTGGGTGCCGAGGACGGCGCTGACCCGCCCGTCCAGGTAGTGGGCCAGGGCCATCTTCTCGCTGGTGGCCTCGGCGTGGACCTCCACCAGCACGTAGTCCGCCTTCTCCCTTTCCAGAAGGGCGTCCAGGGCCCGGAAGGGGTCGTCCAGGGGGTCCATGAAGATGCGGCCCATCACCTGGACGAAGAGGAGGCTCCCGCCGGCCTCGAGGCGCCAAAAGCCCTTCCCCGGCGTCCCCGGGGGGTAGTTGAGGGCCCGCACCACGGGCTCTTTTTCCAAAAGCTCGTAGACCTCCTTGTGGTCCCAGGCGTGGTTGCCCAGGGAGATGAGGTCCACCCCCGCCTCCCGGAGGAGGCGGTAGCTCCTCTTGTCCAGGCCCTTACCTCTGGCGGCGTTCTCCCCGTTGGCGATGACCAGGTCGTAGCGGTCGCGGATGTCCGGCAGGTGCAGGCTCACGGCCCTGAGGCCGGGCTCCGCCATCACGTCGCCGATGAAAAGAAGGCGCATAGGGGCATTATAGGGCGGCAAGGAAAAACCCCTCCCCGAAGGGAGGGCCTAGGCTTTTCCCCTTCAGCCCACCTTGATGTAGCCGTACCCCTTGGCCTGAAGCTCCCCCAAAGCCCCCACCCCGGAGGGGACCCACTTCAAGAACTCGTCGGGGCGGAGCTTGTCTTTGGGAATGTTGTTGCGGGCGAAGGTGATCTCGCACAAGGGGGTGGCTTGACAGGCAAGACAGTATCAATCCCCTTACGGGGCTAAGTGGTTTGCAACCTTGCGAGACGTGGTTAGGTGGTTGCGGACCGCAAATCGCAATCCCCTTACGGGGCTAAGTGGTTTGCAACTACTATATAGGTATTCCCCTTAGCGTCCAGAACGATCCAGAGTCGCAATCCCCTTACGGGGCTAAGTGGTTTGCAACTCTACCCCCCTAAGAATGCCCTTCTGGACGGCGCTGTCAGAGGGGGGTTTGTGAGAAAGATGAAGTTTGGAATATGCATGGGGCGAATAACGGTGGTTTTCGGGGGTTTGTGCCGATGAAAACACACAGGAGAGAGGGCCGATGAGAAGGGGAAAACGCATATTGCCCATCCTCAAGGGAAGAACTGGCTATCAAGGTCCCCACCCGGAGGTCCGGGTTAGGGGGAGTATAGCACACACCGCAACGTTGGACCAGGTCAAAATATGGGCCAAAAGGCGGCCTGGCAAAGGGGCTTTGATTTTCAAAGCGCAAGAAGGGCCAGTTGCATCGTAATTTTGCTGACAAGTGTAGTAAAGGCCCTTCCGCCGCCAGAGGCGGAAGGGGTACGCCCTTGGGCCAACCCCAGGAGGTGGACCCGGGGCTTTCCCGGCCAAGGGAAAGCAAGGAGCGGGTCCCCGCTCCCCGGAAGCTTCTCAAGGCGTTGCCCTGGCGAAAAAGGCCTAGGAGGCGCTGGAGGAGCGCTTCTGCAGGAAGTAGACCACCCCGTAGCCGATGGCGGCCACGATGAGGATGGGAATGGCGTAGGTGAGAAGGGTCCAGATGAGCCCGGAGAGGGCCAGGAGGACCTTGCCCAGGAAGGTGAAGACCCAGCCCCCCACCCAGAGGGCGAGGAGCACCCCCACCACCACCAAGAGGCCCAAAACCACCCACTCCAGGATGTCGCGCAGGGTCCTTTCCATGCCTTCAGCATACACTGAAAAAGATGGAGCGGTACCGCCTCGAGGAGGGCATCGTGGTGGGCAGGAAGCCCCTGGCGCAGGGGGATCTCCTGGTGCGCTTCCTCACGCCCAAGGGGAGCCTCGAGGCGGTGGCCCGCAAAGGCCAGAGGCCCACGGGGCGCACGGGGAGGCTTTCCCTCTTCCACCACGTGCGCTTCCAGCTTTACGCCAAGGAAGAGGGCCTTCCCACCCTGACCCAGGCGGAGCTCATAGGCAGGCTCCACGGCCTAGAGGAGCCCAGGCGCTTCCTCCTCGCCTCCTTTCTGGCCGAGCTGGCCTACCGCCTGGCCTCCCCCGAGGCCGCTCCCAGGATCTACCCCCTCTTCGTCTCCGGCCTCCGGGGCATCGCCAAGCACGAAGAGCCCCTCCTCCCTCTAGTCTGGGCGGGCTGGCGGGTGCTGAAGGCCGGGGGGCTTTCCCCCAACCTCCTGGGGCCAGGCCTCCACCTCAAGGGCGGCAGGCTGGGGGAAGAAGGGGTCTACCTGGGGGAAAAAGGGGTGGAGGCCCTGAGGGCCGTCCTCCACCTCAAGGGCGGGGAGGCCCTCCCCTACCTGGAGGAGGCCCCCCTAGACCGCCTCTTCCTGGCCCTCAAGGCCCACGCCGAGGAGAGCCTGGGGCCCTTGCGCTCGGCGGAGGCTATAGGGGTTTGATCTCCAGGATGGTGTAGACCTGGGCCCCCTTCTTGCCCCGGATCTCCACCACGTCCCCCACCTTCTTGCCCAAAAGGGCCTGGCCCAAGGGGGACTCGTCGGAGATCTTGCCGCTGAAGATGTCGGCCTCGTGGCTCCCCACAATGGCCAGGGAAAGCCTCTCCCCGCTTTCCGTCTCCAGCTCCACCTGGCACCCCAGGGCCACCTGGTCGTAGGAGCCGTTCCCCTCCACGATCACGGCCCGGGCCAGGAGGTCTTCCAGCTGGGCGATGCGGGCCTCGTTCTGCCACATGGCCCGCCTGGCCTCGTCGTAGCCGGCGTTTTCCCGCAGGTCCCCCTCCTCCAGGGCCTGCTCAAAGTCGGCGGAGATCTCCTGCCTTTTGGTGGTCTTCAGGTGGTTCAGCTCCTCCTGAAGGCGGCGGAAGCCTTCTGGGGTGAGGTAGACGGGCTTCTTCATGCGTCCTCCCGTGCGAAAAGGGCTACCAGCCCAAAGCCTTCGGGCTGGCGGTACCGCTATTCAGTATAGCAAGCGGGGAGGAAGCGCTCTATGAGGGGAAAGAGGGCCTCCGGCGGCCTGCCCACGGGCAAAAGGCCCACGCCGCTTCCGGCAAGGAGAAGGGCGCCCTCCAGCTCCTCCGGGCGCAAATGGACCCGCTCCACCTTTAGCCCAAGCTCCCGGGCCGCCTCGGCCACCTTCTCCCGGGTGAGGCCCTCGAGGCCCCCCTCCAGGAGGTAGAGGGTTCCCTTCCGAAAAAGCAAGGGGCTGGTGCGGCTCCCGTCCACCACGTGCCCCTTCTCGTCCAGGAGGAGGCCCTCAAAGGCGCCTTGCCTTTTCGCCTCCTCCAGGGCCAGGCGGTAGGGCAGGTAGTTGCCCGTCTTGTAGGGGAAGAGGTCCGGGTGGACCCGGTAAGGGGTCAGGTGGACCCGCACCCCCTCCCGGTAGAGGGCCCGGGGTAGGGGGGCGTAGGGCCTGGCCTCGGAGAGCCACACCCCCTCCCCCACGGTGAGGCGAAGGCGGAGGCAGGGGGCCTGGGGAAAGGCGGCGAGGAGGACCTTCAGGTCCTGCAAAAAGGCCTCGTCCCCGGGGTAGCTAAGGCCCAAGGCCTCGGCGTGGCGGCGGAGGCGGGCCAGGTGGTCCGGTAGCCAAAGGGGCCTTCCCCCCTCGGCCCTCAAGGTGGTGAAGACGCTATACCCGTGGTAAAGAAAGCCCTCGGGAAGGGGCTCGGCGAAGGGCTTGCCCGAAAGGAGAACCCGCTTCATCCCACCTCCAGAAACCGGGCGAGTAGCTCCATGCCCCAGGGGGAGAGGATGCTTTCCGGGTGGAACTGGACCCCAAAGGCCACCTTACCGTCCCAGATGGCCATGGGCACCCCGTCCTCCGTCCAGGCCAGGAGGCGGAGGGCGGGGGGTAGGCGCCTTAAGGCCAGGGAGTGGTAGCGGGCGAAGGGCAGGGGGTTGGGAAGGCCCCGGAAGAGGGCCTCCCCCGAGTGGTGGATGGGGTGGGCCTCCCCGTGGACCGGGGCCTCCCGGTAAAGCTCCGCCCCCAGGGCCACCCCCAGGGCCTGGTGGCCCAGGCAGACCCCCAAGAAGGGGATGCCCTCCTCTAAGGCCCTCTTGGTCCACTCCAGGACCCTTCCCGCCCTATAGGGGTCCTTGGGCCCCGGGCCCACCAGGAGGTGGGTGAAGCCGGAAAACCTGGGGGCCTCCTCCTGGTCCACCACCTCCACCTCCGCCCCCAGGGCCCGCAGGTAGTCCACCAGGTTGTGGCTGAAGGAGTCCCGGTTTTCCAGGAAGAGGACCCGGGCCTCGAGGCGGCGGGGAGGGGGCGGGGGAGCCCACCTGGCGGTGGGCTTGGGCGGGGCCAGGGGGCTTCCCGGCCTGCCCCCCGTGAGGGCCCTCAGGAGCCCCTCGGCTTTGTGGAGGGTCTCCTCGTACTCCTTATCGGGGTCAGAGGCGATGACCACCCCGGCCCCGGCGGAGAAGTAAAGGGTCTCCTTCACCTGATACATGGAGCGGATGAGGATATTGAAGTCCGCCCCCCTCCCCGAGACGTACCCCAGGCTTCCCGTGTAGGCCCCTCGGGGCACGGGCTCCAGGTCCCGGATGGCCTCCATGACCGTCCCCTTGGGGGCCCCGGTGATGGTCCCCCCGGGGAAGAGGGCGGCGAAGACCTCCCCCAACGAGGCCCGGGTGTACCCCTCCACCTCGGAGACCAAGTGCATGACGTGGGCGTAGCGCTCCACGGTGAAAAGCTCCCTTACCCGCACCGTGCCCGGCAGGGCCACCTTGGCCAGGTCGTTGCGCAGGAGGTCCACCAGCATGGCGTGCTCGGCCCGCTCCTTGGGGGAAGAGAGGAGCTCCTCCTCCAGGCGGAGGTCCTCGGCCTCATCCCGCCCCCGGGGCCTGGTCCCGGCGATGGGCCGGGTCAAGACCCTGGCCCCCACCTTCTGGAAAAGCCGCTCCGGGCTCCCCGAGACCACCGCCCAGCCTTCCCCCTCCAGAAGCCCCATGAAGGGGGAGGGGTTTTGGGCCCGGAGGCGGGCGTAAAGGGCCAGGGGGTCCAAAGCGCCCTGGGCCCGGAAGCGGTGGGAGAGGTTTACCTGGTAGACCACCCCGGCCCGGATCCGCTCCTGGACCTCCCTCACCCCCTCCAGGAAGCGGGCTTTGGGGTAGTCGCTATGGAGGTGAAGGGAAGGCAAGGGCGGGGGGAGGTAGGGGGAAGGCCGGATGGGGAGGGTGGGCCTTTCCACAGGCCGCCCCTCCAGGAAGGCGAAGCCCTCGGGGTAGTAGAAGAAGGCGGCCTCGGGAAGGCCGGGCACGGGCGGGTGGGTGGGAAGCCCCAGGTGGCGGGCGAACTCGTAGGCGAAAAAGCCCATCCAGGCGGGGAAGAAGCCCCGCCCCAGGCCCCTTTCCAGGTGGCGGAAGAGGTCCAAAGCCTCCCCCACCCGGCGCCCATCCAGGTAGAGCCGCCCTTCCAGGACCTCGAGGCGGTGCCGGGGCTTTAGCCCCAGGAGGGAGAGCCGGGAAAAGGGGGTCTTTGGCCCCAAGGACTCCAGGAGGGCCGGGCGGAGGCCCAGGGCCCTCGCGGCCTGAAAGAGGCCCAGCACGGCCAGAGTATACTCAGGGGAGATGGTCAAGCACCGCTTCACGGTGGAGGCCTACCACAAGGCCTACGAGGCGGGGGCCCTCCCCGAACGGGTGGAGCTCCTCGAGGGGGAGGTGTACGCCGTGTCGCCCATGGGGAAAAACCACATCCGCTACCTTATCCACCTCACCAAGGTCTTCAGCGAAGCCTTCGGGGACGAGGCCCTGGTCGTCTCCCAGATTCCCATCCTTCTTTCCGAGGTGTCGGAGCCGGAACCGGACCTGGCCCTCCTGGCTCCCCCGGAAAGCCGTTACGACCAGAGGCCCCCCAGGGCCGAGGACGTTCTGCTTCTGGTGGAGATCTCCGACACCACCCTGGTCCAGGACCGCGCCCTGAAGCTTCCCCTCTACCAGAAGGCGGGCATCCCCGAGGTCTGGCTGGTGAACCTGGTGGAGGAGGTCCTCGAGGTCTACGCCTTTCCCCACTACGCCATGGAGCGCCACCCCAAGGGGGAGGCCGTGGCCCCCAGGGCCTTCCCCACTCGCCCCATCGCCTGGTGGGTCTAATGCCACCCCATGCTGGCCCAAGCCAGCATGGGGCCCCGGCAAGGGGAAGTTACCGGGCATGGTGGGCCGAAGGAAAAGAGTCAGTCCACGCTGAAGTAGCGGGCCTCGGGGTGGTGGACCACCAGGGCGCTAGTGCTGTGTTCGGGAACGAGCTGGTAGCTCTCCGTCAGCCCCACCCCGATCTGGGAAAAGTCCATGAGGCGGTCCAGCTTGGCCTGGTCGGAAAGGTCTGGGCAGGCGGGGTAGCCGAAGGAGTAACGGGCCCCCTGATAGCCCTGCTGGAAGAGCTTGCGGACATCGGTGGCGTCCTTCCCCGCGATGCCCCACATCTGCCGCATCCTCTTGTGCCAGTACTCCGCCAGGGCCTCGGTCATCTCCACGCTGAAGCCGTGGACGAAGAGGTAGTCCTGGTAGGCCCCGCTTTCAAAAAGGGCCTTGGCCTTGAGGGAAGGCTCCTCCCCCATGGTGACGAGCTGCACCCCTAGGACGTCCCGCGCCCCTGCCCGGAAGGCGGCCTCGGGCATCCAGGCCGCCTCGTCCCCCAAAGGCGGGGCGAAGCGGGGGCGGAAGTAGTCCACCAGGGATAGCCCCCCGCCCTTCTGCCGGGGAAAGGGGAAGCGCTCCAAAACCTCCCCCGTCTCTGGGCTGAACACCAAAAGCTCCTCCCCTTCCCGGGCCACGGGGAAGAAGCCGTAGAGGACCCTGGGCTTAAGCCACCCCTCTTCCCTGGCCTCCTTGAGGAGCCTCCGGAATACGGGCTCCGCCTCCCTTTCCACCAGGGCCTGCCAGGCCTCCCGGGAAAGCCCCTTTCGGCTGTAGCCCCATTGGCCCCGGTAAAGGGCCAGCTTGTTGACGTAGTGGGCGATGGTGTGGAGGTCCAACCCCTCCTCCTTCCGCACCCCGAAAAAGGGCGGGCGGGGAATGAAGGCGGGCTCGCCCACGGGCTTGGCCTTCACCTCCACCCGGGGAAGGGGAGCCTCCCGCCCCTTGACCTCCCGCCGGGTGAGCTCAGGGGGAGCGTGGCCGGTGAGCTCCTCCATGAGCCTCAGGCCTTCAAAGGCGTCCTCGGCGTAGTGGACGTTGGGGTAGATGGCCTTCAGCTCCTCCACGTAGGCGCGGGTGAGAGCCGCCCCACCCAGGATGACGGGGAGGGTGTAGCCCCTTTCCGCCATGTACTCCAGGTTCTCCTTCATGACCACGGTGCTCTTGACCAGGAGGCCCGACATGCCCAGGGCGTGGGGCCTGTGCTCCTCCACCGCCTTCAGCATCTCCTCAATGGGCACCTTGATGCCCAGGTTGATCACCTGGTAACCGTTGTTGGTCAGGATGATGTCCACCAGGTTCTTGCCGATGTCGTGCACGTCCCCCTTCACCGTGGCCAGGACCATCCTGCCCTTGCCCTCTCCCCGCTTCTCCATGTGGGGCTCCAGGAAGGCCACCGCCCGCTTCATGACCTCAGCCGCTTGGAGGACGAAGGGAAGCTGCATCTTTCCCGCTCCGAAGAGCTCCCCCACCTCCTTCATCCCCTCGAGGAGGGGGCCGTTGATGAGGTCCAGGGGCTTATACCCGGCCTTGAGGGCCTCTTCCAGATCGGCCTCGAGGCCCCCCTTCCGCCCCTCCACGACACGCCGCTTTAGCCTCTCCAGAAGGGGCAAGGCGGAAAAGGCATCCTCCTTGGCGCCCACGTCCTCCCGGTGGGCCTCAAAGTAGGCCATGAAGGCGAAGAGGGGGTCATAGCCCTCCCGCCGCCGGTCGTGGATGAGGTCCAGGGCCAAGGCGTAGGCCTCCTCGGGGATCTGGGCTATGGGCAGGATCTTGCCGGCGTCCACGATGGCGGCGGTGAGGCCCCGCTTCCTGGCCTCGTCCAGAAAAACCGAGTTCAGCACCCGCCTGGCCCTGGGCTTGAGGCCAAAGGAGACGTTGGAAATCCCCAGGATGAACCCCACCCCGGGAAGCCTCTCCTTAAGCTCCTCCATGGCCAGGAGGGTCTCCCGGGCCAGAGGGCGGCTTTCCTCGTCCCCTTGGGTGATGGGGAAGGTGAGGAGGTCCAAAAGGAGGTCCTCGGGGCGAAAGCCGTGGTGAAGGGTGAGGCGCTCGTACATCCTGAGGGCCACCCGGACCTTCTCCTCCCTGGTCTTGGCCATGCCCTTCTCGTCAATGGTGAGGGCCACCAGGGCCGCCCCGTGGGCCTTGGCCAGGGAGGCCACGCGGTCAAACTTCTCCAGGCCGTCCTCCAGGTTCACGGAGTTGAGGAGAACCCGGCCCGGCAGGTGCTTCAGGGCCAGCTCCATGGCCTCTGGGGAAGTGGAGTCCACCATGAAGGGCACGGTGACCGCCGTGGCCAGATGGGGAAGAAGCCACTGGAGGTCCTCTAGCTCGTCCCGCCCCGTCCAGGCCACGCTGAGGTCCAGGGCGTGGGCCCCCTCCTCCACCTGCTCCCGGGCCAGGGCCAGGATGCCCTCGAGGTCCCTCCCAAAGAGCATCTCCCGGAAGCGCTTGCTCCCCGTGGCGTTCAGCCTCTCCCCCACCAGGAATACGCTGGCCTCCTGCTTGAGGGGCACCGCCAGGTACAAGGAGGCCACCTGCGGGGGAAAGGCCTGGGGGCGCTCTGGGGCGGGAAGCCCCCTCACCGCCTCGGCCACGCGCCGGATGTGCTCCGGCCCCGTGCCGCAACACCCCCCCACGGCGTTCACCCCGTACTCGGCCACGAACTTGCGGTGCCACCTGGCCAGCTCCTCGGGGGTGAGGTCGTAGACCACCTTCCCCCCCTCGTTGCGGGGCAGGCCGGCGTTGGGAAGGCAGGAGACGAAGCGGGTGCTGTTCTTGGCGAAGTAGCGGATCTTGCTGTCCATGAGGTCGGGACCCGTGGCGCAGTTCATCCCCACCACGTCTATGGGGAGGCTCTCCAGGGCCGCCAGGGCCGCCTGCTCGTCGGTGCCCACCAGCATGGTGCCCGTGGCCTCAATGGTCACCTGGACCTGGAGGGGCACCTCCCGCCCCACCTCGGCCATGGCCTCCCGGGCGGCCAAGACGGCACACCGCACCTGGAGGATGTCCTGGGCGGTCTCCAGAAGGACCAGGTCCACCCCGCCCCTAAGGAGCCCCCGCACCGCCTCCTTGTAGGCCGCAAAAAGCTCGTCCCAGGTGATCTGGCCCAGGGAGATGAGCTTGGTCCCCGGCCCCAAGGCCCCGGCCACGAAGGCCCCGTAGGGCTCGGCGGCCTCCTTGGCGAGCCTGGCCCCCAGGTAGGCGAGCTCCTCGGCCCTATGGCCCAGCCCGTACTCGGCCAAAACATGGCGGAGCGCCCCGAAGGTGTTGGTCTCTATGACCTCGGCCCCCGCCTCCAGGTAGGCCAGGTGGATCTCCCGGATGACCTCGGGCCGGGTGGCGTTCAGGACCTCGGGGCAGCCGTAGTAGGCCTCCCCCCCGTAGTCCTCCGGGGTCAGGTCCCGCTTCTGAAGCTCGGTCCCCATGGCCCCGTCAAAGATGACCGGCCTTTCCAGAAGGGCCTTCAGGTAGGGGAACTTGCGGGCCCGGGCCTCCTTGTTGTAGCCCAGGCGCACCAGGGGAGCCTCGCCCCAGCCCGCCCCACCCAGGTGGTGGCGGCAGCCGGGACTGCAGGTGTGGACCTCCACCATATCCCGCTAGTGTAGCCGGAAAAGAGGGGCTATGCTACCCCCATGGACCCCTTCGGCATCCTCTACACCGACCTCTACCAGCTCACCATGGGCCAGGTCTACTTCCGAATGGGCCTCCACGAGCGCGAAGCCCTCTTTGAGGCCTTCTACCGAAGAAACCCCGACTACGGGGCCCACCAGGCGGGCTACACGGTCTTCGCCGGGCTGGACCCCCTCCTTTCCTGGATGGAGGAGGCCCGGTTTGGCGAGGCGGAGCTCAATGCCCTCCGGGCCCTCAAAAGCCGCTCGGGCGGGCCCCTTTTTTCCGAGGACTACCTGGCCTACCTGAAGGCGATGGGGGGGTTTTCCGGCCTGACCGTGAGGGCCCACCTCGAGGGCCGGGTGGCCCACCCCCAGGTCCCCCTCATCAGCGTGGAGGGGCCCCTCCTCCAGGCCCAGCTTCTGGAGACCGCCCTCCTCAACCGCATCAACTACGAGACCCTGGTCGCCACCAAGGCCAGCCGGGTGCGGGAGGCGGCCGGGGAGGCGGTGGTGCTGGAGTTCGGCCTGCGGCGGGCCCCCGGCAAGGGGGGGGAGAGCGCCACCCGGGCAAGCCTGATCGGCGGGGCCGACCGCTCCAGCGCCGTCTCCCTCTCCCACCTCCTGGGCCTCCCCTCCTCCGGCACCCACGCCCACAGCCTGGTCCAGGCCTTTTTGGCCCTGGGCCACTCGGAGGAGGAGGCCTTTCAGGCCTTCGCCGAGGTCTTCCCCGATGACACCATCCTTCTTCTGGACACCGTGGACACCCTGCACTCGGGCCTGCCCCACGCCATCAAGGTCTTTGAGGCCTTGCGCAAAAAGGGCCACCGGCCCGTGGGGGTCAGGATAGACTCGGGCGACCTGGCCTACCTGGCCATCCAGGTGGCCCGGGAACTGGACAAAGCAGGCTTCCCCGAGGCCCTGATCGTCCTCTCGGGGGACCTGGACGAGCTGGTCATCTGGCAGATCAAGAGCCAGATCCTGGAGGAGGCCCCCCGCTACGGGGTGGAGCCGGAGGCCCTCCTGAAGCGCCTAGTCTTTGGGGTGGGCACCCGGATGGTGGTCTCCTGGGGCTACCCCGCCCTGGGAGTGGTCTACAAGCTGGTGGCCATAAGGGAAAACGGCGCCTGGGCCCCCGCCATCAAGATCTCAGACTCCCTGGAAAAGATCCTGAACCCCGGCCACAAGCGGGTCTACCGGGTCTACGACGAAAGGGGCCTGGCCACCGCCGACCTCCTGGCCCTGGCCGAGGAGGAGGTGCGGGAGGACAGGCCCCTCACCCTGCGCCACCCCACGGACCCCACCAAGAGGCGGGTCCTGAGCCCCGGGGCCTTCACCCTCGAGCCCCTTCTGGTGGAGGCCTTCCGAGGAGGCAAGCGCCTCTTCCCGCCCCTCTCCATAAAAGAACTGAGGGCCCGACGGGACCGGGACGTGGCCCGGCTGGACCCCGGGGTGCGCCGCCTGGTAAACCCCCACATCTACCACGTCTCCCTCACGGAGAGGCTCTTCGCCCTCAAGGAAGAGCTGGTGAGGAAGCTGGAAGGCTAAGTGCCCGCGCTTTGGTTTCGCAACATGGGGTAAGGGCTTTTCTGGGGCCCCCACCGCGGCGAAGGCCGCGGTGGGGTACTTAGGAGGCTTGTCTCAGCTTGGCCTCCTCGAGGGCCTTCAGGGGCTGGTCCAGGTGGGGAAGATCTATGACGATCTCCCGCACCCCGCTTCCCGGGGCCTCAAACATGAGGTCCACCATAGTCTTCTCCAGGATGGCCCTAAGGCCGCGAGCCCCCGTGCCCCGCTTGAGGGCCCGCCTGGCGATCTCCCGGAGGGCGGCCTGGGTGAAGCGGAGCTCAATCCCCTCCATGCGCAGAAGCGCCTGATACTGCTTGACCAGGGCGTTTTTGGGCTCGGTGAGGATGCGCACCAGGTCCTCCTCGCCTAAGGGGTGGAGCTGGACGATCAGGGGGGCCCGGCCCACGAACTCGGGGATGAGGCCGAACTTCACCAGGTCCTCGGGGATGACCTCCATGGGCTCCTCCTTGGCCCTGGGGCGGGTGAAGCCGATGGTGGTGCGCTCGGTGCGGGCCTTGACGATGTTCTCCAGCCCCTCAAAGGCCCCGCCCAGGATGAAGAGGATGTTCTTGGTGTTGACGGGAATGAACTCCTGGTGGGGGTGCTTCCTGCCCCCCTGGGGGGGGACGTTGGCGATGGTGCCCTCAATGATCTTGAGGAGGGCCTGCTGGACGCCCTCGCCGGAGACGTCCCTGGTGAGAGAGGGGTTTTCCGACTTGCGGGCGATCTTGTCAATCTCGTCAATGTAGACGATGCCCATCTCCGCCCGGGCCACGTCAAAGTCGGCGTTCTGCAAAAGGCGCAGGATCACGTTCTCCACGTCCTCCCCCACGTACCCCGCCTCGGTGAGGGTGGTGGCGTCGGCGATGGCGAAGGGAACCTCCAGGAAGCGGGCCAGGGTCTCGGCGAGAAGGGTCTTGCCGGTGCCCGTGGGGCCGATGAGGAGGATGTTGGACTTGCCGATCTCCGCCTCGGGGTGGAGGAGGCGCTTGTAGTGGTTATAGACGGCCACCGAAAGGGCCCGCTTGGCCGCCTCCTGCCCCACCACGTACTGGTCCAGGTGGGCCTTGATCTCCTGGGGCTTGGGCAGGCGCGTGGGGCCTTTGGGCCTCTCCCCCTGGCGGAGGATCTCCTGGGCCCTTTCCACGCAGTCCTCGCAGATGTAGACCTCGTCAATGGGGCTTTCCAGAAGCCGACCCGTCTCCGGAGGGCGGAGGCCGCAGAAGCTGCAGAAAGGCCTAGGCTTCTTCACGGGTCACCACCTGGTCAATGAGGCCGTACTCCAGGGCCTCCTGGGCCGAGAGGTAGTAGTCGCGGTCCGTGTCCCGCTCCACCTTCTCCAGCGGCTGGCCCGTGTGCTTGGCCAGGATCTCGTTGAGGAGCTTTTTGGACTTCAGGATCTCCTGGGCCTGGATGGCGATGTCGCTGGCCGTGCCCCTGGCCCCGCCCCAGGGCTGGTGGATCATGACCTTGGAGTGGGGCAGGGCGTAGCGGCGCCCCTTCTCCCCCGCCGCCAGGATCACCGCCGCCATGCTGGCCGCCATGCCGATGACGATGGTGGAAACAGGGGCCCGGACGAACTGCATGGTGTCGTAGATGGCCAGGCCGGCGTCCACCTCCCCGCCGGGGGAGTTGATGTAGAGGCGGATCTCCTGGTTGGGGTTCTGGGCGTCTAGGAAGAGGAGCTGGGCCACGATGGTGTTGGCCACCTGGGCGTCTATGGGGGTGCCCAGGAAGATGATGCGGTCTTTGAGGAGGCGGGAGTAGATGTCGTAGACCCGCTCCCCGCGGGCGGTCTGCTCAATGACGTACGGGATCACCATACCGCCTCCTATTGTAGCGGCAAGCCCAGGGGGAAACCCCCCCTGGGCCACCAATGGAACCATACCCTTGTTTCCTTCGGCCCACCATGCCGGGTAACTTCCCCAGGAACCCTTTGCCGGGGCCCCCATGCTGGCTTGGGCCAGCATGGGGTGGCATCAGATCTGGCCCAGGGCCTCGCGGAGAGCCTTGTCCTGGACGTAGGCCGCCCGCAGGCGGGCGAGGCCCCGCTCGCCGAACTCCCGCTTGAGCTCGGCCAGGCTCATGCCGTAGGAGCGGGCCACCGCCTGCAGGTAGGCCTGCCACTCCTCCTCGGTGACCTCGGGCTTCAGCTCCTCGGCCAGCTTCTCCTTGGCCAGGGAGCGCCTGACCCGCTTCAGGGCCTCCTGGCGGAGCTCCTCCTTGAACTTTTCTAGCTCCCCCTTCTCCTCCAGGGCTTTCAGGTAGGCCTCCAGGGTCACGCCCTGCTGGTAGAGGTCCTCCGCCAAATGCTCCAGGAGGTGGCGCTCCTCGGCCTCCACCATGGAGGGGGGGATCTCGGCCTCCAGCCCCTCCGCCAGCTTCTCCAAGAGGGCCCGCTCCCGGGCCTCCTGGTAGGCCCTTTGGGCCTGGGCCTCGAGGCGTTGGCGCACCTTGGCCCTCAGGTCTTCCAGGCTCTCGGCCTCGAGGGTCTTGGCGAACTCCTCGTCCAGCTCGGGAAGCTCCAGGGTCTTGACCTCCAGGATCTCGGTGCGCACCTCCCGCACCTTCTCGCCTTCTTCGTTCAGGACGGGGACCATGACCACCTCCCCCGCCCTCTTGCCCAAAAGGGCCTCCCGCACGTGGGGCAGGGCCTTGGAGAGGTCAATGGGGAACTCCACCCCCTCCTCGGTGCGGACGAAAACGTGGTCCCCTTCCCTGGCCTCCCGGTCCACGGGGACAAGCTCGGCGTAGCGGTGCCGGAGCTCCTCCAGGGCCTTGTCCACCATCTCCTCCGTGACCTCAGGGGGAGGCACCTCCAGGGAGAAGCTCCGCCAGTCGGGAAGCCTCACCTCGGGGTAGTTCTCCACCTCGGCCACGTAGCGGAAGCCCTCCCCTTCCTTAAGCTCCTCCTCCACCACCCGGGCGGCCACGGGCAAAAGGCCCAGCTCCCGGACGGCCTCGGGGTAGGTCTCCTCCACCAGGCGCTCCTTGAGGTCCTCAAGAAGCTCCTCCCGCCCAAGCCGGGCCTCTACCACCTTGAGGGGGGCCTTGCCGGGGCGGAAGCCCGGGATCCTGACCCTTTTGGCCAGGTCCTTCAGCATGGCCTGATAGCTGGCCTCCACCTTTTCCGCCGGGACCTCAACCCGGACCTTCACCAGATAGCCGGAACGCTCCAGGATCTCCGCCACGCCTCACCTCGCAAGAACAGGGCCCCGCCCTTTTGGTGCGAGGAGCGGGACTTGAACCCGCACGGGTTGCCCCACCGGATCCTAAGTCCGGCGCGTCTACCGGTTCCGCCATCCTCGCAAGGAGGGCGAGGCCCTCCTCTAAAATACCACCCCTTTCGGGGTGGCGGGATTGGGGTGAGCGATGGGACTTGAACCCACGACCCCCGGATCCACAGTCCGGTGCTCTAACCAGCTGAGCTACGCTCACCACGCTCAGCATCCGCCATTCTAAGGGGCTATCTCCCCCCCGTCAAGGCCTGGAGGCCGCCCTCCAGGCTCATGGCCTCGTACCCTTCCGCCTCCAGGTAGAGGGCGGCCACCTGGCTCAAAAGCCCCCTCTCGCAGACGAGGAGGAGGGGGACCTTAGGCAGGCCGTGCTCCCCCTTTTGGATCTTCTCCAGGGGTACCCACTCGGCGGGAAAGGGCAAAGGGGTCTTTCGCTTCTCTGGGGGGCGCACGTCCACCACCTTGACCCCGGCCTCCAGAAGGGCGGGGAGCTCCTCGGGGCGCACCTTGCGCATGGGGTCAGTATACCGAACCCCTCCCCCGCGCGGTCGCAACTTTATGCGCAACTTCCTGGGCCAGGCGCATACCTTTGCCAAACCCCCTTGGCCCCGGAAGCCCTCTGTGCTAAGCTTGTCCCCCGGGTACGCGATGCCGCCGAGAAGAGACCTCAGGAAAATCCTCATCATCGGTTCCGGGCCCATCACCATCGGCCAGGCCGCCGAGTTTGACTACTCGGGTACCCAGGCGGTGAAGGCCCTCCGGGGCGCGGGCTACGAGGCCATCCTGGTGAACTCCAACCCCGCCACCATCATGACCGACCCCGACCTGGCCGAGAGGACCTACGTGGAGCCCCTCACCCTCGAGGCCCTGGAGAAGGTCATCGCCAAGGAGGCCCCGGACGCCCTCCTCCCCACCCTGGGCGGGCAGACGGCCCTCAACCTCTCCATGGCCCTCCACGAGGAGGGGATTCTTAAGCGCTACGGCGTGGAGCTCATCGGGGCCAACGCCGAGGCCATCAAGAAGGGAGAAGACCGGGAGGAGTTCCAGAAGGCCATGCGGAAGATCGGCCTGGAGGTGCCCCGGGGAAAGATGGTGGGGAGCGTGGAAGAGGGCCTCCACTTCGCCCGGGAGGTGGGCTTTCCCGTGGTGGTGCGCCCCTCCTTCACCCTAGGGGGCACCGGGGGCGGCATCGCCAAAGACGAAGGGGAGCTCAAGGAGGTCCTGGCCCGGGGCCTGGCCCTCTCCCCGGTCCACACCGCTTTGGTGGAGGAGTCGGTGCTGGGCTGGAAGGAGTTTGAGCTGGAGGTGATGCGGGACCACGCCGACACCGTGGTCATCATCACCAGCATTGAGAACGTGGACCCCATGGGGGTCCACACCGGGGACTCCATCACCGTGGCCCCCGCCCAGACCCTCTCCGACGTGGAGTACCAAAGGATGCGGGACGCCGCCAAGGCGGTGATCCGGGAGATCGGGGTGGACACCGGCGGCTCCAACATCCAGTTCGCCGTGGACCCCAAGACGGGCCGCCAGGTGGTCATTGAGATGAACCCCAGGGTCTCCCGCTCAAGCGCCTTGGCCTCCAAGGCCACCGGCTTCCCCATCGCCAAGATCGCCGCCCTCCTCGCCGTGGGCTACCGCCTGGACGAGCTTCCCAACGACATCACCCGCAAGACCCCGGCCTCCTTTGAGCCCACCATTGACTACGTGGTGGTCAAGATCCCCCGCTTCGCCTTTGAGAAGTTTATGGACCTCCCCAACACCCTGGGGGGCCTGAAGGACGAGCTCGGGACCCAGATGAAGTCCGTGGGGGAGGTGATGGCCATGGGCCGCACCTTCAAGGAGGCCCTGATGAAGGCCCTGCGGGGCCTGGAGCGGGATGTGCGGGCGTTGGCGGGGGTGAAGACCGAGGCGCTGGAGAAGAAGCTCTACCCCAACCCCGACCGCATCTACGCCGTGCTGGAGCTCCTTAGGCGGGGGATGGGGGTGGAGGAGCTTCACCAGGCCACCCGGATTGACCCCTGGTTCCTGCACCAGATGCGGGAGATCGTGGAGGCCGAGGCCTGGCTCCAGGGCCACCCGCCAAGGGACCGGGAGGCCTGGCGCTTTTACAAGGGCCTAGGGCTCCCCGATGCCCGGATCGGGGAGCTTCTTGGGAAAAAGGAGGCCGAGGTCCGGGCCGAGCGAAAGGCCTTGGGCGTGGTCCCCGTCTACAAGACCGTGGACACCTGCGCCGCCGAGTTTGAGGCCTACACCCCCTACCACTACTCCACCTACGAGCTGGAGGACGAGGTCTGGCCCTCAAAGAAGCCCAAGGTGGTCATCCTGGGCTCGGGGCCCATACGGATCGGCCAGGGGGTGGAGTTTGACTACGCCACGGTCCACGCGGTCTGGGCCCTGAAGGAGGCGGGCTACGAGACCATCATGGTGAACTCCAACCCCGAGACCGTCTCCACCGACTACGACACCGCCGACCGCCTCTACTTTGAGCCTTTGACCCTCGAGGACGTCCTCAACCTGGTGGAGCACGAGAAGCCCCTGGGGGTGATCGCCACCTTGGGGGGGCAGACCCCCCTGAAGCTGGCCCAGGGCCTGGAGGAGGCCGGGGTCAGGCTTCTCGGCACCCCCTTCCAGGCCATCCACCAGGCCGAGGACCGGGAGGCCTTCCATCGCCTCTGCCAGCGCCTCGGCATCCCCCAGCCCGAGGGGAGGGTGGCGAAAAGCCCGGAGGAGGCCCTGGAGCTTGCGAAGGAGGTGGGCTTCCCCCTCCTCGCCCGGCCCAGCTACGTCCTGGGGGGGCGGGCCATGCGGGTCCTGAGGAGCCAGGAGGAGCTTAAGCGCTACCTGGAGGAGGTCTACGAGCCCCTCCAGGAGAAGCCCTCCATCCTTTTGGACCGCTACCTGGAAGGGGCCCTGGAGCTGGACGTGGACGCCCTCTCCGACGGGGAGGAGGTCATGATCGCCGGGGTGATGGAGCACGTGGAGCGGGCCGGGGTCCACTCGGGGGACTCGGCCACGGTCCTGCCCCCCGTCCACCTCTCCCAGGAGGCCCTGGAAAAGGTCAGGGCCTACACCCGGCGCCTGGCCCTGGCCCTGGGGGTCCGGGGGCTTTTGAACGTGCAGTACGCCGTGCTGGGCGAGGAGGTCTACATCCTCGAGGCCAACCCGAGGGCCTCCCGCACCGTCCCCTTCGTCTCCAAGGCCATCGGCGTGCCCCTCGCCAAGCTGGCGGCCCTGATCGCCGTGGGCAAAAGCCTGAAGGAGCTCGGCGTGCGGGACCTGGACCCCGTGCCCCCCTACTTCGCCGTCAAGGAGGTGGTCATCCCCTGGCTCAAGTTCCCCGGGGTCATCCCCGTCCTGGGGCCCGAGATGCGCTCCACCGGGGAGAGCATGGGCCTGGACGAGGACCCCTACCTGGCCTACTACAAAGCCCAGCTGGGGGCCGGGCAAAGGCTTCCCCTCTCGGGGAGGGTCCGCTTCATCGGCGAGGGAGAAGGGGTGGAGGCCCTCAAGGAGGCCTACCGGGAGGCGGGCTTCGCCCTAAGCGAGGGCGAGTACGACCTCCTCATCAGCCTCATCCCCCACCCCGAGCTAAGACGGGCGGTGGAGGCGGGGCTTCCCTTCATCACCACGGAGGAAGGGGCCCTCTGGAGCCTCAAGGCCATCCTGAGGGCCCGGGAAAAGCCCCTAGGGGTGCGAAGCCTCCAGGAGTGGCACGGGGTGTACAATAAGGCCCAATGAAGCTCATCGTGGCCATCGTCCAGGACACGGACGCCCCCGGGCTCACCAAGGCCCTCTTGGAGCGGGGGCTCCAGTCCACCAAGCTGGCCTCCACCGGGGGCTTCCTCAGGGAGGGGAACACCACGCTCCTCATCGGCCTCGAGGACGACCGGGTGGAGGAGGCCCTGGAGCTCATCCGGGAGAAGTGCCGCACCCGCACCCGCCTGGTCACCCGGGGCCTCCCCCTCTCCGAGGCCCCCGACCCCTTTCTGGCCCAGCCGGTGGAGGTCCAGGTGGGGGGGGCCGTGGTCTTCGTCCTGCCGGTGGAGGCCTTCTTCCGGGTATGAGGCGGCTTTTCCCCCTCGCCCTCCTCCTGGGCCTGGCCCTGGCCCAGATCGGCCGCCCGGTGGAGGCCTTCCAGAAGGCCCTGGGGCCCCTTCCCCCGGGGGCCAAGGTGGAGGTGGAGGCCAAAGGGGGCCGCCTCCTCTCGGCCACCTACCGGGGGCCGGAGAACGCCTCCTTCCTGGCCCGCTTCCTGGAAAAGGGCACGGGGATGCCCTTCGGCCAGGCCTTCTTGGACTGGTACGCCAAGAACAAGGAGGCCCTGAAGGGCAGGCGCCTCACCCTGAACCTGGGCGAGGACTTCCTCCTGGAGCTCTACCCAAGCCCATTCCAGGCCCGCCTCCTCCCGAGAAGCGTCCCCGAGAGCGCCTTCGGCCAAGACCGCCTGGTCCTTGGGCAGAAGGGGCCTTTTCTCCGGGTCTTTTCCGACTTCCAGTGCCCCTACTGCCAGCGCCTGGCCCGGGAGGTCCTGCCCGCCCTGAAGGCCAGGGCCCAGGAAGGGGAGCTCCGCTTAAGCTACCGCCACTTCCCCCTCACCGAGATCCACCCCGAGGCCCTCCCCGCCGCCCACGCCAGCGAGTGCGCCCAGGAGCAGGGGGCCTTCTGGCCCTACCACGACCTCCTCATGGCGGGCAGGCTCGGGGACTACCTGGGCTTAGCCCGGGCCCTGGGCCTGGACGGGGAGGCCTTCGCCCGCTGCCTGCAAAGCCCGGAGGTGCGGAAGCGGGTGGAAGAGGAGCGGGCTTTGGCCCTGCGCCTGGGCCTTAGGGGAACCCCCACGGTCTTCGCCGGGCCCTACAAGGTGCCCAACCCCTTTGACCTGGCCCAGGTTCTGGACTACCTGGAGCTCGCCCGCTAAAGTGGGCGGGGTGGAAGGCGGGCTCGTTCTCCTCAAAGACCAAAAGGGGCGCGCCTTCCTGGTGCGCCTCAGGCCCGGTGGGGTCTTTCACCACCACCGGGGGACGGTGCCCCACGAGGCCATCCTCGAGGCCGGCCCCGGGGGGCGGGTGCAGACCCACCTGGGGGAGCCCCTCTCCGTCCACCGGCCTACCCTGGAGGAGTACGTCCTCCACATGAAAAGGAGCGCCACCCCCACCTACCCCAAGGACGCCAGCGCCATCCTGACCCTTCTGGACCTGGCCCCGGGCATGCGGGTCCTGGAGGCGGGGACGGGGTCCGGGGGGCTCACCCTCTTCCTGGCCCGGGCCGTGGGGCCTAGTGGGCTCGTGGACACCTACGAGAAGCGCCCCCACCACCTGAAGCAGGCGGTGGAGAACGTGCGGGCCTTCTGGCAGGCGGACAACATCCGCTTCCACGAAGGGAGCCTAGAGGAGGCCAGCCTGGAGAAGGAGGCCTACGACGGCGTGGCCCTGGACCTGATGGAGCCCTGGGCCGTCCTAGGGGTGGCGGCGGAGGCCCTGAAGCCCGACCGCTTCCTGGTGGCCTACCTGCCCAACATCACCCAGGCCCTGGAGCTCATCGCCAAGGCCGAGGGCCTGCCCCTGGTCCTCCATAGGGTCATGGAGGTGGGCTGGCGGGAGTGGGAGGTGCGCCTGCCCGTGGCCCATCCCCGCTTCCACCAGGTGGCCCACACGGCCTTTCTGGTGGCCTTCAGAAAATGGAAGGTCTCCTGATCCACGCCGTCCTGCGGGAGCTAGAGAAGGAGCTCCCCGCCCTGAACCTGGGCCTGGCCTTCCCCGACGAGGGCACGGCGGCCATCCTCCTCAAGGGGCGGTCGGGGCGGATCTTCAACCTGGTCCTCCACTACCGCCCCCCCTCCCCCAGCCTGGTCCTGGAGGAAGCGACCCTTTTGGGCGAGCCCAAGACCCCCTTCCAGCGCCAGCTCTCCGCCCGGGTCAAGGGGCCTTTGGTGGAGGCCCGCCAGCTCAAGCTGGACCGGGTGGTCTTCTTCCGCTTCGCCGGGGAAAAGGGCTTCGTGGACACCCCCCCTTCGGTCCTGGTCCTGGAGGCCACCGGCAGGAACGCCAACCTCCTCCTCCTGGACGAGGCGGGGACCATATTGGGGGTGGACCGGGTCATCACCAAGGAGGTGAACCGCTACCGGGAGCTCCGCCCGGGCCTCCCCTACACCCCCCCGCCCCCCTACGAGAAGCTGGACCCGAGAACCCTAAAGGAGGAGGACCTCCGCCCCCTCCTGGGTAAGCCCCTCAAGGAGATCGTCCGCCTGGTGGACGGGGTGGGCCTGGAGCTCATGCGGGAGCTGGCCCGCCGGGCGGGCCTCACGCCGGAAACCCCGCTGGACGAGGAGGGCTTAAGGCGGGTCTACGGGGCTCTGAAGAGCCTGGTGGAAGACCCCTCTTTGCGCACCGCCCTTTCCGAGGAGCTGAGGAAAAGGTGGGCCGAGGAGGAGAAGGAGGCCCTGAGGAGGCCCCTCCTCGAGGCCCTGGAGCGGGAAAAAAGGACGCTTCTCGCCAGGCTTTCCGACTACCATAAGGCCCTGGAGCGCCTGGAGGAAGCAGGAAGGCTTCGGGCCATGGCCGACCTCCTCCTCGCCCGCCTCAAGGAGGTGCCCAAGGGAGCGGAAAGGGTGCGCCTTACGGGGTTTGACGGCAAGCCCGTGGAGATCCCCCTGGACCCCGCCCTAAGCCCACAGGAGAACGCCAAGAAGCTCTACGAACGGGCCCGGCGCCTGGAAGAGCTTTCGGAAAGGGCCCTGGAGCTGATCCCCAAAACCGAGGCCAAAATAGCGGCCCTGGAAAAGGAGGAGGAACGCCTGAAGGAGGCCGATCTGGAGGAGCTCCTCGCCCTTACCAGAAGGCCCAAGGAGGAAAGGGAGGCCCGGCTTGGCCTCCGCTACACCTCCCCTTCGGGCTTTTTGGTCTTGGTGGGCCGAAACGCCAAGGAGAACGACCTCCTCACCCGCCTGGCCCACTCGGAGGACCTCTGGTTCCACGCCCAGGGGGTGCCGGGAAGCCACGTGATCCTGAAGGCCGAAGGCAAGAACCCGCCCCTGGAGGACCTCCTCTTCGCCGCCAGGCTGGCCGCCTACCACTCCAAGGCCCGGGGGGAGGCCCAGGTGCCCGTGGACTACACCAGGAAGAAGCACGTCTGGCGGCCCAGGAAGGCGGCGCCGGGCCAGGTCCTCTACACCGGGGCCAAGACCCTCTTCGTGGAGGGCACGCTTCCCCAGGCGGAAGGGGAGGAGTAAACTCGCCTTTCGTGAGGCGCGTGATGTTCCACGCCAAGATCCACCGGGCCAGGGTGACCGAGGCCGACCTCCACTACGTGGGCTCGGTGACCGTGGACCAGGAGCTTCTGGAGGCCGCCGGGATCCTCCCCTACGAGCAGGTGGACATCTACGACATCACCAACGGGGCCCGGCTCACCACCTACGCCCTGCCCGGGGAACGGGGCTCGGGGGAGATCAAGATCAACGGGGCCGCCGCCCACCTGGTGCGCCCGGGGGACCTGGTCATCCTGGTGGCCTACGGGGTCTTTGAGGAAGAGGAGGCCAGGAGCCTGAAGCCCACCGTGGTCCTAGTGGACGAGAAAAACCGGATCCTCGAGGTGCGCCGAGGGTGAGCCGCCTCAAGCTTTACCTGGAGCTCATCCGCTTTGAGCACACCCTCTTCGCCCTCCCCTTCGCCTACGGGGGGATGCTCCTGGCGGCGGGAGGGTGGCCGGGGTGGCGCACCTTTTTCCTGGTGACCCTGGCCATGGTGGGGGCCAGGACCATGGCCATGGCCCTAAACCGCCTCATAGACTGGCCCATAGACGCCCTGAACCCCAGGACCAAGGACCGCCACCTGCCCCGGGGCCTGGTCAAGCCCTGGGAGACCCTCTTCCTGGCCCTTTTGGGCCTGGCCCTCTTGGTCTACGCCGGCCTCTCCCTGAACCCCCTCACGGCCAGGCTTCTGCCGGTGGCCGTCTTCTTCCTCACCGTTTACAGCTACACCAAGCGCTTCACCTGGCTGTGCCACTACGTCCTGGGCCTCACCATCGGGGCGGCGGCGGCGGGCGGGTGGATCGCCGTCACCGGGAGCTTCGCCCCCACCGCCTACTGGCTCTGGGCGGGGGTGGCCTTGTGGATCGCCGGGTTTGACATCCTCTACGCCACCCAGGACTACGCCTTTGACCGGGCCCACGGGGTGAAGAGCATCCCCGCCCGCTTCGGCATCCCCCTGGCCCTCGGGATCGCCCGCGTAAGCCACGCCCTGGCCTGGCTCGCCCTCCTCCTGGCGGGGGTGAGCTACGGGGCAGGCCCCTTCTACTTCCTGGGCCTAATCCTGGTGGGGGGCCTCCTCCTCTACGAGCACCGCCTGGTCTCCCCCGAGGACCTCTCCCAGGTGGACCGGGCCTTCTTTCAGGCCAACGTGGGCGTGAGCCTGGGGATGTTTCTCTCCATCCTCTTAGACCTGGCCTTTTGGATGTAGGCTCAGGGCATGGAAGGGTTGCGGCAGCAGGCCAGGAAGGCCATAGAGGAGTTCCTGGAGCTCTTCCCCATGCCCGAAGGGAGCCTCTTCGTCCTGGGGGGCTCCACCAGCGAGGTCCTGGGGGCGAAGGTGGGGACGAGGCCCAGCCTGGAGGCCGCCGAGACCATCCTGGAGGGCCTTCTTCCCCCGCTTATGGCGCGGGGGGTCTTCGTGGCCGTCCAGGGGTGCGAGCACCTGAACCGGGCCCTGGTGGTGGAGCGGGAGGCCCTGAGGGCCTACGGCCTCGAGGAGGTCACCGTCTTCCCCCACCCCAAGGCGGGCGGGGCCTTGGCCACCGCCGCCTTCCTCCGCTTCCGGAACCCGGTCATGGTGGAGTCCCTGAAGGCCCAGGCCCACGGGGGGATGGACATCGGCGGGGTCTTGATCGGGATGCACCTGCGCCCGGTGGCCGTGCCCCTCAGGCTTTCTGTAGGGAAGCTGGGGGAGGCGATCCTCCTCGCCGCCAAGACCAGGCCCAGGCTGGTGGGCGGGGCCCGGGCGGTCTACACCCGGGAGGAGATGCTCAAGAAGCTGGAAGAATATCGCTAAAGGCTTCCCGGAAGAGGGCCGCCACCCCCAAGGCCTCGTAGCGGTCGTAGTGGCCCATGAGGGAGAGGCGGAAGATCCTGCCCTTCAGGGGCCCCTGCCCCCCGGCGATGACCGCTTTCCTCCTGGCGAAGGCCTCCTTCACCGCCCCGTAGGCCACGCCCTCCGGCAGGTAAAAGGCGGCCACGGCGGGGCTTCGCACCTCCGGAACCGGCCGCAAGCCCAAAGCCTCCCCCACCCCGTAAAGGAGCTCGTTCTGCCAGGCCTTGAGCTCCAGGTGGGCCTCCAGGCGCGGCAGGACCTCCTCCAAGACCGCCGCCACCGCCCCCACCAGGTTGATGGCCGGGGTCCAGGCGCTCTCCCCTTCCCGCTGGGCCCTAAGCTCCCGGGAGAGGTCCAGGTAGTAGCCCCGGGGGCGGAGGGCGGCCAGGGCCCTGGGGGCGAGGGCCACGAAGCCGAGGCCGGGCGGGCACATGAGGCCCTTCTGGCTTCCGGAGGCGGCGGCGTCCACCCCGAAGGCCTCGAGGGCCACCTCCTTGAGGAGGAGGCTCGTCACCATGTCCGCCCCCACCAGGCCCTCGGGGTTTTCCGCCTTGAAGGCCCGGGCCAGGGCGGGGAGGTCGGCGAGGGCCCCGGTGGAGGTCTCCGAGTGGACGAGGAGGAGGCCCCGGTAGCCCTTCCGCGCCACGTCCTCGGGCCCCGGCACCCGGCCGTAGGGGAAGTCCAGGCGGTGGACGTCAAGCCCCGCCTCCAGGGCGATCTCGTAAAAGCGCTCGGAGAACTTGCCGTAAACGGGCACCAAGACCCTTTCCCCGGGGGCGAAGAGGTTCTTGACCAGGGCCTCCATGGCCAAGGTGCCGCTTCCCGTCAGGATCAGGACCTCCCCTTCCGTGCGGAAGGCCTCCTTGAGAAGGTGGCGCACCCGGAGGAAGAGGGCCCGGGCGGGCTCGGTGCGGTGGTGGAGCTGGGGCCGGGCGAGGGCCTCCAGGGCCTTGGGGTGAAGCCGCACCGGGCCTGGGGTGAGGAGCCAGTCCATAGGAAAAGTGTATCGTGTTTTCCGTGCGCCTCGCCCTCCGCTTCCGCGCCCTAAAGGCCGGGGAGCACCTCCTCCCCCTCCCGGCCGACCTGCCCGGCCAGAGGGTCTGGGACCTGGCCCTTTCCAAAAGGCCCCTCGAGGTCTACGAGGCCTCCGGCAACGCCCTGGCCCGCTTTGCCCTGGAAGAGGGGGAGGTCCTGGAGGTCCGCTTCACCCTGAGGCCCGAGCCCCTGGCCCACGACCCCCCCTGGCGGGAGGCCCTCCTAAGGGAGCCCCCCGAGGCCTGGCCCGGCATCCTGGCCCACCGGGGGCACCGGGTGGAAAGGGCCCTGGGCTTCCTCCTCTCGGGCAGGCCCCACACCTGGTTCCTGGTGGACGGCCTTCCCCTGGACCCCGTGCTCTTCCAGGCCCTAAAGGAGGACCCCGCCCACCTCCTTCCCCTCGGGGTGGCCCCCAGGCCCAGGGTCTACCTGGGCGGCCACGAGGGGAAAAGGCTCCTCCTCATGAGGGCCCCCTGGCCCGGGGAGGAGGTCCCCATGTGGGAGGGGCTGAGGTCTTTGGACCCCGACCCCCTTCCCCCGGCGCGGGCTTTGGCCCTGGGGGCCTTGGGCCTTTCCGCCCTGGGCCTCCCCACGGGCCCCTGGCCCTACCTCCCCTACCTCCTTCTCCTCGCCTTGCGCCAGGGAAAGGCCCTGAAGGACCTTTTCCCCACGGCGCCCTTGCGGGCCCTCGAGGCCCCCCTCTTTCACGCCTTCGCCCTCTCGGTAACGCTTGACCCCAGACCCGAGCTGGGTCTGGGGTTTCTGGCGCTCTTCTTCTGGAACCGCCTCAGGCCTTCTTCCGGAGTTCCTCCAGAATCTCCCGAAGGAGCTTGACCTCCTCGGGGGGCTCGGGGGGAGCCGCCGGGGCCTCCTCCTTCTTCCGCCGCTTGGCCAGCTCGTTCATGGGCGTCACCACCAGGAAGTAAATGGCGGCCGCCACGATCAGAAAGTTCACCACGGCGTTGATGAACTTGCCCAGGGCGATGGGCCCGAGCCTGATGGCGGAGAAGTCCGGCGCGCCGCCCAGGGCGCCGATGAGGGGCGTGAGCACGTCGGAAACCAGGGAGTTGACCACCTGCCCGAAGGCCCCGCCGATGATGACCGCCACCGCCAGGTCCACCACGTTGCCCCGCATGATGAAGTCCCTAAACCCTTTGAGCATAGCGTCACCTCCTTCAATCCACGCCCTTTCTGGGCACTCCCAGACTACAGGGTGCCTGTGGAAAACCCGTGAAAGCCTGGCCTGCGGTAAAATGCGCCCGCACCCCCGATGGGCCAGCCGGGCTCAAAGCGCGGGGTCAGGAGGTCAAGGATGGCTAAGGTAAGGCTGGAACACGTGTGGAAGCGCTTCGGCAAGGTGGTGGCGGTCAAGGACTTCAACCTGGAG